>ENA-ORSB01000485-ORSB01000485.1-human-gut-metagenome-genome-assembly--contig:-NODE-485-length-46477-cov-6.101999_pt1 | contig 46477 bp, 103 predicted proteins | sample MGYA00242180_ERZ509144 | MGnify/ENA primary metagenome ERZ509144 (study PRJEB26280, sample SAMEA2338661) | human gut metagenome | biome: human gut; feature: human-associated habitat; material: faeces...
GCTCTTTCCCTTCATTGTTATAGATAATTCGATTTGCCAGCATCTCAGCTCCACGAAAATCTACATTATCGGCTTTTATTCTTCTTTCAGCTTCTTCTTTATTATCACCACGTTTTAATAACCTATTTTTAACTGTAGTTTGGTTGGCATATATGTATATAACTTTGGGATTTATACCCTTAGAAATAAGAGTATTTACACCATCAGGTGGTAGAATTGATACCATTTTAGAGTCTTTTTCATAATCTTCTTTTGCTGTGCCGTAGTACCATAAGCCATTTTCAGAAAGATATTTTCTATGCTCAAGGAAAAATCCATCATTTATTTTGCTGATAAATTCATCTTCCGATATAAAATGATATGTTTGGTCTTGAATTTCATCATCTCTCATTGGGCGAGTCGTATAAGATACAAGGTTCTCATACCCATGTTTGTTTACTAATTCATTTGCGATAGTATCTTTGCCAGAACACGATTTACCCATTAAAACTAATAAACTCATGACTCAACCACCCAATTAACTATGCGACCGTCATTTATAATAACGTTCTTATTTTTAAATCTGTGAAGGTTTTCGCAATCTTCTAATGTTACTAAGTCAACATCAATTCCTAAATAAGTATCCATACTATCTGGAATAGGAATATCGTGAACAAATTCCATTGAACAGTTCAACCTCCTTCTCATCATCACTGTTAATTCTTACAGTAACAGGATGTGTTGATATGCTAACCATACCCATAAATGACTTGGCATCTACTATCTGATGCTCGTAACAGCCATCTACATCAGCAGAAATTTTACTTATTAATAATCGGACAAACTCTTCCAAATCGGTTAAACTATCCAAATTCAAAGTAAATTCCTTTCTCATAAATTCTTCTGAACTCATTTTTCCTCCTTATTTGTATACTCTTATTTGTGTTACTGGACTATTCCATTCTTGACATACACTCGACATATCACCTGCTCTTTTAGCATTTATATCTAATGCAGACTTGTCTACAACAAACTCGCTTAAGCAATCAGTCTCTTTGGTGATTATATTGCTTGAATCAGTATGTATATCAGCCTTTTCGTCAGACATTATGCAGGGAATTACAGTGCCATTTGCCAGAACTAAATCAAACTCATCGCCAATTTCACACCCAAAATACGAACCAAGAGCCACACAATATCTATCTCCAACCATGCGATTACCATACTTACCAGTATAAGCGGTCTGTTGAAGTTTGTATTGAGGACTTTTTCTATTTGTAATAGCTGTGTATGGCATCCATGTTTTATGTGCCGCATATGGCACTTCAAACATTTCAAACTCAGCTTCATGATCTTGAAGATAGTCCTTGTTAATGTAATAGATATTATCATTCCAATATATTAAGTCCCATTCGTTATCAAATGAAGCTACACTAATTTGCTGATTCCAGAGCAACGTGGTTACAATCTCTGAATCAGTATTCGGTTTGATTCTTACATTAACACTGGTTGTAGTCCAATAAGGTTCAAATGTGGTTTCAGATGCCCATGCAGATGCAAGTGTATCACTTACACCTGCATTCATCTCCAACCAAGGTTTGTAATCGCAGTCGTATTTACTAATGTCTTCATTCTCAGCCCCCATAACAGGGGCGACAGAGGTTGCAGATATAGCAAAAGCGACCACTAACATAGTTGCTAGTTTCTTTCTTTTCATATATAGTTTTCCTTTCGCTTTATTGATTGGTACACTAATATATTCTCTTTTTAGTTGTTAAGCATTGATAAAAATTCATCCTCTGAAATGATTGGGATATTTAAAGATTTTGCTTTCTTATTTTTAGAACTTGTTGAGTTGATATCATTATTGATAAGATAATTTACTTTAGAAGATACACTTCCTACGACTTTGCCACCATGAGCTTCAATGTCTGCTTTGAGAGCATCACGATTCTGATAATGATTTACACTTCCTGTAATAACAAAAGTCTTATTCTCTAATTCATTTGTGGTTTCTGACATAATGGATTTCTGTGTCTCAAACGTAAACTCATTCGATAACTGAAGTATATCTGAACAATGATTTTTCCAATAAGCATTAAGTGAGCTTATTAATGTATCTCCAATGCCAGGTAAATATCTAAAATACTCAGCACCCTTAATTGTCATTTCGCTAATAAATGTATCAAAATCATAATCAACAGAATCTGCAATCATCATACTTGCTGATTTGCCAAGTAACGGAATCGAAAGACTATAAAGAAAACGCTCAAGGCTTGTCTTACGAGATTTCTCAATGGAATTAAGAAGTTTTTCAACAGATCTTTTACCAAAGCCTTCCAAAGCTTTCATTTCATTTTCGTGGACTGACAAGTAATAAATATCCTTAATGGAATTCAACCAACCAAGATTGATGAATTTTTCAATGGTTGCTTCAGATAATCCATCAATATTGAGCGCATCTCTCGACACCGCATGGCTGAGTTTACCAAGAAGTTTGCCCTTACAATTATCATTGGTACATACAAGTACTTCTGAGTTATTATCTTTTACTATCTTAGTAGGCTGACCACATATAGGGCATTTATCTGGAATATGGATATACGATACATCTAAGACTAAATCATCAAATTTACTTGAATCAAATTGCTCTGCCCATCTTATTTGAGGTATTATGAGATTACTTTTTATTACTCCAACATGCTGACCAACCCACGGTCTACCCATAATTTCTTTCATAACAGATATATTATGAAGTGACGCTCTTTCAACAATTGTATCTTCAATTTCGACTGGTTTGAACACTGCTGTTGGTGTTAATGTGCCTGTCTTTCCCATCGTATATTCTATATTAATAAGCTCTGACTCTACCGATTCATTAAACACTTTAAAAGCTATACCATTGTTGAAATGATGGCTTGTACTACCAAGCGATTTACCATACTTAACATCTTCAAACTTGAATACAACACCATCTTGAGGGAGATTTTCTTTCTTTGCTTCATCTAAGAAAAAGTCAATTGCTTCTTGGATATTTAACTCAGCCCATTTAAGATTAGCAAATGGAACAGTTTCAAATCCCAAATCGTTAGCTTCCATAAGAGAGCTTGCAAATGATTCTGGGTGCTTAGAACCTTCAACAACTTCCCATGCGTACCATCTCAGCTTACGATTTTTTACAACCGATGTATCAAGACTGCCAAGTGTACCTGACGCAAGATTACGTGGAGTTTTATACTCATCATTCTTATTTAACTCCTCAAAATCGTCTGTTTTAATGAGTGCCTCACCATCAATAATATAAATTCCTTCCTTATTAATATGTAAAGGAACATTAAGGAACTGCTTTACATGATCGGTTATAATATTTCCTATAGTGCCATTACCTCGTGATTCAGCCCTTACTAATTCGCCATCTTTAAAAATTAAACGACAGGTTAATCCATCGAGTTTTACAGAACCTACTAATGTATGCCCTTTTGCAAATTGCTTAACCTCTTCTGCACTATGACATTTTGCAAGCGATAACATAGGTGACTCATGAGTAACTTTCTTAATATTATCCAAGACAATAGCACCAACATTATGTGTTGGACTATTTGCTAACACAATGCCAGTCTCTTCTTCCCACTGTCTTAATTCTTCAAGCTTATTATCAAACTCAGCATCACTCATAATAGGCTGCCCAGTATTATAATAAGCTTCTGATGCTTTATTGAGTTCTTCAACTCTTGCTGCGATAGTATTTTTATCCATTTGCTTCCTCCTTTTCTCCACAATATTCTCTTTTGTAATATAATGGTAAAGTTAATGCCTCTTTAACTGTAAAACCATAATTTTTAATTCTACTTTTTACCAAAGTGTAATCTGCATTAAATTTTTCACATAAATCATGCAATTTTATTTCTTCTCCATTGTAATTAACATAAATTGTATTCTGCTTGTTCCAGCATTGTTCTTTTAATGTAATCCATGTACAATTTTCTGGACAATAGTTATCATTGACATTTTTTCTTTCTATACTTAATCCATCTTGATAGTTATTCATTAATGCCCATTTTTCAAAATTAGAATAATCGTGCCATTCTCTACAAACTTTTATACCTCTTCCACCATAATATTTATATGATTTATTATTTGCATTTTCACATCTTGCTTTCATTGAACACCAGATATAATATAAATGCGTTTCAGAGTTTCCTGTCTTTTTAAACATTTTTGAAGTATTTTCTTTTCGTAAACAACCACAACTATTATTATGTCCATTTTTTAAACCAGTCTGTAAAACAGAAACAATATTATGATCTTTGCAACTACATTGACATATCCATCTAGCTCTTCTTTTCCCACTTGGGTATATATGGTCTTCATCTCTACCAATTACAGTTAGTCTGCCGAATTTTTGTCCAATTAAATTTTCTTTGACATTTACCAAGTTACACCTCCTAAGAAATAAACATTTATTTACCATCATACATAATCAGCTCTTTTGCATACGGAAGCGACTCTACCCACTTTATAAATGACTTTGACCACTCTGTAAGCTTATGGTTTCTACGCTGAAAGTACATATTACGAACATTTTCATAATTCATTGTAATTGTACGCTTCTGTAACCATGATTCTGGAAGCCAACGTATAAGCTCTTTCCAATATCTCTTATCTTTTGTCTCAAGATACTTCTGACGAATATTTTCTAATACATAAATAATGTCCTCTTCAAATGTTGAAATATTATCCAATCCGTCATCATCCTTTGGATTATCAGCAAGAGATAAATTTCTGTCATAATCATCAATCTCAAAACAATCTAATGTAATTGGTGTTGTAGCAAGCTTATGCATTGTACTCGTTGAGTTCGCAACTGTTCCTACTTTATAAGTATCAAATTCTTTCCACCAATAAAGAGGTGCTGTAATATCAACCGATACAAAAATCTGTCGCATAAACTTTCTATGCTCATTTCCTGCTTTAATAAGAGTTTGAGCAAGTTTCAAATCCGCTTCACCAATAATATCTGCATAATATCCATTAATGTTACAATGATGTATATATGCATTAGGATATACTTTTAATAATTCATCAAAATCAACATCTGCTCGTTCTTCGTCATAATAATTATTAAATTTACTATCACTTCTATTCCAAGAATTTTTTGGATTTCTTAAACCCCTAAATGCGTGTTCAAATCCCCATACCTCTGTATTATCAAATTTCAAATCTTAATCCTCCTTAAATCTTTCCTTTAATAAGCTTGTGTCTTTATTATTACAATAATTCAACATACTACCTGCCATCTCAGTTATACCATCGACAAAGCTGATAAAATTACGCTTAACATTATCATCATTCTCCATATCTATGAAATCTGGTAATGAATCAACAATTGTCTCATATGTCAATTTGTATACTAAATTCTCATTCATAAATCCTCCTTAAACGACCAACAATAATCTACAAATCTGTTCCAATTAAGTTTTACTTGACTGTAAATATCTATTTTTATTGGCTTAGATTGTCCAACCCATGAAGCCATATAAATAATTGTTTCATACTCACATTTGCTCCAGAATGAATAAAGTAACTTTCTGTCCAGCTCTTCCTCAAACTGTTCTTTAGTCAAATCCGACTTAAGTAATTTGAGGACATCTTGATTAAATGTGTGGTGCTTAAATATATTTAATGGCACAATCTTATTCTGATTGAACTCATCATAATAAACATACCATTCCATGTTATCTGTTCTTGCCATACATTCACCTCCACATATCCAATTCAGATAGTTATTTTTTATTTATATCCGATATGGATAGTTCTTTACGTCTTGCTATAATTTCACGAATCCTGACCTGATTATTAAGTTCCCATAGATCTAATGAATTTAATTCGCCCGATATGAGTACTTTATGTAATGTCGGATTATACAAAATTTCTGTAGCTTTATTATCTGGGAAAAATCTAATACAACCATCTGAACACTCTTCGTACTTCATATACTTATTCTCCTATTCTCCACATAAAATAATTAATGTTTATTATTTCAATTCAAAATAATTAATAATTTTCCCACAATCTTTTAGCCTATCCATATCTTTTAATGCATCATCTATACTATTAAATTTACATGGACAAATATGTTCCTTTGTTAGATTAATAAAAGAATATGTTCTGTCAGACTTATTCTTCATTATCGTCACAATAACTTTATCGTGTTGTCGTTTCACTACCCATATTTTCATTATCTCATCTCCTTATCTCCCCATGAAATAATGGTTTATTCTTCTTCATTGTCATCACCTTTATCACTCGTGCTAATATCAACACTAGCTTCAATGCAAGCAGGAAACAATAACGCCCAGAGACACCAAATAGATCCTGTATATTTAATTGCAAAAATTACAGCTATTGCGGTTGCAATCCATGCAGACGCATAAGCAATTGTCATTGCGATATTTTTCATTAGTATATTCTCCTTTCATCTTCTGAAGAAACTGTCGTTTTATTACTTTTTATTTATGTTTGTCTATATATTCTTTTACATCTTTTTCAAGTTCTCCAAGTCTACTGCCAGCATATTGAATCATGTGTATGAGTCTATCCTTTTCATTTTGATAATACTCAGCAACCTCATCAATAACTTTAATATCTCCTTGTCTTGGTTTATAATGAGTACACATATAACATTCTTCTGCTATATTTAATCCAATATTCCCATCCTTATCACCAAACGCACCATAAGGACAACTACTTCCCTGTGAACCATCGCTATATTTTTTTATTTTTACGCATTCGCAATTAGGAAATCTTTCTTTATATGCAGCTCTTTCCTGTGGCGAATACATGCAATACTGTTTACATTTATTATGTGGCAACTCGTCTAATTCGTAATCTATATAATCCTGTGGCTTCATATTGCAATCTGCACATGCTCCATATGAATTTCTATTAAATACCAACTCACGACTTTCAAGTGGAAGATTGTGTAAATATGAAGACATTTCATTGTCATATAGATAAGAATCATCATATATGTCATTATCATCTAACAATTTCATGTTCCAAATAGGTTTATCTCTTGTAGAATCCTCATAACAAGCATCGCAAAGCTGAAGGCTTGTACTAAAATTATCAAAATAACTACCATATCCTCTACTTCCGATATTGATTTTTTGTATCTTATCTTTCTTTTTTAGACACTTGTAACATAAATTTTTAGTATCTTTAATTGCCAAAATACCTTTTGAATTCATATTTTCTCCTTTCTCTGCAATAAATGACGGACAAGATACCGTCTTTCTCGTTTTATTATTTTAATAATTTGATTTATTAATAAAACCCTTTTTCTGAGCACATGATAAACAATAGTTATATCTTCCATATATAGTGCAACCACATTTTCTACATTTGTGAGGTCTTTCTATTGCTTTCCCAAATGGTTGCCCAAGTTCAAAATAACATCTCTTACAATATGTATAATGGTCTTGGCAATATTCACCACATCTCTGACAATATGCCATTGTTGTCACCTCCTTAACAAATCCATCAATTACTCTACAATTTCATATTTCAATTTTGATATGTCGTATCCCATTTTTTCTAATTCATCAATCCACTTCTGTTTTATTGGGCATGTAGCAGTAAAGTTTTTAAACTGTGTTATACAATGATGAACACAATCTCCAATTTGTTGTTTACCGTATCGAAATTCTTTTAACCCCTTTTCATACTCTGAATTTGTAACATATTCCGTTCTAAATGGAGACTGTGGTCTATCCTCTTCTCCAAGAGCAACACCAACCGCAATATCTTCACCATTTACATTTATGTATGCATTGCTAATTTTATATTTCATATATTTTACCTCCTTATGAAATCCGTCTTTCCTTGGCTTTTTGAGTCTCTGAAACGCCCTATTTATGGGCATTCCAGAAATCCAAATTTGTTATCTGATTCTCAAACTCTCTCCCTGTGGCTCTAAATGACACCATTCACAATTAAGTGAGCCATCCTGACCTTCAAGACCATTCTCTTTTAAATATTCTCTTAATTTATCTCCATTAACTGCGTCTGGCTGCTTAATACGATACTCTTCTGGAATATTCTCTACATCCACATCAATTGTAAGTTTTCTCTTACCACCATTCTTCTGAATATTGAATGAGAATAAATCAGTTGTAAACTTCTTCTTACCAGTTGCTCTCATACACATTTCAAGATTCTGCTTTAACCACTTAATTCTATTCTCATATGTCTTTTTACGAGATGTAAGTCTGTCATTCTCCTTCTGAATTCCATCAACATCTGCTTCAAGAGCTTTGATAATCTTTGCATATCCATCAGCCTTGTCCTCAATCTCATACTCAACTGATTCAAGAGTATCCATAATTACCTGCTCGTCTACTTCTTCATCCTCTAACATATCTAAAAGCTGAAGGAATTGTCCTGTTAATTCATAAATGTTCGCCATATATTTATTCTCCTTTTTCGTCTTCTTTTAATCTATAAGCGTTTTCAAGTAACATATCTTTTAAAAATGTCTGCTTTGTTTTTACCTCTTTTGTTTGGATAGCTTTTGTAATAGCATAATTGTTACCAACTAACACACAATATTTTTTTGCTCTTGTGATTGCCGTGTAAAGCAATTCTGAATTATTCATTATGTAACTTCCTGTGTCCATACCAACAATGGTTGAAGTAAAGCCAGATCCTTGCATTTTATGAACTGTACAAGCATATGCAAGTTCAAGATTTTTTGAATCACCTTTACTGAATAACACTTCACCAATACCAACAAAATCAATTGTGCAATATCCGTTATCTTCGATTGCTTTAACAATGCCTATATTTCCATTAAATACAGGTGTTACATCGCCATCAGGATTTGTACACTTATAATTATTTTTTGTGTTAAGTACCTTATCTCCAACTCTAATCATATATTTCTTAGCTTCATCATTCTTTTTCTCTAAGAAAATTTCAATCTCATTACCATCATTGAATTTTGGATTATAAAGACTTTGAATTTTTGTGTTAAGATTATAACAAGATAGTTCCCCTTTTAATCTCATAGGAACACATACTTGAACTTCCATGATATCGTTGAATTTTTCCATCTCTATTTGGAAGTGTCGAATAATACAATCTGCCATAGACTCTTTTGAATTTGATATATCTAATTCCATATCTTTTAATTCACCAAGAATAGTATTTCCTTCAAATTTATTATCAAAAATCTGTTCCTGATTTGCTACTTTAATTGATGTTGGAATGATACCACTCATAAGTGCCTGTCTATGTGGCTTTGTAAGTTTTACAACTGGGAGTACATTACTATCAAGAATATCAGCGAATACCTGGCAATTACCGATTGGAGTAAGCTGTTGAACATCTCCCATAATAATTACTTTTGCACCTGTTGGAATTGCTTCTAGTAAAGATAAAAACAATGTACCATTTATCATAGTTGCTTCATCAATCAGAACAATATCTACTGCTAATTTATTCTCCTTGTTGAACATAAACTCGCCATTTTGATATCCTAAAGCTCTATGAATTGTACTTGCAGGTAATCCAGTTGCTTCTGTGATTCTTACACTTGCTTTACCAGATAATGCACAAGCTAAAATATTGTAATCATCATATAATGAACAAATACCATTGGCTGTGCTGGTTTTTCCTGCACCAGCCAGACCAGTCAAAGCCATAACATGATTATCAAGACTCAATTTGATTGCAGCTCTCTGTTCTTCTGTAAAATCAAAGCCCTGCTTTTCTTCTACTTTTTTAACAATTGATTCCCAATTACCAATATTAAATGACTTTGGAATATAATCATCGTGAATACTTACCTCATCCGAGTCATTTTCTACTACTTTCACAAGTCCAATCTGAAGTCTCATGAGTTCTTTCATTATGTTATTCTCCAAATTGTAAAACTTTTTAAGTGCAATTTTCGTTCCATTATCAAGTACAACTACATCTTCATTATCAATCATCTGTTTTGCAGTAGCATTTACAACCTCTTCTGGTACAAATCCCAAAGTATCATACAATGCTTTCATAAGTTCCTGATAATTAAGATAACTCTTCTCTCTCATATTCGGTCTACGTATTTTATCACCAACTTGATTTTTGCTAAGACATCTTAAGCAGATAAACTCACTTGCTCTGCTCGTATTGTCGTGTCGTTTACTCATATTCATTACCTCATTTTCTGTACTAAAAAAGAAGCAGATGTTTCTGCTTCTAATACTTATTTCTGTATTTGATTTGCTTTTAATAAGAAAGCAATTTTTCATTTGATTAATGTATCTACATCAATATTTGTTTTAAAAATAACAAACGATCTTGACTTCATTAATTCATCCGTTTTCTTGGCAGCTTCTCTCCAATCTAATCCTTCATAATCTCTTTTTGAAATTTCGATAAAATCAGTTTCGTAAATTTTCTTATGAGTCTTTTTTATATCAACACATCCACTACTATTCAGTTCAGGTCTTCGTATTTTTACAACATATGCATCATATTTTGTGTCGATTATAAGTACACTTGCCATTTCACAGATTCTTTTATCTGGTAATCTACTTATAAGTTTTGTTCTAATATCTCTAATATCCTCTTTATATAAATGTGGCTCATAAACACAATCTACAAAGCTTCCAAGCACCTTCATATTATTACCTCCAAATTTCCCATAAGAAATCGTCATTTTAATTATTTAATATTGTTTTCTTTAATAAAATCATCAATTGTATCATTAATTATTTGTCTTATTTCTTCTATTTCTTTTAATGTCATGTTATCTGTGGTATGCTCGTACAATGCGTTTTCTACTGCTAATCTAATATAAAATCTATAGTCCAATACCATTTATTTCACCTCATTTCATCTAACAAATTCTTAATACCCATTACACATACAATAATACTTAACATCAGGCTCTCCACTAACATAGCGATAACCCATTTCTTTTATTAGCCTTAAACCTGAATTATACTGCTTATCATTTGTAAAGTTATCTTTTCTTGCCAATTCATTTATAATGGATTCCATTTGTATTCTCCATCAATTCTTCAACTTCCTGCTTCATTATACTGATTTCCGACAAATCGTACTGCTCAACCATTCTCTCTAATTCATCAGATAATCCCGTCATTTGTGACAAATCATCAATGGCTCTTTCCATATGCTCATAAGCAAGATCCAAATTATTCCATACTGACTGCAAGTTATTTTGCGTTTTATTAATTCGACTCATTTATATCACCTCTTATCTCTCAGTTACAATTAAATTCTCTATATCGTACCTGCAATCAATCCAATGTTCATATAATCCAATGTTTTCATCTGTTGGCTTCCTTGTTGCTGATGAAATATAATTATCAAATTTAGCAATTGCGTTATACATTTTCTCAAGGTCTTCTTTTGTGATCTCGTCAGTATTTCTAAATTCTTTCATTATATCACTTCTTCCAATCTTCCAAGTAAATCATTCTTTCATTATAGAATCACATCTACGTGTTCATAAATAAAATCATTTATTGTTAATTTATGCAAACCAAATTTGTTATCGTTAATATATTCTCTCAATTTTTCACACGCAATATGAAAATCTTCTGCCTTAATTACTATACGAAAATCAAACGCTTCATTATAAAATATATGCATTACTATCACCACCATTTCTGTAGGAAAGTTAAATTTCTTTTCCTCTATGTTCTATGAACCATCTATCAGCTATAGTATGTGTGAGTTCTATTTGCGTCATAATTACAGTATTCGCACCAAAATCTTTTTCATATTCTGTTTTAATCTTCCCAAGCTCTGTATTTTCGTCAAATCCACCGTTCTTTTCTGCATCAAGAAATTCAGAATAAAGAGCCATTAATTCTAAGTCTGTTTTTGTTTCAAAAATATTTATATGGTTCATAATTAGTTGCCTCCCCCTTTTTATATATATTTATTAATACTTAATATATTGATTAAATTTCTTTGCCTTATTCTGATTCAATATCAACTGGATTTTCCAGTTTTAATATCTCATCTCTATGCTCTACCAACGCAGCACTTGCAATAGCATTTATTTTATTCTGGCAAAAGGACTCAATTTCTCCTTTTGCTTCCATAACCGTTTTGTCCATCTGTTCATTGAACTGATCTGCAATAAATCCAATATTACTTCCAATGTCGTAATTTAACATATTGAGTTTTTTTAAAATATTTTCTTTATCTGCCTTTGTAAGTGTCTTTTTTGAAGAAAACAATTCAGCAACTTCATTTATTAATTCTTTTGACTTTTCCATTGCCTTATCAGTCTGCTCTTTAAATTCTCCTGTAAATTGTTCTCTCTTGCTAACAAAATCACACGGAGGTATTTTCCCATCTTTTTCGGTATAGCGAATTGTTACTGGAACTCCTGTTCCCTGTCCAAAAGATGTAATTGCTTCAGCAAATTGTGAATAACTCATTTCAACTTTTACAATAGGCTTATCGCCAAAAATATCATCACGATTTGATCCTCTTGTAATATCAGCATGTCTAAGTTCCATTGTAATTACATTACTATGTTCAATACTGCTTCCGAATAATGGCGTCTTTCCACCATAAGCTCTGTTAAACATAATAGTTCCATATGACGGATGGGAAGTTCTAGTCCCAAGATCTGTTTCTTCTACCTTATATTCATTCTCCATATGTTCTATTTTCCTTTCATAGTAAAATTAAAATTCATTGTCTTTTGAAAATCTAATTCCACCCCATTCAGAGTTCCAAATTTCAATTTTCTTTCCATTTTTAAAAGTAACAAGCATGTTTTCTCCATCAAAGGTAATTCTATGTTTTTTTAAATTTATTTTCCATTCTTCAATAAGAACTTTTGCGGCTTCAATTGCTTCTTCTTTTGTATAATCATAAAAATCGGTAATTTCTACCTTATCAACAATATCACCAAACATTTCAATCGCAATGTCTGTAATATCAATATACCATTGATCATGTTCTTGTCTTAATCTATCCTCTATATTCACATTACTCTCCTTTTCTTTGAAACTAGATTTCCTCTGCATTAAATTCTCTGTAGCTTCCAATTTCTATTGCATCAACAATTGTACTACCATAAGATTTCACTTCTTCAATAGTTTCCATCATATCTTCTTCTGTTTCCAACCATGCAATAGACAATCCATCTTTTTCACTTTCATACACTAACATAAAGGGTTTTTCAGGTTGTAAAAATGGCTTTCCACCATCAAATGATTTAAATTCGTTACTCATAATTATATTTCTCCTTTCAATTCACAAGTAAACTTAAAGTTATTGGGGTTTTTAATCAAACATTTTCAGTTCTGGCATATATTTCTGTATAAAATAAAATGCCTGTCCCCAATCAATTACATTATTTCTATCTGCGAGTAAAATACTTCTTAAAACTTGTGCAGCTCCTTGATCTGACATTTTCTCAAATATTTCTTTTGATAGAATTTCTTTTACCTGCAATTCCTTTGAATATGGATCTTGGTCGTACACTAATTCATTTGCGTGTTTTACAATTAGATCCTTATATTCATTTACCTTGTAATTATCCTGTTTTTCTTCGAAATGCTTTAGTCTATCTAAATCAATCCTCAAATCATAAATTCCATTCATAATAATATTTTCCTTTCCATCAATATTCAATTCTATTAGCAATCTCTTTTATCTTATCTGCATTTAATGGTGCAACTGCATCTACTAATCTACCTTTAATTTCTTTATATTCTTTCGAATATGGATCAAATCCAGATAATTGACACCAATTTTCAATTTCTACTTCTAATTTACTTGCTTTTTTGCAAGCTTCATTTTGCTGCTTGATCTTATTTTGTATATATTTAGGTATCTCCATACAAATTTATTCTTCTTTCTACACATAAGTAAGCTTAGATTTCAAGTCCATTTTCCATACATTTTTCTGCAAATTCACTTGAATTATTTCCGACAATTTTTCTATAAATATGATTCCAGTCGGTATTTCCAAATGCGATTTTCACATCACCTTCAAGATATGCGTTAAATGTATCAGATTCATCTTTACTTAAAACACAAGTTTTGTCCTTACAAACGCTGTCAAATTGTAACAATAATTCTAGCTCTGCAATTTCTGTTTTCAGTTTTTTCATATACAACAACGCATTGATAGCATTGTCTTCATAATTTGATTGTTCAATGTTTTTCATATCAATTCTGAAATATTCTTGTTGATTTTTCAAATCTCGCTTTTTAGCAGCTAATCGCTGTTCCAATACATCATTCATATTATTCACTCCTTCCACAAGAAAACTTGGTTTCTTGTTACCCTATATCCCGACAATATTCATACTTTCCATTTTCAAAATCATTAACAAAAGTATTTGTAATATCATTACCATAATTTAATTCGTCAATCGTTGTTCCATCTCCACTACGAAGTTCATCAATATCATATCCTTTACTTTCAAAATAATCATTGATTTCTCTATCAAGTATAGCTGCTTGTGAAGTCAGTTTTGCTAATTTATGCATTTTTCCTTGTATATCCTTAGATATTCTCATAATTTCTCAACTCCAATCTTCCAATAAATCTATTCCAAACCAATCATTTTCTCAAAATACATTGCAGCTTTACCATTTCCACCCTCGTGTTTGTATCCAATACATCCAATCAGTGCAGAATCAAGAGATAAGTACGAATGGTTTGTATCACTGTAGTTGATGTATCCATGATAATATGTTTTCTTATCTCTTTTATTAATATACTCTACAATCTGATATTCTCCAATGCAATGTATCTTGATCACATTGCCCCATGTAAATTCTTTTTCTATCAGTTCCAACTTTTCATCATGTGTTGCTTCTCTTACATCCTCGTCTGTAATTGTATTTAACTCGCTAAAATAGCAACTTCCATAATTACACGGATGAAACTTAAAATCATTTTCGCTTTTTACTACTGTTCCGATCTGATTTTTGTATACAACAATGTCTCCATATTTCATGTGCATTACTCGCTTTCTTTATTATACACTACTTTCTTTGAACTGGAAAGTATAAGACAGTTCCCATCACATATACAGCGTGAAAGTTATGTAATTATGCTTTAATTTCTGGTGTAGTCTGCTGAAACATTTCTGTTGGTGACTGGTTATATGCCTCACACATTGCACAGAATGTCTTGATAACATTTTCCCATTCACTTTCATCTACCCACTGGATATATGGTTTTCTACCTCTCTGTTTTAAGCAGATTCCATATTTATACTGAAGGTTCTTATAAAGTTCATTCCACATATTTCCGAATGGAATACCTGTCACAGCAGCTAACTGCCTAACACCTGCATTTAATTTTTTTCTATCAGACCACGAAAGAATTTCACCTGCTAACGCTTTATTATCATTCTGCAACTTTTCAATATGCCTATTCTTAAACGCTACAAGATTTGCTGATGCTATTGCAACTGCATTTGCATCTCCACTTGCTACAGCCATTCCAACACTAAGCATTAACTTCTGTTCTTCTTCAATGTCTTCTGTTTTGATTTCCATTGAAGTCTTTTCTTCTATATTAAGAAGTTGATTTCTAACTTCTCTTGCAACCTCTGATTGCTGCAATAACATTCCGATTCGTAAAACTGCTCGTCTACTGAATGCCTTTAATCCTCTGTTATTAATCGTAACAATCTGACCGTTTTCAAAAGTGTATGTAACGGATGTTTGCTTCTGTTCAACGGAAGTGGGATTTACAACACTTCCGTTATAAAATCCTCTTGGAAGCATTTTTGTTCCATCGCTGTCAATTTCTTCACGATTTAACCCATATAACGACTTAACATGATCCATTGATACTTCATAATAATCAGCAACTTGCTCAATTGACATTAAATCCGTTCCTGGCAAAAGTAATAACTTCTTTACTTTCTCTAAGACTTCATAACGTCCAACACACTTATCTCTCATTTCTCTATCAGAGATAATATTTTCTTGTTCTTTCTGCTCTTTTGTTAATCGCATATCGTATCTTCCTTTCTTAAATAAATTTGTTGATAGCCTTCTATAGTTTTATTCTCTATTTGCTCGCAGACTATCGAGAGTATTCCAACTCCATCACGACAGCTTTTACAGATAGCCAATCCTTTATTTAGTTTTCAATGTGCAATTCTTTTGAAAAATTGACTTGAAATAGTCCAGAAAGTACGATAGAATATAATTGACTTTGGACTAAGTTCAAATCGGGTGGAATAGCAACTTCTAAACTTTGGTCAGTGTAGGGTTGCTATTCTTATTTTCCAACAGTTTTTCAATTGATAGACCAAACAAATTTTGTAATTGAATGGCTACTTTTAGTGATGGACTTCTATTCTGATTTTCAATGTTTGAATATGCAGATTTTGTAATACCAATTTTATCTGCAACATATTGTTGAGTCCATTTATTTTCCAAACGGATTTGTTTTAGCTGGTTCATAATTATCTCCTTTCCAGTTATGTATTCCGTTTGAATACATCATTATTGTATTCTATTTGAATACTTATGTCAAGAGGTGATTTTATGTTTTTCTTCTTTTTTCCAAGTTTTTCTGAAAGACTAAAGGAGTTGAGAACTTCTAATGGTCTTACTATGGAGCAACTTGGTAAAGAAATTGAATCTACAAGAGGAACTATTGGTAATTTTGAGAATGGAAACAAAAAGCCAAGCCTTGATATGCTGATTAAACTCGCTGATTACTTTGATGTTTCCATCGACTATCTTATTGGACGCACAGATGATCCAAAATTACATCAAAAAGAGGACTGATATATCTTCAGTCCTCTTTCGCTTTCCCATATAAAACCTATTTTACTTGGTTTATTCAATTGGTTTGTCTAACTCTTTCCCATATACATCTACATAGCCACCATAAGTACTTCCATCTTCGTCATACCAAAAATACCATTCTGTATTTGTTATTCTCTTGATATTTATATCAGATGTTTTTGTGTTATTTATCCATTTTTCTGCTTCTTTAATAGCAACATTCTCATCCGAATATATTCCAAGTACCCTTGCGTTTGCTTCTGGGTGTTCTCCTTTATTATTAATTACTGTATGCACTATTGTATATAACATGTCATCCACTCTCCAATCTATTTAATTCCAGCTTCCTTACACAGTTCTAAAAACTCATCACGGCTAATTTACATTTCTGGTTTCCTACTATTTTTCATAATAGCTACATGGTGCTTCACATTCTCCAGATGACGTACATGCAGGATTTTTACCACACAATCCATTTCCTAGCATATATTTACACCCTTCTTTTCTTGTACCAATATTTCTCGAACCACAATTATTACAATGATATGATTTCTCTTTTTCATCATATCGAATATCCATATTTCCGCAATCTAAACAAATCATAATTTATTTTTATTCTCCATTCTTTTTATTATTCTTCATTGTCATCTGTGTCATTAATCATTTCTATAATATCATCAAGCGAAGTACAATCATCACAAGCTGGCTCATTACAGATTTCTAATATCTTATTATCAACATCAAAGTTAAAATAAATTCCATAATCAACCGCACTTGCATTGATACGGATATTCCAATCCCAAATGTCCTCAATTTCATCATTTACTTTATTTAAACAATATGATAATGCATTAATACTTCTATCAATATCTACAGAATATTTCATATATTTTTTCCTCCAATTTTCCAATGAATCTATTAATTCCTTCCCCATAAGTCATTTAATACTTTCTGATCACTTGGTAGATTCGAATAACTAATTCCAATAGTCTGCAACTTATAATATTCTTCTTTTGTAATGTCGATTCCATAATCTCCTTTAACAGTTTCTCTATAACCGAATTTATCTTGGCATTCAGGTCTGAAGTACCATTTCTTATAAATTGGTTTATCTCCATGTTCCCATTTAAAAAGACAAGTAATTGTTCTTCCAGTAGCAATCTCCGTTGTAACCGATCTTCCAAAATAAGGATTATACTGCATATAAGCTAATTTACCACGTTCAATTGCGTCCTGTTTGTCACGCTCACTCATTTCGAATAACTGCTGTGTACCTCTTCCATAAGAAGTGTCATACACTTTACTACTATTCACACCAACGGTTGAATACAACTTAACTCCATTTTTATCAGTTGTTTCAACTCTCTTTACTCGCTCTCCATTGATGTAATCATTGCAAAGTCTATCCATATAATGAACATTTCCTTTTTCATCAACAGTACGAGTAATTTTCTTCATATCATAGTTATCTTTAGCTGCCTTTGCAGCACTTCCTGCATAAATTCCTAAAAATGCCAACAATCCACCGAACATATTCATCAGCCACCTTTCTTATATTATCTTCTCCATTTATCCATTTCGTCTACAGACTTCTTGTTTAAGTTATTATACATATCTCTTCTCTTTTTTGCCTCATCTTTCTCATTAGCTTTCCAAGGAAGATAAATACATAAATACATTACTACTAAAAATCCGATTAACTGTGCCATAATAACTACCTCCGTCATCTTATTTCCGTTACCATATTACTATTATTATATCACTACTATCTCGTCTTTACTACTGTCAAATATCTCATAGAAATTCTCTTCATAGATACCATCCAGCTTATCAGCTTCCTCATGCTCATTAAGGGCATAAGTCGCATCTTCTAATGAATCAAAACTGTCAATGACATTTCCACCCTGCCTATCTCTAATTTCAAACATACAATCACCTCCGTATATTATTCTCCATTAAAAAAACAGACAACCTTTCGATTGTCTGTTTCAAGTCATATATTTATTTTACAGTACTACAACACATACATTATATAGTACCATTTTCCTTCAATTTCCACACATCCCCAATCAGTGCAAGGTTTATGTGTTCTAACCATCTCTCTTACCATGTCAGAATATCCATCATCTGCACAACAGCTATCCCATTCTTCACAGTATCCTTCAAGACCTTCCTCTAAATCTCTGTATATAGTCGTGCCGGTTTCAAGATACTTCTTTGCTTCTGCTTTGGTACAGTTATCTTCGAGAAGAATGTCCATATCATCAGGAATGACCTCTATTCCATCTTCGACTCTCATTCCGTCTGCTTTGTACTCTAAATACTCTCTAAGATCATCGACATCATTTACTTCTTCCCATTTGTCATGCATTTCTTCGCCAAATATTTCAACATCTGGTTCAAAATAATCTTTCAGTTCATCAAAACTCATTTCCTTAGTATATTCAGCCTTATTGTCTATGTCAAACACTCTATACTTCATAATACATACCTCCAATCATAAATCCATTATATCAATTCCAAATTCTGATTTCAAGACATTCTCAAAATCTAGATCAATCTCACAGTATCTCTTAATAAATTCATTGTTATTGCATGGTGCAAGTTCTCGATGCACCTGTTCTCTTACATCGTCATTCATAAATATTGCAATTGCTGGCATTGCATATTTACTTATTTCCATTTCATCAACCTCCTTTACAAACACTGTGCAAATAGTATACACATTCTTTTAGGATTCGTGTATATTATTTTTTTCTTAGTTATTTTGTTATAAACAGTAATACTCAATTGCTTTGTGAGCAGATTTTGATTTAGTATTACCTGTTTCTCTTTTGTATCTTTTAACAATATATTATCCATTAGCTCTCCTCGCTTTCTCTAATGAAATTTCCGATTCATTGTATTTTAGAATAATGGTGCAAATAAATAAGAATAATCATCTTCTACAAACGATTTAATTTCTTCAGGTGTCATAAGTGTAGCCATTTTATCAATCTTTTTAATATTCCTTTCGGTATATGAGATTGTTTTCTTATTCATATACTCATAAGGAATATGCCAATCTGGATGGTCTTTATTTTCACAATTCCATTTCATATAATTCTCGCCATTCATAGGCTCGCCTTCATTATAATATTTCATGAAGCAATACTTAATTCCAGCATCTGTTATATCAATAAAAAGCTGTCCATCATTATTTGATTGTCCAAATAAAAGCTGTAAGTCTCCGTCAAATTCTTCAACTTCTTTAAGAATATCAGAACTAAATACAATATCCTTCATGTCAAAATTCGTTTCACAGAAACGTTTTAGCTTTTCAAGCTTTCCATTGTCATTGAAATAGTATTTATATTCCATAAATTCATCTTTAATTTCCTCTATAATGTATCTTGCACGACTAATCATTCTCTCACCATAATTCCATTGGAAATATCTTGCGATTAAACCTTTAAAGTTCTGCGTTTTTGGATGATCCGTTGCTGAACCATACACATAGTTTACATTATATCTTATATAAATTTGGCTTCTCTGTCCCATATTATCACCATTTTAACCTTTCTAATTTCCTTGTAAATCATCGTTTTATTGGTTTTTAATTTCCATTGGAATTAATTCATAAATTTTTAAATCATTAATTTTAATTCTATTTCCGTTCTTTTTATCTATGATCTGTCCAATGATATTATTATTCTCAAATATATTTTTATTTTTGATATTATTTATTTTTTCTAACAAATTTTCAGCATCTTCATAATTCGGTAAGACTGTTGCAGTGTTTAAGTCACATTCATAATACACTTTCGCAATTTCATTCCAAGTTTTACCCGTTTTCCATGACATCATTGTTCTTAATTCGATTTTAAGAAAATTCCATTTATCTAACCCTATTACATACATTGATATCCACCTCACTTTCAAATAAATCTACGTTTCATTGTTTCTTATAATCCCAATCAATATTAATTCCACATATAGGACAGTTGGAAGTTCCTTTTGAAAATGAAAACTGATTAAATTGTTTGTCTTTATCAAACAATCCAAATGAGTGTGAATAAAACTTTCTATATTCATTTCCCAAGCTTTCACACAAAGGACAACCATATTTAATATATTCTGGTTCACCATCTTTTTCATAATGATGTTCAACTGGTTTTACTTTTACTTTTTGTTTTCCGACACTTTTTGCCCCACAAACCTTGAATAATATATCTGATTTTATTAATGCCATATTGTCAACCTCTATTCTTCACAGTAAATCCTCATTTCATGTCTTTATTTGACTTCTATAAAATCCACACCAAGCTTCAGACCAAATACTCTATCTGCATCATAATGGTCAGTTACACCATATCCGTTGTAAATTTCTCCGTCTTCATCAATACCAAAATCAAGCAAATCTTCAAATAATTCTTCTGGTGTGTAGTCAATAAATGTTTCGTCTGCCGTATCAATTTCAGCATCGAGAATTTCTTTCCTCTTTGCCTTTAATTCATTAATAAATATTTCGCATTCTTTTCTTCCTTTATCTGTAAGTTCATATTTTGCATCTATATTCATATATTCTGCCTCCAATCTTACCTTGAAACTCTTGTTTCAAATCTACTACTTACACATACTGTACATACCATCCACAAGGAAGTTGCCATACAGAACCATGTTCATCATCTTCTAATTCTTTTTTCAGTTCTTCTTCTGTAAGACCGTCGCTCTGATCTTTTTCGCTTTCTACAAGGTCTTCCCATGTTTGATATGTATAAAAGCAATCATCATACATATTTATGTAATCATCTGCTGTCTGTAATTCTCTTCGGGATATTTTATTGAATAACTCCATTAACTCTTTGACTGCTTGTAAGTTATTCCAGTACACACAATTTGAAATTCCTTCTGCTACTTTTTTAATTGCTTCATCTGTAATTAACATATCTCATCACTCCTTGTCATCTTCCCAATAAGCATTCACATCATCTTTATTATCATTGTCATCATCCCAACAATCAAATCCACATTTTGTTTTTGCTTTACAGTCCCATTTCTTATCACAGTAGTAACAACATCTATCATCTTTGTAACTGCAATCGTCTGTTTCAGGCTTTACATAAATTCCACATTTGTACATATATCATCACTCCATTTCTAACTCTCTTCTAATTACAGTATCAACAAACCATTCAAGTTCTTCTGGAATTTCCTTTTCGCACTCATATAATTTGTTATGAAATTTTCCATCATTATATGTTTTAATCACAAATGATTCGTGATTGTATAGCAACCAATACTCATTGTTTCCTGTTTGCCTAAAGTGAATATCAATATCTTTCATAATTACCACTCTCCAATCTCAAATAATTCATCACCTGAAAAATCAGTCATATCTTGCAACACTGCATGAGCAAATTTTTCTGCATAGTCATACCACAATGTATCTTGCAATGTTTCAGGATCGTCCATGTTTTCAAGTCCGTAATCTTTAACAAATTTCTTCATAATGTTTTTCATTCTGTATTCATAATTCTCTTCTATTGTTGGAATATGCATATCTTATACCTCCATTCTTATAATTTTATCTTTCCATAATCAGGAATCATTTGAATAAATTCATCTGCATTTGTAAACTGTTTATTGATTTCAACCCAATATTGTTCGTTATTTGTATCTGTACAACAAGCTTCTAATTTGAAATCATGCTGTGCGTAAATTGTTAAGCATAATTCTACTTTCTGAATAGATATACCTTCTGGAACTTCTTCAACTGTTGCGTATTCTTCCAAAAAGCTATCAATTTCGCTTTCTTTTAAATCATAATTGTAAAATGTCTGTAATGGCTTGTCTGTGTCATCTAACTCATTGAATGTAATTTTTGTATAATCTAACATATAAATCACTCCATTTCTGTAAATCCATTTCTTTTTAAATACTTTATGTAATCTTCAATATCTGATTTCTTTTTAACCTCAATATCTTCTGGATGATAATATCCATAAAAAGCATTCATATATACCTTATAAGTTTTATTTTCCATATCAACAATGAGATTATAATTATTGGCACAATTACCACGTTTCTTCCAATTCTTATCAAGCCAAAATAGATGTAATCTCATAAGACCAACCATCCTTTCTACAAGCTATTCCATACCCAAGTCAAGCACTCCTCAAATGATTCACTTGAATATACTTCTTCAGCCTCTGTATCTTCTGTTCCGCTTTTATAAACTTCATATCCTATTACACCATTAGTAATAATGTATTCGTCATTTATAATCCAGTTGTCCATTTCCAATCTTATGTTCATAAAATTGACCTCCTTAATCAATTACATTTCCGTTTTCATCTTCTGTGTAGTCGTACTCCCAATCACCAGCTCCATCTTCAATAAATTCTCCACCGTCTGTATTTTCTGCAATTTCCTTTGCTTCTTCCAATGAATCAGCCTCAACATCCAAATATACATAGTCCGTTGATTTATACATAACTCTAAATTTTGCCATAATTATTATCCTCCAATCTTAAAATGAATTTGCTATTTCTTACCACTTAATTTCTTTTACCATAGCTGTGTAATATGGCTCGACAATGTTTACAAAAATCAATGTTGCATGTTCCCATGGCGCATATAATACACACTCAACTACTGCTTCTATTTCTTTTCCAGATGCTTTCATAGAAATCCTGTCATCTTTCCGTGGTGTAAAATCAATGACTCCTAAATTGCATTTTGTTGCTTTATCAATCACAAAAATATTATTCATTTCCATCACTCCAATCTACTTAAATAATGTGTGTTTCCCATCTGCATCACGTTTCCATTCATAACCTGCAAATTCAAGAGCTTTCAAAGCTCCATTGTAATAACTCATATCTTGTGATCTTGCATCTTTCATATTTGCAATCATCCACCGTTCGTCTAGCCATTCTTCCGTTTGCTGCTTAATTACTTTTGGTGTTCTCTTCATCTCTATCACTCCAATCTATGCTTCATAATCAAATTCACTCAATCCACCTTGTTCTTTAACCCACCAGATAATATCTTGTGGATCTTCTTTGATAATATCTGTTCCATCTTCAATTGCATTATCTACTGCAAGAAGGATAATCGTTATCAAATTTTCCATTGATGTCTTTGGGTTATACATTTCTCTACGAATTAATACCGCAAGATAATCATACATACACCATTTTTCTTTTGGATATATACTGTAATCCTTTTCCTCTGTCCATTCGCCCGTCCACTGATTTACCATATAATCACTCTCCAATCTCTTCTGCGATTTCTTTTCGTGTTCCTCTAATTGAGCAACCTTCAGTATCATGTTTTCTCAAAATATCCCAAATTGCATTTTCTTCCTCTTCCGTAAGATAAAATCCTTCCCAATAACCGAAGTCATCTTTACCATGCTCGATTACAATTCCTGAAATTTTGCACATACCTACACCTCCACAATTTCAATACAGAAATCACCAGGATCATATTCACTGTCTTCAATATCCCAATCATTCATATATTCTTCTTTTGCGTTATTGGCTTCTTCTTCTGCTTCACCATAGGAATCAAATAATCCCCATTCAAAATCTCCACTATCTCTTAACTGACCGCCATCATAACTAATAATATATTTATACATACTAATCATTCTCCTTTACAATTTTTCAAATAATCAGCTTTCTTTTTTCTATATTCTGCTTCAATTTTATCCAATCTTTTCTGTTCTTCATCGCACTCCTCTTGTGATTCAAATACATCATAGTAATGTGTATCTCCATCCCAACGACATCGCACAATTTTATCTTTCTCTTCGTCTGTTAAGTGATAAACTCTGTACATTTTAATCACTCTCCTTGCCTCTAAAATACATATTATATTTAATACCTGCTTCTTTCAGTTTCCATCCAACCCAATCTCCATAACACCAACATTCTTCTTCAACTTTTGGATCATTCCAAAAATCATCAAAGGCTTTTTCCGTTACTTCTTTTGCTTTATCAAAATCTTCATCATTTACCAATAAAACTAAATCCATCCACGAATTCATGTCAGAATAAAGATTAATACATCTACGTTCTACTACCATCTTAATCACTCTCCTTTTAATCCCATCCAAAATTTTCAATAACTTTTTCTTTAATATCTTCACTGGACATCCAAGCCCAGCAACAATTACAAATACGAATTGTCTTTTGGACTCTATTTCCATTCTTTTTCCCTTTTATTGTAACTTTAGAATTTGGTATTTTTATATCTGATGCTTCACAAAAATAACATCTAGTCATTTTTAACACCTCCATTTCTAATCAAACAGTTCTTTCCTTTGGTTTATGCAACCTCTTTTATTTCCTTTATTGTTTCTTTCCAACAGCTACCAATCAATCCATAAACTTCATCAATGTCATATCCATGCATTTTACATCCCTCGACACAAAAGATTGCGTATTTAATAGGTAGTTTCACATCTTTATCCAACTCTATTTCTAATACCGAACCACCGCCAGACCAAGGATCATATAATCCGCACATAGTTTCCTTTCCAAGAACCATGTAAGATTTTGAATTTTCATTCTTTCGTGGATCATATTTTCCCTTTTCGTCATACTCTTTGTTCTGTAGTTCGATTAAGTCAAATAAATCAAATAACGGCATTTTTACAAGAAACGTTACGGTTGCCATATGTGATGGGAGATTTTCAAATTCCTGTATGCAGCTTTCAATAAATTTGTCTTTATTCTTATCTCTATCTACATAATATCCGTCATTCCTATGTACTTGTTTACAAGCTTTTCTTAATGCGGTTGCTTTACCTTGTGTTTTTGCTAACCACAGCATAGATGACTCTTTATCAATGCTTCCATCTCCTGAATTTCCATACCAATTCAGCACGTTATCACAAACACAATCGTAATTCCAATTACCACAATCCACCATGATATTTACTTTGACTTCATTATTGAAATCCTCTGCGTTGTAATAAAAATATGTATTTTCTTTTACATATTCCCATATCTCATCAAAATTATCTGTAAAATACTCTTCCTCTTCATCTGTCAGTTCTTTACGAATATCCTTTTCAAGTTCATCTTCTCCGTACTCTATTGCATAATCCATAGCCCAATCAGCTAATTCATCATTAAAAACCTCCCTAGGATTATTACACTCAAATATCTCTTCAAGGAAATTATCAGAAAGTTCTCTTTCTCTATAGTCAGTATAAATTTCAATGCCACCATCTTCATTTACACCCCACATTTTCTTTAATATTTCATCTATTCTGGTTTTTAATATTTCCATTGTCATATCAATCAACCTCGCTTTCTATGCTATCTTTTCCCACATATCAAAATTCGTATGTAACTGTCTTGTTCCTGAAAATTATTTTTCGTTCTATATATGTCATATTCACTCACTCCTTCCAAAGCAAGGTGGCTTATGCCACCTCACCTCTAATTCTCTTTGTAAACTCTGCACCATAATCTATATTTTCATTTACAATATTAACAGGCAATACTAAAATCTTGTATTCATTCCCATTGATAAGTAATGGAGCTTTACTGCCTGTACCAAAACATAAAGGCTTATCAGAATCAACAATATTAAATGCGTCTGTAAGAAACTGGGGATCAAAACCAATATAAAAATTATCTTTCATGCTATTTTCGCTTGTCTCAAATTCATCAAATGCCTCATATTTGAAAGCTCTGATGTAAGAGTACAAATTTCCATTTTCGCTATGTAATACAACTGGTACTTTATATGCACCAGATGTCTTTCTTAATTCTGCATCATATTTCATTGCTTCAAGAAACTGGTCTCTATCAGGTACAAATCTATAATCATCAGACATATCAAGCATTGAATCTATTTTAAAATATTCTCCATCAATTCTACGAATGATATATATAAAGTCATTTCCTTCAACCTTGATATATTTCTTATCCTGATAGATTTCAATTTCCTTTTCAGACTTCTTATCCATCAGCTTTTTAAATACGGAGACGCACTTATTATGAATTTTTACTGTATCAAATAGATTTTCTGTTGTCTCATAAATGGTCTGATTTTCAAGTGTTCTCATTCCAATTCTGTAACCATCAAGAGCTTCAACTCTCCTTGACTTTGTATTAAAATTGAATACCTGCATTATCTTTCGGTTGCCATTATCTGCTGTATATGTATTAAGATTAACAACCGTCTCAAGTAACCAATTCTCTTTTACAGACATGATTTTCTTTTCGCTTTCATCCATTAGTGGAAGGAATATGTCTGTATTCTGATAACGTGGAATTGTAACAATTTTCTTTCCACATTTGATATTAATTTTGCCTACTTCCATATCCTTTGTAGTTACATCCTCTAATGTAATTTCACCACTCATTTTTGAAATGATTTTAATATCATCCACATCAATTCCAAGAACTCCTGGATGAGTATCATAAGCATTATCTGTTCTGACTTCTGCCCAATGCTCCATATCAGTTCCCCAAACTTTGAGAATTCCATTTTCATCTATCTGCAAATACAATCTTGTCAGTGTTGAAAGTGTTGCCTTTTTATTAATTGCAGCCATTCCCTTTTCCATCATTACCTTTAAATCCTTTGCGTTCATTGTAAATTTCATCATAGTTATCTACCAACCTTTCTTTTTTATGCTACATCTTTCTTCCACTGAACTTTAGGACACCCATATACTTTATGAGCGAAATGTGGAAGTATAGAATATTTTTTCATTATTTGATCATGCACATATCTTTCACTTCTCTTGTCATCCCAATTTTCTTCCCAGTTTTCAAGGTACTCAATTCCCTTGTCTGTAAGTTTCTTAATCTCATAGTAATTAGTTCCGTCATGGTGGGAACATTGTATATAGAAGTGTCCATTTTCATCATACAAATGGACATAATCACAATCAGTCGTTGCTTCTCTGTACATATCCATAAAGTCTGTGAAAATTGTTCCAGCTTCAAAAGTTCCATTCCATCTTCCGTTTGTACCACGTAAAATCCATGTGCTTCCATCATCAAAAAACTCTTCAAGTCTTTCCTTTTCATATTCCCAATTGGTTGAATTTTCATCATTTATTACATTCCAGATTGAATCTTCACTTGGCTCTTCTTCATACTCTGCAAGTGTTTCTTTTGCAAATTCTGAATACTGATCCCATAAATCATAATTATCATATATTGTCCGTGTTTGTGGTTCTCTCATTTCGCTCACCTCTCAATAAAATCCTAAATGCTGTTTCATATATAAAGCACCGCTTAGGAACATAAACAAATTCTTTTTACGTTCATCATTGTCATAATCCCATACTGGAATTCCGTTATCATCACAGATCATCATTCCGCCAAAGGTTTCATTTCTACATTCTGTAAAACGTAGTGCTTCTAATAACTCTTTCCAGTTCTGCTCGTTATACTCCATTTCATTCACTCCTTCCATTACAAAAGGCAGACACAATTATTTGCATCTGCCTTAATTTATTCTCTGTATTACCACCATTCCTCATCTTCATCTTCGTCTTCTATTTCACTAATGTCGTAACATTCAGAAGTATCAACATCCCAATCAAGTTCATTAATTGGCTTGTCATACAATCCATTATTATCTGCAATGTAGTTCATTACCTTTGCAAAATCACTTGCATTTAAGTTCTCCATTTCCTCTGTAAACTTGTAAGTTGGCTGCATTGCATCATCAGTTTCGTAAATGCACATATCAATTGTGTTGTCGCTGTTTACGAATGCCTTAATAAAACCCATCTCATTTTTATGGAAAATTAAAAACTCGCACAACCTATTGTTACAATTCCAATCAAAAGCTGTGCTGTCATTGCCATTCATATAATGAATAGCTCCATTTGTATCAAGCATTTCATCTGTTACATTAGGGTACATGTTTCGTGCAACCTTAAAAATTCTTTCGATTTCTTTTCTGAATTCATTGCCATTCATATTATTTTTCCTCCTTTGGAGTAATTAAGCTCATAAGATTGTCTCTAATATAACCACAGAAAGCATCAATACTTCCATTTCCAATTGTCCAACAACTGTCACCATCATAGTTCCAATGAATAATTACTTCATGCCCTGCTGTAATATTAGGTAAATCAACATCTTCCTTTCTCGCATATGAACTATTTGAAAAAGCTTTGAGATATACATATCTTCTGATATTCTCAATATCTCTTTCTGTTTCTGCATTGAAAATCTCTACCAGATACTCGTCAGAACATTCATCATAAATATCATATTCAGAAGCTCCATTTTTCTTATTATCGAGTCTCTTCAACTCTTTACTAATTGCAAACAGTGCTGATTCCTCATACTTTTTGCACTCCTCTTCACTTCTAAATACTGTGCCATCTTCTGCAATGTACTCTGTCCTTACTAACTTCTCAATTGTTTCTGTTTTTCTTACTTCATTTATCTTCATAGTTTTAGTCTCCTTTTTCTTATACTATATATTGTGGTTGCTTGTTTTATACACCACTATATCTTGTAATTATTTTACCAAGAAATTACAATTTTCTTTGACTACATTTCTTCATTATTATATGTATAATCAAAATCTCCATATTTTAATTCAGACTTAATAATATCCCTTGTTTCTGTTTCCCAATCCTGCCTGAATAGTTTTGCCTGTTCTTTTGGGGTATTTTCTTTATCAACTAACTTAAATTCTCCATCAACATAATCGTATCTTGTAGTAACAGGTTTATATTCCATGTTGCCTTCTTCAATTTCCTTTGAAATTTTCATTTTTAACTTCTGCTGAGATGTACCAATGAATAAAAGTTCCATGCTTGAATACTCTTTCCATTCATTGCAACTATGCAGGTAATATATTTGTTTTGCCATATTTTTGTCTCCTTTCAATACAACCTTGACACATACATTCATCAGCCACAATCATTTCTAATTTGTTGTCTTTATCACATACGAATCTGTCAACATTATATTTCCATCCATGACTCTGTACTATTCTGTCTGATCTGTCCCAATAACCAAGATGTTTCATTCCTGTAACAGAGCCGCTTTTATCTATATTTGGATGAACACTAATTCCAAGTCCAGTTGAACCATCTTCAATCCACGCAATTCCATTTAATGTGTCTCTATATAAATTTACATGTGGTTTTATTTCTCTTATAAACTGTTTCGCCATATAATCACGCTCCTTTACCACTCTGGCTCTTTATCGATCAAGCCCAAGTAAAATTCATGCTTTGTTCCATCATTAAAATGTTCTCGTAGATTAGCAAGTGTTTTCGTTCCATTTTTTAATGATTCATAATCTGCAAGTACCATATCATCTGTATATTTTGTATACTCGTTCCTACCAATGCTTAATCTAAAAGTTTCACCTGTTCTAACCCAACCCCATTTCCCTGTATTTTTTGCTTTCGGATAAGCACCTATCATATACCCATATAAATCTGGATATTTTTCTGAATTTTCGCTATGCCAATCTTCAAGCTGTATTTTCGTTCCGTCTGATAAAACAGTCTTGTCAATTATTTTCTGCATAACACTCTACCTTCCTTTCAATTCTAAACCTCGTATTTTCTGGATATGCTTCATAAATTCGTTTACACCAATTTTCATCCTTAATACATTCAGTTAGATATTTGCTATCAGGTGTGAAATAATATGCCTTGCTTCCTTCTTCTGGTGAATCATCTATTGTATCTTTCCATTTTGTGATAATCACCATTTCATATTTTTTGTTTCCGTCATATGAAGTACCAGCTAAATGAGCTGTGTATAATTTGCATTTACTCATATCAGTCACTAATCCTTTCTCTCCACGTCTTAATTCGTACAGGATAATTTACATTTTCTTCATATGTTTTTAACTGTGCTTTTGCATCTGCATAATCTTCACAATTACATTCAATATCCCATCCATAACCACAATTTCCTTCAATTGCATAACAATCCTTTGTTTTTCTTTTATATGCCATAATTATTTTTCCTCCTTAATATCATCAGTAAAATAAATGTATTTAAACCATGCACCGCCCCATTCAAGAGCAAGTTTTCCGTTTGATTTATTCACTAAATCTGAAATTATATATTGTGTGTTTCTATCCATACCACCAGTTGAACCAGACCAATTGATACATAGCTTAACCCCATCTTTATCCCAATATGTTGTTGTATATGGATCAGTTCCGTTGCCATCTCTATAATCATTTAAATCAATATTTGTTTGTGTTTTGACAAATTCGATTATTGCATCATGGTTCTTTTTATAAGTTGAATTATCAATCATCAATATTCCTCCTCATAAAATTTAATTGTTCTTTCCTTTTCAGCTTCATATTTAACTTTATCAGTGAATAATGTAAGATAAATATCACCCTCTGTATATGTAAACACTGCCATCTGTTCATCTGAATAAGCATAAGAACTATATCCGTCTACCTGAACCAAGTCGAATTTGCATTTCTTTGCGAACTGGTAACTTAAATCAGACATCCAATGTCCACCTAACATGTAATTACCATTTCTATCTTTTGTCTCTTCCATGAAGTTTACATTTGCAATTCGTTTTGTATCTTCATTTAGTGAATATGAAGATAAATCTAGGTCTGCAATTTCATATTCGCTTTCTACTTTCTTTACTCCAAGTTTTCCAATTAATTCAAAATATTCATTTCTCGGAACATATTTCATACTAATCAACCTGCCTTTCTAATTAATCCAACTTTTTGTAACTGTGTCATATGTAGCTCCATTTGCATCCTGATACTCAATATCATCTGAATATGTAAACACATAGCACTTGTGATTACTAATTGTTTTTATTTCTCTTTCACCATGCATAATTGCATATCTTTCTCTGAATCCTGCGTTATCACACATTGTACGCATTTCTTCATCTCGCTTTGGATTTCCACAAGCTGTCTGAACACATCCATATAGCCAACCATTCAAATAATCAATGTTGTAACAATACTGTCTCCATGAATCTGAATCATCAGTGAATACATAGAAACTCTCTCCATCGTCTCCTCTTGTAATCCGTGGATAACCAAAGTTTGCAATAAATGCCCGTAAATTGTCTTTAATCATTTCCATTTCATTTTTTGTGAAATCATACATAATCGTTTCCATAATCGTTTCCTCCATTTCCTGTAATAAAAATAGGCAACTAGGTATTTATTCTCCTAACTGCCTTTGATTAATTACTAGATAATGAATTGCACAGTTTCCGTACTGGACAATTCTCACATACACTATTATCATTAAGTGTATCTTCTACACAATTTAAGCATACAACGTCTACTGCATCCAATATTGCATTTTCTTTTTCTTTATCCATTCTGTATTACTCCTTATCTTGAAATTTTAGTTTCAAAGCTAAATTTGACTCAATGCTGCAAATCTTTCAGATACGATTTTAAAGCCATTTGCCTTTAAAACTTCTACTGCTTTTTCCGTATCTTTTTTTACTTTACGATTATGTTTAAGAATTAAGTTTTCCATTTTATCGTAATCTGAGTCATAATATGTATGCTTAAATCTAAATCTAAGTTTCGCTATTTCTATTGCTTTTTCTAATCCTTTATTTGTCCATATCTGTTCAAAATGATAATTTGCTGGATTTTTCACTAAAAATACATAACATTTATCTGCTACAGGTAACAATTTTTCTCTTACCAATTCATCAAAAGCATCATCATATGTTGCGATTGCATATAATTCTTTATATGAGTTTATATCTTCCATATCGACATCTTCTGATAAAATGATATATCCCGTTCTATTTACCCAATGAATGCCTTTATGCCAATATGTTCCATTACCATCACATTCTGTAAAAATACACCATCCATTTTTGTTAATCAATTCTATCTGATCATTATTCACGTCAGAAATTTCTGTATATTTTACCATCTTTATTCCTCCAATTCCTTAGCAAATCTTAGTTTCATTCGGCTAATACGCTAATACAGATGTATAATAATCTAACTCAGCTTCATCTAATCCATGTTCTTCAGCAGATTCAACGTCTTTCAGTATATTAAAAATCATATCTATTGTCATATCTAATGTATATGATTCCCAATATTCTTCTTTTGTTAAATCATCATCTTCTGAACCGAGAAAATAAAATGCGTTATCACCAATTCTGCAACAAATGCCAATACATCCTGCATATTCTTCTTCGATTGAAACAGTTCCAGATTCAAAACCATTTCTAATCATTTCTCTTGTAATCATGTCCTATCCTCCAATCTTTTAAATAAATGCGAATTTCTTTTACTCTTTTACATCTTCAAAATAATCTGGTGTACATGAATATTCAACACCTACAATTCCTTTTGTACCCATATTTGTTTCAACTGTATATGTTCCGTCATGATGCTTAATTGCTCCATATACTTTACCAGCCGTCCAAACCGTAGCAAAATCATCATCGCCTGTTAAATCTTCTTCATAATCCTTTATGCATCTTAACTGTCTTTTATATTTCATTTCTCTTACCTCCAATTTTAATGAAACACATATTTCTAACTATCACTTTCAATCAAGTAATTCAGGACATTTTCAATATAAGAACATTCGACATCTATAACACATTCCTTTTTAAGTTTGCTCTGTATATCTAAAATATCTGAATCATATAGATGACTGATTCCAATTTTTTCTTTTTCATCGCAAATTTCTATTATTGTTTCAACTGTAGATACAAATATCCGCAATGAACAATCTAGGCAAATCATTCTGTTTGCCTCATCATTTGTCTGTCTGCAAGCTCTGCCATAATATCCACATATACAAGGCACATTACATTTACTTTCATCACTTGTAATATTATTTCTGATGCAATACTTTTCAAACTCCTTTTGCTTTTTGCTTGTTATAATTGGAAACATGCAACCATCTCCTTTCCCTTGAAACACGCATTTCACACTAAATCTCATAAGCATTTTTAAATGCGCTTACATAATTTTCCATTGTCAAATCAATAATTCCTCTTGCCAATTTGCAAAGTTCGCCAGTAGTTATATACTGCGACATAGCATAGCACTCAGGTTTATAATTTACCTTGAGTACTTTGACTGTATTATCATCCCAGTCAATATCTATGTCCGAATAACCACCGCCTACTACAATATAAGCTCTGTCTCGTGGAATTTTTACAAGCTCTACAGACTCTATACAATAGTTTCCTTTTAGCTGTTTTGTCAGCTCTTTTGCGAATGTTTTTGTTGCTCTAATAATTTGCATATGATTTACCTGCCTTTCACTTCCGAAGAAACCAATTACTACCAACTAATCTCACAAGTTTCTTTATTAAAGAAATAAGCGTGATCACTTAATACTTCTTCAGGTTCAACTTGTGTTTCATTTACCTCACGAACCATATTTGAATACATTTCCATATCTGGATTATCGTCGATGTGAATAATACATTCGTGAATACTTGATGGAAGAATTACAAGGTTACTATTATATTCCCTTGCGATATTGCTTAATAACTCCTTGTCACAAATTGCAACTGCTCCATTTACCTTTTCCTTATTTGTAACAATAATCATTTTTTCTTCATCCATATTAAGAAGTTCGTCACAACCTATCATATTGGCAAGCATCTTTGCCATATCTTCAACAAGAATATTTTCTTTTGCATTTAACAATGCTCTTGCAAAAATCTCATCTTCACTTACTTCTTTAAACATCCCTGGCTTTACCTTGTATGTAGCATCTTCTGCGACTTTTACCCTGACATACATTTCCATATCAAGATAATCCCTCTTTAAAATATTTTCATTCGTCTTTCTCTGTAAACAAAGTTGCAAGTTATTCTTTGCATAATCCCACTTTACGATCTTATCCGTATTTATATCCATTTTTGGAATGTTTTCATAAATATTAATAATTTCACTTACACACTCATCTACTGTATAATTTAAGTCGGGATAAATAGTAGGTCTTATTGTACCTTCACCTATAATTATTCCGACTTTTTCAACTCCATTTTTTACCACTGTTGTACTTTTTGCCTTGTAACCTCTATTATTTAACTCTGCAATAATTTCGTTCATCATAATTTTTACCTGCCTTTCTTCTAATGAAATATCCATTTACTTGTTAAAAACCTCATCCATGAACATTGTATCTAAATAATGAGCAAGGATGTTAAACTCAATTGAGTTCTGTAATTTCTCAAATAACTCTGCTACATACTCTTTTTCGTTTTGGATATCTTCTGCGCTGTCTGAAAAATCTTTATTAAATTCAAGCAGTTTTTCAGCCATTTGCATTGGTGTATATTCATACTCTTGTATCTTCCCCATATTTGTTTATTCCTCCTCTATACTATTTGCGCCATCTGCAAATCCATCATCATATCCCTTGTTATACATGGGATTCTCGAACTTTGTGTTTGCTATTGGGCTATCTTCTTCAATGCCAAAGAAAGATTTCTCTTCCTCTGACATTTCACAAACTTCGTCAAAATATTCAAATGCACTTTCTCTGTCGTCAGAGATTAAGCCATCCTTGAAAAATGTTGCTAACTCTTCAAGTCTGCAACGTGGGATATATCCCTCTTCAGTTTTGTATCTAAAAGCATCAATCGCTTTTGCTAATGCTTCTGCTTTTGATATTGGTGAAAATTCACCAAAGTTGTAATAGACATATGTCCATGCCCATTCACCTTTTGCCTTGTCAAGCCTATTGACTACCGCATATTCATCCATCCGTGTTTTACGGAGAATTAATGCATAATCACCTTTTTCCATTATTACTTCATATTTCATTTTTATTACCTCCTGCTGCTAATTTTCGATAACACATCCTTGCCACCCTTTAGCGAATGCCTTTTGCATTCACCAAGCCATAGCATTCTATTTAACGACTCTGGAAGACTTATTACATCTCCCTTTTCATTCTCATATATGTAATGAGAACCTGATTTCCGTTTAACATAATATCCATTCATCTCCATTACTGGATTGACAACACGGATATCACTATGCCATCTTTTACTCATTTGCGCTTTTCTCCTTTCGCTTATATTTGACCGTATAGCCGTTATCTCAGCTATTATGCATTATTTATGCATATACCATAACTATGCACCTCCTTTGTATATAGTTATTCTCTTATTTAATCTCAGCAGAAAGGATGTCATACAATTCTGCATTGCTCTTTACAGGTACAACTTTACTTTCATAGAAAACTGCACCTTTACAATTAGCAAGAAGTTTCGCTTTCACTTCATCACCATAATTCGCATACAACTTCTTAATAATAGAAAAGTTTCTTAATGTGAATGCATTCTTTTCGCTTCCACACCATTCAAGTTCCTTAATTAAATGGATAGATTTGATAAGCATTTCTCTGTCTCTATTTGCTAATCTAAGAGCTGTTGCGGATGGTGTAATTTTACCTACAGGGTTAGACAGACGTTTCTTTTCTGCTGTGATTTGTATATTTTCATCTTCAAAAACATTCTTAAATTCAATGTACTCTTTTACATTTGCCTTTATTCCTGCTCTATATGTATCACTTACTGTCATTGTTTTTCTACCTGATTGCTGACCTAGGAAAGTTAATGCTGCATTGTATTCGTCACAATTAAGAATTTCTACAAGTGCCTTTAATTTATCTTCTTTTTTGTTTTGTTTTTCCATTTTTTCGTTATACATAATAAGAGCAACAATTCTATGTAAACCGTCTGCAATATCAAGCATTCCGTTTGGTGTTACATATGCTTTAATTGGATCAAACTTATCTTCATTAAAGTTCTCTGCAATTTCAATTGCCTTTGCCATGTCCGTGTCTCTCTGCCATTCAGGTACATGAACAAATGTAGGTTCAATTAAGATGTAACGCTTCTGTCCAATTCCAAATGAACTCTTAAAAGCACTTTTGATTTCACTTTTAACTTCATCATTATTTTTCTTACATCTATTTACAATCCAAATTTCTGTCTGTTCAGGTGTTGAGATACGCACAAATCCTTTCTGTGTTCTAGCTCTATGTACCGTCTTACTCTCCTGATCCATAAAATTATATCCAACATCATGCATCTCGATTTCACCACGATTTACCTTTAAAATCATACAAATTTTATCTGCTACCTTATCACTTGGATTCGCTACGCCTGTTTCATATTTCACTACTGATGACTTAGACATTCCGATTTTTGTAGCAAGGTCTGACCGTGATAATCCTCTTTCCATTCTGATTTCAGTTAATTTCTTTCCATTAATTTTGCACATAATATGTACCTGCCTTTCTTGTTTTAATTTTTTGTATAAAAATAACGGCTTGCCTTTTGACAAACCGTTTAGTGACTAAATTATTGGCTGATTTAAGCCTAACTCTTTTCGGATTTCTGTTGTCCAATAACGGACATCCTCAAGCTCTTCTCCATTTGCAATGTCTTCATCTAAATTAGCAAGAAGAACTTTTATTGAATTTGCGACTTTTCCGTTTTCTTTTGACCATTCAAAATCTCGTAAATAATTGTATGCGTTCTCAGCAATCTCGATTGCCGAATAACCGCCTTTCCAATGCACATTCGCATAGTCTGAAATAAGATAAAATTCTCTGTAGTCTAACATGTCCTACACCTCCCTTCTGCCTGTAATAGTCAAAGTAAGGTTTTGCCTTACCACTACTGTAATTTTTGTGTAACCTTTTCTTTTCAATGAACGGATTGCCTTCCGCTCGTTGTACATTGGTACATTAAACAATGTGTAACTCATGCTGCATCCTCCTTTAATAAGATGTATTCAAGATAATCAGTTTCCGTTGCGAATAACTGATATCTACTTTCGCTTTTCAGCCATCCCATATAGCCGTTGGGTACAGTGTATCCTTTAATCATTTTTTTCCTCCTACAGTAATGCGGATAATATTTCCGCAAATGATTTGTGTGATTTAGTTTTGTTTCTCTGTTTGCGTTTTGCATAAAGCTCTTCTGCATAGCGCATATTATCATATGCGATCTCTGCTTCAGGTCTTGTGTCTATAATCTCTGCTCCGTTGTACGCTCTGTATACTATTGCCTTTTGCATTACAGTTCCTCCTCTCTTGCGGTGCGCAAAATCCGTGTTACCTCATTTTCTGTTGTTGCATTTTTGATTTTATTAATTACGCTTTCGCTATAGCATAATTGTGTTGCGATTCTGATTGCGTTGTACTTTATTGCTCCCATCTATTTATTCTCCCCTCTGTATGTAGTCAAACCTTTTGATTACATCATCTGTATAATTGGTTTCTGGATTGAAAATTAAATAAGTTGTGATTGTGTCTCCCTTAGTGCAGTCAACACTTTCGTATGAGATATAGCTTCCGTCCTCAAGACTTCCATTTTTCTCATCGTCTGTGACTGTTCCCACACATTTCTCTATGATTAATTTGCCTTGCCTGTTAGCAAGGATATCTTCTGTAAGTTCAGAAGAATCATAGACTTGGCATATATTATCCGTTTCCGTTTCGCTTGGAATCACGTTGATTGTTGGCTCAAAATCGTAACTGTCAGATGATGTACTGATAGTTAATTTATTTTTGCTTGCATAGTAGTCTATTGATTTAATATCAGCGAGTGCTAAGTATTGTTTTGCGTTTGGCTCTACTTCAACTGTCTTCTGTGTAGACATTATTTTACCTATTAAAAAAGCACTCATTACGAGTGCTGATGTGATTAGTGCATATAATATTTTCGCTTTCATTTTTCTGTTACCTCCTTTTGGGTATAAAAATAGCACCCTTTGCGTTTTACGTTTGGGTGCTTGATTGGTGTATTGGTTATTATATTTGACGCAATTACATTTCGTAATTTGCATCTATAATTTCTATTTGCTCGTCATAATATTTACGAGCATCAGCACAACGGAGTTCATAGTTACTTCCGTTTGCTGGATAGCCTTCAGCTTCACATTGTTCGGCTATCTCTTCGCATTCATTTCTGTACTGCTGTTCGAGTTCGCAGATTTTGTTTATATCTGCCTTTGAATATACGTTTGCCTCTGTCATTGACTGACGCATTTCTTCTATTGTTGGCATAATAATACCTCTCTTACATGGTTTTTAATTTCGCTTGAAGCTCAGCGATTTGTTGCTGAACCTCTTGCTTTGCTTGTTGCTTCTCTATATAATTACTATCTGGGATGAATTCCATTATCTCATCAGGCATACATTGAAAATAATCGCAAATTTTGCATATTGTTTCTGTTGTAACAGATTCTCCATGCAATAATTTTTGCATAGTTGCTCCACTAATACTTGCATTATTTCTAAAATCTTTTTGTTTTATACCTTCACTTTTTAATTTGTCAAATAGTCTATTGTATTCTATTTTCATTTTTTTATATGCCTCCAATGTTATTCACCTCCTATTTTAGCATATAATTTTGCTTTTGTAAAAGGGCAAAGTTTGTCCCTTGCCCTTGGCAGACTACTCTTTTACATTGAAATTTTGTAGAGTATACTTTTCCAATGTGCAACACATATAACAGAAAATAGCGTTTTGATACAGTTCGTCATCTTCTGCAATACGTTTCCAGTTTGCACGAGTATCATCTGCATTTGCCTTTAGTCCTCCACCATATTCCTGCCATATAGTATAACGTGAGCCTACGTTCATTTCAGACAGCATTTTATCCATCTGACGTAAAGACTCTATTCTACGGTTTACAGACCATTCATTGATTTTTAGCATGGTAATCCTCCTATTTTGCCTTTATAATTTTACCATACTATCGAACCTCCATCCTAGTGCTAATATGCACTATAAAAGGCAGACTTTTAGTGTATTCTGCCTTTCGGTACTGCATACTAATCTCTAATATTTGACGCAACAACTGAAGCATTTCCCTTGCCATACCAGTGCGCAGTTTCCGTTACTTCATTCCAACGCAAAGGATTATTGATCTGATATGTGTTAATTCGTGAACCTGTTCCCTTTTTATGCAAAGCATAACTTTTCATCATATTTTGGCAATCATCAAATGACAGATTTTCTCTTTGAATTTTAGGAATATAGCCCAACTTTTCGCAGACAGATTTTACCCATTTATAACATGGATGGTCTACATTTACTAGGCACAAAGTCCAACGTATTCCATTGAAAATATTTATAGGTAACTTTCCGTTAGTGAGCCTGTAGTCATTGCATACCCAAAATATGCGTTTACCTTGATTGTCCGTAAAACGTCCATAGATTGAGCCTGGATAGATTGCAAAATTATCTGGAAATTGTGTAACAGTTCCCTTGCATAATCGAATGTAAAATTTTGGTTCGTGTTTGATTTTTGACATGATTGTACCTCCTGCTTAATAATTTGCAATCCTGTTTCTTGCGCTTTGAATTTGCATATTTATGGATAAAGTGCCTTTTGTGAGCCATTCAATCCACAATGACTTGATTTCTTCACAATCAATTTCAGTTGTATTGTATAGTCTGAAAATAAAATTCAGAATATTTTCATCAGTTTCTGCATATGTATTTTTACCTCTAAAGTCACGGTATATTTCGTGACAAATTCCATACATATCTAATGTATTCATAATGTTTTCCTCCTAATTTCAGACAGACTTTGAGCATGGATTTTTCATTTTAAAAGTTAAAGGATGAGCAGGGAATCGAACCCTGCACACCTACTACTTGCACAGTATCATCCTATTTTGTTTCAGTTTTCTCTTCTGTAGTTTCCGGCTTAATAACCTCATGTTTTGACGCATTATCTAATACTACTGCACAAAGAGTTGTAAAAGCTGCAATCTGTACTTTTTTATTGCCTGACTTGTCTGTATAGTTAAAGTCGGAGAATTTTACAATTTCTACCCCATCCTTCTTAGACTTAGACTGCTCACGTTTAGCAGAACCGCCAAAAGTTGCAAGGAAGTTGCGGAGATCTTTATCTGTAAAATCGGATTTTTTGGTCTTAATGCCGTAGAAGTGATCGCCTTCAGAACCGATTAACTTGTTGAATACAGGACGTAAAGCGTCCTTTAAGTCCTTCATAGAACCCTTATTATAGTAAGCCTGTACCGCCTTGGAAATATCAATACCACCTTTTTCAGTGTCGAAAATATCATCATCAAGCTGTACATTTTTATAGATAGCATGAGCCATTAAAGTAATATGTACACGGTCAGTTGGACAAAGTGCGGTCACGTTGTCAATCGGTAAAAGTGTAGCAATTTCTTCTTTTAAAGCAATAATTTCTTCACGGTCTTTGATGAATTGACCTGCATCGTTGCCTAAAACCTGATTAATAATATTAGCGTCACAAGTCATAACGTCAATATCAGCGTGTGCATCCTCTAATGCTTTTTTGCCATCCTTGAATGATTTTTTATCCTGCATCCGTGATAATTCTTTGTTACGAACTAAAGTTCTCACATGTCCTGCAAAGTCAAAATTTGTGTCCTTTAAAGAGTTAGTTTTTGAGTAGAATTTTTCAGATTTTAACATAATGTCTCCTTCTCTCATTTAACGCATGAGTGCAATATATTTTTATTTTTGGTAAAAGTCGCAATCGGATTTGAACCGATTCTTAAATGTGCTTAATTCACAACCGCTTAAAAAAGCGTAGACTGAGCCTGCTCAATGCGACTGTATAATTCAACATTTTTCATGTTTACTTGGTGGCTTATTATTGTAATGTGCGGATGTGTTTATTGTAATAATTTACAATTACACTGTATAGCTTGCGTGTCTTGCTATACTTATGTCGTATTGCCATATTTTTAACGCTTGACATATAAAGCGGTACTGTATTATTTAATCTTATTAGGTTGATACAACCTTTTTAAATGTGGTATAATAAACCTGCTATGTAATTTAATGTTTTACCACAAACAAGTGATACACTTGTAAAGATTATTTAATACGTTTATAAGTTGCTATGTGGGTTTCAACAACTATCTAAAAAAGATAATAACGTTTATTTCCCACGTGTCTAAATGGTAAATAGTTCGTGCCCCCGAACCTGCTACATACTAACTTAAGTACTAGTTTTTTGTTACTATATGAGTTTATCAAGGTTTACACCTACAATTCTATTAGTACCATTCTACCATTCTACGGTGGTACTAAGACAGTTAAGTTCGCTGTCGTGACTTTATCTCACATAGTTTTCTGACATACATTTTATACTTGTCGTGTCCGACTTGTGAACCTGCTTCACAATGCCTTGCATGAATGGTTAATGAACCTTTTTATCAATCCTATGCAAGTAGGATTCTTGTTATCATGTAACAAGTGTTGAAATATTGACTTGTCAATTACTACTAAATGGAATAGTAATTAGGTTTCCGACACCCTTAACGTATAAACTTATAATGGGACTTGTTTTATGTCTTATCCCTTAGGACACTTGTATAATAATCCTTTTTTCAGAGTTTTTCAAGTCTTTTTTATGAGATTTTATTAATTTGTTAAAATTGTATAGTTTTGGTATGGTTTTGGTGTGGGTTATTGTAAATTATTCACAATTTGTGGATAACTATGTGGATAAGTTTTATTTGATTGTTGATAACTTATAAAAATGTGGATAACTAACGATAACGAAACTATATCAGACAATAATATCAATACTACCGAACATAGTTTTCATTACTATATATAATGGTTTTTATAGTTCTAAAAAACAATGGTCAATATATATCTATTAGACACTGTTTTATCGAACTACTGTTCGGTGGAGGTGGCAAAAACTAAAATCAAACATATGTTCTTTTATATTTCCAATAGCTGATTATTCTACATACTCACTTAATTTTAAAACTCTCAAATTCCCAACAAAATCAAGCAAAATCCCAATTTTCTCATCCCAAACCCTTTATCGCACCTCATATCGTTAAACCCTACTAAAATCAGGCATTTCAGCCACTTCACAACCCAAAATTAAACCCTTATCCCACCAAAAATCCACCCACAATTCCAAAATCTTCCTTATTTATAGGCACTTTTACCGATAACGTTTTTTCACCTCAAAATCGTCCAAATCATCTCTCACCACACTCTCCCACATAGGGGGTACTCAAAAACTACACACAAAATCACTCCAATAAGAGAATAACTATATAACCAATACAAAAAAATAATTATTCAACTTAAAGGAGAACTCAAATGAATACACAAACAGCATTACAAGTAACAAATTTTAATTTTTATGGAGACGATCTCATTGCACTTAAAGATAATGCAACTGGCGAAATCTATACTGCAATCACACACATTCTTAGAGGAATAGGATTTAATTCCAAACAAGTAGAGCATCAACAGAATAAAATTTTAAAAGATGAACTACTCAAAAGTCACACCCTAAAATTTTCGGGAGTGGATTTGAATATGCCAAGCGTAAATGAGATATGGTGTATTTCACAAAGAAAATTACCTATTGCATTAGCAAAAATTAATATCACACCAAAGATGAAACAAACTCAGCCAGAATTATCAGAAAAGCTTATTACATATCAAGATAAATGTGCAGATGTACTAGCTTCAGTATTTATAGATCATAAAACTATATCAGATATAAATATGCAACCTATAACAGAAACATTAAACACAATAACTAATACACTCACTATTCTCACACAGACAATGACATCAATGCAGCAAGAAATAAACTCACTTAAAGAACCACAACAAATATCTAAGAAGAAATGGTCATACTGGTCAACTAAGATGTACCCAAAATATCAGCTCTTAACAGATTATTTTCATATCACACATAAAGAATTATATAAAAATCTATACAGAGAATTACAGAATATATATCCTGACATAGATCTTAATCAAGAAATAGATGACTACTGTTACGAGAATAAACTTGAATCTGCTTACACGCTGGATGTAATAGAACATAATCTCACGCTACGTAAATTATTTGAATCTGTAGTAGATAATCTGCTTAATAAATACAATTTGACAGATACATGCAACATTAATACAAGAATCTCAACTATTTTTGATACTCCCTAGCTTTTAGGGAGTATTTTTTATGCCAAAATATACACCCACACTCTCTAACGCTCATATTAGCCCAAATAAGCCATTCTAATTCTTAGTCAACAATCTCTCCACACACTTTCTTTTACATACCTTAAAAGCTAAAATACAAGGTCATATTTTTTAACTCCAAAAGCCCAAACTATACAATATAACTAAATATATCATCAATAATGTAACGTATTTTATACAAAATGTATAATATCCATTCTCATAATACCCTCTATAAGCTGAAAATCTACTGTCCTGACAGTGTGTAGAAAATTCTAACCTACTACCCTTACACTTTATTGGCTAAACAATGCATTCTTCAAATTTACTATTCCAATAAGGAAAAATAACAATGTATGTAATATGTGCATCTGTGCATAAGCACAAGATATAGTCCCTTGATAGGGACGGTCTTTTCGCAGCGTTAGCAAGAAAAGAATATCTCTAGGGTAGACAACGGATAACAAGCCAACACCCAAAGAGAGAATAATATATCAAAGGAGACAAACATGATCAAATTACAAAAATACTCATATCTTTCTCATAAATATTTAATATTAGATATAATTAAAGATTGTTTTTCTAAAAAAGATCTTAATTTTATGCATATACCACGAGAAGAAATAGGATATATAGAATTTATTCGCAAGGATAAAATCATAATCATTACATATTTGCACATTTACACTTCGTATAGACATAAGCATTATGGATATCAAGTAATGGATTATTTATTTTCTCATTACAAGTTCAAATGTATCGTGGGTAAAACTTTAAAAGAATCAAGAGGATTCTGGAACAAATGCATACGTAAATATAATGGCACGAGAAGAAATATCTATTACAGTGACAATTGCACTTCATTATTTGTTATTCCAAGACAAAAAATAAGCTATAAGCAGATATGGGATCTATTGGATTACTCATATAACATAATTTATTAAGAAATATATTGGAATGAATTATGATCAAAAGAGAAAATAATGTATTAAAAAAGGAGGAATTGTATGATTACAGAAAACGAAATACCAAAATATCTCAAGTCAACAGAAAGCAACATCTCCAAGAGTAATCGCAAATCAAAACACAAACATCATTATGAAGAATGTCTGATTCAATACAGATCTACATTTATAGGAAAAACTCATCTTAATACAGGTTTATATACTTACTGTACTATTTGTGGAAAAATAAATGAGCGATTCAAAGAGAACAAATCTATTGTAAAAGATTATATCAGAGAAGTTAATTCACCAATAGGTAAATGTTACTCTCATATTCCTGACGAGGAATTATATGAAAAATATCATGACAAATTACCAGTATTCTTCGTAGAGGATATTTGGAAAGATGGATATGTGAATTTAAAACAAAAATGATGAATGAAGAGAGAATATATCTATATAAGAAACTCTTCTATTGCCTACGGCGTTGTTGGTCAATCGCTTCTTACGAAGCTCATGCCCTTGTGTCCTGCTTACGCAGTCCACAAATATAAGAATTTCAATTTTAGAACTTTTAATACCTATTTTATAAGGGTAATAGCTCAAAACCCTTGATTTATAAGGCTTTTTTCCAATTTTTAGAACTTTTATAAAATTGACATATTTTTGATAGGAAACGATAAAAGCGTTGATTTATAAGTGAAAAACCTTAGAACTTTTTTTAGGAAAGTGGTGTTAAAATTTTTCAAGCCAAACGGCAGTTGAAGGGATTTTTATCTTCAAGCGGAGAATATAAGTATATAACAAACATTTAGAAAGGAGATTATATATTGGAATTTAATTGTAAAGTAAATATTGTAGATGCAATTATGGGTGCTGGCAAAACCCAATCCATAATGAATTATATCAATCAATCAGATGAAGATGAAAAATTTTTAGTAATTACACCTTTTCTTGATGAGATTGATAGATATAGGAAGTATTGTAGTTGTAAAAATTTTAAAGCTCCAACCTTTTTAAAAGATGATAAAGATGAAAAAGGCAGTAAACTTAACGATCTTAAACGACTTATTGGGAAAGGTGATAACATTGTATCAACTCATGCTCTATTTCAAAAATTTGATAATGAACTAATAGATTTATGCAGGGCGCAAAATTACACACTGATAATGGACGAGGTTGCAAATGTAATAGAGGAATATACAATTACTAAGCAAGACTTTGAAATATTGAAGAATACTTATGTAGAAATTAATCCTGAAACAAAACAACTTATATGGAAAGAAGAATATTCAGATTATAAAGGTAAATTTGATAATGAAAAACGTTTATGTGAATTAGGTAGCCTAGTATGTTATGGAGATAATTTAATGGTATGGCTTTTCCCAATAGAGACATTTAATTCATTTAGAAATATTTATATTCTTACATACTATTTTGATATGCAAATGCAGGATGACGGCCCATATGTGATGGATACCAAAGATAAGACCAACGCCATTTGCGACGCCGCCTGCACGACAGCACGCGATTTGAAGGCAAAGGCGATCATCGCGGTCACAAAGTCGGGCGAAACCGCAAGACGCGTGTCCAAATTCCGTCCGGCGGAGGCCATTGTTGCGGCAACTCCCGAAATCAAGACGTTCAATCAGCTGTCGCTGTCATGGGGCGTATTGCCGGTTTTGGCGCTGAATCAGGATAACGAAGAAAAGCTGTTTATGCATGCGGTCGATTGTGCCAAGCAGACGGACATTGTATCGAAAGGCGACACG
>ENA-ORSB01000502-ORSB01000502.1-human-gut-metagenome-genome-assembly--contig:-NODE-502-length-45727-cov-9.909025_pt1 | contig 45727 bp, 37 predicted proteins | sample MGYA00242180_ERZ509144 | MGnify/ENA primary metagenome ERZ509144 (study PRJEB26280, sample SAMEA2338661) | human gut metagenome | biome: human gut; feature: human-associated habitat; material: faeces...
CCCTTGACCCTGCAAGGGGCAGACGAAAAGGGACGAAGTCCCCCCTTGACCCCTTTCCGCGATTGAGTTGGTCGCGCTTTCATGCTCCTTCTGCGTGCAGCTTTTTGGCGCTTCGCCTAAGCCCTTGTTTACTCCCCCAGCTTTCCATGAAGAACCGAAAAGTTCGCAATTGCTCGGTGTTGCCATAACCAAAAAGCCCTGCCGCATTCACGACAGAGCCTTTTTGTGCCTTGATTACGCCTTGCCAGCGCAGCCCAGCACATCCACCATCTTGTGGGCGACCATCGCCTTCACCGCGGCGCGGGCAGGCTTCAGGTACTGACGGGGGTCAAAGTGATCCGGATGTTCCGCAAAGTACTTGCGGATGCTCGCGGTCATCGCCAGACGAATGTCGGAGTCGATGTTGATCTTGCAGACCGCCATCTTCGCCGCCTTCGCCAGCTGCTCTTCCGGAATGCCAATTGCGTCGGGCATATTGCCGCCGAACTGGTTGATTTCCTTCACGAACTCCTGCGGGACAGAAGAAGCGCCGTGCAGGACGATCGGGAAGCCAGGCAGACGCTTGGAGCATTCTTCCAGCACCTCGAAGTGCAGCTGGGGCTTCTGACCGGGCTTGAACTTGTACGCGCCGTGGGACGTGCCGATGGCAATCGCCAGCGAGTCGCAGCCCGTGCGGGTCACAAACTCTTCGACTTCTTCCGGATGGGTGTACATTTCCTGACCATGCTCCACCTTCACGTCGTCTTCGACGCCGGCGAGCGTGCCGAGTTCCGCCTCGACGACCACGCCGTGGTCATGGGCATACTCGACGACCTTGCGGGTCAGGGCGATATTATCCTCAAAGGACTTGGAGGAAGCGTCAATCATGACGGACGTGAAGCCGCCGTCGATGCAGCTCTTGCACAGCTCAAAGCTGTCGCCGTGGTCAAGGTGCAGCGCAATCGGGATATCGGGGTTCTCGATAACCGCCGCTTCCACCAGCTTCACCAGATAGGTGTGGTTGGCATACGCGCGCGCGCCCTTGGACACCTGCAGGATGACGGGAGCCTTCAGCTCACCCGCCGCCTCGGTGATGCCCTGAATGATTTCCATGTTGTTGACGTTGAAAGCGCCGACCGCATAGCCGCCGTCATACGCCTTCTTGAACATTTCCTTCGTCGTAACAAGCGCCATTGGATTTTCCCTCCTGATGCAATAATGTAGGGTTTCCACCGAACCTATTATAGCACATTCTGCCGAAATAGAAAAGGGGGTTTTTTCACAAGTTGTATTTTCTTTCACAAAGTTTTGGAGAAAAAAACGACCTCATCCCCCTTTTCGGCGGATGAAGCCGTATCAGCACGCAAAAGCAGCCCGAAAAATTCGCCAACGCAATCGCGCAAAAGGGTCAAGCGTAGGGATTTCGTCCCGTTTCATTCGCCCCTGGGTTTCCCCCAATTAACACGCGGAAGCAGCCTGAAAGAGAAGTCTACTCAATCGCGCGAAAGGGAGTCCAGAGGGTCGAAGACCCTTTGGTGGAGTCCAGAGGCAAAGCCTCTGGTTACTGCCCCTCTTCCGTCCGCTCCACCGTGCCTACATAGATGATTTCGCTCTTCGCCTTGTATGTGTCGGTGTACATCAGCTTGCGCTCGGTTTCCGCGCCGCCCACATACTTCACCAGGTAGCTTTCCACCACACAGCCGTCGGTTGCCTTGCGGTAGGTGTACTCTTGGTCAACATAGGTGGCGTAGGTGTGGTTCGTGTCCTTGCGGTATTCCGGCTCGGTCGGGGCGGGCAGGGTCTGCACCGTCACCGTTTCCAGCTCGTACTTCACGCCCTTGCCGAGGCTCTCGCCGTAAATCGACACCACGCACACCTTGTGCGACTTGTCGTAGCGGCTGTCCTTCATCACCGTCGCGACGATGAAAATCGTGCTGTTCGTGTCGTTGCGGAACTTGAAGTCAATGCGGTTGTCGGATACCGTCGCGTCCTTGCCGTAGTCGGTGTAGCCCACCGCGTCGGAGTGCGGCTCGCGCTTGAGAATCGTCATGTTCGCCTTCGCCGCCGCGAGGTACATCGTCGTGCTTGCCTGACACACGCCGCCGCCGTAGCCCATGCGCTGATCGCCATACGCGTACTCAATCGCCCGATAGAAGCCGTTTGCCTTCGTGCGCTTGCCCACAACCGTATTGAAGGAGAATGTTTCACCCGCTGCAAGCATCTTGCCGTTGATGCGCTCGAACGCCACCTGAATGTTCAGGTTGCGCTCTTCCGTGCTGGTGGTCGAAATCGGGGTGTACGCCGTCGCGCGCAGCTGAATCTGCGGCTCCAGCATGGCTTTGGTCGTGGTCGGCTGAAGCTCGCGCGTCGTCAGCTCCACCTCGCCGCTGACCAGGGACGACATCATCTGGTACACCTGATTTTTCGCCTCGGTCGTGTCCATATAGCGCCCGACGGTCTCCGGCTGAATCGTCAGCGGATTGTTGAAGTTGGAAGCGTCAAAGTAAATCTGCGCATCCACCGGCTGGATGTACGCCTGCTGCGCGATGCTGAGCAGGATGTTGTCAATCACCACATTGTCGCCGCTGGGCGTTGCCGAATATCCCTCGTAGGGATTGTCCGCCAGCGCGTCCATGGCGGCTTTGCGCGCGTCAATGCCGCCCTCGGTGTGCCCCGGCTGCCACGCCGCGTCGAGGGCTTCCTGCACATCGACGGTCATGTTCAGGTCGGCGCTCGTGATTTCCCTCACCAGCTGACCGGCGTACATCAGGCGCACCTTCCACGCGTCGCGCTGCTGATTCGCGTGCGCCGTGACCGCCTCTTCCGCCTCCGCACGGGTCATGCCGCCGAGGTGGATGCCGTCCACATACACGTTCGGGACGTACTTGTCGTCATACGCCGTCACCGACGCGACCAGTGCTTCCCGCTCGTTCTGCTCCTGGATGGCATTGCTGATGGCGCCGCCCGCCGCGACCAGCCCGCAAATTACCGCCACCGCGCACGCGCAGAACAGGATGCGCTTAAGCAGCTTTTGCCCCGACGGCTTGCGGCGGACAGGCTCGTTCTTCGGCTCGCGATGCTCCGGATTGAAGCCCCCCAGCCCCGTCGGCGGATGATTGCCGCCGCCATTGCCGCCGCTTCCGCCATTGCCGTTCGCCGGATACTGCGGAAAATTCCCCGGATCCAGCGGCTGCTCCCATCCGCCATAATTCTGCTGCGGATACGGCGGATTCTGCGGGCGCTGCGGATTCATCGGCTGATTGGGCATCATCTGCCCGCCGCGAATCGGCTGATTGCGCCCGGTGTTCATGCTTTGCTGATGCTGCCCCCACGAGAACTGCTCCAATTGGTGCGCCGCATCGAGCGGCTGCACACCGTTGTTCCAGCCCTGCTGCGGCTGCATGGGCGTCCCCTGCACGCCGCGGAAGCCGCGCATTTGCCCGCTTTGCGCATATTGGCTCCCCTGCCCCGGCTGATTCATCCCCTGCGGGCGCATCGGCTGAGCCGCACCCATCGGCTGCATGGGCGGATTGGCGCTCTGCTGCGCGGGGGGCGGCTGCGGATTCCGGCGCGGCGGATTTGTCGGCTGCATGGGCGCGTCTTCCGTGCGGATAAGGGGGATGCTGTTGTCCAGCGTCTGCTGCCCGGCATACTGCGCCGCGTTCAGCTGCGTGCGGCGGCGGCGCGGCTGCTTGTTGTCGTTGAATTCGGACATGGTTTCAGCACCCCTTTCTGATGGCAATTCGGTATTTCTTCATCTTATATCACATGATTTCAGCAGCTTCCACTGCCTGCAGCAATTTCTCCACATCATCGGCCGCCCTCGCCCACATCGGCGCGGTGCAGCCGACCATGCCGTGGCGGTCGCCATCGCCATGGAAGTCACTGCCGCCGGTGACCAGAAAGCCCATGCGCCGCGCGGTCAAATCCAGCAGGGGCGTGGCGCGTCCGGCGGACGGGTGGTAAACCTCAACGCCCCGCAAGCCTTGCTCCTGCCAAACGCCGAGCAGATGGCGCAGCAGCGCGCCGGTCTTTTCCAGCTCCATCGGGTGCGCCAGAACGGGCACGAAGCCGCTTTCCCGCATCAGCGGCAGCGCCTCCGCCATGCTCAAGCGCTCCCCCGCCACATAGGCAGGTGCGCCATCCGCCAGAAAGCGGTCAAACGCCTCGCGCGTATCCACCACATAGCCGCGGCTGACCATCGCGCGGGCGATATGCGGCCGACCGACGCTGCCCTTGGCTTCGCGGGCGATTTCGTCGTAATCCAGCGGATAGCCCAGCGCGTTCAGCTTCTCCACCATCTGCCGCGCGCGTCCGAGCCGCATTTGGGACAGCGCCCGAACCTTGCGGTGCAGGGGCGTATCCGTCCCGCGCCCGTAGCCGAGCAGGTGCAGGCCGGGCATATCGCGCAGGGACAATTCAACGCCTTGCAGAATCGGCATCGGCGTGGGTTTTCCCAGCAGCTGCGCCGCGCCGTCAAACGTGTCATGGTCGGTCACGGCCAGGAGCGTCACGCGGTGCTTGTCCGCCAGCGCCACCAGCTCCGCGGGCGTAAGCAGCCCGTCGGAGGCAGTGGTGTGGGTGTGCAAATCAGGCTTCATGGGGGTCAGTTGGGTGATTTTCGGGCGCATCCGCCGTCTTATCAGGCGTTTCCGCGCTCTTTTCAGGCGTTTCGGCGGACTTTTCGGAACTTTCTTTCTTCTTTTCGTCCGCCATATCCTGCATCATCACATCGCCCGTGGTGCGGGTGTCGGCATCCTGAATATCCGGCAGCGCGCCCGTTTCCATCAGGGTGACGAACTCGCGGCGGCTGATGGTGTCGTACTTGAGCAGCGCGTCCACCAGCTTCTCCATGCGGTCGCGGTTGGCGCTCAAGGCGTCCACCGCCTTCTGGTAGCATTCCTCCAGCAGGCGCTTGACTTCCGCGTCGATGCGCGCCGCCATTTCTTCGCTGTACCCGCGGCTCTGCCCGAACTCCATGCCGACGAACACTTCCTGATCGCCGTCAAGATAGACCGGGCCCAGCTTTTCGCTCATGCCGAACTGCGTCACCATGCGGCGGCAGACCTCCGTCGCCTTCTTCAGGTCGCTCGTTGCGCCGGTGGTGAACTCACCCAGATAAAGCTGCTCCGCGGCATGACCGCCCAGCCCCATCGCCACGAAGTCCATCAGCTGGCTGTAAGTCTGCAAATCGTCCTCTTCCGTCGGCAGGGACAGCGTGTAGCCGCCCGCCTGCCCGCGCGGGACGATGGTAATCAGGTGCACCTCGTCGCAGTTGGGCAGGACGTGCCCGACGATGGCGTGACCCGCCTCGTGGATGGCGACCATGCGCTTGTCGCGCTGCGTCACCTTGTGGCTGCGCTTCTCCGGGCCCATTTGCACGCGGGAGATTGCCTCCACCAGCGTCTGCTGATTGATGGCCTTCAAGCGCCCGCGCGCCGCCAGAATCGCGGCTTCGTTCATGATGTTTTCCAGCTCCGCGCCGGTGGAGAAGGGCACGCGCTTGGCGATATTCTCCAAATCCACATCATCCGCAAGGGGCTTGCCCTTGGCGTGCACCTTCAGGATGGCAACACGCCCCGCCATATCGGGGTAATTGACGAGAATCGTGCGGTCAAAGCGGCCGGGACGCAGCAGCGCGGGGTCAAGAATGTCGCGGCGGTTCGTCGCCGCCATGACAATAACGCCCTCGTTGATTGCGAAGCCGTCCATCTCGACCAGCAGCTGGTTCAGCGTCTGCTCGCGTTCGTCGTGTCCGCCGCCCAGACCCGCGCCGCGATGGCGACCCACCGCGTCAATCTCATCAATAAAGATGATGGACGGGGCAGCGCGCTTGGCTTGGTCGAACAGGTCACGGACGCGGCTCGCGCCCACGCCCACGAACATCTCCACAAAGTCAGAGCCGGAAATGGAGAAGAACGGCACGCCCGCCTCGCCCGCAACCGCTTTTGCCAGCAGGGTTTTGCCCGTGCCGGGCGGGCCGATAAGCAGCACGCCCTTGGGGATGCGCGCGCCCATGTCGATGTACGCCTTGGGGTTGCGCAGGAAGTCCACCATTTCCTTGAGTTCTTCCTTCTCTTCCTCCGCGCCCGCGACGTCGGCGAACGTCACCTTGTTCTTGTTCGGGTCATGGATGCGCGCCCGGCTTCTGCCGAAGTTCATCACCTTGCCGTTGCCGCCGGTCTGCGCGCGCATAATCAGCCAGAACATCACGCCGCAGAGCACCAGCGAAATTGCCAGTGGAATCAAATCATACCACCACGGGGTGGTCAGCGGCTGACGGTAGATGATGGTGAACGGCAAATCCTTGACGGACACCTCGTCCAGCGGCTTATTAAGCTTCGCCGCCTGCATTTGCCGCGCGGTGACGATGAAATCAGCGCCGATGGTGGTTTCAAAATCGTAGTTCTTGTCAGGGAAATCCGCGTCGGCGACCGTTGTTGTTGTCGTCACGCCCACCAGCGACGTGCCGCGGATGGCGACGGAGCGAACCTGCCCCTCCTCAATCATCGTCAGCAGCTGGGGATAGGTGATGCGGCGGTCACGGATATTGCTGCCAAAGCCGTTGGTGAACAGCATCGAAATGGTGAGCACCATCAGCAGCAAAACCGCGACGTAGCCGAACATCCCGCGAGACTTCTTCAATGCGAGCATCCTCCTTCCGTTCCAGCGCCATCCGCCTGTTGCGGCGTATACCCATATAGACGAATGACGTGTGCGGAAAAATCCATCTTTACAAAAATTTTATCTTTATTTGGGGAAAAATCGGCTGATTTATTCGCGCGCCGCGCCGTACACGCGGCTGTCCAGCACGCCGATGTCCGGCAGATTGCGGTACTTCTCGGCGAAATCCAGCCCGTAGCCGACGACGAACTCATCCGGAATCTTGAAGCAGTGGTAATCCACCGTCAGGTTGTGTTCGGGATTGCGGCGGTCGGGCTTGTCCAGCAGCGTCGCAATGCGGATGGAGGACGCGCCGCGGCCCATCAAATACTTGCCGAGGTAGAACAGCGTGTTGCCGCTGTCCACAATGTCCTCCACAATCAGCACGTCGCGCCCCTTGATGGACACGGACAGGTCTTTCTCCAGATTGACCACGCCGGAGGACTTGGTGGAGTTGCGATAGCTCGACAGCGCCATGAAATCCAGCGTCACGGGCAAATCGACTTCGCGGATGAGGTCAGAGAAGAAGACGCTTGCGCCCTTCAAAATGCAGACCATCACCAAATCGCGTCCCTGATAGTCGTGGGTGATTTCCCGTCCCAGCTGGGCAACGGCCTTCTGGATGTCCTCACGCTTGACGAGAATCTTCGTCATGTCTTGATACAGCTTGGCATTGGTGTCCATCATGTTGTCCTCCTAATATTATATGTGAGTATCAGTTGCTCTTGTCTTCGCGCAGGGGTGCGCCGCACACCTTGCACTGCTCCAGGTTTTTGTACGGTTCGTCGTCAATCTGCGTCCACTTGAAGGATGCCGTCAGCGGGCGATACCGCTGATTGATGGACGCGCAGTTCGGGTCGATGTGGTAATACGTTCCGCCGTTTTGGTTGTAGTAGAGAATCAAGTCCGGATGGCTGGTGTTCAGCACGGGCTGGGTGGCAAGGGCGTTGGTCGGGGTGGCGGTGCTTTCCTGCTCGTTGCTTTGCAGCGTCGCGGGGTCAACGTACCACACGCCGTCCTCCTTGACCATGCGCACCTTCCACAGGTAGACGCTTTCGCCCAGGGTGTTGTTCTTGTTGATGACGGCGCGCACCGTCACCATGCGGGCGATGTCGTTCGATGTGCCCGTGATGGCCGTGAAATCCCAGCTGACGGGCGTGCGGTTGGTCAGCACCTCGCCGAAGAGCTTCTGCGTCACCGCGTCGGTGCCGCCCTTGATGCTGCTGCGCCACGACGGGGCCGTCAGGTTGACCATTTGGCTGATGGCGTTGTTCTTCCACAGCGTGAAGAAGGAATGCAGCTGCGCGTAGCACTCCTCGGAGTCATCCACAGGCGTCGCGGTGGGCGTGGGCGCGGGATTGGGCGTGTCCGTCGCGGTCAGGTTGACATCGAGGTTATTGCCCGATGTACTCCCCTGCTGCATCTGACCGGACTGATTCGGCTGCGCGGGGGTTTGGTTATCCGCCGCGTTCGTCGCCAGTGCGCTGACGAGGCAGACGACCGCCGCCGACGCCAGCAAAAGCGACAGCACCAGCCGCGCGTTGGGCGTGACCAGCTCGCGGAGCCACATCGCGGCGATGCTCGCCACCGCGCCGACGAGGACGACCCACTTCACCGCCGTCCACGCAAAGACCATGCTTAAAATGAAGAGAATCGGCAGCACGCCGAACATCAATACTTTTGCAATCGTATCCCACGGAATTTCCCTGCGCGCCGCCGGCTGCACCCGAAAGCCGCTGCGCCCCGACGTCGGGTACACGCGCTGACCGTCGGGGGTGTACTGCGCGTACTGCTGCTCCGGCGGCAAATCCGTTTCCTGCGGATTCTGCTGGCTGTACCCCTGCTGATTGTACGCCGGATTCGGCTGGCTGTACCCCTGCTGCTCGTAGCCCTGCTGATACCCGCCGAGCTGCACAAACCCCTGCTGGTCATACGGCTGCTGCTGATAAGGCTGTTGACCGTATGGCTGCTGATAGCCCTGCTGCCCATACGGCTGCTGATAACCCTGCTGACCGTATGGCTGCTGATAACCCTGCTGCTCGTAGCCCTGCTGACCGTATGGCTGCTGGTATCCCTGCTGACCATAGGGCTGCTGATAGTCCGCATACCCCTGCTGACCATAGGGCTGCTGCCCATAGCCGTTTTGCGGCGCGTAGCCCTGACCATAGGCATCATTGGGCGCGTAGCCGCCATTCGGGGCATAGCCCTGCGCCGGCGGATAATTGCCCTGCGAAAAACCGGGCTGCTGAGGATTCTGTCCGGCGTCCCCGGCGCCATCATAGGGTGGACGGCTGTTGCTCATCCGGCTTCCTTTCCTTTCTTCCGCGCGATTGTGCGCTAAGTTCCCTGCCGCGCCTTGTGCGGAGGGCATTTTGTCCCTCCCTCGCGCGGACTTTCACGCAAGCGCCTGAATCGCGCTTTACATGATAACGCATCTTACAGTATAGCACAAAAAAATGGCTTGTAAATAAGAAATCGGAAAAATTCATGGTTTGTTCGCCTGTAATCCACTTCCGTGCGATTTTTATTCCGCATTCCGAATTCCAATTTCCGAATTTGCCCCCTTGCAAAACGTCCCAACCTATGGTAAGATAGAGCGTGCCGACGAAAGTCAGCGAAATATTGGAAGCGATGACCGGGAAACAGTAGCGCGTGCAAGTCCCCTTCCTATTTCCAAATGAGAATGTGCCAAGATGCGAAGCGAATTTTTTCTGCTGGCTAACGGGAGTGAAACGCAGCGTAGCAGCGCTACGCTAAGTGGAACGAGCGGACGACAGAATGGAAAAGGCACGAGCAGACGACGCAGGCGAATGCAGGAAATAGTATCACAGGCGGAAGTAGTCCACGCCGCCCTCAAACAGCGGCTGATACTTGTCGCCGGGTACGTTCTTGTAGAGATTTTCGCCGCTGCGCTCGGTGTGCCCCATCTTGCCCAGCACGCGGCCGTCCGGGCTGGTGATGCCCTCGATGGCGAAATAGCTGGCGTTGGGGTTGAAACGCATATCCATCGACGGCGCGCCGGACAAATCCACATACTGCGTGGCAATCTGCCCGTTCGCCGCAAGCTGACGAATCAGCGCTTCCGGGCCGACAAAACGGCCTTCGCCGTGGCTGATGGCGACCGTGTGAATGTCATCCACCTTGCAGCGGGACAGCCACGGGGATTTATTCGACGCAATGCGCGTGCGGACGAGCATCGACTGGTGACGGCCGATTTCGTTGAACGTCAGCGTCGGGCACTGATCAGACGTGTCGATGATTTCGCCATATGGCACAAGCCCCAGCTTAATCAGCGCCTGGAAGCCGTTGCAAATGCCCAGCATCAGGCCGTCGCGGCGCTGGAGCAAATCATGCACCGCGTCCTTCATGGCAGGATTGCGGAAGAACGCCGTGATGAATTTCGCCGAGCCGTCGGGTTCGTCTCCGCCGGAGAAACCGCCGGGCAGGACAATCATCTGGCTGCGCGCAATCATGCGGCTGGCCTCGACAATCGACTGCGTAATGGCTTCAGGCGTCAGGTTGTTGATGACGAGGATTTCCGCCGCGCCGCCTGCGCGCTCGACCGCCCGCGCGGTGTCGTACTCGCAGTTCGTGCCGGGGAAAACCGGGATGAACGCCAGCGGCTTGACCGTCTTGACGGCGGGCACGGGGTAGGTTTCCGCCGAATAGGAGAACTTCTCCGTCGTTTCGCCGGTGTGACCGCGGTAGGAGAACACCTTGTCCAGCTTGCCCTCGTAGATTTCCTGCATGGCGGTCAAATCAATGCGCTCGCCCTCGTACTCCAGCACCCACTCCGGCACGGTGTCGCCCACCTTCACGCCGAGGTCGATATCTTCGGTGCATTCCAGCAGCATCGCGCCGATCTGCTGCGCGAAGAGATTGCCGCCGTAATCATCGTCGATACGCGTGCCAATCTGATTGCCAATTCCCATCTTGAACAGGCCTTCCGCCACACCGCCCAGACCCAGCGCCCACGCGGAAACCACCTTGCCCGCGCGAATGGCGGACAGAACGGCATCATAATTCGCGGTCAGCGCGGCGGTGTCGTGCGGGTCGCAGGAGACAAGGCGGATGGAGTGCCCCGCTTCCTTGAATTCGGGCGAAATGACCTCGCTCGCCTTGCCGGGGGCAATCGCGAAGGAGCAGAGCGTCGGCGGAACGTCCATCTTCTCGAACGTGCCGGACATGGAGTCCTTGCCGCCAATCGCCGCGATGTTCAAATCCAGCTGCGCATCCAGCGCGCCCAGCAGCGCCGCGAACGGCTTGCCCCAGCGCGTCGGATCCGTGCCCATGCGCTCAAAATATTCCTGGAAGGTCAAATACGCCTGCTTGTAATCAAAGCCCGCGCAGACCAGCTTCGTCACGCTCTCGATGACCGCCAGATAGCTGCCCTCATACGGCGACTGCGACAGGATTTCCGGGTGCATCCCGTACGCCATGCCGGACACGGTGTCCGTCGTGCCGTGCAGAACCGGCAGCTTTGCAACCATCGTCTGGTTCGGGGTCAGCTGATATTTGCCGCCGAAGGGCATCAAGACCGTCGCCGCGCCGATGGTAGAATCGAACCGCTCGCTCAAGCCCTGCTTGGAGCAGATATTGAGGTTGCCAAGCATATCCGCCAGCTTCTCCGTCACCGTATCGCCCGCAAACTCGTAGGGCTTGACATCATCATCCGGGACAGACGCAGTCGTGTGCTTCTCCGCGCCGTTGGAATTGAGGAACTCACGGGACAAATCGACAATCGTCACGCCCTTCCACGTCATGCGCAGACGGGGTTCGGCGGTCACTTCCGCCACGACGGTCGCTTCAAGGTTCTCGCGGTTTGCCGCCGCAAGGAACGCATCCACATCCTCCGGCGCAAGCACAACCGCCATCCGCTCCTGCGATTCGGAAATCGCCAGCTCCGTGCCGTCCAGACCGTCGTACTTCTTCGGCACTTTGTCCAAGTCAATCATCAAGCCGTCCGCCAGTTCGCCGATTGCCACGGACACGCCGCCCGCGCCGAAGTCGTTGCAGCGCTTGATGAGCCGGGTGACTTCGCCGTCGCGGAAGAGGCGTTGGAGCTTGCGTTCGGTCGGGGCGTTGCCCTTCTGCACCTCCGCGCCGCACGTTTCGATGGATTCCAGCTTATGGGACTTGGATGAACCCGTTGCGCCGCCGCAGCCGTCGCGCCCGGTGCGCCCGCCGAGCAGGACAATCTTGTCGCCGGGGGCAGGCACTTCGCGGCGGACGTTCTTCTCCGGCGCAGCGCCGACCACCGCACCGATCTCCAGGCGCTTGGCGGCATAGCCCGGATGGTACATTTCATCCACCAGCCCCGTCGCCAGTCCAATCTGGTTGCCATAGGAGGAATAGCCCGCCGCCGCCGTGGTGACGAGCTTGCGCTGGGGCAATTTTCCCGGCATGGTTTGGCTGACCGGAACGAGCGGGTCAGCCGCGCCAGTAACGCGCATCGCCTGATAGACATAGGTGCGCCCGGACAGCGGGTCGCGAATCGCGCCGCCGATGCAGGTCGCCGCGCCGCCGAAGGGCTCAATCTCCGTGGGGTGGTTGTGCGTCTCGTTCTTGAACATGAGCAGCCACGGCTCTTTCACGCCGTCCACATCCACATCAATCTTGATGGAGCAGGCATTGATTTCCTCGCTCACGTCAATGTTGGGGGTCTGCCCGATTTTCTTCAGGTACTTGCCGCCGATGGTCGCGATGTCCATCAGGTTCATGGGGCGCTCGCGGTCGCCGTAGACGGTTTTGCGCGCCGCCAAATATCGCTGGAATGCCTTCTCGACCGCCGCTTTGCGCACATCCACCGCGTCAAGGGTCGTCAGGAACGTCGTGTGACGGCAGTGATCCGACCAGTAGGTGTCAATCATGCGGATTTCGGTCAGCGTCGGGTCACGGTGCTCGGACGCGAAATAATCCCGGCAGAACGCAAGGTCGTCGTCATCCATCGCCAAGCCGTACTTCTTGACGAACGCATCCACCTCATCGGCATTCATCGCCGTGAAGCCCGTCAGCGTCTCCACATGGTCGGGCGTTTCGTACTGCTGCTGGAGCGTCTTCTTTTCGCCCAACTCGGCTTCGCGCGCCTCCACAGGGTTGATGACGTGCTTCTTCACGCGCGCCAGCTCATCCGCCGTGAAATCGCCGTCCAGCAGATACACGCGCGCACTGCGCACCGTCGGGCGGGCGCACTGCCCCACCAGCTGGATGCACTCCTCGCAGGACGCCGCGCGCTGGTCATACTGCCCCGGCAGGTACTCCACCGCGAAAACCGCCTTTGCGCCCTGCGGAAGTTCCGTGTACGTCACATCCACCTGCGGCTCGGAGAACACGACCGGCAGGCACTTCTGGTACAGCGCGTCGTCGACACCCTCGACATCATAGCGGTTCAGCAAGCGCAAACCCGTGACCGTCTTGATTTGCAGAATATGGCGAATTTCCCACAGGAGCTGCTTCGCCTCCACCGCGTAGGGGGCTTTCTTTTCCACATAAATGCGTTTGACGCTCATGAATGGCTCTCCTTTCGTGATGTCAAGGCGCGCTGACCAATATCGCGGCGCATGTGCATGTCGGTGAAGGTGATTTTGTCCGCTGCCTGATACGCTTTGTCAATCGCAGCTTCGAGCGTATTCGCCGTCGCGGTGACGCCCAGAACGCGTCCGCCCGCGGTGACAATCTGCCCATCGACCAGCTTCGTACCCGCGTGGAAGACGGTCGCAGTTTTGCCTGCTTCATCCAAGCCGGAAATCGGGTAGCCGCTCTTGTAGCTGACCGGGTAGCCGCCGGATGCCAGTACGACGCAGCACGCCGCGCCAGACGCGAATTCAACGGGTGTATCCGCCAGCGTACCGTCCACCGTCGCGCGCATGATGGTCAGCAGGTCGCTTTTTAGCAGCGGCAGCACCACCTGCGTCTCCGGATCGCCGAAACGGCAGTTGTATTCGATAACCTTCGGGCCTTTGGGCGTCATCATCAGACCGAAATACAGGCAGCCCGTGAAAGTGCGCCCCTCGGCGTTCATGGCGGCAATCGTCGGCAGGAAGATTTCGTCCATGCAGCGCTGCGCCAGTTCGGGCGTGTAGCAGGGGTTGGGGGCAATGGTGCCCATGCCGCCGGTGTTGAGGCCCTCATCGTGGTCAAGCGCGCGCTTGTGATCCATGCTGGACACCATCGGCTTGACCGTTTTGCCGTCGGTGAACGCCAGCACGCTGACTTCCGGGCCGGTCAGGAACTCCTCGATGACGACCCGCGCGCCGGACGCGCCGAACTTCGCTTCCTTCATCATGGACGCAACGGCTGCCACGGCGCTTTCGCGGTCGGGGCAGATGAGCACGCCCTTGCCGAGCGCCAGACCATCCGCCTTGACGACGATGGGCATATCCGCCGTCTGCAAATACTTGACCGCCGCGTCATAATCGTCAAACGTCTCATACGCCGCCGTCGGAATGCCGTACTTCTTCATCAGGTTCTTCGAGAACACTTTGCTGCCCTCGATAATCGCGGCATTCTTTCGCGGGCCGAACGCGGGAATCCCCTGCTCCGCCAGCGCATCCACCATGCCGAGGCACAGCGGGTCGTCCGGCGCGACGATGACGAAATCCACCTTGTTCTCCGCCGCCCAGCGGACGATGCCGTCCACGTCCGTTGCCTTGAAGGGCAGGCAGGTCGCAATCTGCGCAATGCCGCCGTTGCCGGGCGCGGCGTACAGCGCCGTCACTTCCGGGTTTTCCTTGATTTTCAGCGCGATGGCGTGTTCGCGACCGCCGCCGCCGACGATGAGTACCTTCATCTTGCTTCCCTGACCTTTCTGAATGCAATCAATGGTGGAACAGGCGCATATGCGTGAAGCACATGACCATATTGTACAGGTTGCAAGCGTCAATCACGTTGTCATCGCGAATCGAACCGCCGGGCTGGGCGACGTAGGTCACGCCGGAGCGGTGCGCGCGCTCGATGTTATCGCCAAACGGGAAGAACGCATCGCTGCCCAGCGCAACACCCGTCTGCTGATTCAGCCACGCGCGTTTTTCTTCCTTCGTCAGCGGTTCGGGGCGCTCGGTGAAGAAGCGCTGCCAGCGGCCGTCCGCCAGCACCTCGTCCGGCTCGTCGGAGATGAACACGTCAATCGTGTTGTCGCGGTCGGCACGGGCGATTTTCTCCACGAACGGCAGTGCCAGCACACGCGGATGCTGCCGCAGCAGCCAGTTATCCGCCTTCTGCCCTGCCAGACGCGTGCAGTGAATGCGGCTCTGCTGACCCGCGCCAATGCCAATCGCCTGACCGTCCTTGGCGTAGCAGACGGAATTCGATTGCGTGTATTTGAGCACAATCAGCGCCACAATCAGGTCGCGCTTGGCGTCCTCCGGCAGGTCGTGATTCGTGGTCACGATGTCGTTCAGCAGATTTTCGTCAATAACGAACTCATTGCGCCCCTGCTCGAACGTGATGCCGAACACCTGCTTGTGCTCAATGGGCGCGGGGCGGTAGGAAGGGTCAATCTGTACGATATTGTAATTGCCCTTCTTCTTCATTTTCAGCAGCGCCAGCGCCTCGTCGGTGTAGCCGGGAGCGATGATGCCGTCGGACACTTCGGGCTTAATCAGCCGCGCGGTGCTTTCGTCGCACACATCGCTCAGGGCAATCCAGTCGCCGAAGGAGGACATGCGGTCTGCGCCGCGCGCGCGGGCATAGGCGCACGCCAAGGGCGACAGTTCCTGTTCACCCACGAAATAAATCTTGCGCAGGGTATCATTCAGCGGCAGACCCACCGCCGCGCCCGCCGGGCTGACATGCTTGAACGACGTCGCCGCGGGCAGTCCCGTCGCGCGCTTGAGTTCGCTGACCAGCTGCCAGCCGTTGAGCGCATCGAGAAAGTTGATGTAGCCGGGTTTGCCGTTCAGCACGGTCAGGGGCAGTTCGCCCTCTTCCATATAAATCCGCGACGGCTTCTGATTCGGGTTGCAGCCGTACTTCAGTTCCAGCTCTTTCATGCCTCTTCCTCCTGATCATGCTTGTTGATGATGATGGTATCGCTGCTGCCGTCCGCCAAGCTGATATAAGAGACGTACAGCGACACTTTGTTGTCCTCATTCAGATTCATCCATGTATCCAGCGCCAGCTGCTCAATGTCGCCGTGCAGCGTCACCTTCTCCGGTTCGCCCGCGAAGGACGGAATCGGATTGCCGTCGCACTGGTAGGTGTGGATGAAATGTCCCTCGCCCGCCTTAGGCTGCGCGTACTCATAGAAATAGCGCAGGACGCTGTTCTCGTCGCCGTCGTCGGACTTGATGATGGACAGCTTGTAAGATGCTTTGCCGTCCGCGACGCGCACCAAGCCGCTAATGCGGGGCGTCCAGTTCGGGCGGTCGTCCTCGAACGTGCGGGTACGCAGCGCGTCCTCGAACGTCTGCCCATTCTGCATGAAGTCGTAGACCGTGTCGGTCTGGTCGCCGTTGGTGACGATGGTATATTCGCCGCCCGGCAGCGCACGGACAGGCGCGTAGATAATCAGGTGCGGGTCGGTCATCAGGCTTTCGTCGTGCGCCTTGGTGATGATGCCGTCGTCCGTCTCCTCAAAAATACGGTTGCGGCTGTTGACGCTGCGCCCCATGATAAAGTAGACAATCACGGCATATTCGCCGCTTTCGTCCACGCCGAGACAGATGCCGCGCCCCGGATAGGTGTTATTGCTCAGCACGTCGTTCAATTCCTGCTTCTTCATTGCTTTTCCTCCCGCTTTTTTGCGATTTCGCCTGCCACCTGCTCCAGCGCCTGCGGCAGCAGAATCCACTCCGCCTGTTCCATCACGCGCCGCTGCAAAGTTTCCGGCGTGTCGCCCGGCAGCACTTCAACGGCTTTCTGCGCGATAATATCGCCGCCGTCGGTAATTTCGTTGACAAAATGCACCGTCGCGCCCGTGACCTTCACGCCGCGTTTAAGTGCCGCTTCGTGCACATGGAGTCCATAGAAGCCGTCGCCGCAGAAGGACGGAATCAGGCTCGGATGGATGTTCAAAATCCGGTGGTCATACGCGCGGATGACGTTCTCCGGCAGAATCGTCAGGAAGCCCGCCAGCACGACGACATCAATCGCGTTTTCACGCAGCAGGGTCAGCAGACGCTCGCCGTAATTCTCCGGCGCTTCGCCTTTCTCCTTGCGCAGGACGGTATGGGCGATTCCGGCGGTTTCCGCACGGGTGAGCGCATAGGCGGATGCGTTTGATGCCACGACGAGCGCCAGTTCCGCGGACGGGATTTTGCCAGCCCGTTTCGCGTCGATGATGGCTTGCAGGTTCGTGCCGCCGCCGGAAACGAGAACAGCTGCTCTTACCACAGTTCCACGCCCTTTTCCCCCGCCACGATTTCGCCCAGCACATACGCGCCGGGTTCGCCGTTCTGGTGCAGGATAGCAAGCGCCTTGTCGGCATCTTCGCGGGCGACGGTAATCGTCATGCCCACGCCCATGTTGAAGGTGTTGAACATGTCGCGCTCCGGGACGCTGCCTTCGCGGGCAATGAGGTCAAAAATCGGCAGCACGCGCACGTCGCTCTTCTTGATTTTCGCGCAGCAGCCTTCGGGCAGGGAGCGCGGGATGTTCTCATAGAAGCCGCCGCCGGTGATGTGGCTGATTGCCTTGGGCTGGATTTCCTTCAGCAGCGCCAGCACGGGCTTGACGTAGATCTTCGTGGGAGTGAGCAGCGTTTCCCAGAGGGACTTATCCAGCTCCGGATAATTGCGGTTTTCGCCGCCGTTGCCAATCGCGAACACCTTGCGCACGAGCGAGAAGCCGTTGGAATGCACGCCCGTGGAGGGCAGCGCCAGCATCACGTCGCCCGGACGAACCGTTTCGCGGTTGATGATGCGCTTCTTGTCCACAATGCCGACGGAGAAGCCCGCGAGGTCGTAATCATCCTCCGGCATCATGCCGGGATGTTCCGCCGTTTCGCCGCCGATGAGCGCGGATTCCGCCTGCACGCAGCCTTCCGCCACGCCCGCGACGATGGACGCGATTTTCTCCGGCACATTCTTGCCGCAGGCGATATAATCAAGGAAGAACAGCGGCTTCGCGCCGCAGCAAATCACGTCGTTGACGCACATCGCCACGCAGTCAATGCCGATGGTATCATGCTTGTCCAGCAGCATGGCGATTTTCAGCTTTGTGCCCACGCCATCCGTGCCGGAAACGAGCACCGGCTCTTCCATGCCAGCCGCGTCCAGCGCAAACAGGCCGCCGAAGCCGCCGATGCCCTCGACGCAGCCCGCCGTCATCGTCCGCGCGACATGCTTCTTCATCAGTTCCACCGACGCGTAACCGGCGGTAATGTCAACACCCGCTGCCTTGTAGCTTTCGCTCTCGCTCTTCATCATGGTTGTCTGCTCCTTTGTCGCATTCGTCGCGTTAGTCGTCGTCCTGCACCTTGCCGCCGTGAATGGGCTGGTCGAATTTGTTCTTCTCCGTCACCAGCGGCGGATCAACCGGATATTTGCCGCAGAAGCAGCCCTTGCAGAATCCGCAGTGGCTGTCCGCCGCCAGCTTGTCGCACGCCTCCAGGGACAAAAAGCCGATGGAGTCCGCGCCGATGATTTTGCCGATTTCTTCCACCGAATAGTGTGCGGCAATCAGGTTCTCCTTGCTGTCCACGTCCGTGCCGAAGAAGCAGGGGTCGGTGAACGGCGGGGCGGACAGGCGCACATGCACCTCCGTCGCGCCCGCTTCGCGCAGAAGGCGGACGATGCGCGCGCAGGTTGTGCCGCGGACGATGGAATCATCCACCATGACGACGCGCTTGCCCTTGACGGTGGCGGAAATGGCGTTCAGCTTGATGCGCACGGCATCCTGCCGCTGCTTCTGTCCCGGCTGGATGAATGTGCGCCCGATGTACTTGTTCTTGATGAAGCCGATGCCGTAGGGAATCCCGCTGGTGCGGCTGTACCCAATGGCGGCATCCAGCCCGGAATCCGGCACGCCGATGACCACATCCGCCTGAACCGGATGGTCAAGCGCGAGGAAGCTGCCCGCCCGGATGCGCGCCTCGTGGACGCTGCTGCCGTCAATGACGGAGTCAGGACGCGCGAAATAAATGAACTCGAAGATGCACATGCCGTCGTGGCACGCGCCGGGCATCTTATAGGAATGAATCCCCTCTTCGTTGACGACGACGACTTCACCCGCCTCAATATCGCGCACGAATGTCGCGCCGATGGCATCCAGCGCGCAGCTCTCCGACGCAAACACCACGTCGTCGCCGATTCTGCCCATGCACAGCGGGCGGAAGCCATGCGGGTCGCGGCAGGCAATCAGCTTCGTCGGACTCATGACGACGAGCGAATACGCGCCCTTGATAACCTGCATCGCATTCAAAACCGCCTGTTCAATCGAACCGCACTTCAGGCGCTCCTGCGTGATGATGTAGGCAATCACCTCGGTGTCCGACGTGCAGTGGAAAATCGCGCCGTTCTTCTCCAGCTGTTCGCGAAGCTCCGCCGCGTTGGTCAAATTTCCGTTGTGTGCCAGCGCCATCGCGCCTTTTTGATGGTTAATCAGCAGCGGCTGGGCATTGGAACGGCTGTGCATCCCCGTTGTACCGTAGCGGCAGTGGCCGACCGCCATCGTGCCCTCGTGGATTTTGCTCAGCGCGTCGCGCGTGAACACCTCCGTCACCAGTCCGTTGTCCTTGTGTGCCTTCATCACGCCATCATCGTTGACGACAATGCCGCAGCTCTCCTGACCGCGGTGCTGCAAGGCATACAGCGCATGATACGTCTCCGCGACTACGCTCTTGTTGGCGGAATCCGCGCGGTAAATGCCGAACACGCCGCACTCCTCGTGCAGCTTGTCAAACGGCGCTTCGTCCCCCTCCGCAAGATAGCAGGCTGACTCCAGCTTGTTCATCTTCATTGCTCCTTCATGCTGACCAGTGTTTGATTACCACACAAGCGCCCCGGACAGTCGATTGCCATCCGGGGTGCAGATATTCTTATTCGCCCATCAGGCGCTTGCGGATTTCGATGTAAGCGTCTTCCACGTTGCCCAAATCGCGGCGGAAGCGGTCTTTATCCAGCTTTTCGCCCGTGCGGGTATCCCAGAAGCGGCAGGTGTCCGGGCTGATTTCGTCCGCCAGCACCAGCTGACCGTCATTCGTGATGCCGAACTCCAGCTTGAAGTCAATCAGCTCAATGTTGACTTCCTTCAAATACGCCGTCAGCAGCTCGTTGATGCGCAGGGCATAGGCGGCAATCTGGTCGAGCACCGGCTTGGAGACCCAGCCCATCGCCATAATATGGTACTCGTTGACCATCGGGTCGCCCAGCTCATCGTCCTTGTAGCAGTATTCCAGCACGGTCTGCTTTAGCTTCGTGCCTTCGGGCAGACCGAGGCGCTTGGACAGCGAACCAGCGGCGATATTGCGCACAATGACTTCCAGCGGCACGATGTGAACCTTCTTCACCAACGTCTCGCGGTCGGAAATCTCTTCAATGTAATGCGTCGGGATGCCGTTCTTCTCCAGCATCTTCATCAGGAAATTCGTCACGCGGTTGTTGATGACGCCCTTGCCCATAATCGTACCCTTCTTGAGGCCGTTGAACGCGGTCGCGTCGTCCTTGTAGTCCACCAGCACAACGTTCGGATCATCCGTCGCAAAAACCTTCTTTGCCTTGCCTTCATAGAGCTGTTCGAGCTTCTTCATTGCTGTTTCCTCCTATTATATCACGGTTGTCTGCCGCAACAGTTGATGCTTGCAGATTTAGAATGTTCGTGTTTTGTGTTATTCAACAATTAGCGCCGCGTCCTTGGCGATAACCGCGTCATGCTGCGCCCTGCGCATCGCCAGCAGCTTTTCCGCCAGGGCTTCGTCCTCGACCGCAAGAATTTGCGCCGCGAGCAGCGCCGCATTCGCCGCACCGTCGATGGCAACCGTCGCCACAGGCATCCCGCTGGGCATCTGCACGGTGGATAGCAGCGCGTCCAGCCCGTCGAGCGTCGAGGACTTAACCGGAATACCAATCACCGGCAGCGTCGTCTGCGCCGCGAGCGCCCCCGCGAGGTGCGCCGCCTTGCCCGCCGCCGCAATCAGCACGCCGAAACCGCTTTCCCGCGCGGACGCGGCAAACGCCGCCGCCTCAGCAGGTGTCCGATGCGCCGAATAAACATGCGCCTCAAAGGGAATGCCCAGCTTTTTCAGCTGCTCAAACGCCCCTTTCAGCACCGGCAGGTCACTGTCGCTGCCCATGATGACTGCAACTTTCTTCATGAAAGTCGAAACCTCCTTCGCCGTCAGGCAAACAAAAGAGCGCCGCCTGTTCAGTCCCCTGAACGGTGCGCTCCTGCAACTGCTTGTCCCCGGAAAGAAAGAGAACCCATCATAACAGCACCCTTGCACTTCGTCATGACGTTTCCTCCCCCTTCGCCGATTTCCCAGACTGCACATTCCGCGCCGTTTGGGTACACTTTATTGTACCGTATTTTTCCGCCGCTGTCAAGCGTTTTTCCGAACATTTTATGCAAAGTTTTGTTTTCCGTTTGGAATTTGTGTTTTTTCTGCACGCTGATGGCCGATTTTTCCCGCTGCCGCAAAACAAAAAGGGGGAAGTGCCCGTTTGCCACAGCTTCCTCCTACGATAATATTCGTCTTAAAACTTAAAGGTATCTTTCAGCCCCAGCCACTGCTGATCTTTCTCGCTCAAATTCAGCGGCATGCCGTCCGCCAGCGTGCAGCCATCCGCACTTGCGCTGCCGCGATATTCGCCCCGCACATGCCAGTCAATGCCAATTGTCGGGTCATTCCACGCCAAGCCGCCCTCGTCGTTCGGGTGCCAGAAGTCACTAACCTTATAGCAAAATTCCGCTTCGTCGCTCAGCACGAGGAAACCATGTGCAAAGCCTTCTGGAATCAGGAATTGCTTCTTATTTTCCGCTGACAGTGTGACGCCGTACCATTTCCCATAAGTTTCGGAATCGGCGCGCAAATCCACCGCCACGTCGAAGACCGTACCCCGCACGACGCGCACCAGCTTGCACTGCGGATACTTTTTCTGGAAGTGCAGCCCGCGCAGAACACCCTTCGTTGACATCGACTGGTTGTCTTGCACGAAGTGAACGTCGATGCCTGCCTCCCGCATGTCGCGCTCGTTGTACGTCTCCATGAAGTAGCCGCGTGCATCTCCATGAACCGCTGGTTCAATCACGCAAAGTCCCGCAATGCCACCCACGTTCTTTTCGACTCGAATCTGTCCCATTTGGTGCTCTCCTTACTGCCCAATTTCCCGCAGATAACGGTGCAGCGCATCCTGCCACGTCGGCAGCGGCGTAAACCCAGCTTCCACCAGCTTGCTCTTGTCCAGCCGACTGTTGAACGGCCGCGCCGCTTTGCTCAGCCCGTATTCAGCGGTTGTCACGGGCACAACTTGCGTCGTATACCCCGCCTGCCGATAGATTTCCTTCGTGAAATCGTACCAGCTGATGTAACCGCCTTCGTTGGTCGCGTGATAGTATCCGTACTTGTCGGTTTCGTTCATGTCAATCAGCAAGCGTGCCAAGTCCAGCGTGTACGTCGGCGTGCCGATTTGGTCGCTAACAACGCGAACGGTATCGTGCGTTTTGCCAACGTTCAGCATCGTCTTGATGAAGTTTTTCCCATTCAAGCCGAACACCCACGCAATGCGGACGATGAAGTATTTCTCCAGCGTCCGGCTGACTGCCAATTCACCCTCCAGTTTCGTTTGACCGTAGACATTCAGCGGCTTGTAATCCTCGCAATCCGGCTTCCATGGCGCAGTTCCCTGCCCATCAAACACATAATCCGTACTGATGTAAGTCATCTTGCAATTTAACTTTTTGCATACATTTGCGATGTTCTGCGTGCCGCCCGCGTTGATAGCGCGAACCTTTTCCTGATTTTCCGCGTTCTCCGCCAAGTCAACTGCCGTCCATGCTGCGCAGTGAATCACTGCGTCGGGATTGACTGCCGTGATGACCCTTTCCACTGCGTCAGCATCTGTGATATCCAGCGGTATATACGGCGCTTTTGACACCGGCGAATTGTCTATGATGCCGCTGTAAGCCGTCTGAATGTCCGAGCCGACACCCTCATGCCCGCGCTTGAGCAGCTCATTCATCACGTCATGCCCCAGCTGTCCGCCAACGCCCGTTACAAAAAACTTCACGTTCATTTCCTCCGGTTCAGCGGTTGCCGTACATCTTCGCGTAGTAATGCTGATACTCGCCGCTGATGATTGTCTCCCACCATTCGCGGTTGTCAAGATACCACTGTATCGTCTTTTTGATGCCGTCCTCGAACTTCGTTTCCGGCAGCCAGCCCAACTCATTGTGGATTTTCGTCGGATCAATGGCGTAGCGCATATCATGCCCTTTGCGGTCGCCGACATGCGTGATTAAACTTACGGGTTTTCCAAGCTCTTTGCAGATGATTTTCACAATCTCGATATTCTGCTTCTCGTTGTGCCCGCCGACGTTGTAAACCTCGCCCACGCGGCCCTTGTGGATAATCAGGTCAATCGCCTTGCAGTGATCTTCCACATACAGCCAGTCGCGGACATTCAAGCCTTCGCCGTAGAGCGGCAGCGGCTTATCCGCCAGCGCGTTGACAATCATCAGCGGAATCAGTTTTTCCGGAAAATGATACGGCCCGTAGTTGTTGGAGCAGCGGGAAATTGACGCCGGCAGACCGTAGGTGCGGTAATACGATTGAACCAGAAGGTCAGCGCCTGCCTTGGAACTGCTGTACGGCGAACTGGTGTGAATCGGCGTTTCTTCGGTAAAAAACAGATCGGGGCGGTCAAGCGGCAAATCGCCATACACCTCGTCTGTCGAAACCTGATGGTAACGCTGGATGCCATACTTGCGGCAGGCATCCATGAGCGTCGCCGTACCAATAATATTGGTTTTCAGGAAGATTTCCGGGTTCTCAATCGAGCGGTCAACATGCGATTCCGCCGCAAAATTGACAACAATATCAGGATGTTCTTCCTCAAACAGCTTGTAGACTGCTTCCCGGTCGCAAATATCTGCCTTCACGAAACGGAAATTCGGGTTATCCATAATGGGCGCAAGCGTGGACAGATTGCCCGCATACGTCAGCTTGTCAAGGCAGATAATCCGATCGTCCGGGTACTTCTTGAGCATATGGAAAATGAAGTTGCTGCCAATAAAACCCGCGCCGCCAGTAACAATAATCGTCATTATGCTTCTCCTCTTAGTACAAACGTTCCTGATATTTCCCATCCATGACATCTTTCAGGTACTGCCCGTACTGATTCTTCTTCATCACTTCATAGACCTCCATCAGCTCCTCTTTGCTGATCCAGCCGTTGAGATACGCAATTTCTTCCAGGCAGCCGATTTTACGGTGCTGATGCTGTTCTACCGTCTTCACGAAGTTCGTCGCATCCACCAGGCTTTCGTGCGTGCCCGTGTCCAGCCAAGTGAATCCTTGACCTAAAAGTTCAACGTTCAGCGAGCCATCCTCCAGATAAATGCGGTTCAAATCCGTAATTTCCAGTTCACCACGGGCGGACGGCTTGAGGTTTTTGGCGAACTCAACCACGCGGTTGTCGTAAAAATACAAGCCTGTCACACAATAGTTGCTTTTCGGATGCGCCGGCTTTTCTTCAATGGAAATCGCCTTTCCGGCCTTGTCAAACTCAACAACGCCGAAGCGTTCCGGGTCATCCACATAGTAGCCGAAGACGGTGGCGCCCCTGCCGTTTTCCGCGTTCCGTACCGCCGCATGTAACCGTTTGTTTAGTCCATGTCCGCTGAAAATGTTGTCGCCAAGCACCATCGCCACGGAGTCACTACCGATGAAATCCTCACCGATGATGAACGCCTGCGCCAGCCCGTCCGGCGACGGCTGAACCGCATACGTCAGGTGCACGCCAAACTGCCGGCCATCCCCCAGCAGATTCTCAAAGCGCGGCGTGTCCTGCGGCGTGGAGATAATCAGGATATCGCGAATGCCCGCATTCATCAGCACGGACATCGGATAATAAATCATCGGTTTATCGTAAACCGGTAAAAGTTGCTTTGACGTTACTTTCGTCAGCGGGTAAAGGCGCGTGCCAGAGCCGCCCGCAAGGATAATCCCCTTCATATAGCGTATTTCCTCCCATATTTTGTGGCGGCAGCTATGAAACATGACGTTTGCCCGCCACTTTCTACCATCATCGCTTTAAGCATGCTTACGTTTGAATAGCTTATTTTTCAGCTGCTTGATTTCGGGAACACGGAACAGCATGCACAGCAGAAGGTAGACAGCCACGCCAGTTGCAATTCCTGCAACAAGGCTTACAAATGCGCCATTCAAAAGCTGAGTAACGCACTTGACGCAAGCCGCCATCACTGCCGAAAACAGGGTGGCCGGGAGAATGTCTATCAATTGCTGCTTAACCGTATAGTTTAGAATTCTTTTGGCCGCGAACATATTCAGCAGATGAGAAATCACACTGCAAATCAGCAAGGAAGACGCGAAAATCAGCACGCCTTGCCGAATCGTAACAATCAGGAAAAAGACTTCCACACATTTTTTGATGATTTCCAGCTTTAGTGGTGTGCCGCTGTCGCCAATCGCCTTAATCGCTTGAATAATCGCCAGCTGTATTGCCTGAAAGAGGTATCCAATAGCGAAAATCTGCAAATACGGGACGCATTCCAGCCACTTGTCCGTCAACAGCAGTGAAACCAACGGTTCAGCGACCGCTGCCAATCCAACCATCATAGGAAACAGCAGGAGACTGGATATTCTCACCGTTTTGGAAACCATTTTCGCGACACTGCTAACAGAATCCTGTTTCTTTGAATAAACGGGAAGTAAAACCGTCTGAATTGTACCATTCACACTTTCCATAACGGCTTGCGGAAACTGCTTGCCACGATTGAAAAATCCAAGAGCTTCTGATGAATAAATCTGGCCAATCAGCAAACTTCTTATGTCAAGAAACAGGGCGACAATGAAATTGGATGCGAACACTTTTGCGCCAAACGGCAAAAGTCGCCGCAGGCTCTGGACTGAAAATCTTCCTTTAGGAATCCACCGAACAATACAATATGTGACAAAGCAGGTCGCGGTTTGGTTCACCAACTGCTGTATCACCAGTGCCCATGCGCCAAATCCTGCGACCGCCAAGCCAATTCCGACAGCCGCCGCCAGCAAAGCGGACACAAAGCTTGAAATGGTCAGCACTTTGAAACGCAAATCTCTTGTTACATAGGCAACCTGCACCGCATTAAACGCACCCGGAAATAGAACGATTGCCATAACGCGCAGGAGGCTGCTTAGCTCCGGTGTATGATAAATATTGCTTATAAAAGGTGCAGTGAAAAAAATCACAAGATACAGCGCCGCTGCGACAATCTCAGAGAACATGAGAATCGTGAGATAGTCATTGCCATCAACGTCTTTCTTCTGAATTAACGCTGTGTTAAATCCTCCCTGAACAAATGTCGTTGCTAACGCAATAAAAATTGTCACAACTGACACTGTTCCATAGTCGGACGGTGTAAGCAGTCTGGCAAGCAATAACGTAACCAGAAAGTTAGTTCCTTGTACGGATATCCTTTCAAAAAACTTCCAGCCAAATGCGGAAGTTACTCTCTTCTCCATATTCATTTCCCTTCACGACGCGCATCCCGTCTCAGCACTTAGATTTTTCTACTATAAATAGTTGTTTTTCCGCACGCCGTCAACATGTGCTGCGGAATCTCCCCCATTTCCTTTCTTCTGCCTTCCCTGCAATGGAGCGCCGCAGCAATGAGATACAGCGGAATCGCATAACCGCCCGTGGCAGAGAGCGATTCCACCTGAGCAGCGCTCAGCAACGCAATGAAGGCAGCCATCATAATTCTGCCTTCACGCACCCTATGCGGGTTGATTGTGCCTTTGTTTGCATAGTAAACAATCAGAAGGAATAAAGCCAGCCCAATGATGCCGAAGCAAAGGGTGACATACAAGTATCGATTGTGCGGATGTGACACGCCATAGCCGAGAATAGCTTCCATCTGCGCTGCGTCCAGTCGTCCAACCCCTGTTAGTAAATTCTGCTGGATGGCTGCAAGCGCGTTATCCCAGATGCGCGTTCTGAACGTCAGCGTCACGTCCTTGTGCAGAATGTTCACCAGAAGGAACGAAAACATGTCCATCAGGCGGGCAATGACGATTGCCCAGAACGCCGCCGCTTCCGTGAGCATCACCGTCGAAATCTTGAACGGATTCCTTTTTTTCCATGTGCAGTAGAACAGCACGAGACCGCCGATGCTAAAGCAGAACAGCCCCGTCGCCGTCCACTGCAAGATCATCGACAGAGTCGCCGCGACAGCCACGGCAATCGCAAACCGTTTTGTGAAGTGCGAACCAACGTTTGCATTCCAAAGCAGCGTGGTTGTCAACGCCAGCAGGTAAATGACGAACCACGCTGTCCGGTAACTCAGGAAGAAGTTTTGCGAATACTTCGTTGTTGCATACATCCCTGCCGGGAACAAAATCACGGTCAGGCAGTTGATGAGCACATATGCGCCCGAAACTTTTGCGACACCTTCGATGAAGGAATCGTATCCCGCGCGCAGCCCAATATAGCACACCAGTGCGATGCCCAAGTCATTCATCAGCGCGCCGAAATCCGCAATGCTGCCGCCACCAGTAAGCGTGGAGATTGGCTCCCAGAGAATCGACGCAACCACCAGCATTGTTACGCCAAATAGCCGATTAACCGGAAGTAATTGCGCGTTTTTGAACAATACGATGAGTGTAAATAGCACCAGCATGATGCGAATCATGTTCAGCAGCGTGTCAAGTATTCCCAGCGCGGGGATACCGCTGATGCAGCCTGGCTTAATCAGGATTAAAAAACAGAACGAAATAAAATTCGGATTTCTGAAGTACCTCATTTTTCCCCTTCTGCCTTACCTTTCAGGTAAAGGGCTCTCAGTTTTTCAGCTTCCTGATGGATGTCATAGCCGTGGCTTTGAATCACCTCAAGCTTGTTCTCCCGCTGGGTGGTATCCGCCGCCAGCATCGCATCTGCCCACTGCTGCGCGGTTGCCTCTCGCGGCAGATAGGTGAACAGCGATTCATCAACGCACGCTTCCTGCGGCACAACCTCCGCTGTCGCAAAAGTTTTCAAGCCTGCGGCTTGCGCTTCAATATAGACAATACCCAATCCCTCAAAGCGTGACGGCAGTACAAACGCATCCATCGCCTGCATCAAATCCGGCACATCGGTGCGCAGACCGAGGAACAGCACGCTATCCGTCAGCCCCTTCGCCTGCACCATGCGGCGGGTTTCCTCCTCCAATTCGCCCTGCCCGACGAACATCAGCACCGCGTTCGGTCTTTTTTCTTTAACTTTCGCGAAAATTTCCACGGTGAACTGCGGATTTTTCTGATACTCCAGCCGCCCGACCACGCCCATCACAAACTTGTCCGTCAGCCCCATTTGCGCCCGAATTTGTCGGCGTGTTTCCGGATGATAGACGTATTTCTCCACCTCAATCGCGTTTTTCAGCACGGTATACGGATGCTTGCCGTACAGGTGGTCACCCGCATCCTTGGAGCACGCCAGGCGGAGCGTCGCAAAGCGATTCAGCAGCATGCGGAACAGTCGATAGTGCGGTTTGGCCGAAGCGCCGGTCATATACGCCATGTGTGCGTGGCAAACGCGCACTTTCACGCCGCACAGCTTGGCAATCCACAGGTACAAAAACGACCATTCTTCAAAATGAACATGCACCGCGTCGTAGTGTCCCTGTTGAATCACCCGGCGCATTTCCTTGATATTTTTCAGCAGGCTTTGCTTTTTGGGCGTGACATAAAACGTGTGAAAGCCCGCTTTTTCAAACCGTTCCTGCAAAAGATGCGGCTTGCCGATGCTCTCGCCAACAATGTCAAATGCTATTCCCGGCATCGGCTGGTTTGCGCAATAGTTTGCAATCACGAATCCAACACCGCCGCCGTTAAACCCATAGGTAATATGCAGAATCTTCATAAGCTGCTTCACATTCCATCTTGATTTTTGTCAATTCGCCGAATTGCCCGCGCCTTCACACGACTGCAGCGCTTGTTCAAGCCACTGCCGGGAATTTGCTGCCTGTGCCGCCATCCGCGCATCCGCGGTTTGGAAACAGCCGTCGCTAATTGTTTCCGTGATGGCATCCTCGCCCGGAACAACCAGCCGATTCGGCATATCCGCCGTTTGCAGCAGCGCATGAATGCGGCTGTTCTGCCCGCGTTTGTCACCCTCCTTGAACCGCTGGAGGACGTTGAACTGCTTATGGAAGCGAATCGAAAACAGCGTGCAGTGGAACGAATCGGTTAATACATAATCTGCATTTTCCACAAGTCCGAGCCATTCGCGCGGGCCGACGGGCTCCTTGACGGTTCCCGGCTTCTTGAAGTCCGCAGCGACCATCGGCAGCATCCGAATCGTCAGATGCTTTTCCCGTGCGATTTTCTCTGCGGTTTCCAAATATCGCGCATTTTCACTGAGAAAATAACAGAACAGGTACTTTTGTTCGCTGTCAATCGGCTTCGCAAGCGTTTGCCAATGCGCCATGCTCACCAACAGCGTGGGGTCAACCGCCACCATCACCTGTTTGCCTGTCAATTCACGCACGATTTCCGCCCCGCGCTTTTCCCGCACAGAGACGTAGCGGAACGGAGCAATCGCCTTGCGGAGCCGCTTCTGGCATCTGTGCGGGATTTCCATCACGCCGAAGCTGGGCGCGTACGCGATTTTGCGGCGGCTATCCTGCACAAACTCCAGAAAATAGTAAGGATCATAGAGGTATGGATTCCAAATCTGGTCGCTTCCGCAGACGAATACGGCATCATCACCGCAAATCCGAGCAATTTCTGGCGCAGTGGAGCACGGCGGCGTAATCTGCATATGCTGCGCACGAAAATCATCAAACAGGGAGAGGTTGTTGACAGCTTCGGACGCGCCGTTCTTCTTCATCAGATATTCGTTGATTTTGTACCGTATGGTTTCTTTTAGGCTGTGATTGATGAACTTCAGCTTCCACATATCCGCCTTTGTGGGCTTATAATTCAGGACGCTGCACGCATACCCCATGTCGCTGATGGTATGTTGAAGCGCGTAGGCCTGCAGTACGCTGCCGTAATTATTGCCCCGATACCACGTTTGTGTGTATACTTTCATCATCAATTTCCTCTTCTTTTCAGGTTTGCGTATAAAACCAGCAGTTTCGCCACATAGCCGGACGCATCGAAGAGTTTTTTCGCGTTGGCGACGGATTTTTCTGCCATCCGCTGATATTCCTCGTCGCTCAAGCGCATCACGCGCCCGATAGCATCCGCCAGTGCGGCTTCGTCCTTCATCGGGCTGATGAAACCCGTTTCGCCGTCAACAATATTCTCCGGCAGACCACCGGCGTTTGTCGCAACAACGGGCTTACCCATCGCCTGCGCTTCACACGCGGTATAACCGCTGGCTTCGTACCACTCGGACGGCACGACCACGCAGGCGCAGTTGCGCACATACTGCCAGAGGTTTTCGCCGGACTGGAAGCCGACCATCGTTACCCGCTGGTTTAGGTGATGCGCTTCGATTTCCGCGCGGATGGCATCTTCCTCCGGGCCAGTGCCGACAATGATAAGTGGAACATTTTCCAGCTTCTCCATTGCCCGAACCAGCGTCAGGATACCCTTTTCCGCCGAAAGCCGCCCATAATACAGCACATAATCGCCGCGTTTGCCCTGCACGGCGTACTTTGTATCCGCCGGAAGGAAGTTTTTCATGTGCACAATGGGCGATTTTGTCAGTCCAGACGCTTCCAGCTTGTTCTTGTAACACTCGGACGGCGTAATAAACAGGTCGATTTTCCTGTACAGCCCGCTGCGCTTGTTGAAATCGCTCTCGATGGCGGCCATCAGGCACTTCGCCCGCGAATCCTTGAAGCACACACGCTTGACGCAGTTCCAGTAATTCCCGTGCAGACACGCTTCGCAGATTTTCCCGTGGTCGAGCATGACATGATTCGGGCAGACGCAGTTGAGGTCGTGCATGGTGAAGACGACCGGGATGCCGTGCTTTTTCGCCGCATCAACGATGGAAGCGGTCAGCACGCGGTGGAAGAGGTTGATGTGGATGATATCCGGCTTTTCCTTTTCAATCAGCGCAGAGATTTTTTTCTTTGCTTCAAAGGAATACACCATGCGGAAGGCGGCTTTCAGCTTCTGCGTGGCGGTTAACTCCCCGTTAAACTCCACATTGCTGACGAAATACGCGCTTTGTTCGCAGGGCAGGTTCTTTTCATCCTGCATGGCGAAATAGATGACTTCGTGCCCCGCCTGGCGCAGCAAATCCGCCAAACCGAAAAAGTAGGTTTCTGACCCGCCGTGCATATTAAAGCATTTGTTTACAAGCAGTATCTTCATGCCGCGCCTCCTTATCTCTGGCGCAGCTTACGCACCACGTTCCGCAGCGGCTTGTACAGCCCAACGGCAACCAGCGCTTGCGTTACGCGCAGCTTTATGCCATTTTCATGCACAATATACTGATTCAGGTTCGTCTCAATCGGCGTAACATCCAGCTGTGAAAAAAACTGCGCCCGATGCGCATTTTCCTTGCCCGCGCGCACCAGCATCGAATTGTTGGCGCACACCCGCTCCAGCGGATATTCCTCCATGAACCACGCGCTTGCGGCTTTATCCACCCAATCTTTGCCTTTTTGAGTGTTGACAATCAGCGCGGAAATTCCCTGATTTTCGCTTTGCTGGATAAGCCGTTCCCCCGCCTTCCAGAGGTCGCCGACGACGATATCCGCGCTGCCGTTGTCGCCCTTAAACTCGCAATGATAGCAGCTTTGGCGGTACGTCAGACCTTGGAGCATCGCCAGCACATACGGATTCTGCCGATAGCTCATTTCCTGATGCCGCTTGCCGGATTTTGTCGTCAGCACAAAATACGGCATCGTCCAGCCGACCGGCGTTTTACTGCGGAAGTTCACATTGCGGATTTTCTCGCCGTAGCGTGCCGCTTTCGCATCCCGGTAGCGCTGCCAGACACCTGCCGTGGGTGCGCCCTCGCAAATCAGCGCAACCAGCAGCAGATTTTCCGGATTGCCCGTCACTGCCGCACACGCCGCGCACTGGCAGGGCGTGCCGCAGAACATGACGGGCTTCCCCGCCTTCAGCAGGCCACGAACCGTCGCCAAGCAATTGCCGATGTCGCTCTGCACATACTTGGAACTGCGCATCCGCTCAACATCTTCCAGCTTATTGGAGACGATGTGCACCGCGTCCATCTGCTCATTCCACACGCAGCCGCACACATAGCCGCCCTGCCGCAGCATTTCCTGCGCCAGCGGGAAGAACATACCACCGGATGCCGACGCTTTGCGCGCCTGTGTATCCAGCTGATACGCCGCATAGCAGCCTTCCTTGCCCAGCGGCGTATGATTTTTGTCCGCGTGCTGATGGATGCACACGCGGTCGCACCTGCCGCAGCCGATGCAGCGCGCCTCGTCAATTTCGGGGATGTAGCTGCCATCCGCTGCCTGCGTCATATGCACCGCGCCGCGCGGGCAGACGTTGACGCACGCGCCGCAGCCGTAGCAGTCTTTCAGCAAATCAAAATCAAGCATCGTGTTCTCCTATCGGCTCATTTTCGGTTCATCCTCTGTTTCAAATTCCTCGCCAGCGGGTAAATCTTGGTGTGCACAAAAGAGATGCAGTCCACCATCAGCCCCTCCGGCATGGCGCTCGTGACGGCACTGAGCACCTTCTGCGGCGCTGTGCGGTCGTCGGGCTTCATCGGCGTATCCTTCCACGGGCTTTTCGCCTTGTATGCCAGATACGTCTTGGCATACGGGTGCTTGCAGCCCGCCACCCACGGGCGGATGCTCATGCGAAAGCACGACTGGAAGTGGACAATCGCCGGATTCTCCACCGCTTCCCGGTACTGCGCGGGGTCGCCCGGCACAGGCGGCTTTCGCAGTTTGATGAGGTTCTTGTAATCAAACGCGAAAAAGACCGTCATGCAGTTATATTTGGGGTGCAGGATGCCCGAACGCCCCAGCTTGCTCAGCACACCGTTCTGCACGCCCTGATCCACAAAGGTGATATCGCCCTGATTCTCCCGGATGTAGCGCAGGAACATATCCTCGACGTTGTTTTTGCGCCACGCGTCCAAATCCACCAGCAGAACGCCGTTGTTGATGTAGTTGTCCGTCGGCTGAAGTCCCAGATTGGTGCGGTAGGCGGCACCGCGGCAGTCATCCACGCCATAGAGCCACTTGTCGCCCATATCCATTTCCCACAGGGGCGTCAAGTCCTGCATGACCAGCGTATCGCAGTCAATAAACAGCACCTTTTTCACTGTTTCGGGCAGCATGGAGGGCAGGAACAGGCGGTAGAACGTGCTGATGTTCCAGCGGCCGACGTTGATTTCAGTGGCGGAGCGCTTCTCAATGTCCGGATGCGCCAGATACGTCAGCGTGCGGCCGAACGAGGCAATCATGTTCTCCAGCTTCTGCTTGTTCTCTGCTGAAATCTGGTTGTCAATCAGGTAGAGGTTGAGTTCCTTGACGTTCCGGTTGTGCTCCAAGAGCGACAGTATGGAAATTCCTGCAATCTCGCAGTAGCTGTCGCTGGAAGAATAGACGATATCCATACCTACCTCACAATCCCTTTGTTGTGATTTCCAATTATTTGCGTAGTTCTTCCACCATCAAGTCCATTCGATTACGGACAATCGAATAGGCGGGAATGTCCTGAGAAACCACGCATCCTGCGCCGATGACAGAGTGTTCTCCAATGGTAACGCCCTTCAGAATAACAGTATTTGTGCAAATCCAGCAACCCCCCCCAATTTTTACCGGAGCAATACTGTATCCCTGGTTTCGGATGATTTCATTCCGGTCTGCAAATCGATGATTCTGGTCATATATCTTTACATTTTCGCCGAAAATACAATTATCACCGATTTCAACGCTTTCTAGACAGTTGATAGAGCATCCACGGTTAAAGAAAACATTGTGTCCAACCGCAATCCGGGCACCTTTTCCCAGATATACGCCGAAATTTCTACGAAAAGTAGAGTCAAACGGGAATACAAATCTCCCTCCAAACAAGACTCTGTACAGCAGGGTCTTAACCAGAGAGCGGATTCTCCAATACATTCTCAGTATAATCATTTTTGTTCCTCTTAGAGATCTTTATAGTCCTGAAAACTCATCAGGTGCAAGTCCTTTTCGCTGATAATGAGGTTCTCCTTGCCGCCAATCAACTCAAAAGGCCATTCAATGCCAATATCTGGGTCGTTGTACATGATGCCGGAATCGCCCTCGCCATAGAACACCTCGGCGCACTTGTAGCTGACTACCGAATCCTCAATGACCAGATAGCCGTGCCCGAAATACTGCGGCACAAGCAGCATCTCCGTGTTTTCGCCCGTGAGGTGGAAGCCGCGCCACTGCCCGAACGTTGGCGAATCCGGGCGCAAATCCACAATCACGTCATACACATGGCCGGAGATGCAGCGCACCAGCTTCGCCTGCTGTTTAACCAGCTGAAAGTGCGTCGCGCGAATCACGCCGCGCTTGGAAATGGTGTAGAACACTTCCTTCAAATCGTGGTCAATGCCATTCGCGCGGAAGGTGTCAACATTGTAATCCTTAATCAAGCCGCCGCGGTTGTCCGTGGCATAAAAAGGCTTGATGCGGTACGCACCCTGCAAATCCAGCGGCTGAAAATCAAACTTCTGCACCATTTTATGCTTCCTCCCGAATATAATCCGCCGTCATCTTGATGCCCTGCGCAAACGGAATCTGATTGACATAGCCCGTGTCCCGTTCAACCTTCTTCAAATCGAACTGGTCGTAGGAGACGTTCACGCCCTTGAAGGGCAAATCCCCCAGCCCAATTTCAGCCGCCGGGTCAACCAAATCCCGCATTTCCAGCAGAAACTCCCGCAGCGGCTTAGGCTCACCAGAACCGATGTAGTAGCGGTTGAACGGCTTGCCTTTTTCCGCCACGGCGATGATGGCGTTGATGGCATCGGTGATATAAATGAAGTCGTACGTCTGATACCCCGCCGTGAAGGAGCAATGCTCTTTGTGGATGAGCTTGCGGATGGCGGTGTAAATCATCCGCGCGGATTTTTCACCCACGCCATAGATGTTGGTGATGATGACCGGGATGAATTCCACACCGGTCATTTTGGCGACCGTTTCGCCCATCAGGTGCGCCGCCAGCTTGCCCGTGCCGTAGATGTAGCCGCCCGCCGGGTCAATATCATCCGACTGAAGATACTCGTAGGTTTCCATCTCGTTGATGCTGGATGCATACACCACGCGCTTGCAGCCCACATCGGCGCACAGCTTGATGTAGTCGCACGTCAGCTTGACGTTCGACAGCTGCACATCATAATCCGCGCGCGCAGGCCCGGATGTGCCCGCCCACGCCAAGTGGAAGAAGCAGTGATAATCCGCCGCGGGAATCTCCTTCGCAAGGGCAGGCACGTCCTTGTTCAGCACGCTGATGCAGGTGACGCGCGGGTCATCCGCCAGCACATCATCAAAGCGGACATCCAGTGCCGTGACACGGCAGCCCTTTGCCAGCAGCGCATTCACCAGCGTTTTGCCGATAAAACCGTTTGCACCGGTAACGATTACATTCTCCATCTTATTCTCCTGCCGACAAAAATGCCGTGATTTCTTCGTCCATGCACGCGCGAACATCGCCGCCGGACAGATAGCACTTGCTCCATTCGGCAACTTTCTCAATCGCCGTGTCCAGATTCCAGTGGGGCTTCCAGCCAAACGTCGTCTTGAGCTTGGCGCAGTCCAGCTTCAGGAAGTTCGCCTCGTGCGGGCCGCCGTCATAGCGGTTGACCCACTTCATGCCCTCGCCCCACTTGCGCACGAACAAATCCACCAATGCGCCGGTCTGGAAGCAGTCCACATCATCCGGGCCAACGTTATAATAGCCAGCGTACTTGCCGTCCTCGTACTGCATGGCGGCAATCATCAGGTAGGCATACAGCGGCTCCAGCACATGCTGATACGGGCGGGTGGAGAACGGGTTGCGCACCACAATATCCTCCTGCTTCATCGCCGCGCGGATGCAGTCCGGGATGATGCGATCGTTGGCGAAGTCGCCGCCGCCGATGACATTGCCCGCGCGCGCTGTCGAAATCGCCACGCGTCCATCAGCAAAGAAGCTGTTCTTGTAGCTGTGCGTCACCAGCTCCGAGCAGGACTTGGAATTGGAGTACGGGTCGAAGCCGTCCAGCTCCTCGTTCTCGCGGTAGCCCCACGCCCACTCCTTGTTCAGGTACACCTTGTCGGTCGTCACATTCAGGAAGGACTTGACGCAATTGCTGTTTCGCACGCACTCCAGAATATTCACCGTGCCCATGACGTTCGTTTCATAGGTGTAAGCAGGATTTTTGTAGCTGTCACGAACGATGGGCTGCGCCGCCAGATGCAGCACAATCTCCGGCTGTGCGGCGTCAAACGCGGCCTTCAGCGTCGCATAATCGCGGATATCGCCGATAACCGAGTGCACATCCTGCGCAATATCAGCGATTTCAAACAAGGACGGCGACGTAGGGGGATTCAGTGAATACCCCGTAACAATCGCCCCGGCATTGGCGAGCACCTTGCACAGCCACGAGCCCTTGAAGCCGGTATGTCCCGTCACGAACACTTTCTTGCCCTGATAAAACGACAAATCGAACTGCTTCATTTCTCCCACACCTTCCACGGCGCATTGCCCGACGCCCACAGTTGCTCCAGCTTCTGTTTCTCCCGCAGCGTGTCCATGCACTGCCAGAAGCCTTGGTGGATGTACCCCACCAGCTGTTTCTGTGCGACAAGTTTGGTCAGCGGGCCTTTCTCAAACACGGTTTCATCGCCCTCAATCAGGTCAAACAGCTCCGGCTGGAATACCATGAAGCCGATGTTGATGAGGTCGCCGTCCATGTCCGACTTCTCGCGGAAAGCGTCAATCACGCTATTCGCACCGACTTCCACCACGCCCTTGTTCTGCCCGAAGTTGTACATCGACATGGTGCCGATTTTCCCGTGCGCCTGATGGAATGCCACCAGTTCCGCAATGTTCACGTCGCCCACCGCGTCGCCATAGGTCAGCATGAACGGCTCATTGCCGATATACTCGCGGATACGCTTGACGCGCCCCCCTGTCTGGGTATTTAATCCAGTGTCGACAACCGTCACGCGCCACGGCTCGGCGTGCTTGTTGTGCACAATCATCTCGTTCGTGCCGTGCGTGTAATCGAACGTGATGTCGGAGGTGTGCAGGAAGTAATCCGCAAACCACTCTTTGATGACGTGCTGCTTGTAGCCCGCGCAAATCACAAATTCGTTGTAGCCATAGGCAGAATATGTCTTCATGATATGCCACAGGATGGGCATACCGCCAATCTCAATCATGGGCTTGGGCTTGAATGCGGATTCCTCGGAAATTCGTGTGCCGAAGCCGCCGGCAAGAATGACAACTTTCATCATTTTCCTCCTCATCGCGTCGGATGTTCAATACAAGCCTTGTTTACCGCAGTCCGCAAACCAGTCGCGGAAGGTGTCCTCCAGCCCCGCGTGGAACGCATAGCCGCTCTCCGCCAGCTTTTGGCCGCTGATGTTCGTGCTCACCATCAGTTTCTTCACGCGCGCCGGGTGAATGCCGACTTTCTTGCCGCCGATGGGACCAAGAATCGTCGCTGCGGTCATCAGCAGGCCGCCCGGAATCAGCGGAATATGGCGCTTCATCCCGGTCGCAGCCTGCATGGCGCTGCATATCTGCTCGATGGTGTATGCCGGCTCGAACGTGCAGTTGTACACATCCACACCCGGAAAATCATGGTCAATCATCCGATATTGGAAGAAACGCACCAGTTCCTTCACATAAATGCACGCCTTCACCGTGTCCTTGCGCCCGGCATAGAAGAAATAGTGCTTCTTCTGGCTGTTGTACAAGCGGGTCATATTGCCATGCTCACCCTTGCCATACACAATGCCCGGTCGCACAATCGTCAGTTCGCGGTTTGCTTCCTTTGCCTGCCAAATCTGGTGGATTTTCTCCGCCACCAGCTTGCTGATGCCGTATGGCGTGTTTGGCGTGGGCAGCGTGTCCTCCGTTTTCAGCTCCTCCGCCGCACCATAGGGCGCAATGGAACTGGTGAAGAGGATTTTGCGGATGCCGTGCTGCTCCGCAAAGGCGGTCACATTCTCCGCGCCGCGAATGTTCGTCTCGAAATAGGCGTAATCCGGATGTCCCGGCGTCCTGTGCACCGCCGCAAGGTTGAAAATCACATCATCCGGCGTGGGCGTGAAATCAAGGGCAATCGGCTTACGCACATCCACGCGGCGATAGATAACCCCCTCGTTTTTCTCCACGACGCCGGGCACAACGCCTTCTTCGCCGGGCATGACCAAATCCAAATCGTAAATGCAGTCGCCGGGCTTTACGCACGCATCCTTCAAGCGGTGAATCAGGTGTGTGCCGATGAAGCCGGAACCGCCGAAAATCAGGTAATTCATTGCTTCGCCCTCACTTCGCGCCGTCCCTGCGGAGGACAGCAACCACGGTTTTCATCAGAATCTTGCAGTCCAGCCATATCGACGCTTGGCGGATGTATGTCATCTCCATCTGCTGTCGATGCCCGCTCTGGTAGGTCGCATTGTTGCGCGCGTATGCCTGCCAATAGCCGGTCACGCCCGGCTTGACGGACAGCAGCACATCCGCCGAATCCGCATAATACTGCTGGATTTCCGATTTCAGCAGCGGCCGCGGTCCGACGAGGCTCATTTCGCCCGCAAGAACATTGAACAGCTGCGGCAACTCGTCCAAACTCGTTTTGCGCAGGAAATTGCCTACCGGCGTGATGCGCGGATCATTGTCGATTTTGAACTCCGTATGATACTGGCGCTTCTGCTCCTCGCTCAGCTGATCAATCATCTGGTCAGCATTCCGGTACATGCTCCTGAATTTCCACATTTTGAACGGCTTGCCATTCTTGCCGATACGCTCCTGCCCGTAGATGACAGCGCCGGGATCACCCAGATAGACAATGACGGAAAGAATCAGGAACAGCGGCGAAAGTACGATAACCGCCATTGCCGTCGCCGTCAGGTCGAACGCCCGCTTGACGGCACGATAGCCAAGTTTATTCGCGCCCGTGCGGGATGCTGTCGGTTCTATCGCCTGTTCTGGTAGTCCATGCTGCATATGATTACCGCTCCCTTATTCAGTCGTACTTAGTCGCGCTGGAAAATATCGCGCGTATACACCCTATCCTGCACATCATCAAGCGCCTTGTCGTAGCGGTTCGCCACAATGATGCGGCTCATTGCCTTGAATTGCGCCAAGTCGTTGACCACCCTGCTGCCGGAAAACGTTTCACCATCCGGCAGTGTCGGCTCGTAAATCACGATGGATGCGCCTTTCGCCTTCAGGCGCTGCATCACGCCCTGTATGCTGCTTTGGCGGAAGTTGTCGCTGCCGTGCTTCATCGTCAGGCGATAGATGCCAATAACGGGATGATTTTCCATCGTCAGCGCCATCACGCGGTCGGCAATAAAGTCCTTGCGCGTCTTGTTGCTCTCGACAATGGCGGAAATCATGTTCTGCGGCACATCGGCGTAGTTCGCCAGCAGCTGCTTGGTGTCCTTCGGCAGGCAGTAGCCGCCGTAGCCGAACGACGGGTTGTTGTAATGGCTGCCGATGCGCGGGTCGAGACACACGCCATCCAAAATCTGCCGTGTGTTCAAGCCCTTGCTCTCCGCGTAGGTGTCCAGCTCATTGAAGTACGCCACGCGCAGCGCCAGATAGGTGTTGGCGAACAGCTTGACCGCCTCCGCCTCGCTGAAGCCCATCAACAGCGTGTCAACGTTCGGCTTTTCCGCGCCTTCCTGTAATAGCGCAGCGAACGCGCGGGCGGACGCGGTCAGGCACGTATCCTGCATATCCGTGCCGACAATGATGCGGCTTGGGTACAGGCTGTCCTCCATTGCGTGCGATTCGCGCAGGAACTCCGGGCTGAAGAGGACGTTCCTGTTATGGAATTTCTCGCGCACCGACGCGGTGTACCCGACCGGGACGGTGGATTTGATGACCACCGCCGCATCCGGATTGCACTGCGTAACCAGCCCGATGACCTCCTCCACCGCCGCCGTCTGGAAGCGCTGGGTAACATCATCGTAATTCGTCGGGACGGCAATGACGACGAAGTCCGCATCGGCATAGGCGGCTTGGGCGTCGAGCGTTGCGCTCAGTTGCAGGGGCGTGTGCGACAAAACCCGCTGCATCACGTCATCCCGCACAGGCGATTGGCGGCGATTGATCATGCTGATTTTTTCCGGCACAATATCCACCACTGTCACCTGATGATGCTGGGACAGCAGCACCGCCATCGCCATGCCGACGTAGCCTGCGCCAGCAACCGCAATCTTGTAGGCTCTCATGCTGTCCCCCCATCGTCTCGTTTTTGAAAAAAAGTTCGTCATGCAAACATTGCGGCGAACCAGCTGCCGACAGGTACATACCTATCAAGCATTTTCCACTATACCATGCAAACCGTTATTTGGCAAGTAAATTTCGATTAATTTTGTGGAAAATGCAGTTTTATCAGCTTTTCTTCCTATTATATATTTCCGAGTGTAGCAACGTTCGTCGCCTTATGAGAATGCACCCAGTTGCGCCGCGAATTTGAAACGGGATAATATGGAACGCGAAAAAAGCGTGGTGACGTCCTTGGCACACACACGCTTTCCGATGATTTCTTTGCATTTCCCGTCCAGCGGCATATTTATGCACGCTTTTTATTCGCCCGTGCCCGCAAAAACCGTCCATACCGTGCCGAAAATCAGCTTCCAGTCCAGCGGGAAGCTGCGATCGCGGATGTAGCGCATATCCATGTCCATCCACTCGTCAAACGTCACGTCATTGCGGTTCGGCTGAATCTGCCAAATGCAGGTCAGACCGGGACGGACATACAGGCGCTGGCGCTCGTAATCCGTATACGCCGCCACTTCGCACGGCAGCGGCGGACGCGGTCCGACGATGCTCATGCTGCCAACCAGAATATCCCACAACTGGGGCAGCTCGTCGATGCCGCACTTGCGGATGAAACGCCCCACACGGGTGATGCGTGGGTCATCCTTGTGCTTGAAAATCGGGCCATTCATCTCTGTGCTGCGCTTCAAATCCGCCAGCTTCGCCTCAGCGTCCACGCACATGGAGCGGAATTTGTGGATGCGGAACTCCTTGCCGTCAATGCCGCTGCGCACCTGCGTAAAAATCGGCGAGCCGCTCGGATCATCAATGACAATCGCGAGCGCTACAATCAGCATCAGCGGCGAAAGCACAATCAGCGCCAGCAGGGAGAAAAACACATCCTGCACTCGCTTCAGCGCCCGATAGACCGGTTTTTCCTTGCGCACCTGCTCACGATTGAGCCAAATCTGCTCGCGCGTGGTCGTCGCCGGCTGCTGTACCGTTGCTTCCGTCATCGCCGCCATCCACCTTCCATCCACCGTCGCTGCTTTTGCGGCCGGAAAATTTTTGCGTTATCTTCTGTCCGACGAATCGTACGCAAAAATCACCTGAACCACCTTGCTTATTTTACCACACATGTTTCGGCGTGTCAATTGCCTTCCAGGAAAATCCGTGCCGTCTGTATTTTTCCTGCTTTTTTGCTTTTTCTTCCGAAAATGCAGGAAAACTTGCTGATTTTGTCGTATAATAAGGAAGGGGTACGACCAACATCGTCGGTTTTGCGTGGGAATCCGCGCTTTTTGCCCTTCGCAATCACACAATGCAGCCACGGAAGGAGATGACGCTCATGCAGCCCAAACTACCGCAAGACGAACGCTACGAGCAGCGTCCGGACGGCACAATCCGCCGTTTCCGGCAGCAGGCGCCGCCCGCGCAGAGCACCTATATCCCCCAGCCGCCGCCCGATGAGCCGCCGCGCCGCCGCAAGCGGGAAAAGCACCGCCATCGCCGCGTCTGGCTGTACGTTTTCGCGCTGATTGGCGTGGCGTTCGTCGCCGTGGAAATCTTCCGCTATCTGATTGTGCCGCTGCTCGTTCAGCTGCACATCTGGACAGGAGGTCGCCTATGAAGCGCATCGGAAAGTGGTTGTTGGGGCTGATTACCTCCGCGCTGACGCTCGTGCTGGTGATTGTGCTGCTGCCGTACGCCGCGAAGTGGGTCGCGCGCATCATGCCGGATGAGTCCGCCGCGGCGATTCGCGCATCCGTCGTGCTGTCGCAGAAGCTGGAGCAGAGCGCGAAGCTGGAAACGCTGCACGTCACCGAAGAGGGCGCGCTGAACTACGAAGTCAATGCGGCATTCCTCGGCACAGTGGCGAGCATCAACGCCGATTACACCTATGAGGGCAGTTTCGGCATTGATTTGCAGCAGGTGACCATGACGCGCGACGGGGCTGTGCTGACGCTGATTCTGCCCGCGCCGGAGCTGCTGCTGGACTCCCTCACGCCAGCGGACATCACGCGCGATTCGGCGCTGTACCCGTATCTGGACGACAACGACTTGCAGCGTGTTTTGGAGGATGAACGGGTTTCCTGCCGCGAACGGTATCTTTCCGGCGAGCGCGCAGCGGAACTCTGGGACGCGACCGTCGCGGCGATGGAGGCGACCGTTGCGCAGTGGATGGCGGACGCGGGCGGGTTCACTGTCCGCTATGAGCGCGCGGAATGATTTTTTCGTGCTTTTTCGCTTGACAAGCGCGCCGATGTGCGTATAATAGGTTTGTATATTTATGCGTCTACTCCGCATAAATGGAGGAGGAATATCATGGCATGGACGGTCTTTATTGATGGCAAGGAAGGCACAACAGGCCTTCGGATTTTCGATCGGCTGGCGGAGCGCGGGGAGTTTTCGCTCCTGACGCTCCCGGAGGAAAAGCGCAAGGACGCCGATGCCCGACGCGAAGCCATTCACGCCGCCGACATTGCCATTCTCTGCTTGCCGGACGCTGCTGCACGAGAATCCGTCGCGCTGGCGGAAGGAAGCGATACGCGCATTCTTGATACCTCGACGGCGCACCGCGTTGCTCCCGGCTGGGCGTACGGCTTCCCGGAATTGTCCAAGAAGCATCGGGATGCCGTCGTGTCCGGGCAATACGTCGCCGTGCCGGGCTGCCACGCCAGCGGGTTCATTGCGCTCGCCGCGCCGCTGGTCGCCGCAGGGCTGATTCCGGCGGATACGCTGCTGTCCTGCTTCTCCCTGACCGGGTACAGCGGCGGCGGCAAGAAGATGATCGCCCAGTACGAGGCGGACACCCGCACGCCTGACCTCGATGCGCCCCGCCCCTACGGCTTAACGCAATCGCACAAGCATCTGCCCGAAATGCAGCAGATTTCTTGTCTGACCCACGCGCCGATTTTCGCGCCGATTGTGGCGGATTACTACGCCGGAATGCAGGTGACGATTCCGCTGTTCCGCCAGCAGTTGAACTGCGCGCACCCGGTCGAGGAACTGACCGCGTGCCTGAAGGCGCACTATGTGGGCTCCCCCATCGTGTCCGTGCTGGACGCGCAGGACGTGGCGGCGTTCGGCGGTTTCATCCCCGCGAACGCTCTGGCGGGCAAGGACAGCATGAAGCTGATGGTGCTGGGCAATGACGACCGCATCGAGCTGGTCAGCCTGTTCGACAACCTCGGCAAGGGGTCGTCCGGCGCGGCGATTGAGTGCTTGAACCTGATGACGGGCGCACCTGAAACGACAGGACTGAATCTGTAAGCATATAATAATATGGAGGAAAAGCATATGGAGCATATTTCGGGCGGCGTATGTGCCGCAAAGGGATTTCAGGCGGGCGGCATTCACTGCGGCATCCGCAAGAACCGCGGCAAGCGCGACATCAGCATGATTATCAGCGAAGTTCCTGCTTCGGCGGCGGCGGTGTACACGAGCAATCTGGTCAAGGGCGCGCCCATTTACGTCACCCAGCGGAACTTAGCGGGCGGTATTGCGCAGCTGGCCGTCTGCAACAGCGGCAACGCGAACACCTGCAACGCCGACGGCGAAGAAGTCGCGTGGCAAATGTGCGAACTGGCGGGCAAGGCGGCGGGCATCGACCCGCACCACGTCATTGTCGCGTCTACGGGCGTGATCGGGCAGCCGCTGTCCATCGAACCAATCGCCCAGCACATGAGCGAGCTGTATGCCGCTGTGAAGGGCAATGGCAGTCAGGAAGCGGCGGAGGGCATCATGACGACGGACACGCGGCTGAAGGAAGTTGCGGTGTCTTTCGTGTTGGACGGCAAGGTCTGCCACCTCGGCGGTATCGCGAAGGGTTCGGGCATGATTCACCCGAATCTGGCGACGATGCTCGTTTTCCTCACCTGCGACGCGGCGATTTCCCCCGCGATGCTCCGCAAGGCGCTGTCGGACAACGTGAAGGACACGTTCAACATGGTCAGCGTCGATGGCGACACATCCACCAACGACATGGTGTCCATCATGGCGAACGGCCTGGCGGGCAACACGCCCATTGACAGCGAAAACGCCGATTACGCCGTGTTCTGCGCCGCGCTCAACGAGGTGACGACCGCCCTGTGCCGCATGATTGCTAAGGACGGCGAAGGCGCCTCGCGGCTGCTGACGTGCGTGGTGACGGGCGGCAAAACCGTGCGGGACGCCAAGCTCGCCGCGAAGTCCGTCATCTGCTCCAGCCTGCTGAAGGCAGCCATTTTCGGCGCGGATGCGAACTGGGGGCGCGTGCTGTGCGCGCTGGGCTACTCCGGCGCGGAAATCGACGTGAAGAAGGTGGATGTCGCCTTCCGCAGCGCCGTCGGCTCGATTGACGTGTGCAAAAACGGCGCATCCATCGACTTCAGTGAAGAAAAAGCGAAGGAAATCCTGCTGGAGGACGAGGTGGATGTCGTCGTCACCCTGCACGACGGCGACGCCTCCGCCACCGCTTGGGGCTGCGACCTGACGTACGATTACGTCAAAATCAACGGCGACTATCGGAGCTGAAAGGACGAATCAATATGCAGATGTACAACGGCATGACGAATCGTCAGCGCGCGCAGGTGCTGGTCGAGGCGCTGCCCTATATCCAGAAGTATAACGGCAAAATCGTCGTCGTCAAGTACGGCGGCAACGCCATGATCAACGAGGAGCTCAAGCACGATGTCATGCGCGACATGGTGCTGATGAGCCTCATCGGGGTCAAAATGGTGCTGGTGCACGGCGGCGGCCCGGAAATTTCCAGTATGCTCAAGCGCGTCGGTAAGGAGACGGAGTTCGTCAACGGTCTGCGCGTGACGGACGAAGAAACGAGCGAAATCGTCCAAATGGTGCTGGCGGGCAAAATCAACAAATCGCTGGTGGCGAAGCTGGACAACCTCGGCGGGCGCGCGATGGGCATCTGCGGCATGGACGGCGGGCTCATCAAGGCGCAGATGATTGACCCCAAGCTCGGCTACGTCGGCAAAATCAACAGCGTCAACCCGCAGCCGATTCTCGATCTGCTGGAAAAGGGGTATATCCCTGTCGTTTCCACCATCGGGTGCGACGAAACGGGGCATGTCTACAACATCAACGCTGACACCGCCGCCGCGTCGATTGCCGCCGCCATGCACGCCGAGGCGCTCATCTCCATGACGGACACCGTCGGTCTGCTCCGCGACCCGAAAGACCCGACGAGCCTCATCCGCCGCGTCGATTTGAAGGGCGTGGAGGAGCTGAAGGCGGAGGGCATCATCTCCGGCGGCATGATTCCGAAGGTCGAGTGCTGCACCAACGCCATCCGCGCGGGTGTGCGCAAGGTGTTCATCATCGACGGCCGCGTTCCCCACGCGCTGCTGATTGAGACGCTGACCGACGAGGGTGCCGGCACGATGTTCAAGAAGGAGATTGAGGGAAATTATGTGCCAAAAAGTTAAACAGGCGGACAGTGCTTACATCGCCGGCACATACGGCCGCTTTGACGCGGTGATGTCGAAAGGCGAGGGCGCGCACTACGAAGGCCTCGACGGCAAGCGCTACATCGACTTCGGCACGGGCATCGGCGTGACGCTCTACTGCCTGCGCGACAGCTTCGGCTTTCTCACCGCCGGC
>ENA-ORSB01000522-ORSB01000522.1-human-gut-metagenome-genome-assembly--contig:-NODE-522-length-44753-cov-9.005481_pt1 | contig 44753 bp, 41 predicted proteins | sample MGYA00242180_ERZ509144 | MGnify/ENA primary metagenome ERZ509144 (study PRJEB26280, sample SAMEA2338661) | human gut metagenome | biome: human gut; feature: human-associated habitat; material: faeces...
AGAGTTCACAGAAAAGATACAAAAAAATTGCCCGCAGAATTTCTCCCACGGGCAAAGTGTTGGTTAGCTATCAAGCGGTTTGTATTCAGTTACAGTTTTCAAATAGGTTTCGGGATTACCGTTCAGTATCAAATCAGCATATCCAATCGGATCATTGTAGATCAGATAGTCCAGTTCTGACCGCTGATACATATTGTCGGCAACCTCGTTCTCCACTGCGATGGTATCAATAGAAATCATGCTGCCATCAAGGAATTTCAGCTCCACACAGGCGTTATCCATGTTGAACTCACAAGAAATCAATCTATCCATAAGAAACCTCCATTTTGCTGGATGTTAGATCATCCCAAAATATTTGAATGCTTCTCGGATTGCTTTTTCCTTCTCCGGTGGGCATTGTGGCTGTCTGGAATCCTCGGACTTCGGCAGATTGTAGTTCTTGCCGACTTCCAGTCCGCATTTTCTCTTTATCTGAGAAATATAAAGGTTGGAAACCTTTAACCCGGTATGCTCCAAAACATACTCCTTGATCTGCGGATAGGTTGCTCCATCTTGGAACTCGGACATATCCATATCTTCCAAAGAGAACTCAACCCGAACCTTTTTCGAGTCGATCTCTCCCTTGGAAAGCAAGACCACCGTCTCCACATGCCTCGTATGCGGGAACATATCAAACGGCTGAATATCGGTCACTGTGTACTTTTTCGTTAGCGTTTTCAGATCCCTTGCCTGCGTAGCCGGATTGCAGGAAATATAAACTATTCTTTCCGGTGCGATTTTCAAAAGCGAGTTTAAAAACTTTCTGTCCGCTCCCGTTCTTGCAGGGTCGAGAATCACTGCGTCATAATGCGTGCCGAGCTTTGTCTTCTTTTCAAGAAATTCGCCTGCATCGCCACGGTTAAAAGCAATGTTGCGGGTAAGCCCGTTTTCGTGACAGTTCTTTACTGCGTCACGGACGGCTGATGCGTTGTATTCAATGCCCTGCACCTGCTTTACATAGTCAGACGCTATTATGCCTATCGTGCCTATTCCGCTGTATGCGTCAAGCAGAACGTCCTTCTTCGTGAGCTTCGCCGCCTTTATAGCGTAGTCGTACAGCTTTTCGGTCTGTGCGTGATTTATCTGATAGAACGAGTGCGGAGATATTCTGAATCTTTTTCCGCAAAGAATATCCGTAATGTATCCCTCGCCGTAAAGCACCTCGTTATTTTCTCCGAGAAGAAGCATTTCGGGAGTGCGGTTTACCGAGAATGTCACGGTCGTAATATCAGGGAACCGCTTTACAAGCGCTTTCACAAAGTCGTGCTTTTTAGGGAACATTGAGTTTCCGCCGACAAGAGTAACCAGTATCTCTCCCGTATTCTTTCCGACACGGACAAGCACATGACGTAAAAAGCCACACTCCGTACCCTCGTCATAAGGATGTAATTTGAACGATCTGAGCAGCTCTCTTATGCCTACTATTATCTCGTCCGCACGCTTATCGTCAAGCATACAGCTGTCAATTCCGACAATGCCGTTTCTGGACGACTGATATACGCCGGAGATTATCCTGCCGTTTCTGTCAGAGCGGAAAACCGCCTGCACCTTATTTCTGTAGTTATACGGGTCGTCTGCACCTATAATTTCAGATACCTTGCCGAAACCGCCGAGCAGCTTTTCTGTATCCTTTTGCTTCCATTCAAGTTGCTGTTCGTATGTCATGTTGGACAGCTGACAGCCACTGCATTTTTTCGCAACGGGACATTTCTTGTTTGCCATTTATATTTCCTGTTCTTTCTCCAAAAATTCTTCAAGACCCTCAAGATACATTTTCATATCCTTCCTCCCAAGCTCATAAACGCTTCTCAGCCTGTCGGGATTTCTCTCCGTTCTGCTTATCGTTATCGGCTCAGATGGACGGATAATAAACACCTTGCCGCTTTGTTCAAGTTCGCATAGCTTGTCTATGCTTTCGTTGTAGACATTGTGACGGTTTTCAAGCGCATTGCACAAGCCTGGAAATTTGCTGTAGAACGAGCGTATCAGCAGTTTGTTCATCGGCTTTTTGCGGTAGTTCATATCACGGGTGAGGATTACCACCTGCTTTTTGTAGCCCATTTCGGAAAAATGCTCAAACGGTATGCTGTCGGAAATTCCTCCGTCAAGATACGCCCTGCCTCCGATTATTACAGGCTTTGATATAAACGGCATCGAAGCAGAAGCACGGAGCATTTCCATATCCCGAAGTACGCTTTCGACCTTCAGATACTCCGGCTTTCCCGTTTTTACATCGGTCACCGTTGCATAAAACGGCACGCCCGATTTCTGATAGGCTTCGTCATCGAATATATCAAGCTCGTTCGGCACTTTGTAATAGGCATATTCCGTGTTGAAAAAGTCGCCGCTTTTAAGTAACGGCTTTATCCCCATGTAGTTCCTGTCGCCGTTGAAACGGCAGTTATAGCGGATGACCCTGCCATCCTGCCTTGACAGGAAATTCACTCCGAACACCGCACCTGCCGATGTTCCTATTATCCCGTCAAAATTTATATCGTTTTCAAGAAGTACGTCAAGTGCGCCTGCCGTGTACATTCCACGCATAGCGCCGCCTTCAAGCACAAGTCCTGTTTTCATAATGTTCTCCTTTAAATTTATTTGCCGTATTCGTTGTCAAATTCTTGTATTTCTCTGAGCATATCCTCAGTGCTGTCATCGCTCATATCGTACCATTCCATCTTTTTCAGATACTTGCCGAGCCAGCTGTCGTGAAGCGCATTTGCCACGATTCCGACTTCGCTGAAAGAATTGCTACCGTCCCCGATAACAAAAGCAAGCCGCTTATTATCTGTCGGCACTTCTTTAAAATTACACCCTGCAAACGCTTCTCTTACTGTCTTATATACCGCATCCAAATCGTGTTGCTGTAAGCTCAGCACTTTTTCATCGTCTATTTCCACTGTGATTTTATATAAGTAATCCATACCTGCCGCCTTTTCGGGTAATATATTTTTAGTACCGCCATATTTGACAACATCCGCCCGATACGCTATAATATTCAGTGCGACAAGCGGATGCGCTGTGATAATATTCTATCACTTTTCGATATTATTTGCAATACGAAAAAGTCCGCCCGAAAGGAAATAATAAACAATATGGCTGAAATAATAGATGTTGCCGATATAAATATACCCGAGCTTGAAATATACACTCACCTGACAGATGCACGGCTTCGCAAGGTGTATGAGTATGAACACGGAATATTCATAGCCGAAAGTCAGACGGTTATAGAAGTAGCCCTTGATGCAGGCTGTAAGCCTATTTCGATGTTCACAGACAGAAAGTATATCAATGACCGTGCAAACGGCATAATAGAGCGGTGCGGTGATATTCCGGTATATACCGCCGACAGTAAGATAATGTCCGGGCTTACAGGCTATGAGCTGACACGGGGAATGCTGTGCGCTATGGAGCGTCCTGCACCGAAAAGGGCAGAGGAGCTTTGCAAAAACGCACGAAGGATTGCCGTGCTCGAAAATATAGCCGATGTCAGCAACACAGGAGCAATAATTCGCTCTGCGGCGGCACTCGGCATAGACGCTGTGCTGATAACCCCGTCCTGCTGTGACCCTCTTTGCAGGAGAGCCATAAGAGTAAGTATGGGAACGGTATTTCTTATCCCGTGGGGATATATCGGAGAGGATGAGCATTGGTGGCAATCACACGGCCCCGCTTATCTTAATTCGCTCGGCTTTAAAACAGCGGCAATGGCACTCACAGATAACTCGGTAAGTATTGATGACAAGACGCTTCAGAGTGAGGAACGGCTTGCTATAATACTCGGCTCTGAGGGTTACGGACTGTCGCAGAAGACTATAGACGGCTGTGATTACACGGTAAAGATACCTATGTATCACGGTGTCGATTCGCTCAACGTCGGTGCGGCGGCCGCTGTCGCATTCAGAGAGCTGAGAGTAAGAGAATAATAAAAGGGCTGAATTGCAACTAAGCAGTTCAGCCCTTTTATTATTACATTATGAATATTAAGTTATCTTATAAAATCCGTTCTTACAACCGCACTTGTATCGGGCAGTGCAATGCCGTTCTTTCTGCCAAGCTCAAAGCACTTCATCATCCACGCCATGTTCTTTGCGAGGTTCTGCATTGTCTGCATACCCTCAAGATCCTGTCCGGCTTCACCGGGTACTCTGCCGTATACCATGTTCCAGTAGGTAGAGCCGACAACAGGCATCTGTGCTATGCCGAAATACTTGTTCAGGCAATCGAACGATGCTGAACTGCCTCCTCGTCTTGCAACCGCAACCGATGCACCTGGCTTGAATCTGAAAGCCGCACCGCCTGCGTAGAATGCTCTGTCAAGGAATGACAGGATACGTCCGCTCGGGTGAGCATAATATACCGGCGTACCGAACACAAATCCGTCCGCTTCTTTAGCTTTTGCTATAAACTCATTTACATCGTCATCGTTGAAAGCACAGCCTTTTTCACTGCACTGTCCGCAGCCTACGCAATCTCTGACAGGCTTTCCGCCCATCTGAAATATCTCATATGAAATGCCCTCGTTTTCAAGCGTCCTGCCTACTTCAAGCAGTGCGGCATTGGTATTGCCGTTCGCCTTCGGACTGCCGTTGAGCATCAATACCTTCATTAAAATCGCTCCTTCAAATAATATATTGCAATTTTGCGTTACAGATTATATCACCTTGAATAAAAATAGTCAAGGCAAAATTTACCGCATAATTTCATGCTGTTTATCATTCCGTCATTCCCACAACCTGCCTATACATTTCCTCATCGTCATAAATAAGATAAAAGTCGGTCGGAACAAAGTATCTCTCCTGCAATACCGAGCTTAGTTCATCCGCAAATTTCTCCGTGCTTTCATACTTACGGGTAATGACCTTTTCGCTGTCTGTCGGATAAATTTTAAGGGCGGTATCGTTAAATATTCTCTGCCATAATTCGCTGTGTCTGCCGCAGAAATGATACTCGGTTTTACCGAACTGAGTTATCATCTGCAACGCCTCGTTTCCGATAAATTCGCTGTTATCGGTGTTGTTTACAATATAGAATATCTGCGCAATATGTTCCTTTACGGGTGTAATTGAACCTGTCAGCAATTCGACACAGTACAGATTATCCCGCAGCTTTTCACATCTGTCCATTTATTCTTCCTCCGGGTAAATTATGCCGTGTTCCTGCCTGAACCTTGTCATTATCTCCATAACATCGGCGGTATAGTCAAGGCACATTACGTTTTTGTCGCCGTTTACCGCCTTTTCCATATCGGTTATTTCATAGTAAAGCGCATCGGAATTTTCACCTGCGCCGACAAGCTCCGTCCTGCCGTCCGTATAGGTTATTTTTGCTTCCCACGCTCTCGGATATTCCATGATCTCGATATAGCCGTTTTCGCAGGAGATCATAGCACGCTTGGGCTGTTTTGAATGGAGCGACAGCATAACGGTTGCCATCTGTCCCTCCTTGTCCGACAGCAAAAGGCTCGCCTGTTCGTCAACTCCAGTCGGTGCGGTTTTAAGCTGTGACAGCATATTATCCGGCTTTGAATCGAAAAACCAACGGATAACAGATAAGGCATACACGCCTATATCAAGCATCGCACCGCCTGCAAGGCTTCTGTTGAAAAAACGGTTTTTCATATTGTATTCCTTAAAACTGCCGAAATTCATCGTGATAAGATTCACTCTGCCGAGTGTGCCGCTTTTCAGAATTTCATTCAGCTTTTTATATATCGGCATATGATAAACCGTCATAGCTTCACCGATTACAACGTTGTTTTCGTCGGCAAGTGTGATAAGCTCACCGAGTTCGTCGCTATTCAATGTTATCGACTTTTCAACAAGAATATGCTTTTTGTTTAAAATCGCTTTCTTCATAAAGCCGTAATGCGTATTGTGCGGAGTGGTGATGTAGATTATATCGACATCGGGGTCGGTGAACATTTCGTCATAGCTGTCATACACCTTGCCAATATTGTATTTTTCGGCAAAAGCCACAGCCTTGCCGTGCGTTCTGTTACCTACGGCGAACAGATTTCTTCCGTTTTTCTGCAAAGCGGCGGCTGTTTCGTTTGCGATTACGCCTGTACCGAGTACCGCCCAGTTGTAGTTTTTCATAATATGCTCCTTTTAGATACAGCGGTTGAAAAGAAAGCTTCCGCCGGCGGTTTTTATATGCCGTCAACGGAAGCTTGTCTGTTTAAATGTGTTTTGTACTCCCGTCAATAATTCTCAGCGTGTACTTCAAAGTAGCTCTGCGGATGATTACATACGGGGCATACATCGGGAGCCTTTGTGCCTACTACGATATGACCGCAGTTGCGGCACTCCCACACCTTGACCTCGCTCTTTTCAAATACCTGTGCGGTTTCTATGTTCTTTAACAGCGCACGGTATCTTTCCTCGTGGTGCTTTTCAATCTCGCCTACCGCCCTGAACTTAGCGGCAAGCTCAGGAAATCCTTCTTCCTCGGCTGTCTTGGCAAAGTTTTCGTACATATCAGTCCATTCGTAGTTTTCGCCGTCTGCGGCAGCCTCAAGGTTTGCCTTTGTATCGCCTATTCCTGCAAGCTCCTTGAACCACATCTTAGCGTGTTCCTTTTCGTTATCCGCAGTTTTCAGGAAAAGGGCGGACATCTGCTCATAGCCCTCTTTTTTCGCTACGGATGCAAAATATGTATACTTGTTTCTTGCCTGAGATTCTCCTGCAAACGCTTCCTGAAGGTTCTTTTCGGTCTGTGTGCCTGCATACTTGCTTTTAGCCATTTTTTCATCCTCCTGTATTGCGGCTTGCTTACAATTAAGAATTGCCGTTTATTTACTTTGATTATAGTACGGAGGCAGGAATTTGTCAATAAGGCTATGACGCAAAAGATGTTTCTTGACAAAAGATTTTTGCCTGTTTACAATAAATATATCTTATTATGTTATGAAAGGGAGATTTGATGGCAGAACAGGTTACGGCAAGGCAAAACGCTATTTACGATTGTACACATATATATCTTGATGCTTTCGACAAAAAAGGACCGCTCGGAGATTTGTGCAGCAAAGCGGTTGCGGAGTATCTTGAACGGTTTACAAAAACAGAAAATTGTTTTATGTAATAATTGACTATATTAAGAGAACTATCATATGCATATGGAGGTGTGGACATAAAGAAAGGCTCTCCGGTGGGGTAGAGGAGAGCCGTGGATTTGTAATATATGAACAAAATATGCGATAACTGTTTCACTGATGAATTCGGTTTTGGATGTACTTTAATTATCCGGATAGGACATATAAATAGCATAAGCTACTTTCTTGAATTTTTCTTGTGTAGCTTTGTTGTCAATGTACACTTCATCACCAAAACTGAAAAAATAGTTAAATATCTGAAAATCAGAGCAGTAGAAATGAGCTATATATAAATACTCTTTATTGTGAATTTGTTTTGGAACGGGTAAACGTTTGACACTTTCGGCGGGGATAGGGCGCATATGAAATATACTGTATTTGTATTTTTTATATCCGGATTCAGTGAGATATATTGTATACATATCGGATTTACGACTGATGAAAGCGATTCCGTTATTAGTGATTTGTTGGGTAACTTTAGCTGCAACTTCCTTACTGTATTTGAATTTTCTTTCTTCTTTGATATCCGTCATGTTTATTATCTTACACGAAAAAACAGATTTGCTTATTGAGATTCCGTTGCTTTCTTCGGTAGAGGCGTTAGCACTGATTTGGTCTGAACTGTTGTCTTCCGATATACCGGCAACATAGCAAGCTTGAGAATTTGTATCAATTTTAATACAATATGGCTGAATCGTTCTGAAATCGTCCTGCGGTTTTTCGCGTATAAGCTTGAAGCGGATTGTTTTGCAATTTAAAACAGCGTTTTTAATTGTTTTGTATGTGTCATATCTGAATATAATTTCACGATTGCCGCGATTCGATGAACAATAATGATATAATATCAAATCTACCAGAAGCCTGATTTCATTTTTAATCAATAGACTTTTGTAGGCAAAACGTTTTTCTTTGGTACTTTTTTCGTTGTAGGTAATTCCATCCTTTAAATTCTCAGAAGCTAAACCCAGTGTTACAAGATCGTCAGCGCTTACTGATAATTTTGCATAGTTTTCTGCCGGATGTGTTTCGCACAGGATATCAACATTATTTATACGTACATTGAAGGTTCCGCCAAACTCATTTCTATATTTAATGAGCTCATTTACAATACTGTAAGGTGTTTTTTGTGTTTCGGTAACATATTTAATATAATTATGGACGATGGTTTTAATGAAGGATGTACTTGGAAAATCGGGCAGGGATAAATCTGTTTCATCGTGCAGAAAGTCAAGATAATCTCTTACAAGTGTTTCTTTATTTTCGTAAGTAAGGTCAAAATAAGTTTGAATGGTTGAATTATACTCCATGATGTTTTTTCTCCTTTGTAAGAAACAAAACGTCGGTTATTTTTTAGATATTATAGCATAATCTGCATTGTAATGCAACAAGCAGAGAGGAACATCGGGTATTTATCTAATAATTTGATAAATTTTTTGATATGTATATAAATATCTAAAAAGAACAGAATTACTTGAAAAAGTGTGGTTAAACGGCCATTATAATATCTAATATCGCATGAAATTATACGGGTAACTTTTTGACGTAGCTAAAATTATTGATTTTTTTTCAAAAAACTGTTGACAATACGAAATGTGTGTGTTATAATCATAGCAGTCGATGAGGCAAATCAATTTAAATTTAATACTCGGAGGTGATTAGGAATAACGCTTCAATAAAGAAGGGAGGGTTATGGAAACAAACGGTCTCATTTGACGTTCAATCAGCCATTATGGACGATATTTCGGCATAATGATTAAGCGTAAAGATTCAGGCGTTATATAACAGCTTGAAATCTTGGTTAATTTTAATGTGCATTTATCCTATTTAGATAGGCAACTATCGAATAGTACTAAATGCAGAAAGGCAAAAAATGGAAAATTTAATAAAATTAAAATGCTTTCGCGACAGCTTAAACGAAAACGAGTTAAGGCTGTTACATTCACTTGAACACGGACAATGGATTCCTATCAGTAAATTAGGCGTCCTTCTTACACGGCACGGCATATACAAAAAGAAATCCGACACAAAGCTGTCAGATGTCTTTAAAGAAGATTTATCTACATTTTACGATTTTGAAAATAGAATTGAGAATGGATATTTGCAGCCGTATATTCGTATGAAGCAACCGAAACGTATAGATGCTTCCTTTTACGGACAGGGTAGCAATAGCAGAGTTAGTACATTTACCGGAATCCTATATACGGATTTGTTTTTCCCTGAAACAAAGCTTCAGCTATTTCTTGATTTGCTTGATAATAACGTTAAAGCAATACTTACTTCAATACTGAGCGACGATATGTCATGCCATTTACTTCGCAAATACACATATCTGAATGCTTATCTTAATCATTCGTGGCATTCTTCACTTCGTAAAGGATCTTTAAATTTCATTAAAGCTGATTGCGCCGGCGATGTCTGCGCTCTATGGCATATAGGGTTCAATTCGATTGGTACGCCTATTGTTGCTATCATCGCTGTTAATTGCGAGAAGTTTCACAATAGTTTTATTGTTAATGACGTAATGCTTTGGGATTCTGCGAATCCGTTGAAACCCGCCTTGTCGAGATTGTTTCCGAATTTTAAACCATTATCGTTACATACGACTGTTGAGAGTTTTGTTCCCTCAGCTCCTGTGGTGTACAAACCGGACATTAGTAGAATTAATTTTCTGCCTGACGATTTTTTAAGCACAGTTACCGAGCATTTTGCTTTAGATTCAGACGCTGCGAATGTTCTTAAAGCAGTAAAGATGAAAGCTAAAAGTGATGCTGACTTCAGACAAACAATAGAAAAACGTGTATGCGATGTGATGTCTGAATTTGATAAATGCAAAACAAACAGCAATTCGTGTGTAGTTCCGTTTTATAATTCCAAATTCGGAAGCTTTCAGTTCTTGATTCCGTTAGCATTTGGTCGAACATATGATGCGGCTCTTATTGTTAGTAAAGAAATTGGTAAGAACGGTTCTATGTGCTATAAAGGATCGACTATCATTTCCCGTGCAGCCGCCTGTGCGTTTGTACTGGGTTCAGCTACTCCTATATGTAAAGGAGGTGAATGGTTATACACGGATATTCAGTTAAATACGGAATTTATATCTGAGGTATCGGATATAAATAGTACGGATAGTAAAGATAAAATCGATTCGGAATCTGCAGCTGAACTGTTCAAAACCGAATCCGATGATGATAATGACAAATCGAATAATACATCTGTGTTTGATACAGTTGTAGATGTGGTATTGGGAACGGTACAGATAGGTTCAATGCTGTTCGACTTTTTGGAAACAATTTAAAATCAGAATGTTAAATAACATTATGATGCAGCTTATAAAAAAGCATGTTTTTCAAAAAAGTGCTCGTCCTCAATTACTATCCCAAATCACTTTCCGCGTGAAAGGCTGTGTGTGCTTGGCTGGTTTTGCGTCCTTGTAAAGCCCTTGGACATACACGCCCGGCATCCGTGCCGGGGCTGAGTGTGGGGCCGCTGCCCTCATCCGCTTTGGGCTAAGCCCCAAACCCGTATTATTAAGAATTATAGGTTTATTGACAAATTTCATCAGAATGTTAAATAACATTCTGATGAAATAAGAAAGGAAAAATGAAATGACAAATAATTATAAATTAACCTCCATTGAAAAAGTATTAAAAGAGGTTCTCGCAGACGGAAATTATCATGATGTGGCAGAAATAACAAATACCCTCAGAGCAAAAGGCTTGCATTGCGGTGAAGTATTTAATATGAAGCCCGGAATATATCTGAGAAATTTTTACAGCGATATATGCGAATTTCAATATATGTATAAAGTTCCGGGAGCAGCTCCGGCATTAGTTGTGAGGTTAAAAAACGCAACAGATACATCATCGTCTGATATTAAAGAGCCTGTTGGAAATTTGAATGCTTCGACAGATAGCACCGAAAAAAGAGCAATAAATATGTCTAAGCCGCTTTTCAGTATAGAAAATAATAACGATTATATACGCAGAAACTTTACTGATAAGCAATACAGACCGGTCGATGAGAATGAATATCAGTCGGATAACGTTGTGGAAAGTTTAATGAATGACGCTTTTCTTTATCCTGATCATATTGAGAATCTTGTGAAGATGACAGGCGAGAAGTGGGATACATTTACCGAAGAACAGAGAGCTCAGCGCACAGAAGGTTTGCATAAATATCCTATTTTACGCACATATCTTAATATTACTTATGCAAAACTGAAAAGTGAAGGTAAGATTATCTATCAGAAGGGGAGCGATGGAAAAAGTTACGCTGCGTTCAATACAGGTCTTACTGATGAGCTTGATAGAGATATCATAATGTTACTTGCGGCAAATTCTATACCGAATAAGCAGAAATGGGTTCTTGATTGTGTCGGTGTAATGGGAATAGGCTCGGAAGGCAAAAAACTTACTGAGATTATTGGAAAAATGCCAGCAAGAGCTGATTATTTCTCTGACCAGAATGACAAAAATAAGTTCTTTGATCCTAATACAAACATACAGGTGAATACCGATCACATGTGTGATAAGAGACACATAGACAGACTTCCTTTTGAATGGCTAAAACGAGAATTCCCGTTATTCTTTGCAGATTGTGATCCGTCAATTGCTGATTGCAGCGATAAAATCGAAAAATTTGCCAGAGCAATGAAACTTGATTTGGAATTATTTAAGCAGTTCCAGCAAAAACTTGAAATGGTTATTTCGACATCTGCCAAAAAAACATTAATAAATTATCGCAATGCTATCCTTATGTATTACCCTCGCTTAAATCAGCTTTGTTTCCTTATTCCGCTGTCTTTTGTAAACAGCAACAAAGCTGATGCAGCACTTGTAGTACGCCGTACAGACTCAGGATCATACCGCGGTGAAACTATTCTTGATATGTATCAGGCGTATATAAATTGCCGCGTTATTGCAAAAATTGGCTGGGAGTGGCTTTCAATTGATGAAATACCTGCTCCGAATGGTGGTCGTGTTACTTACCCGTCAAATAATACAACCGAAATGACAGAGGAATCTTTGCGTATGCTGATAAATAAAATTGCGGATGATGAAACGCTGCCATCACTTACATTGGATCAAATTCAAAAGATGGTGAGCGCAATCACTAATATAAACAAAAAGTTTGAGAATTGATACATGGCAATGTAAAAATAGGTGCTGTTAGTAGTTCTGTAATTACATACTCCTGTATCTATTCCGTGTAAGTCATTGATCGCGGCTTCGAATAATTGTCCGCCGTAGCGCTGTTACTCAGTGCTACGGCGGCTATGTTTTTTGTTGTGGATTTTTTAATCAATCATTTTTGGTAAGGAGGACAACACACTCGACTGTGTTTTCGAAATTCGGAATAAACATATCGGCTTCGTTCCCTTGACAATATATCGGGAAACGAAATTGTATGCTCTTTAATATCTGACCGTTTACCAACGGTTCGGGATATATCTCTATTTTCTTTATAAAGCTGTGAAGAAATTCTTTCTTCTCAAATTCGGTAAATTCATTATATATTATATCAAATAATTCTAAAAATTCAAATATTCGTTTTTGAGAGATTTTTTGTTCTTTAATAGCCTTGATTTGTGTTTGCACAGTTTCAAGATTTTCGTTTGCCTCTGCAATCTCGTCATATAATGAATTTATACGGTTTTGCATATCGGTATATTTTTGTTCGTAATACCTGTCGGAACAGTCGAGCCTGTCAATTTGAGAACCAAGTCGTTCCTTTGCGGCAGTAAGCTGTTTTATCTGTGTTATTAAATATGCTTCTTCTTTTTCATACTTGGATAAATCTACGCTTGCATCTAATTTTTCTTTTATTGCAGAATCAAACTTTGAATTTTTAACGATATGTCTTATTACTTCCACAACCGCTTCATTTATCTTTTCCTGATGAATTTGCTTTTTGAAAGTACATTTGTGACCGTCATATTCCAATCTGTGTTTGCAGGCGTAATACCAATAATCTCTGTAAAAACTTCCGTCTTTTTTACGTTTGCGATTGACACTGCCATACAACCCTGCACCGCACATGGGACATTTAATTATACCGGTCAATAAATGCTGATGTTCTGTACTGTATATTTTTTCATTCTTTATACCTGTCTTTTTTCTCTTATCCTGAGCTAAAAGCCAATCTTCTTCGCTGATAATCGCATCATGAATACCGTCATAAATAGGATATTCTTCTTGCTTTACCACATGATATTCATTACGGCTGCCTTGAATTTTTTCCGTTTTTCTTCGCCCGAAAGCAATTTTTCCGCAATAAATAGGGTTATCCAACACAAGTTTTACAAAATGGGCCGTAAATGCATCCAAAGTTCCGTTTTGGCGTTTCTTTTTAATATAGCCTTGGCGATTCAGATATTTTGCAACAGTACCGGCACCCATTGTGGTGTGAATGAATTTATCGTAGATAATGCGAATAATTTCTGCCTCGTCTTCGGCTATTTTTAACTCGCCGTCAACAAGTTCATAACCGTATGGGGCAAATCCTCCGTTCCATTTGCCTTCACGGGCTTTCTGCTTTCTGCCTTCCATTGTTTGGACAAGAATATTTTCTCGTTCAATTTCCGCAACGGCAGACAGCACTGAAATCATAAGTTTGCCGCTGTCCTTTGAACTGTCAATACCGTCCTCAACGCAGATAAGATTAACCCCGTAATCCTGCATCAGTTGTAAAGAATTAAGTACATCGGCTGCGTTTCTGCCAAATCGAGACAATTTGAAAACCAGCACATATTGTACATTGTCTTTTCCTTCGGAAATGTCGTTAAGCATAGTTTGGAATTCAGGCCTGCCTTCAATATTTTTACCGGACTTACCTTCATCGGAATATTCTCCGGCAATCTTTAAGTCCTGAAATTCAGCATACCTTCTTAACTTTTCTCTCTGTGCATCAAGGCTGAAACCGTCGACCTGCATAGAGGTTGATACACGGGTGTATATATAGCAATTTTTCCTTTTCATACGATAACTCCTTTCTGATTTGCTTACATTATATTGCCGCCTAAATAAATACTCCAATGTACGGCAGAAGGGGGGGCTAAGCCCCTTTCTGCGAACTGTTACGATTCTTGCATTGGCGGTTTGGAAATTGTCTCAAAACATCTTCCGTTGTTACTAAACGATATTTATCTCCGTATTTTAAGTACATCTTTGCCATTAAGTCTAAAAACCTATCGTATTCGGCTTGTCCGGTTTTATCGCTTTTCAGTGTCATCATCTTGCTTCACCTCTGTTTCTTTCTCTCTGTTTCTGCCATTTTTCAAGCAGGCTGATAATTGTTTTTTGCATATCAAGGCTTGTATAGCTTTTCGGGAAATACTTGCGTATATCCTCGGTTTTGAATTTGACCTGCTCTTTTTGATTTGGCTTTTCTTCGCTTAACACGGCAAATATTGTGTCTATGGACAGTCTGCCTTGCTCGCTGTATTTTCGCAGTCGCTGTGCTTGTGAAAGTGAAGGCGTGGCGTCTGTGTATTCTATTTCTTCGGCTAATATTTTCTGCTCGTTTTCGGGCAGATACGAAAGTTCAACAGCCGGAGTGAAGGCTATCCTTTCTTCGTCAACGAGTTTCAACAGTTCGGGTATTAAGTGCGTTAAGCGGATATATCTTTGGACTTGCCTTGCACTGTCATTTACTGTTTCGGCGATTTGTTCATCTGTTCTTGACTTTGCGCCAACTTGGCACGAAGTTTTCCCCTGATGCTTCAATGCTTCCAATTTCATTTTGTAGGCAAAGGCTTTTTCGCTTGGCAGTAGGTGTTCTCTCTGTAAATTTGAATCCACCATTGCTATTACCGCTTCGTCCTTTGACATTTCTCTGACTATTGCCGGAACGATTTGTATTCCCAATTCCTTGCAAGCCTCAACTCTCCTGTGACCGCTGATAATCTCATAAGTACCGGCGGAAAAAGAACGGACAATTATCGGATCAAGCAAACCGTTCTCCTGTATGCTCTCTTTCAGTTCTTCGTTTTCAATTCCGTCTCTTTTCTTAAACGGATGATTTTCAAAGGGAATAAGTAAATCTATGTTGATGTTCTTTACGTTTTCCTGCATTTCGATGTCTCCTTGTCCAATATTTCTATTTTTTTAAGAGCGATACCTTTGCCGTTTCTCTCATAAATCAATCTCAGATTTGTACCGTTATCTATCTCATAAAAACCGAGATAACTCTGCCACCAGAATACCGGCGTGATAATCTTTCTTCCGTCACTTAATTGAAAGAAAAGGCGCATCATATTTTTGCTTGCCTCCGCTCTCATTATCAGTTTTGCGAAGTATTCGCCCTCTTTGTCTATGAACCGATAATCGGTAGTTATGATGTGTTCCTCTCTCATTTCATCTCTTGTGTATACTTTGTTTGCTATCATATTTAAATCCTTTCTTTTACGGCAGGTAAGAACTATATATTTATTTATATATTTATACGGTTACCTGCCAGTTGAATTGTTTTGAACGGCGAGTGAGAATGATAACCCGACAGCCTTTTTTCTGTATCGAAAAGGTGTCGAAATTATCAAAATTTTTCTATGTAAGCCGTTTTGTTTCGAAACGAATATCCGTTATCCTCTTATCCCGAATCGTTGAAATCGTTGCTGTTTGGTACGGATTTGACACTTCTTTTGGAACAGTACATCGGACAACACACAACGATTGCCCGAAAGCTTTGTTTACAGTCATTTCGACATTTGCGGCATAAGTCGTTGTATGTTCTTCTGCCTGTTTTGGGACTGATAAACAAATCCCATTCCTGTTTTAATTTCTTTGATAATCTTGCCATAGAAAAAACTCCTTTCACTCATTTGGACAAAGGGTGCCGAAATGCACACCCAAATTGACCTATTTTTCAAAAATTTTTTAATACCCCCCTCACTTGTTTGAACCGGGAAGCGAAAAAATGGGGGTATTTTGAAAAGAAAAATAAAAGTCCCTTCATTTGTTTGAAATGGGAAACGATTCTTGGGGGGTGTTTTTGAAAAAAAACGAAAATTTTTTTCTTTCACTTTTCTAAATAGTGAGCAGCATTTTGCACCCCATACAAGCAAAAAAGTTTGAAAAACAAAAATCTCTTCTCAATTCATCGAACCGAGAGGAGAAAGTGATTGAAGAATTATTAAATTGTAAAGTATTGTGCAGAAACAGAAGAGTTACAAATCAACTTCCCAAAAATGAAAATATATTGATTTTGGAAAATAGAATTAAGCATATATCCTATCTTTCTATCTTTAAGACTGATACAGAGCAGCATTTCATTCTAACAATAATATAGATAAAATCCAAAAGTAATTGATTTTTTAACGATTTCGTGATATGATAATAATGGATTATTGTAGGAGGTTGTTGCTATGGCAGTTAAATACGATAAATTATTTCATATGATGATAGATAAAAAGATTTCCAATGCTCAGCTTGCTGAAAAAGCGGGCGTTAGTGCTAACATTATTACCCGCTTAAAAAGAGACCAGTATGTCGCAATGGAAAGTATCGAAAAAATTTGCCACGCTTTGAATTGTGGTGTTGATGATATTCTCGATTTTACAAAATAATTTTTTATGTCTTAACTTCCGATAATTCTTATTATTAGGAAGTTACAAACGACAAAGCGCTTATAGGAGGATAACACTATGTTACCTGAAGAAAAAGCAAGAGTTAAAATAGATAAACAACTAAATAATGCCGGATGGGATATTGTTGACAGACAGGATTATCTGCCAAACTATGCTATGGCGGTAAAGGAAGCATTAATGCAGGGCGGAAAAGAAAGCGATTACTTGCTTTTTGTTGATAATAAAGCCATTGCAGTTGTTGAGGCAAAGAAGGAATCGGATAGTCTCGGTCCGAAAGTTGCCTCACAGGCTGAACGCTATGCAAAAACTCCGCAGAATTGGTATGGTCTTTGGTTTCAGGGACTAATACCGCTTGTATATCTTGCAAACGGCAATAAGATATATTTCAAAAATATGCTTACTGACCCTGACGGAGATTATGTTGAGCTTGGTGAAATGCATTCGCCTAAGAAGATGCTACAACTCATTGGTAAAAAATCAGAGTATGGTGCTTTGCCACGCATTGATAAAAAGGGACTGCGTGACTGCCAGTATGATGCAGAAGTTAATTTAGAAAAATCTCTCAAGCAAGGCAAAAAGAAAGCCCTTGCAGTTCTTGCGACAGGCTCCGGTAAAACATATCTTGCTTGCCTTGCTTCATATCGTTTACTCAATTACACATCTACTAAAAGGGTCTTGTTCCTTGTTGACAGAAATAATCTTGCACGACAAACAGAAACAGAATTCAGCCTGTTTGACCGTACAGAAAATCAACAGCCTATGAGTTCTTTGTATCAAATCAACAGGTTAAAGAGCAAAGATGACATCAGCGGAGACATTGTAATTTCTACTATTCAAAAACTATTTGCGGTTTTGACCGGACAAACCATATCTGACGATGACGAAGATAAAGAGGATGAAAAATTCTTCTCTTTCAAAGATACTGTCAGCGAGAAAACCATATCTTTGGGGGATAATTTGAAACTCCCTCCCGATTACTTCCAATTTATTATCATTGATGAATGCCACCGTTCAATTTACGGGAAATGGCAGTCTGTGCTAAATTATTTTAAGGATGCAAAAATTCTCGGTTTGACAGCAACACCTACACCGGAAGCTTATGCTTTTTTCAATGATAACATTATTGAAAAATATACTTATGACGATTCGGTTGTTGACGGCGTAAATGTTCCTGCTCGTGTTTATAGAATCAAAAGCAATATTACCGAACACGGCGGAACAATCAATACAGGTGACGAAGTAGTAGAAATTACCCGCAGCGGAAAAGAAATAGACTCTTATACAGCTACCGGAAGAATTGATTTTGCCCCGACTCAGTTAGACCGCTCGGTTATAGTTCCTGACCAAATGCGAAAAGTATTAAATGCGTACAAAGATTCTATATACACGGATTTATATCCGGATAGAGATGAAATATGGGAATACATTCCTAAAACATTGATTTTTGCCAAGGACGATAATCACGCAACAGAGATTGTGAATGTTGTAAAAGAAGTCTTTGCCGATAAATTCAAAAACGGTGTGGTTCCGGATAAATTCGTACAAAAGATTACATACTCAGCCGGAGACTCAAATGCTCTGATTCGTGATTTGCGTACGGATAAAGAGTTTAGAATTGCGGTCACGGTAACGCTTGTTGCTACCGGAACAGATGTAAAACCGCTTGAAGTTGTACTGTTTATGAACGATGTAAAATCCGATGTTCTCTATACTCAGATGAAAGGCAGAGGCTGCCGTGTCATCAATGAAGATAAATTGCGAGAAGTTACGCCGAATGCGAACACAAAAGAATGCTTCTACATTGTGGACGCTGTTGGTGTTACAGAGCACGATAAAACTATTCCCAAACCAAAGGGACCGGGCGGAGAACCAAAGCCTAAAATACCAACGCTTGAGCAGTTATTAGAATACTTGTCACACGGTGAAGTATCTGATGATAATCTTGCTTTGTTGCGTGATTACTGCGCAAGCATAAATATGCGTTATGAAAATAATGTTTTGTTCGGCAGGCATCTGAATATTTTCATTTCCGATTACGGTTTTGCGCCAAAGACCCTTGCGTATCAAATCAACACAGCTTTGTCACAAGGAACCTTACCACCTTTTACAAGTGCATCTAATGATAACTCTGCAAGAAACAGTCTGATTTCTTGTTTGATGTTAAATCTTGATGCAAGAAAGAAACTGTTGGAACTTCACAGGGGTTATTATGCAATCGCACCGGGCGAAGATGAAATTATTGACAAAGGCTTTACAAAAGAAGCTGCAAAAAGCTTTATTGATTCCTTTGAAAAATATCTGAATGATAATGCCGATAAAATTGAAGCGTTGCGTATCATTTATAATTCCGAAGACACGGTTATTACATACTCTATGTTGTCGGATTTACGGGACAAACTGCTTTCAGAAAACCGATTATTTACACCATATAATATTTGGAGCAATTATAAAATGCTTGATACAAACGGTGATGTTGAGGATTTGGATGTAAAGCAGAACATAAAAGCCTTAACGCACTTAATCCAGCTTGTCAGATATGCGTATAAGAAAACGGATAAGTTGAAGAGTTTACTGAAAGGTTATTCACAAAGATTTACACTCTATTGCGGTCAGGCACAGCGTCCTCTTTCTCCCGACCAACAAGAAATTATGAAAGCAATAGCTGATTACATAATCAATGAAGGCTCGATTAGTGTTACAGAACTTAACAGCATAGATACAGACCTTTGGAGAAAGGCTGTAAAAAGTTTCGGTATTCCGGCATTAACTGCCGAAATGATCGACTTATCAAAATTTATATTAAAGGCGGCTTAAATTATGGCAGGAAATCAAACAAAAAGCGAATCCACGCTTATTAAAAAGGTTGGCGACATTGCAAATGTAATGGCGGCAGCAGGTGTCGGATTCACAGATTATATTACACAGTTGACCTATATTCTTTTCTTGAAAATGGACGAAGAAAAAGAAGAAATGGGCTTATCGAGTTCAATTCCGGACGGATATAAATGGAAAGACCTTGTTGATTTAAATGGTCTGGGCTTAATTGAAAAATATGAAGAAATACTGAAAGAACTTGCAAAAGAAGATGGGTTGATAGGCACTATTTTTACCAAGGCTTCAAATAAAATTGACCGTCCGGTATTGCTTGCTAAAATCATTGATATGGTTAAAGGCGAAAACTGGTATATGATGGAGGGCGACTTAAAAGGAGCCATCTATGAATCAATACTTGAAAAGAACGGACAGGATAAAAAGAGCGGCGCCGGACAATATTTCACCCCTCGTTCACTCATTAAAACAATGGTTGATGTAACAGACCCTAAAATTACTGAAACGGTTGCAGATCCGGCTTGTGGCACCGGCGGTTTTCTGCTTGCAGCCTATGACCATATGAAAGGTCAAAGTAAGGAAATTTCAAAGCAGAATTTCTTAAAGAATAATGCTTTCTTTGGTGCAGATAATACTCCGTTGGTTGTTACACTTGCGTCTATGAACCTATACTTGCACGATATAGGAACAAACAAAAGCCCAATAGTATGTCAGGACTCATTACTTGACACCTCAGACAGAATGTTTGATGTTATATTGGCGAATCCGCCCTTTGGAACAAGACCACAGGGCAGTGTTGAAGTGTATGCGAATAGGCCTGAATTTGTAAAGACATCCGATAATCAGGTGAACTTCTTACAGCATATTATGTCCATTGTTAAAACAGGCGGCAGAGTCGCAGTTGTTTTGCCGGATAATGTCTTGACCGATGGAAACGCAACGGCAAAAGTAAGAGAAAAGCTTCTCAAAGAGTTCAATTTGCATACCATTCTCCGTTTGCCGACAGGCATTTTCTATGCACAAGGCGTTAAAACAAATGTCCTTTTCTTTGAAAAAGGAAAACCTACCGAAGATATATGGGTGTATGATTACCGTACCGGCATAAAACACACTTTGGTACAAAAACCGCTTACAAGAGAAAATCTTGATGATTTTGTTGATTGCTATTGCTCAGGTCATATGCAAGATAGACTTCCGACTTATTCTGTTGATAATCCAAACGGACGCTGGAGAAAGTTCAGTAAAGAAGAAGTTTATGCCCGTGACCAGCTAAAACTTGATTTCAAGTGGATTGTCAGCGAAGAAGACGATGACCGTACATTAGCTGAAATGATTGCACAAATCAAAGAAGAAGCAACAAGCATAGCCGGTGCTGTTGCCGAGCTTGAAAAACTTATCGGTGAGGTGGAGGCATAATGGATACCAAAGCATTAAGACAAAAAATCTTGGATTTGGCTATCCGTGGCAAGCTTGTACCTCAAGACCCGAATGACGAACCGGCATCTGTTTTGTTGGAGCGTATTCGTGCCGAAAAGCAACAAATGGTTAAAGACGGAAAACTAAAAGCCAAAGACATAAAGAATGATACTGTCATTTTCAAAGGTGATGATAATTTACATTATCAGAAATATGGAGAGTCATTACCAAACGGATGGGTTGTGACTAACTTCGGAACTTTATTATCATATGAACAACCGACCAAATATATCGTTAATGATACCAATTATAAGCCGACATATAAAACACCCGTTTTAACGGCCGGTAAATCATTTATACTCGGATACACAAACGAAACTGAAAATATATTTGATGATTTGCCTGTAATAATATTTGATGATTTCACCACAGAAAGCAAGTTTGTCGATTTTCCTTTTAAGGTGAAATCATCAGCAATGAAAATATTACACATAAATCAAGATTTAGTGCTTCCAAAATATGCTTTTTATCTCATGCAAGCCACAGAGATAGACCACGACAATCATCAGAGATATTGGATTTCAATTTACAGTCAAGAGATAGTTGCTTTGCCACCTATAAATGAACAGGAAAGAATATTGACAACATTAGAGCATTATTATAATTTGTTGGATACACTACAATGAGCATTAAAGCGAGCTTACGATAAGCTCGCTTTAATGTTTTCTATAAGAACAAATAGATTATTGATTGCTTGGGATATTTTACACTGTTCTTCAATTGACGGAACAGGAACTAAAATTCTATTCATGTTTTCTTGAGTAAGCTTTAATCTTGTTGTTCCGTATACATAATTAAAATAATCAATTGAATTTAGACAGTTCGTTAGATATTCCGGGAAAACGAGAGATTGTAGAATATGGGCGTGATTATTAACCCAAGATTTCCCCTTTATCATATATGCCTTTTGCGCTTTTTTATCTAAAAATGGTGCCGCATCTTCTCCTAAAAGAATATACTCCCCATTAAATAAAAAGTCGTCAATGAAGCCAATTTGACCAGTAGCACCGTAATATGGATATAATTCATCTTTACTTTTCCCTAAAACCCTATTTTTTCTATCGTATGAATTTACAGGCTTTCGATAGCTGTCATAGTTAATTGAGATACAATTTAGTCTTGCCCAACACCAACTATCAGGTATTTCAAATGGCAATTCATCATCAATGCAAGTGATTTCATCGCCAATCTTCTCATAATAAGAGATAGTTAAATATCCTCCGTTATAATATTTGTGCGGAAAACCGCAGAAATATTTTACGGAGGTGTCTTTTTATGAAGACAAAACAAACATTTGAAGAACATTTGAGGAAGAGCAATCTTTCGGAAAACACAATCACTTCTTATCTTTGGACGGTAAATTATTATCATTCCCATTACGACGAAGTGAACAAAGAAAATCTATTGGCTTATAAAGGCTATCTTATGGAATTCTTTAAGCCTAAAACAGTTAATCTGCGTATTCAGGGTATAAACAAATACCTTGAATTTTTAGGCAAGGAAAAGCTGCAATTGAAAGCCGTAAAGGTGCAACAGAAAAATTTCTTGGAAAATGTTATCAGCAATGCCGATTATAATTATCTGAAAAAGCAGTTGAAGAAAGACGGCAATATGGAATGGTACTTTGTTGTTTGGTATTTGGCTGCAACAGGCGCAAGAGTCAGTGAACTGATTCAAATAAAAATTGAGCATATTGAAATCGGTTATTTCGATTTATACACAAAGGGCGGAAAACTTCGCAGATTATACATACCGAAAAAGTTAAGAACAGAAACTCTTGAATGGCTGGGGGAAAATAACCGTTCCTCCGGCTATTTATTCTTAAACCGTTATGGAGACAGAATTACCACTCGCGGAATATCACAGCAACTCAAAAACTATGCCGACAAATACGGACTTGATAAAAAGGTCGTTTATCCGCATTCGTTTAGACATCGTTACGCAAAGAATTTCCTTGAAAAGTATAACGATATTGCTTTGCTTGCTGACCTTATGGGTCACGAAAGCATTGAAACCACCCGCATTTATCTCCGACGCACTGCCAGCGAACAGCAAGCGCTTGTTGATAAAATAGTGACTTGGTAAAAGCCGAAACCGCCCTCGTGGTGTTGAGGGCGGCTGATTTTATGATATGGAGTTTGCTATTTCATCAAGTTGTGCAAATGCTGTTTCAATGGCTGTAACAATTCTTTTTTGCTCGGCAAATGGTGGCAATGGAATAGTTGTGTTTTTTATCATATCTTGTGTCAGTTGATTTATTTGTTTGCTGTCATCGTTGCTAAATGTATTTCTAAAGAATTCGGAATTCAAGAAATAATAAACATATTTGAAAAATCTGCTTCTGTATACAGCCATAAAGGCTCCGAATGATGCTTTTTCATTTGCGTTTTCATATATAGCACATTTTCCTACCAAAGCTTTACTACCGTTTCTTGCGCAGATAAGAATATCATTTTCTTGAATATATTGATTTTCTCTTATGGTTGAATTTACTCTTACCAAATCAGATAAATCGATTTTTCCGTTTATTATATTGCTTGAACGAAGTACCATAGTCCCATCTGCAACAATATCAACAGGCTTATATGTAAGACCAATGTTTGTACTACCAATCATTGATAGATTGCACCACTCCCAATTATCGGGTATGTCAAAAGGAATATCTATAATATTGCTTTTGTTATCCGCAGTCAAACGATAATAAGAGTTATCATCACCTTTGAAGATGACAGATTCCTTCTTGTCACGCTTGATTTTGCCTTGCTTAATCAGTTCTTCTTTCTCCTCACGGATACGCTCAAGGAGAACAGAAGCAGGCTCATCATTCGGGTCTTGCGGTACAAGTTTTCCACGGATAGCAAGGTCGAGAATCTTGGATTTAATGTTATCAATTTGTGATGAAAGATTTTGTTTGTGACTTTCTATCTGTTCAATTAGCGATAAAACAGAATCAATACTATCTACAATTCTTTTTTGTTCTTCAACAGGTGGTACAGGAACTATTATATTGTGTAAAGCATTTGATGATAATCCTTGTAAGCCAATACCGTTTCCATTTATTCTTCCGTTAGCTTTGTAGAGATACATAATATAATAATAAAATTTTGTATATATTCTATCATACGGTCTTAGCCTGTGAAGATGATTTTGAATTCTTATTTCATTTTCAAATTGCCAAATTGCAGCCCTCCCAATGTCGCCGCCTTCACACACTAATAAATCGCCTTTTTTAACGGTGCATTTTTCTATTTCTAAATCAGTAAAAGGCATAATCTTCAAATTATCCAGCTCAAAACTATTCCAATATACATTAGATGTTGTGATGTATGTCAGGCTGACACCATCAGTTTTAGAAGCGTTTAATGCTTTGCCTGTATTGTGACAAAAAAGCATTCCCAAATTGCACCATACCCACTTACTTGGGATTTCAAAAGGTAGCTCGTTTTCATATTCATTTATCGTCCCGTCTTGAAGCTGCTCATAATGTAAACTATATCAATCTTTAACAGGTATTAGGGTGTCACCCTAACGAGGTATTTATGGAATGTATCCATAAATACACTGCTCGCTGAAAGCACGGGCGACAGCACCGTTTTGGACAACCTGTCCATAAATGGTCTGCTCGCTCAGTATGTGCAGAAAGCGGGCAGATTACCGTTTGGTTATCCAACCGGTCTGCTCGCTAAGATTGTACATACCTTTTTATCTCAGGTAATTTTACATTCAAAATTAAATATCAAACAAAAAATAGGCACGGACAACAGAGTATTTCTGTAATCCGTGCTCAATTTTTTATGCGTATCCGATGTAGAGTTCATACTGTGTATCGGATATTTTTTCTGCCCATATCCACACATAAGTAAAGCCTTCAATATTCTTGTATCTATTCAATCTGCTTTCTATATCGTCACCGATATTTTTGTTGTTTGCATTAGCGGATATGGGATTATCCCAACATTCGGTGGCTGTTTCATCGAGGGTTAAACCTATACTTTGAGCATATTTTTGAGCGTAAGAAATCCAATACGATATATCAAATTCTTCAATTTGTTCATTTGCTGTTGTGACTTCCGAAACAGTATTTGTTGTGATTTCAGGCTCAGATTTTTCGCTTTTGGGCGGTTCTGTTTGCGTATGAGTATCTTGCTTAGGCTCGGTATTTACTGTTGTGGTTTGAGAAAAAATCGGCTCTTTTGACACCTTTTCTGTACTGGTTTCAGCGGCTGGCAGCTGTGTTGTTTCTTCCGCAAATGTACTTTTCTCAATTGTTTCGGTTTCGGTTTTCTCAGTTAATTCTTCCGCTTGCGTTATATCAATTACGGCATTACTCGATGAACTTTCAGCAGCTTTTTTATCCGGCTCACTATGGGCAGTGCAACCTGCTATAGCGAAAATGACGGTCAATATCATTGTGAATATTATGATTATTCTCATACAAAAATCACCTCGCTATTCACAATTTCCATTGCTCTGTTACGGATATTGTTCATCTTTCGCACCCATAGCATAGGATTATCCAACTTCAATTTTTCCGATACATTTTCCTTTTCGGCAAATGCTTTGACAAGCTGTGTAAACATTGCTTCTGCCTGTTCCTCAATGTCGGCAAGATAAGGATACAGTCTTTCCGATGTTAACAGATTGTAGTATTTGATACGATGATGTTGTTTAAGATGTTGCCTATGACGATTAGCCCACACACCGATGTGCAGTTCTGTTTGCTCTTTCGTTCTAATGCAAGGCAAGCAATAATCGCCCTGTGTTACATAATTTAATTTTTGATTTTCAAGTTCTTTGCTCATAAGAAAACCTCCTTGTATTTGGTAACACCATTTTACAAGGAGGTCTTTGTTTTGTCGAATGTGCGGATTTTTAAGCATAGAAAAAGACACCAACCTTTCGATTGATGCCTTTCTGCTATGTGATTAAGGTATCATCTTAAAATGTCGTAATGCTTCCTCAATCAACTTTACCTTTTCAGGCGGGCATTGAGGTTGCTTTGTGTTATCTTTCTTAGAATTATTGTAGCAATCTCTTTCGATAATACCGTGTTTTTGCTTTATCTGAGCAATGTAAAGCGAAGATACTTTTACACAATGTTTATCGAATATGTAATCTTTTATTTCATCATAGGTTGCCTTTGCTTCGGATGATGTTAAATCCAGCTCGTCCATGTCAACGGTAATGTCAATATATGTATCCGGCTTTTTTCTAACCAACTGAACAACCGTCTCAACGTGGTTTGTGCCGCTGAACATATCGACTGCTACGCACTTGTCGGTGGAGTAGCCGAGCTCCGCAAAATATGCGCAGTCACGGGCGGCGGTGGCGGCGTTGCAGGAGACCATGACGATGCGGGGGGCGGAGAAGGCGGCTATCTGCTCGCAGGCGTCCCTGCCGCAGCCCTTGCGGGGAGGGTCGACCATTATCACGTCGGGGCGGAGATTGCGTGAATGCAGTATCCGTGCGGCTTCGGCGGCATCGGCGCAGATGAATTCGCAGTTGGTTATGCCGTTTGCGAGGGCATTCTGCTTTGCGTTTTCGATTGCCTCGGGGACTATCTCGACGCCGATTATCTTCTTTGCCGTGCGTGCCATTGAAAGCCCGATCGTGCCTGCTCCGCAGTACAAATCAAGCACCGTTTTGCCCTTCGGCTCAGCAAAATCACAGGCTGATGAATAAAGCTGTTCCGCACAGGGAGTATTAACCTGATAAAACGCCTTCGGAGCTATGTTTACGGCGTTTTTGCACATGATGTCACAAATGTAGTTTTTTGATGTCAATACTATTTCTTCATCGCCTAAAATTACGTTAGTATCCCTGTTATTTACATTGATTACAGAACTTACTATCTCGGGATATTTTTCAAGAAGTCTGTCCGAGAGAATTTTAATTTCCGGAACATTTTTTGCTACTACTATACAAAGGCATATTTCTCCGCTGTAATAGCCTTTTCTTAAATATAAATGACGTAATATGCCTTTGCGCATAGTTTCATCGTAAGCGGTCAGATTAAGCCCGGTAGAAATTTTCAGAAAGTCGGCGGTGATTTTCGAAAAAATGTCGGGCTGTAAAAGACACTTTTCGCAAGGAACGATTCTGTGCGAGTGGAAGGCATAGAAGCCTGCGATAAGATTTCCGTCCTTATCGGTGCCTATGGGTATCTGTAGCTTGTTGCGGTAGCCGTTTATATTGGTGTTGCGGATTATCGGCAAAAATTCGGGCGAAAGACCGCCTATTCTGGTGAAAGCGTCCTTTACGAACTGCTCTTTGGCTCTGAGCTGAGCCTCGTAGCTAATATGCCGCAGAGAACATCCGCCGCACTTTGTGTAAACGGGGCAGTCGGGAGTGACCCTGTCGGGAGAGGGTGTGATGATCCTCTCTATCTTGCCGTAGCAGTAGGTTTTGTTTACTTTCAGTATCTTTACTTCAAGCTTGTCCCCTATAGCAGAAAACGGCACGAAAATAACCATGCCGTCCTTCTTGCCTATACCGGAACATTCGCTTGAAAGAGCCGTTATCTCAATTTCAACGATGTCGTTCTTTTTCATTATATCTGTCCTAAGCTGAGTGCCTTTAAATAAGCGTTTATAAAGCCGTCAAGGTCGCCGTCCATAACTGCGCCGATGTTGCCCATTTCGTAGCCTGTGCGGTGATCCTTTACCATTGTGTAGGGCATGAATACATAGGAGCGTATCTGTGCGCCCCAGGCAATCTGAAGCTGTTCGCCCTTGATGTCGGAAATCTTGTCGAGGTGTTCTCTTTCCTTGATTTCAAGCAGCTTTGACTTCAGCATACGCATAGCGTATTCTCTGTTCTGATGCTGTGAACGCTCTGTCTGGCAGGCGCACACGATGCCTGTGGGGATATGCGTGATACGAACAGCGGAGGATGTCTTGTTGACCTTCTGACCGCCCGCACCGCTTGCACGGTAAACGTCCATCTTAATCTCGTCTTCGCTTATCTCAATGTCAATATCTTCATTGATTTCAGGCATTACTTCAACGGAAGCAAAGCTGGTGTGGCGGCGTCCGGAGCTGTCAAAGGGAGATACACGGACAAGTCTGTGTACGCCGTTTTCGCTCTTCAGATAGCCGTAAGCGTTTCTGCCCTCAACCAGTATGCTGGCGCTCTTTATACCTGCTTCTTCACCGTCAAGGTAGTCGAGTACGGTTACCTTCATACCGTGCTGTTCTGCCCAGTGGTTGTACATACGGTAAAGCATCTCGACCCAGTCCTGAGCCTCTGTACCGCCTGCGCCTGCGTGGAATGTGAGAATCGCATTATTATGATCAAATTCACCTGAGAGAAGGGTAGCGAGCTTCTGCGATTCAAGCTCTGTTCTGAAATGCTTTGCAAGCTCCTGTATCTCGGGAAGCATAGATTCGTCATCCTCTTCCTGAGCAAGCTCGAGCATTGTCATTACATCGTCATAGCTTTCACGGAGCTTTTCATAGCTCTGTACTATATTCTTATCTTCGCCTATTTTCTGAGAAATTTTCTGAGAATTTTCTACATCGTTCCAGAAATCAGGTTGTGCGCTCTGTTCTTCGAGCTTTGCTATTTCTGTTTTGAGATTATCAAGGTCAAGTGCGCCGGCAAGCTCTTTAAGCTCAGGCTCATAGCCCTCGAACTCAACTTTGAGTTCATCATATTCTAACATAGGTTACCGTTCCTTTCAATTTTGCAATACTGCTTTATTATATACCAAAAAAATTTTTTTGTAAAGCCTTGAAATCGTTTTCATTTTATGATATACTCAATTTATTCGGTGAAAACGCAGGTTTTCACAAAATTATTCCGGTAAGCTGTCTGTGAGCGGTGCATAGCGGCAGACGGGCGAATTACCGGAAAGGACGGATAAGTCTTAAAAATCAGTATTTCTGAACAGAAAAAAAGTTGTGTAAGGAGTTTATTAACATGAGCGAGATCAAGAAGATCCACATGGGTCCTGCTAAATGTGCGGTTGACCTTGGCGACGGAAGTGAAAGAGGAGAGTATGTAAACCAGGATTATATCCTGAACAAGCTGGGCAGACCTCACAGAGCGGTAAGCCTTATGTATTGCTATTATCCGCTTGACGAAACATGGCCTGCAAGAGCGAGAAACGCTTTCAAGGACAAGGAGATCGCATTCCAGTGGGATTATCCCTATGATGACTATTTTACATATAAGGGCGGTATCGGCGGAACAACCGACGACGAGCCTTTCACCTGTATGCGTGATGTAAGACGTCACGGACAGGACGTTATACTTACAATGACGATAGATCCGAATGTTACGGACGAGCATCTTGAACAGATAGGCAAGGAGCTTTCAACATTCGGCCGTATGCAGCTGAGAATCAACCACGAGGCTACAGGTAACTGGTTCTCGTTTACAAAGCGTGCTACCTATCAGCAGGTGGCTGATTTCTATATCCATGCCCGTGAGGTAATAAAGAAGTTTGCACCCAACGTACAGACTATTCTCTGTATCGGCGGTGTGGAGCATCCCGAAAAGGGCGGAGAAATCGAGATGGAGAAGGAATTTGCCGACGCTGTAAGAGCAACGGATATATGGTCTGTTGACAAGTACATGGCTCTTCACTGGGGTTGGCCTTTTGACGTTGCGGACGAGGGCGGAAACTCTTTTAGCAGAAGCAAGGTAGCTGATACATATAATCTTACTAAGCTGTCGGAAAAGCGTTACAGAGAGCTTTGCGGCGGAGAAAAGAAGCCTATGGTAATGAGTGAGTTCAACGCTGACGGCGATGTAACGGGACCTTACGATCAGGCTGAAATGGTAAAGGAATTCTGCGATATGCTCAAGAACGACAAGGATCAGGGCTGGTTCAACGGCTTTACATTCTATCAGTTCCGTGACAGAGGCAGACTGGGACTTGAAATTGAGGATCCGAACAATGCTGACTGCGGTATTGAGCAGCCGGTAATGCAGACCTACAAGGAAATTATTCACGATGAGTATTTCTATCCCGAAATGAAAAGCGAGGGTGACGCACAGTTCCCTGTAAAATTACGTTGGGGCGGTTCTGAGGACGCTGAGGGTATCGAGATACCTCTGCACTTTGAAAAGAACCCCACATTCTGCGAAATCACATTTGAGGACGAGGACGCAGATCTTAATCTTATGATGGAGATAAACGGCAAGTGGTTCTACAAGGCGCCTCACGCAAAGACGATAGATTTTATGTCGGCATTCTTTGAAAAGCCTCTTGACGGTGAAGCTGACATGACGCTCAAGATATTTGCGCCTCCTGCAAGCGGTGAGAACGTAAATGACGGCAGTGAGGACTGGATGCTGAACACTTATTCGACTATCACGAAGATGCCGAATATCCGTATCAGATTTGCACCTATCTTAAAGTAAGTGGGCACCAAATAAGTATACTTCACCCCAAACAGCTATATTCGACATAAAAAATAATCGCAAGTTAAATCACTCAACACTAAGTGAATAACTTGCGATTTTTATTATCCTACAACTTGTTTTGTAGCTTTTATTTTCTCATCACTGAACTTTACAACATCAGCAATGACAAGTTTCTGTATTGCCGAGATAAGAGTTGACATTAGCTCATAATCAGGCTGTTCATTTTTTACAGGTAACTGCATTTTAAACTTAAAGCTTTGTGAACTGCGTAATTTCTTACCATATGAGAATTTATTTTCAATGGACTTTCCCATAGAACAGGTTAAGAAAAGCATAATTTCTTTTGAATAATCACTTTTCTCGCTCCAGTAAACGCCAGTATCATCACCTGCACCAAAATCATAATTTCTATAAAATGCATTTCCGAAAATATCAATTGTAATTGAGTTCTTTGGAAAACTTGCAACCGGATTAGAAATATAACCAACTACACCTGTATTTGTTACTCCTGCCATTACAAAAGGAATATCTCCTGCTATTTGGTCATCTTTTTTCAGTCTTCTTCCTTGTACAATTTTATCAAATATTACATCGTAACAGAAAGGTTTAAACTCAATATTTTTTGAAATCAAATCATTGACAGCTGACAGCTCATCAGCTGTCAGTTGCGTATCTTTCAGTCCAGAGACTGAAAGATACGCTTCCAGCTCCTCTATACGCTCCGCTTCCAGCTCCTTTATACGCTCCGCTTCCAGCTCCTCTATAAAGCTTTCCATAAATTCAAAGTCGATGGAGTCACATTTCGTTGGTAGCATAATAACTTGCTCCTTTAATACATCAACATTAAATCTGGAGCTACCCCAAGAAAATTTTGAAAAAGCAATATTCATAGATGCAAGAAAAAATTGGGCGTTTTTCTTATTAAATTTGTAAACTTTAGGAACTAAAACTTTTATTTTATCTCCAGTGAAATATGGCTTTTCTTGATAAAATATAGTAGCAGTATCTTGTCCAAACGATATGGTATTTTCTGCATTGAGAAAGCTCTCATTTTCATCTAAAAAGCCTTTTTGACCATTATTGGAACTTGTTCTTACTACGTATGGATACCGCCCATTTTCAATAATATTAACTTTGTTAGCATCAAATCGCTTAGCTGATGTTTGTATTTTAAACAAATCATCAATCCTATATTTGCCCCACTCAACACTTGCCAATTTCTCATTGAGTGAGGCATTTATTTTCCCAAGCGTTCGTTGTCCTCACTGCTCTTACCTTTTAAAAGTGTTGATACTTCCCAAGCAAGATAATCACTTACGGTCTTTTTGAAGTCCTCAAGCGTTGGGATTGTGTCAATTGGAGCAGACTGATTCCAATCAGCACCGTTTTCCGGGTCGATTTTACCCTCATAATATTCCTTTTCAGTGAAAATATTAAGTTCTGACTTGCCGAATCTGACAATATCAGCAATTTCCTGATAGCGTTCTTTGGCGTGGTCTGTATCTCTTAAATTCACACTTGCTTTCTTTCTGTTGGTTCTTGTGTAGCCGTCATTAGAGAAATCGATAAACTTAACTGTATTCTTTGCGTGATGTGGTTCGCCGACCTTGAAAACATAAATATTTGTCTGAACACTTGACTTGCCCACAAACAAGTCAATCGGCATTTTAATGCTTGCAAGCAACGTACTATGCTTCAGTATTTCCTTGTTATATTTGACAGCTTTGCCCGAACCTGCCGAATTTTGAATGATAATTGCCGCATAGCCATTTTCCATCATTGAGAGAGCTTTTTCAACAAAAATCATACCATTTCCATCAGCGGAATATGGGGGATTAAGCACAAATGCAGTGGCAGGAAAATTTTTTTTCGTTGAACTAAAGCCATAGTTTCCGTCAAAATTTTTCAAAGAGTCCTGATTCAAAATGTTGGAACTTCCGTCGCCCATTAAAATCATATTTAAGATTGCAAGCATATAGATTTGCGGCAGAATTTCAAGACCCAACAGCTGAGTTGCTTTAATTTTTGCGACTTTTTCCTGATATTCCTCAGGTGATGATATTTTTTCCTTTGCATCATCAATCATTTCATTCATTGCAGCAACAAGAAGTCCTGCCGAACCTGTTGCAAAGTCCCATACATAAGAATCTTTATCAACTCTTGCAAGCTTTACAAGTAACCTTGCAACGTATGAAGGTGTAAGAACAACGTCATTCAACTTATCCTGAGTAAATCCAAGCCAGTTATACATTTCATTGAAGAGCATACCTGTAAAATCTGTTGTAATACCTATCTTATAGTAGATACCCAAGTCATCAACAATTTTCGAGAATACTCTTTTTATTTGGCTTTCTCCGTTTTCCGGTTTGTTTCTGTTTTCATCAACTAAAGTGTTTGAAAGTGTTCTGATAATCAAATCTTGCTTTTGTTGTGGTAACTGTTTTTTCTTCAAGAAAGATGTAATTTTTCTGATGATTTTATCTCCGTCAGTTTCACCGCTTTCGGTAGAAGATCCCAAATCAGATTTTTCAAGAGGTTTAACGCCCTCTGCGCCAAGCGTTGCAATGATAGTAGCTGCAACAAGATATATTCTATCGTTTTCTCCCAATCCTGTTTCTTCTTTGTAGATGTCATTGTTAAGTTTAACAAGACTGATATTGATTTCTTTTTCACGCTTTTCTTTGAGCTTATCAATCTCTGCCTGAGTAAGACTGAGTTCATTAAGCTTTTCTACAAACTCATCAAAATGTGACGTCTTTAAAAAGGAAAGGTCTGTATAATCTCCAACTCTTTGACCAAAGCCAAGATTATTTTTGTCAGCTGAAACATAATAAACACCAATCTCGTGCTGAAGTTTTCCAAACTCATCTTTGTATCCGGTTACACCTATTGCAATGATTCTTGTATAGCTTGTGTAGTGTAAAATCGCATTCGCATAATGTATCGCACCATTTACAGCATACGACTTAATATTCGTATAGTTTGGTTCATTTTTATCTTTTTTGTTATCTACGATTCCGTCAGTATCCAACTTTACGAGTTTATCTTTGTAACCTTTATATTCAATAAGAACAGGATAAAAAGTCCCATACTTATCTTTCAACAACAGTTTAGCATCAGGTCTGTTACCACCTTTGCCACCAATCTTTGAATGATATTCATCAAGAGCCTTATCTATTTCGGAATTAAGTGATGCTTGTTCAAGCTTATAGTCAAGACCATAGCTTTTCAGCCAGCCGTTTACCAAGTCAGCTATATCCGGTTCAACAGATTGTACTTTGCTTTTATTAGCCATATTATCCTCCGCAAAATTTTTATTTAATCAAGTGTCAATATATTTTTTTATTATACCACATTATCGAAAGCCTTACAAGACTTTTAAGATGAGTTTTGAAAAATTTGTCTGTACTGCTATATCAACATTTCACAAAAATACTTATGAACATTCTGTAAATTCTGCAAAAAACAAGGTGCGTTTTGCTGATTTTTTGCATATAAGGTGAGGGGGAAAATAAGGTGAAAACGAACGGCTAACATAAATCGTCGCACTTTGTTAATACATCGGGAAAGACTAAAATGATATAATGATTTCAGAGTAGCAAGCAACGATGAACGTGGCACGCTTCGTTCGCAGTTCATCAGCTTGTTAGGGACGCTCCGTTTCCCTAAGATCCTTTAATTTGATGACTATCGTCAGAAAAATAAACACAAAAAATGAAAGTGAGGACACAGAAATGGAACGAAAAGTGAGATACGATCGTAAGCTACCGATAGTTCTTTTCATAGGACAGCACTTCTCGGGTTCGCTATTCGAATCAATATACTTGTCATTGCATATGTACAAAGCTTTGGATGCACACGCTTAAGTTGTCCTTGCCGTGCTTGCCCTCACAAAACATAAATAGCTGAAAAAATCAATAACTACGATTCAACGGAAGAAGCACGAGGGACAGTGCGGTTTTGAAAGAGCCGGTGCAGGGTGAGGGTGTGCTTTTGAGAGGACTGTGAGCGGTGTGGACGGTGAAATGATAATATCATAAAATCGGTATATATATTTGCTTTGTATTTGTTTATTTCCACAAAAAATTCTATAATTATTTGGCTGTTTTGTTGAAAATGATGTGAAAACGTGATTTAAATTTGACTTTAGTTGCACAATATGATAAGATAAACCTATATAAAGACGGTCAAAAAACCGTATTGTTTATCCTTTGTGTGAGGTAGCGGAATGAAGAAGAACAAGAATGTATATGACGGGGCTGAAATGGTTCCGGAGAACGTTGAAAATACACATAAGAAAGGGAAATCTCTTACCGGCAGAATATTCAGGTGGATGTGTCTTGCTGTCGGCGGTTCGCTTATGCTTGTCTGCATAATCAATATACTGCTGAGCTATACATATCTTAAGCAGGCGCTTGTGAATGAGATGGACGAGGTAGTGCATACCGCATCGAATACTATTTCAAATCAGCTTGAATCTGTTGTAAACGCAATAACGCAGATTTCTGCCGACGCCGATTTTTCTGACGTTGCAGATGTATCTGCGATACGCTCGAAGTGTATTTCTGTCGCAAGAGATAATTCTATGTATGTCAAGGTCGATATGACGGACAGGGACGGTAAGGGACTTAACGACGACTCTATCAACTGGTCGGACGATCCTGCATATCGTGAGGTAATAGAAACCAATAAAGCGGTTGTCGGTGAGCCTTATTACTATGAAAAGACGGGTAAGGTCGTTATGGACGTTACCGTGCCTATAATTTCAAACGATATAAATAAGCTGCTGAGAGCGGTGCTTCGTATAACAGTTGACGTGAATGTATTCTCAAATGTTATCGGTCAGATTTCAATCGGCGATACCGGCTATGCGATGGTGGTTGACGCAAAGGGAAATATAATCGCACATCCGGACTCGGAACTGATACCGCAGATGATGAATTATATCAGTCTTGCTTCGCAGGACGGCTCATATCAGACTATGGCTGATTGCGTTTCATCGGCAATTGCGGGTGAATCGGGATTTGGCGAGGTTACGCTTGACGGCGTTTCAAAATATGTCAGCTATGCGCCTATAAGCAATGCGAAGGGCTGGAGCTGTATAATGATTGCGACACCGTCTGAGCATACGCAGAGCATTTATAATTCTGTTGTTATCGGCATGATTGTAACGGTCGTATGCTTTGCGCTGTCGGTATTGCTTATAATAACGATAGTGAAAAAGATAATTTCGCCAGTAAAGCAGTGCTCGGACAGAATCGTTACGTTATCGCACGGCGATCTTCACCAGCAGGAGCTTGACTTCGGCAAGAAAATTGACAAGGAAATATCTCAGCTGAGCGAAAGCACGAACCTTATCAGCAAGAATATAAACGAAATCATATCCGACATTGACGCTATGCTCAGAACGCTCGGAAACGGCGATCTTACATATAAGCCGGCTGATGTTTATCTCGGTGACTTTGCGCCTATCAGGCAGTCATACGAATCTATAATGATCTCACTTAATAAGACGATGGACAAAATAAGCAAGGCAGGTCAGCGTGTTGCTACAGGCTCTGAGCAGGTGGCATCTGCGGCAGGCAGTCTTTCGGGCGGTGCGGCAAAGCAGGCGGCATCGGTCGAGGAACTTTCGGCATCGCTTACTGAGGTTGCGGAAAAGGTCAACCGTAACGCAGCAAGAGCGGAAAACGCCGCTGAGAATTCGGCTCAGGCTACAAAGCTTGTTGAATCGGGCAACGAACAGATGAACGGTCTGCTTGGGGCTATGCAGGAAATCGGAGAAACATCCGGCGAAATCGAAAAGATAATAAGAACGATAGACGATATTTCGTTCCAGACGAATATACTTGCGCTTAATGCGGCGGTAGAGGCGGCAAGAGCGGGTGACGCAGGAAAGGGATTTGCTGTTGTTGCGGACGAGGTAAGAAATCTTGCGGGCAAGGTTGCTGAGGCGGCAAGCACAACGACAGAACTTATCAAGAACTCGATGAAGGCTGTTGAAAACGGAACGATGATTGCAAACAAGACGGCACAGACACTGACAGAAATCGTCAATACGACAACTGCCACAACAAAGCTGGTAGGCGAAATCTCAACGGCTTGCGCAGAGCAGGCTGAGGCTATAGAGCAGATCAATGCCGGCGTTGATCAGATTTCTTCGGTAGTACAGACGAACTCCGCTACAAGCGAGGAATGTGCGGCTTCTGCACAGGAGCTTTCGGTGCAGGCAAATCTGCTTGACGAGATGGTATGTGGCTTTACAATCGACGAGGAGCTTGTTACTCGTGAGGAAACGGCGGAGAACGAAGAACCGTCTGAGGAAGAGGAAAACGCTGAAAACGGGGAAGAACCCGAATATGTGGATGACGACCCGGACGATGACGAAAACTGAATTTCTTAAAACAGGCAACAATATATAACCGATCCCTCCTGCATTATCACGCAGGAGGGATCGTTTTGTCAGTATTCGTCTTTTATGCGGAATAAGGTTTCGTGGGGGTCGGGCTGACGGTCGGCAACGTACATATCGTTTATCACGATGTAGCGGCTGTCCTGAAGGGTCTGTACTACTTTGTCAATGTCTTCCTCAGTGCCTTGCGCCTCCATTTCGACCGAGCCGTCGTATAGATTTTTTACCCAGCCTGTTACGCTGTAGAGCGAGGCGGCATTCTGCGCCCGGTAGCGAAAGCCGACACCCTGAACTCTGCCTTTGAAGAAAAAGTGCTTTCTGATTATCTTTGTGTTCATTTTTGCCTCCGTCAGAATGTGAATATGTCTTTATCAAGCTCTTTCACAAGCTTATCGCTGTAAAGCTCCATTTCTTCGGGGCTTTGCGAGCTAAGAGGCTCGATTATGCCGATTGTCATCATACCTGCCTGCCTTGCGGCTTTGAGAGAAGCGGATACGTCATCGAGCATAATGCAGTTTTCGGGCGGAACGCCGAGCGTTTTTGCGGTATCGAGATATATGTCGGGGTACTGTTTGCCTTTGCCGAAAACGGCGGCAGAGCTTATCGTTTCAAACATTCCCCACAGTCCTGTGTGATGAAGCACGGGGGTGTAAAGCTCGGGGGTCTGTGAGGTGCATACGGCGGTCTTGTAGCCGTTTTTTATCGCAAGCTCAACCGTTTCACGAGCGAAGGGTTTTAGTTTTACGTTGTGGCGGTATTCGTCTATGGCGAGATCTGTCCATTCCTGCATAAGCTGTTCGGGCGTTTCGGGAAGATTGAAAAGATCTATGGTGTACAATGCTGTTTCGTAAAAAGAGCGGTGGCTGCATTGCCTGCCGTAATCATCGGGCGGAGTTATGCCACGTCTGCGCAGAAATTCCTCGTCAACGTACTGCCAGACGTACATCGAGTCGAGCAGAGTGCCGTCAAGGTCGAACAGCACGGCTTTTATATCGTTCATATTCTTCTCCTTTCTAAGCTTATATATTGCTATTGTATCACAATAAGGCGGTGGGGTCAATAAGATTTTACGGACGATTTTCGTGTATGCGGCTTGCAAAATGCGTGGATTTATGGTATACTGAATTAAAAGAAATACAGAGAAGAATAAAGGAAAGAAAAGAAAATTGGAACAGACAAAAGAAAACAAGATGGGCGTAATGCCTGTAAACAAGCTACTTGTTACAATGTCGCTGCCTATAGTTATATCAATGCTTATCCAGGCAATGTATAACCTTGTTGACAGCGTATTTGTGGCACAGATAAACCCGGACGCACTGACCGCTGTAGGTATGGCGTTTCCGATGCAGAGCCTTATGATAGCGTTTCAGACGGGGCTTGGCGTCGGTATGAATGCGCTTGTATCACGCTATCTCGGACAGAAGAAGCCTTATGAGGCGGGTCTTGCGGCAACTCATGCGCTTATTCTTACCGCTTTGAACTATGTTTTATTTTTAATAGTAGGGCTTACGGCGATACCTGCATTTTTCTCGATACAGACACATTCCGAAATCATAGCGGGATACGGTGTTGAATATCTGTCAATCGTATGCTGCGGCTCGCTTGGACTATTCTTCCAGATATACGGCGAGCGTATATTGCAGGCGACAGGCAAGACACTGCTTTCGATGGTGTCGCAGATACTCGGTGCGGTTATAAACATAGTGCTTGATCCTGTGTTTATTTTCGGTGTTGATTTTCTCGGAATACCCGCAATGGGCGTTACGGGTGCGGCAATCGCCACTGTAACAGGTCAGATAATAGCGGCGGCGGTAGGATTTTTACTGCACCACTTCTACAACAAAGAATTAAGGCTTGTATTCAGAAAATTCAGACTGAATCTTGGTACGATAAAGACGATATATGCTGTTGGAATACCTTCTATTATAATGAGTGCGCTGGTTTCGGTGCTGACGTTCGGTATGAATATAATACTGAAAGCGTATGAGCCTGCGGCGGCTACGGTATTCGGCGTATATTTCAAGCTGCAGAGCTTCGTGTATATGCCTGTGTTCGGTATGAATAACGGAATAGTTCCTATCATAGCCTATAACTACGGGGCAGGAAAGCCGAAGCGTATAACGGATACGCTGAAGCTCGGTGTTATCTGCTCGGTTGTGATAATGATAGTCGGATTGCTGCTGTTCCAGCTTATACCGGTGCAGTTGCTGGGAATGTTCGCTCCGACGGACGATATGATAAGGCTCGGTGAAACGGCGCTCAGAATATTCAGCGTATCGTTTGTATTTGCCGGAGTGTCGATAGTGTTAAGCTCGGGCTTCCAGGCGCTCGGAAACGGCTTTTACAGTATGATAGTATTTATAGTAAGGCTTATTGTGCCGACACTGCCTTTAGCGTGGCTGTTCGGCATTATCGGAGGGGTTGACTGCATATGGTGGTCGCTCCCTGTAAGCGATTTGTTAGGACTTATTGTTGCGATACTCCTTATGCGCAGGATCTATAAGAATGTCATATCGAAAATGTATGACAAACAGGATGAATCCTCGGCACAGGTACAGCAGGCATAAGAATAAAGCACAAACGGAGGAATGATTATGGGAAAAATAATCACTATTTCAAGACAGTACGGAAGCGGAGGAAGCGAGATCGGCAGAAAGGTCGCAAAAGCGCTTTCAATCCCGTATTACGACAGGACGATAATTGATGTTACCGCAAAGGAAAGCGGATTTGATCCCAAATACATAGAACGTGCGGAGCAGACAACAACGACCAGTTTTCTTTACAATCTTGCGATAAACGGTATGTACACACAGCCGCTTACCGACCAGCTTTTCTCGGCGGAGTGCAGAGTTATCAAGGCTCTTGCGGATAAAGGTCAGTGCGTTATAGTCGGTCGCTGTGCGGACTATGTGCTGAGGGAGCAGTACAGCACATTTGATGTTTTCGTGCATTCTACGGATGATTTCAGATGCGGACGTATCTGCGAGCATGACAATATAAGCAAGGACGAGGCGCTTTCGATTATCAGACAGAAGGATAAGGCAAGGCGCAGACACTACAAGTATTATACGGAACGTAACTGGGGCGAATCGCTGAATTACGATCTGTGCATCAATACGGCTACCTGCGGTATTGATGAGGCGGCTGAAATAATCGCTAAGCTTGCAGGCAAATAAAGACGTCGCATTCAGCGGCTGACGCCTTTAAGAATAGTAAAAAATCGGCTGTCAATGGTGACTATCAAATCACATTGGCAGCTTATTTTTTTAAAACAGTTAAACAGAGAAAATATTTGAACAGAAGGAACGGTGAACGATGGAATTTGTAATGCTCTTTTTTTCGGCAATCATCATTGTCTGCATTGTAGGCAATAAGCTGTCGGCAAGGATAGGCGTACCGAGCCTGCTTATATTTCTGGCACTTGGTATGATATGCGGCTCGGACGGTATTCTGAAGATACCGTTTGACAACTATCAGCTCAGCGAGCAGGTGTGTACGGTATGTCTTATATTTATAATGTTCTGCGGCGGTTTTTCTGCCAACTGGAAAGCGGCAAAACCTGTTGCTTTGCGTGCGGGACTTTTATCCTCGCTCGGTACGATAGTTACAGCGCTTATTACTACGGCAGGCTGTCATTTCCTGATAGGGTTTGATGTAAAAGAGAGCTTTCTTATCGGTGCGGTTATTTCGTCTACCGATGCGGCATCGGTGTTCTCGATACTTCGTTCAAAGCAGTTAAACCTGCGTGGCGGTCTGGCTTCACTGCTGGAAATCGAGAGCGGTTCTAACGACCCGTTTTCTTATATGCTGACGGTCATTGCACTTGCGATAATGGCAGGTGATGATATTTCACAGCTTGGTCTTCTTGCGGTGCTGCAGATAGTCCTCGGTGTTGCGTTCGGCTTTGCGATGGGACTTGCCGCAGTGTTTGTAATGAAAAAGGTGAAGCTGTCGAAAAACAGCTTTGACATAATTTTTATGATGGCGATGATATTTGCGGCATATTCCGCACCTATACTGCTCGGCGGCAACGGATACCTCAGCGTATACATAGCAGGTATCATCATCGGTAACAGCAACATAGGAGAGAATAAGGCACAGCTTGTACATTTCTTCGACGGAATCACGGGGCTGAGCCAGATAATGCTGTTCTTCCTGCTGGGATTGCTGTCGAATCCTTCACAGCTGCCGGGCATAATACTTCCGGCACTTGCAATATTTGCGGTGATGACCTTTATATCACGTCCTGCTGCGGTGTTTGCGATATGCTCAAAGGGGTATACATGGGCTGACAGGCTGTTTATAGCGTGGTCGGGTCTGAGAGGCGCATCATCCATCGTTTTCGCAATAATGGCTACGGTGAGCGATGTGTACACGGACAGCAATCTGTTCAATATAGTAGTGTGCGTCTGCCTTATCTCCGTTGCATTTCAGGGAACGTTACTGCCGAAGGTCGCAACAGGGCTTAAACTTATTGATAACGAAAGCAGTGTATTAAAGACATTCAACGACTATCAGGACGAAACTCCGCAGTTCAATATGATGCGTATATTCGTATCGGATACTCACACCTGGAACGGACACAAGATAAGCGAGATAGATTTTCCCGACGATTCGCTTGTGCTTATGATAAAACACGGCGACAGCACTATCGTTCCGAAAGGCGATACGGTGATAAATGCCGGAGATGATGTTATACTCAGCATTCCGTCATACAGGGACAGCGGAAATATATTGCTCAAGGAATATGAGATAGGGCCAAAGCATTTATGGAAGGGAAAGACGATAAAGGAGCTTGACCTGCCGACTACGCTTCTTATTATAATGATAAAGAGAAACGGCGATATGGTCGTACCTAACGGAAGCACTGTAATAAAGCAGGGTGATATTCTTGTTGTCAGCGACCAGTCGCATATAGAAGAAAAGAAGAAAAAGGATAAGCACGGCGGTGAAGAGCCGGATAAAAAGCCGGATAAAGCGGCTGAGAATAAAGAATGCGATGAAAAAGAGGGAGAGAAGGTGAGCGTGTAACAATTGACGGAACAACGATAATGACTTTCGGACTTGAAAATATATGTCGGCTGTGATAGAATAAGGCTGACGGCTTTTGTAAATATGAAACTGCCGTGTTATATATGCGGCAGTTGCTTTTTAGTGAGGAAAAATATGAAACGCAGTAAGAAAATGTCGGTGCTTAGAGAGTGCGCTGAAAAGCACTATATATGCAGGTGCTTTTACGAATACGACAAAAGCTATTGGTATTACTATATCAGTGATTTCAACGACAAATTTGTACTCGGACAGGAAGAAAACGACTTTGAACTTAACGGATATACGATCCGCAACTTTGACGAACTGCAAAAAGCAGAGATCAAGAATGATGTCTGTGAAGAGATAAACAGACTGAATGGGGTTGCAGAGCAAATCAAGGCTCCCCAAATTGATATAAGCTCGTGGCAGAGCATATTCAATTCACTCAGAGAGTGCGGTGAATGGGCGATAGTCGAGAATGAAAATGAAGATATATTCCATATAGGGATAATCTTAAAGGCGGGGAAGAATAAACTTACGATGAGAGAGTTTGACGCAGACGGAAAATGGCAGGAAGAAACCAAAATTCCATACAAAGAAATAACAAGCGTCAGCTTTAAAACAAGATATATTGATAACTGGAGAAAGTATCTCGAAAGAACGAAAGAAGGATAAGCATGGACATTAAGGAAAACTTCAAGGGGCATTTAAGCACTATCAATCATCACAAGATGGAAGTAATGAGGCTGTGCTTCAAGGTCGGTCTTTATAAGCAAGGGCTTATGCACGATTTGTCAAAATACTCGCCGAAGGAATTCATAAGCGGCGTGGTATTTTACACGGGGGATAAAAGTCCGAATACGACCGAAAGACGTGTGACGGGAAAAAGCGAGGCGTGGCTTCACCATAAGGGAAGAAACAGGCATCACTTTGAATACTGGATAGATTACGGACAGGAGCCGGGTTCTGCGATGCAGGGAATGAAGATGCCTGTAAAGTATGTTGTGGAGATGTTCTGCGACAGAGTGGCGGCTTGTAAGACATATTATAAAGAAAATTATAACGACAGTATGCCGTTTGAATATTTCAACAAGAACAGAAAACACTATATGATGCACCCGGAAACTATGGAGCTTCTTGGAAAAATGCTGATAATGCTGAAAAGATACGGCGAGGAGGATACGCTGGTATACATAAGGGAGAGAATCCTTACCGGAAGGTATCCGAAAAAGACAGCGGTAAAAAGCTGATAAAATACATTAAATAGCAGAAAAATGCAGTAAATAGAATATATAGACAGCTTTTTACGGCTGATTGTACAAAGTGCCTTTAAAAACAGGATTTGACGAGTAAGTTTTATGTAAATTTACTTTGAAAAAAACGTTGACAAATGTCATTTTCCGTGATATAATAGACAAGCACTCAAACGAGAGGGCACAAAAACAGAGGGTACTTGAGAAAGCCTGAAACCGCTTGAACAGCGAGAAAGAGGGCAGTCGAGGGTACGAAGAAGAGCTGAAAAAACCGGAAAGAAGAAACGGCGGAAGCACGGTGACCGACTGGTAAAAAGTTCAAAACTGTGAAAAAAGAAATTTAAAAAATTTCAAAAAAAGTGCTTGACAAACTCGAATGAATGTGATATAATAAATAAGCTGTCGCAAGAGCGGCACAAAGTTCCTTGAAAATTGAACAGTACAGAATTAAAAACATTACCTTGAGATTCTTTATGAGAATAACAAGAAATTCTGGATGAACACAAAATAACGTGCTAATAGATAGCAAGTTAGCGTTCAACAGAGCAATCAAACTTTGATATTTAAAGCGAAAGCTTGAATATACCATTTAACAAAGAGTTTGATCCTGGCTCAGGACGAACGCTGGCGGCGCGCCTAACACATGCAAGTCGAACGGAGCTGAGAGGAGCTTGCTTTTCTTAGCTTAGTGGCGAACGGGTGAGTAACGCGTGAGTAACCTGCCCTGGAGTGGGGGACAACAGTTGGAAACGACTGCTAATACCGCATAAGCCCACGATCCGGCATCGGATTGAGGGAAAAGGATTTATTCGCTTCAGGATGGACTCGCGTCCAATTAGCTAGTTGGTGAGGTAACGGCCCACCAAGGCGACGATTGGTAGCCGGACTGAGAGGTTGAACGGCCACATTGGGACTGAGACACGGCCCAGACTCCTACGGGAGGCAGCAGTGGGGAATATTGCACAATGGGGGAAACCCTGATGCAGCGACGCCGCGTGGAGGAAGAAGGTTTTCGGATTGTAAACTCCTGTCGTTAGGGACGATAATGACGGTACCTAACAAGAAAGCACCGGCTAACTACGTGCCAGCAGCCGCGGTAAAACGTAGGGTGCAAGCGTTGTCCGGAATTACTGGGTGTAAAGGGAGCGCAGGCGGACCGGCAAGTTGGAAGTGAAAACTATGGGCTCAACCCATAAATTGCTTTCAAAACTGCTGGCCTTGAGTAGTGCAGAGGTAGGTGGAATTCCCGGTGTAGCGGTGGAATGCGTAGATATCGGGAGGAACACCAGTGGCGAAGGCGGCCTACTGGGCACCAACTGACGCTGAGGCTCGAAAGTGTGGGTAGCAAACAGGATTAGATACCCTGGTAGTCCACACCGTAAACGATGATTACTAGGTGTTGGAGGATTGACCCCTTCAGTGCCGCAGTTAACACAATAAGTAATCCACCTGGGGAGTACGACCGCAAGGTTGAAACTCAAAGGAATTGACGGGGGCCCGCACAAGCAGTGGAGTATGTGGTTTAATTCGAAGCAACGCGAAGAACCTTACCAGGTCTTGACATCCAACTAACGAAGTAGAGATACATTAGGTGCCCTTCGGGGAAAGTTGAGACAGGTGGTGCATGGTTGTCGTCAGCTCGTGTCGTGAGATGTTGGGTTAAGT
>ENA-ORSB01000523-ORSB01000523.1-human-gut-metagenome-genome-assembly--contig:-NODE-523-length-44695-cov-6.278114_pt1 | contig 44695 bp, 42 predicted proteins | sample MGYA00242180_ERZ509144 | MGnify/ENA primary metagenome ERZ509144 (study PRJEB26280, sample SAMEA2338661) | human gut metagenome | biome: human gut; feature: human-associated habitat; material: faeces...
AAGGGGTAGCGACTGACGGTTGCAAAAGTCAGTCGCAAAGGCCACTTCAGTGGAGACCAGTAGAGAAGCCTTTTAAGCGTAAAGGAAAAACCACCAGCTATGCTGGTGAAAATTTATTAAAATCTTAATAGTGTGTCAAAAAATCAAAATAATTACAACTAAAAGTGCAATTTCACTGCTTTAAAGTGCAATTTTTGCACTTTAGAAGAACAAGCAATAATAAATATATTAAAATATCCAGCAACTATTCAATAAGAAATATCAAGACAGATTAATAAATCTGTAAGAACTGTAAAAAATTTATATGGCAGAAATGCAAGAAAAAGGTTTAATAGAAAGAAAAAATGGTAAGAAGACGGGTGGGTGGATGGTAAATTAGTAATTGTATATTATAAACCCAAAGTATGAAAATGACTTTTAAACCAAATACATTTTACACTTTTATAATATTTATCGAATTTTTTTAACTGATTTTTAATATATTTCTTATGTTGTCTAGTAACATTTTTTGAAATTTTCGAAAATTTTATCAATAAAAATAGTATTTTTTTATATTTATAATTTAGATATTACCAATAAGTCTTTTTCAAAAAGCAAACTATGTTATAGAAATATTATTTTTTATAACACTTGAATTGTAAACAAAAAAATGATAATATAAATATGATACATGGCAAGATTTTATGCTTGTGTTTCGCAAGCAGTGACAAAAATGTTAGGAAGATTTGCTCCTTACACTCTTTTTTATGCATTTTAATTATTTAACAATAATACATACTGTTTTCGCATAATGAGTTGCCATGTATCATTAAGGTGAAATATATGAAAGTAAAATTTAATGAAATAAAGACACGAAATGAGCTGGCGGATTTTCTCAATATAGAAAGGAAGACGCTTACTAATATTCTTTACAATAGGCATGTTGAAAGTTACTATTATTCTTTTGAAATTCCTAAAAAATCTGGAGGATATAGAAAAATTCATGCCCCTAAAGATGTATTGAAAATAATTCAGAAGAAGTTATCTGATTGTCTATATAATTATCGAGATCAAATCTGTAAAGATAATGAAATTAAATTGAATATTTCTCACGCCTTTGAAAGAAAAAGAGGCATTATTTCTAATGCAGTTATTCATAAAAATAAACGATATATTATTAATATAGACCTAAAAGATTTTTTTGATAGTTTTCATTTTGGAAGAGTAAGAGGATATTTTGAAAAAAACAAGTATTTTGAATTACCTGTTGAAGTTTCAACAGTTATTGCACAATTGGTATGCTATGATGGAAAATTACCACAAGGTGCGCCTACATCGCCAATTATAACTAATTTGATTTGTAATGTATTAGATTATAAATTACTACAACTTGCAAAGAAATATCATTTAGATTATACTAGATATGCGGATGATCTAACATTTTCAACAAATGATAAAAATATTTTAAAGAATTATGAACAATTTTATGAAAATTTAAATAAGATTATCATAAAAAATGGATTTGAAATTAATTTGAAAAAAACTAGATTAATATATAAAGGTTCTAGCCAATCTGTTACAGGGTTAGTTGTAAATGAAAAAGTTAATATAAATCATATATATTATAAAAGAATTCGATCTATGGCATATCATCTATATAGGGATGGTAAATTTTATATTGATGATAAAGAAGGAAGAATGACGCAGTTGGAAGGTTGTTTTTCTTTTATTAATGAAATTGACAAATATAATAATAAATTTGAGGAAATTGCAAATAAAAAATTTTTTAAATTTAATTCTAGAGAGAAAGAATTTCAAAAGTTTTTATTTTATAAGTATTTTTATGCAAATGAAAAACCAGTAATTGTTACTGAAGGAAAAACAGATATTGCGTATATTAAGTCTGCATTAAAAAATTTATATAAGGAATACCCAAATTTGATTGACAAGAATTCAAATGGGAAGTTTGAGTTCAAAGTTTCATTTTTTAGAAGAAGTAAAAGAACTCGATTCTTTTTTAATATGAGTCTTGATGGTGCTGATGCAATGAAAAATATTTATAGCTTTTTTTCTGATTATGGAGATAAAAAAGTTTATTGTAACTATTTTGAATACTTTAATAAAATATTGAGTATTGAGCAAAAAAATCCTGTCATTTTAATATTTGATAATGAATTAAATACAAAAGGCAAACCATTATATACTTTTTCAAAAGATTGTAAGCTTTCTTTATGCAATTTTGAAAAAGGTGGAAATCAAAAACTTATTGATAATGGAAAATTATTTTTAGCAACTCATCAGTTGATGAATAATAAAAAAGAATCGGAGATAGAAGATTTATTTGATACAAATGTTCTTAAACATAAAATAAATGGAAAAGGCTTTAGCAAAAATTCAGATTTTGATGTAGAGAAGTATTATGGAAAAGACCATTTTTCAAAATATATTGTATCAAATTATGAGAATATTAATTTTTCAGGATTTAGACCATTATTAGATAATATTAATGAGATTATTTGTAAGTAGTGAAACTACAAAAGTTACTTTTAAAGATAATGAAGGTGAAAAAAATATATATAATAGAAAAAGAATGATAAAAATGCAAAATTTGATTTTTAAATTTAAAAGTCAAATTTTGCATTTTAAAATTGATTTAAATAATACTATGTAAGTTGTACTTTTAATCCTCAAAACATCCCATAACTAATTGTGAGCCGTCAACAAATCCATTTCTATAATACTTTTCATTCCAATAGCATATATAGTCCATAAAATTTTTATCGAGCTTATCTAATTGTTTCTTAACAAATTTTTTATTATGTTTTGGAACATTTTTTAAAACATTTTCAACTATTTCGCCAAAATTTATATTATGTTTTTTATCTTCTTCAGTTAAATATCCTAATTCAATTTCCTCTCTATAACTTAACCATTCTCTTAAAATATCATCATTTACTTCTCTAAAATTATTCATAACAATCCTCCAATTTTATAAAATTAACATATATCAAAACGATATATTGAGTGAATTTTTAGTCAATGTGATATACAAAATTTAAAAATCTTGGGGACAAAAGTACCCAAAATTGACTTAAAATCACTTAAAAATGCATAACTTATAAATCAATAAGACCATTGAAATATAAGCAAAAACTATCAATTTCAATAAAATTCAAAAATTGCTGATAATACCCTCATAACCCGAAGGTCGTAAGTTCGAGCCTTACCCCCGCAACCAAATTATAAATACTTACAGTTTCAATGACTGTGGGTATTTTTTTATGCCTTTAAATTGGTTGCAATAATGATTGAAAATGGCATTCTTATGTCAAATTGGGTAAAAATTGGGTAAAATAAATACCTCAAATGCCATAAATATCAATAAAAATTCATTAAAATTTTATACTTTTTATACATTATAAAAGGCAATGGGAAAATTCAAAAAATAAACTGCGTGTTACGTCGTTAGATTTCATTTGAAACGCAGTCACATATAAACATATGCTCCTTTGCCTTTCAAATTCATCTGCCTAGTAATACTTGTTTTTTTGAATTGCCTTCTATAAAAAATCGTGAAAATTTGTAATTTGTGAAAATTAGAAAAAAGTTCAAATTAAGACCTTGTTGGTAATAACAAATTTTCTAGTGCATATCCAGCTTTTCTATTGTGAGAAAGTAGTGGATGCACATAAAAATCAAGTGTAGTACTTATTTGTGCATGTCCTAGTCTCGCAGAAATTACTGCTATATCAATATTTTGTGCAACTAGTAAACTTGCATTTGTATGTCTTAATCCGTGAAAATTAATTACAGGTAATCCTATTTGACCAACATATTTTACAAACCATTTGCTAATTGTAGAAGGATGCATTGGTTTGCCATCAGCTTGTACAAATAACCTATCAGAATTGGTCCATAATTCGCCGTAAATCGATTTCTGTTCTTCATACCATAACTTATATTCCTCAAGTAAAGAAACAATAAATTCGGGTATTGCAATTTCCCTAATGGAACTTTCTGTTTTAGGAACCTTTGTGAAAACTCCCATATCTGATAGATATTGACTAGAACGCTTAATACTGATTATTCCATTTTAAAAATCAACATCTGTCCATTCTAATCCCATTAATTCACCTAAACGAACACCAGTAAATACTGTAAGAATGATTGCAACTTTGTATTTAGCATCTTCGCTAGGTAATAGTTCAAGATTTTCTAGTAATATCTTAGTTTGTTCATCATCATAAGATTTTCTTTTTGGTTTCCTAGCTTTATGTGGTTGAACACGTTCAGCAGGATTAGCCACTATTAATTGCCAATAAACTGCTTTGTGAAGCATTGCTCTTAATAATCTGTGATGTTCTAAAATTGTTTTACCAGATAAGGGCTTTTTTGTTTTTGAACCATTGTTACCTTTTTTTCTAACTAACTGAGTATCTTTTTCAAGTAAATCATAGAATTTCATAATGTCAGTTGGTTTAATTTTGTTAATATATAAATGCCCAAAGTATGGTAAAAGTCTTGTTTCTAACATTCTGCAATATCTTTTATATGTTGATGGAGCTAGTTCTTTTGAGCCATAATCTCTTTTCCATACATCAACGAATTCAGCAAATTTAAGAGATTTACCATCTATAACTAGACCATTTTGTACTTCAGTAACAAATTTTGCTAGTTCAACTTCTGCTTCTTTTTTAGTTCCATGAATGGTTTTTCTGTGTATCATTGGTCTTCCATTTAGGTCAAATCCTTCTGATACTGTTAACCTGTAACTGTTTTTTCCTCTTTTTTCTATACTCCCAGCCATTACTTATTTCACCTCCTTTCAAGTATAACTATGGGTGGGAGGAGTATTCTTACAATTGTTAACAAAAATATTATATAATAATAGTTAACAAATTACAATAGTTTTCAAAAAGAAACTTAAAAATTTTTATAATTAGACAAAATATGTAATACAAAAGCGATGAATATCTTGAAAATAGTAGATTATCTGCGGGCTTTGTGATATAATGTAGCAAAAAAGGAGAATTTATATGAGATCAGCGGTATTAAAAAAACAAGTGGAAGAGTACTATAACTTATTAGAATTGGAATGCCAAAGAGTATCTGCTAATGGAAATAATTATCAAAAAATTATGAATTGGAAAAATGTAAATAAAGCATTACATCGTTTGAACGAATTTGAATTTATGGGTAATTCTGTAAAAAATATTTTTGATATGGGAGATAACTTTATAGCATCTACTGATACTACTACAGTATTAGAAACAAATTTTACAAACTTTAAAAATGCATTTAACCTAGTTAAAGCTAAATGTGAAGCAATTATTGATAACAAAAATGCTTATGAAATGGAAAATGATGAAAATTGTATTTATATAAAACTCCCAAACAATCTTACAGATTTAGATAAGTTAACTAATATTGTAAAGGGGTTAGATATAACATTTAATCAATGCCCTATATTAAGAGAAACATATAGTAAAGTGAATTTTGAAGGAGTAGATGTTGGATCGAGTTGGTTAATAATATCATTTGTTATGGCTGGTGCACCAATAGCTGGAAAAACATTAAATTGGATTGCAGATTTTATAAAAAAATGTAATGATATTAGAATTCAAAATAGGACTATTAAAAAAATGGATTTAGAATATGCATTAGAAAAGTCGAAGCTAGAGGAGAGAGAGAAGGAGAAAATAATTAAAGATATAAAAGAAAAAGTTGAAGAAGAAGATAGAAAAAAATGTATTGAAAGCTTTAAATCAATTTCAATACCATTAGATAGAAAAATTACACCAGAAGAAGAAACAAAGATAACTCATTGTATGCTTACATTATCTGAATTATTAGAAGAAGGAATAGAAATATACCCTTCAATAGACTCAAGCGATGAATTAAAACTAGCTTTTCCAAAAAAGGAAGAGTGGCAAAAAATAGAAGGTGATATAAAGTTATTAGAAGATAAAAAGAAATAACAAATAGAAATATTAAAAAGTATATACAGATGATGATTATACTAAGTTTATTTAGTGAGCTATTAAATTAGAGATTTTATATTGTAGGAGGTGAATGAATGAATTGTAAATTTGATACAATCGATACTAAACCAGAAAATTGGCCTGCCAATGCTATTGAATGTCAGTTAGAAAATATTCAGAATCAAATGGACAAATTTAAAAGGGATCCTAATTATAAGAATAAAGAAATTTTAGTTTCTTTAGTTAACGATTATGATCTTAACCAAAGATCAGGATTAGGATTATTTAGAACAACTGAATATGAAGTTGCTATTATAAATTCTTTATTTTTTGAAGCATCCTTAATCCAATTCAATGCACTTAAAGTATATTTGTACGAATTAGTAACATTCAAAACACGAATGCAGAAAATTATATCATGGTTTCCTGATATTAAACAAGAAATGGACATAAAAGAGTTTGAGGGTTTGTTTCCTCAATTAAAACTTCATTACATTACATATCAAAAATTTACTGTTGAAAAAAGTAAAAGTTATGCTGAACAACTAGTTGAGATCGTGGAAGGTATTTTAAATAATTTGAATAATAGTGATTCTGAAAAAAAAGTGATTGCTAGTATTACAAATGCATATATTTCTTTATTAAATGATATAAGTTATTTTAGATGTGCTAAAAGGACTAAGATTTGGACATTTACAAGAGAAGAAATATATAATTTATATAAATTAGTATCAAAGTTAAATAAATTAAATGGTGATGTACCAACAGAACGTCCACTAAAGGGTGTACTTATGACAAGTATAAGCAACTATATTTTAAAGTCACGTAATAATTATAACGAAGATTACATATGTAAATATATAAGTTCAGATGTTGCGAAACAAAGTATTAATAATCATCAAATATGGATGTCAGTAATTGAGAGATTAAATGATGAAAGAGAACAAAAAGTTATTCCAGAGTTATTTGAAAAAAATATATGGAGTAATTATCCGTGGATTGAAAATATAGATTTTTTGCCTAAGAGAAATTATTATGTTTCATCATTTTGCAAATCATTAAATGATTCAGAAATGATGAAAAATTATGGCGGATGTATATATGGATATAAAGATGATCGTATGGCTGAAATATTATCTCCAATAATGTATTATAATAAAAAATCCAAGGATAAAATTCCTATGTTTTCACAAGTTATTGCTTTTGATGTAATTTATGATGAGGAAGAGGCAAAAAAAGAATTGGAATTTCTTTTTAGTATAATTGATTGTTTTGATATGAATAATCAAAACAAGAAAAGTTTCCTAGAAGAAATTTTACAATATTGGATATTATCAGTTAAAGATTCAAAGTGGTCACACGAACGCGAAAGAAGATATGTAATATTTATGTATGATAGTTATGACTATAATGAAATAGATTTAACTGATGAAAGATTTTTAAAATTGAAGACATCTTTGTTTATAGAGCCAGATTTTATTTTAGGGGATAACCCCGTAAAAGACTATATCCATGTTATGGTGGATAATAAGAGAAAGGCAATTTCTATGAAACCATATTTATTTTGCTTTGATTGCTTTAATAGAGATTTTGATGTAGTTGTAGGTAATAGTAAACCAAAAAAATGTTCAATTTGTGGATCAACAAATATTAGTATTGAAAATTTACATAATTAATAGAAATGATAGAAACTGTATATTAAAATGTACAGTTTCTAATTTTTATCTAACCATTTATCAAATTCATCATAACTTTTCTTTTCATTTCTAATTTCATTCATAAATTTTTTAGCTTCTTTTTTCCATTTTTCATAATCCTTTTTATAAACTTCTATATCAGGGTTACGTTTTACCAACATAGCTTTTTTAGCATAAATTTTACGATATTTACCATATACCTTATCATTATCTTGCTTAATTCTTTGAGCAATTTGATTTCCAATATCTTTACAAGTTTGAGAGCCTTTAAATAAATTGTCACAATAACTAACTCTTGGATTATCAGTTATAAAGTATTTACCACAGTTCTTACATTTTTTTATTATATATTTATTTTCTTCTACAAATTTAAACAATGTAATATAAAGTATGGTATAGACATTAGAACTTGTTGCATCAGTTTCGGCATATACATCAGCAAAATGTTTCCCTGTTGTGAAAAACTCTAACAATTTTTCTTCACTAGTTTCGAGATATTTTGGAATTATTCTAAAATTAAAAGCATCATTAATTTGATAATCAGTAACATATTGCTTTAAAGTTTTAAAATGTGAAGTGTAATAAATATAAAAACGTATCTTATTAGTCATTGTCCTTGAATTTTCAAGAGGATGTTTGATGAATATGTAATCAACAAATTCAGAGTAAATCTTTTGAACTTTTATAGCATCTTTTTTTATTGATTTGAAATATTTTTTTCCTAAATTTTCAATCTCGCTATAACTATAAGACTTATCAACCTTTAAATTTTCTATATCACTTTTTTCAAAATATTTTACATAAGAAGTGAAAAATTTAGTAAACCAAACAAAATATTCATCAAAATTAGAAAAATTTGTATTTAAAAAATTAATTAGATTTGTTCCTATGTCATCAATTGAGAAATGGTCTTTTATAAAGAAATGACAATTTGAGAGTTCGTCTAATTCATAGTAATGTAGCTTTTTTGGGATATTTAAACAATCTATTTTTCTTTTTATGTCATTGGTAAAAGGTTTGGTTTTTACATATGTAGTAAATAATTCTTCATATTCTTTATATTCTTTATATTCATCTTCAGTTAAGCAATCTTTTACAATATCCAAAACTGAAACACCTTTAGGTAATTTGCGATCCGGATCACCATACAATAGTGTGATATGTTGGATTTCTTCTTCACTAGTAATAGAGAGATGTATATTACTATTTATTTTATCTTTTTTCATAATTCCTCCGTTAACAGATATTCAAAAACACTAAAGTTAACCTGCTATCAAAATAACCTAAAAAGTATTTACAAAGTTAACTATAATCAATATAATACATTTGTTAACAAAAGTCAATATTAAATTACAAAAAAATAGGAGGTGATATTATGGAACTACAAAAAGTACAAAGGACAACATTAACAATGAAAGAGGCATCTGAGTATTTAGGAATTTCTTATTGGTTAATTAATCAATTAGTAAGAAGAAAACAAATACCATGTTCTAAAGTTGGTGGAAAATATTTATTTAGAGTACAAGCTTTAGATGAATATTTAACAAAAATGGAACAAGAATCGATAGATTAGCTTCTAGAGAAAGTGAGGAAAGGAGGATATGGCAGATTTACAATTGCTAAAATTATCTACAAATTTTTTTGATAATAATAAAATAAAATTGCTAGAAAGTGAAAAGGATGGAGATACAATAATTAGAGTATGGATACAACTTTTAATAACAGCAATGAAATGCAATTATCAAGGTAGATTATCAATAACGGAAGATAAACCAATGACAGTTGATGAATTTTCAAAGATTATGGGAAAGTCTAGGAAAAAAATCACAAAATGTTTGGAAAAGTTTGAAGAATTAAAAATGATTATTATAGAAGATAATTTTTATAAAATTAAAAATTGGTCTAAGTATCAAAGTGCTGAGAAACTTGAAGAAATCAGATTACAAAATTGTTTAAGACAGCAAAAATATCGTGAAAAAATGAAAAGTGAAAAAGAAAAAAGTAACGTTACAGTAACGCAACGTAACACTAAAGAAGAGAAAAAGATTAGAAATAAAATAGAAAAAGAAGAAGATGAGAATAGAAGTGGATTTAAAGAATTCAAATTATAAAATTATCACCAATGAAGGTGCAAAATGTGGATTCTGTAATAAAGATTTAAAGCCAATTGGATTCGATTATTTATATGTAAATTATGACAAAAGCATGATTGAATATGAAAGATGTAATTGTGAAAAAGCAGTTCAATTTTGGAAAGAATTCGATTTAGAACAAGAAGAAAAACAAAGACAAGAAGAGTATAAAAAAATTATAAATAGTATTTATAAAGACAACTATATGAAAAAAAGATTACAAAAATATAATTTTGAAAATGTTAGTGATACATATGAAGATACATTTATTATAAATCAATTAATAAAATTCACAGATTTATGTATTGAATCAGAGATAAAAATGGACTAATTATTTATGGAAATATAGGTTATGAAAAAACATATTTAGCAGCTTGTATTGCTAATAAAATGATTGAACAAAACAAAATTGTATTAATGGAAAAAAGTAGTTCTATAATTGATAAAATTAAAGAATCATTTAATAAAAATGAACTCTCTGAAAATGAAATTACTGAACTATATTCTAATGTAGATATGTTAATTATTGATGATTTTGGTAGTGAAAATTTAAGCAAATGGGCTTTAGAAAAATTATATAAAATTATTAGTAATAGATATGATAATGAATTACCAATTGTTATTACAACAAGATATAATAAAGAGCAATTAATTGAACAATTATCTACTGAAAATTTTACAGAAGTTGCAGAAGAAATTGTTGAAGTTCTGAATGAAATGTGTTATGGAATTTCAATTGCAGAAGAAATAAAAGCAAAAGAAAAAGTTAGCATAAGCGACCAAACTATTTGCTAACTCAATCTTAAAATCTAATAAAATTATAATATAAATTATAACAATTGTAAATAGGAAAAGTTTGAATTTTTTGTTCAGACTTTTCCTAAAATTTAAACAAAAATTATGAAAAAATGAATAAAAAAATTCCCTCGGAGAGCCAAAAAGGGTTTTAGGGATTTTTCTCTAAACAGCAAAAATGGTGTCAAAACACCACGCTGGCGAATATTAGGTACTAAAAAATAGTACCTATATTCGAGCAAAATAAATTTTGCTTGTTATTAATGTTTCGTAAACTAGCATTAATAGATTTTTATAGTAAGGAAGTGATGAAAAGTGTACAGAGATTCAGAGCAAGCTTTAGAGAGTATTTTTGTATCTTATAATAAAATTTTAAAGAGATTTAAATTGTTGGGTGTTACTACTAAATGTGGTAAAGAAATAACACATGAAGATTTAAGAAAAGCTGTAGGAGTTATGCTAAAAAAACATCCAACTTGTAGATGGAGAAGTGAAAAATTAAAAAGTAAAAAATATTTTATTTTAGATGAAGGATATGTATGGTTACTTCAAGTGTATTTTAATAAAGAAAAAACATTAATTGATGCTGATGTAGATTTTTTCGAAGGTAGAATAAAACAATATGAAGAATTATTAAAAATAAATCATGAAGAAAATTGGGGGAATGAAGATATGGATATAAAACAACTATGCAAATATTTTAGTAGAGAAGAAATTACTATGAGAAAAGCTATAAGAAAAATGTGTGATAGTGGATTAGAAGAATATAAATATTTAGTAAATAATAAAGTTGTAATTTCAAAAGAAGGTGTGAAATGGATTTGTAAAAATGTGTTTAAACAAAAGTATTTAGATCTACTAGAAAAATACAAAATGGAATTGACAGAATTATATATTAAAGCCGGTTATCCATATGATCATTTTTTTCATAGGAATTAAAGAAATTATATTGACAAATAAACAAATGTTTGATATAAAATAATATAGAAAATTTTTTTATAAATAACTGTCGATTTGTGGAAAAAAATTGAAATTTATGATATAAAATAATTAATGCAAACAAAGGAGAGTATTTTTATGAATCCGATAATAAAATGGGCTGGTGGTAAAGAAAAAGAATTACCATATATTAAAGAAAATTTACCAGAAAAAATAAATAGATATATAGAGCCTTTTGTAGGTGGAGGCGCAGTATATTTTGATTTAAATATTAAAGATTCGATAATTAATGATAAATCAGAAGAATTAATAAATTTATATAGATGTATAAGTAATCAAGATAAAGAATTTTTCGATAAATTAAAAGCGATTTATAAAAACTGGAGACTATTGGAAAAAGTTGTTGAGAATAATTCAAATGAGTTATTAAAAATTTATAGAGATTATTGTAAAGAACTAACTAATAATAATACAAAAAATATAAAAATTCAATTTAATGATAAAATATATGCGTTTGTAATAAGACATGCAGAAGAATTTAACGGAATATTATCAGCAGAATTTAATATTGAAATAGATAATTTCATTAATGAAATTGTAAAGAATCTAATTTCAAAAATGAATAGAATGTATAAAATTGAAAATCAAAAAGCAAAAATGAGCGAAAAAGATACTCTTGATAATATAGAATGTGCATTTAAAAGTGCATTTTATATGCATTTTAGGCATTTATATAATGAATACGAAGAGCTTAATATTAATACATCATTTTATATGGCTATATTCTACTTTATAAGAGAGTTTTGCTATGCATCAATGTTTAGATATAATAAAAATGGAAAATTTAATGTGCCTTACGGTGGGATAAGCTATAACAGAAAAGAATTTATTAAGAAAATTGATTATATAGGAAGCAAAAAAATAAAGGAATATATGGAGAATACACAAATTTATTGTGAAGACTTTGAAGACTTTTTGAAAGAAATAAAGCCTAAAAAAGGAGATTTTATATTCTTGGATCCTCCATATGATACTGAATTTTCAACTTATGCTAAAAATGAATTTGCAAAGAATGACCAAATAAGATTATGCGAATATTTAAAAAATACAAAAGCTAATATAATGCTAATAATTAAAAATACAGATTTTATTTATAACCTATATAATACAAAAGAATTTAATATAAAAACATTTGATAAAAAATATCTTGTGAGTTTTCAAAACAGAAATGATAAAGATGTAGAGCATTTATTAATAACAAATTATTAGGAGGAATAAAACATGGCATGGGGTTGGAGAACAAAGCCTAGAAGTGTTATAAAAACTATTCAATGGTTTAAAGCATTTGAAGAATTAGATGGAGAAGATTGGAACTATTCTTTGAAAAAACTAAGTAGAAATATGCATCCTATTCATCCGATTAGAAGAAAATATTATTATAATACTCAAATTGATTCCATTGAATCTCCTATAAAAGATTTATCATATGAAGAATATTTAAGTGGAGATTTTGATGGCGAAGCTGATAGTGAAAGTAATGCAAGAAATGATTTAGCAACTTATAAGTTTTTTGGATTAGGTTTCATCGATTCTGAGGGTAAAATAAGAATTACAAAATCAGGAAAAATGATTGCCAAAGGAAATTTTGATAGTGAGATATTTTTGAAATTGCTATTAAAAATGCATTTTCCAGCACTTAGTACTGGATATGGGAAAAATTGTTCAAAGGTAAATCCAGTTTTTCCATTAAAATTGATAATAAATCTTATTTCTAAATTAGAATATATAAACCGATTTGAATTAAGTTTAGCATTACTATGCAATGATATGAAAGACTTTTACAAACTATTAGATGCAGTAAAAGAATTTAGAGAAAAGTATTTAGCATTAGAAAATAAGAGAGATAATAGTAAATGTAATGAGTTATACAGAAAAATTGCAGAAAAGTATTTTTCTTTAGAGGGAAAGCCGGAAGGAACTTACTTTACAATGAGTGATGCAATTAACAGAGCGTTGAGATATACAGGATTGTTTAGTATTTCTGGAAGAGGAAATTATACTAAAGTTAGAATAGCAGAGTATGCAAAGAAAAAGATACAAATGCTAAATGAATTTTATGACTATAGTTATATTGAAACTGAAAATTTTGATGAATACATGGAATGGTTTGGAGATTATGATAATATTCAACTTCCATGGGAAAATGCAAAAAATCGTAAAGATTTAATAATTGACAAATTATTATTATTAGAAAAGAAAACTGATGAATATAACAGTAAATATAACCTTGACTTAAAATATGATAGTGCAGTATATTATGAAGAACTTAATAAACAAAACAAGGATACTAAACTTAAAGTATTAGAGAATGAATTAGTTAATCAGATTACAAGCTTAAATGAAAAGATATTTATTGAATATACTTCTAAAACAAAAAGTATTAGAGATGAGATAATTGAAAAATTTGAAGATATATCAAATGGCGATGAAGATATGGCAGCATTATGGCTAGAATGTAATACATGGAAATCATTAGTAGCTATTGAAGGAAAGAAAGAGGTAAAACGTAATTTTACAATAGAAGAGGATTTGTCACCAAGAAATTTCGCTCCAGGAACAGGAAATACACCAGACATGGAACTGTATCATGATAAATATATGATTGTACCAGAAGTATCTCTTATGACAGGAGTTTTACAATGGGAACATGAAGCTTCATCAGTAATAGACCATGTACTAAATATTATAAAAAAACATGAAAACATAGATGTAATAGGATTATTCATATCAAGTAAAATAAATGTTAGGACAATGTGGCAATTTTTTATTTTAAACAAACAAAGTTGGATGGGAGCACCAGTACCAGTTATTCCACTAACAATTGAACAATATATGAAGGTACTGAGGCATACATATAGTAATGAATTGACAATTGATGAGTTGAACAAGTTATTAAATTATATACACCAGGGTGCAATTAAATGTGAAACATATGAAGAATGGGATAAGAGTATGGAAAAATATATTGAAAATTGGAAGCAAAAAGTTCTAAATTAATAATGTAGAGAAGGAAAAATCTAAATATGAAAATTAAATGTTTGATTTGTGAAGATATAATTGAATCAAAAACTGTGCATGATTTAGTATCTTGCAAATGCGAATCGTGTTATATTGATGGTGGAAGTTATTATTCACATATAGGTGCCAAAGATTTTAATAAAGTTGTTGAAATAAAAGACGATGGAAGTGAAAGTAAATTAATTCTAAAATAACTAAAGAAAGCAAAATAGTTAATGTATTAAATAAAAATTAATTATTTTGCTTTTTCTATAAAAAGTTACAGAATTCGACATATTTTGCATGAAGAGCATGATATATTAAACAGGGGGAGTTGAATGGACAAATTAATAAAATATAGTGAAGAAGAAGCTAAGAATGCTATAGAAGAAAAGAATTTTCCTCTAGCAATAGAAATATATAAAAAATTATGCATAGATGATGGGTTTAGAAATCAAAATATGCTTGCAAAATATGGATGGGCATTGAGAAAAGGAGGAAAATCAAAAGAATTTATAATAATTTGTAGAGAATATATAAAAACAAAAAAGATTAATCATAAATTCTTAAAAAATATTCTATGTTGGTGTTTATATGATGAATATATTAGAAATTATACAGAAAAGGATATAGAGATTGAAGAAGAAGAACAAAAAGAAAAATTTGAAGAATTTTTAAAAAGAGCAAATTATATTGTTAACAATACAGAACAGCTACCATTTGATGATTATTGTATAAATCCTTACGTATTAACAATAAAAAAAGTTATAAAAATATATAATGAGAGGTCAAGTACAAATTACAAAGAAATTATAAGTTGGTTATCAAAACTGAACCCAGATATTTTGTCTGAAAAAGTATTTGTTTTCAATGATGATAAGGGAAAAGAAAGAGAATTGGCTTCCATAAAAGAAATATATTATCAAAACATGGCTAAATGTTATGAAAAAATAAAAAAATATGACAAATGCATAGATATATGTGAAAAAGCATTTACTGAAATAAAAAAATTTCATTATAAAAATCAAATATGGTTGAGAGCGAGAATGTATTATTGTAAGTGTATAATTCCCAGTGCAACACAAGAAGATTTTGAAAATTATAAAAAATTAGCTTATAAAGAAGATTTTTGGTTTATGTACCATAAATTGTCACAAATATGTTATAGAAATGGAAAAATAGAAGACGCCCTATTATATGGATGTAAAGCTGTTGCTTGTAAATATGAATATGAAAAAATGATAAATCTTTTTCAAGATATTGGCTTATTATGGGAAGCGCAATCTGATTATGAGAATGCTAAAATATTTTTTCATGCAAGTATTTATTATAGAAATAGAAAATATTGGAATATACCGGAAGAATTAAGATATGCTGCTTCGAATTATGAAATTGATCCTGAAATAAAGGTAAATGCAGATAAACTAAAAAGAATTGCTGAGAATTATATTTACCAAAAAGAAAAAAGGTGTTTTGGAGAAATTAAAACAATATTAAAGCATGGATGTTCTGGATTTATAAAGCAATCAAATGGAGAAGAAGACATATATTTTAATATTAGAGATATTTGCAATAAAAAAAATATAAAAAATGGAATGAGAGTAGAATATATTATTGAGAATATAAATGGTAATAAAAGAGCAAAAAATATATTAATAAGGGGGTAATATAATGGCAGAAGTAATTATAAATCCTAATGATATTGAAAAAATTATTAAAAATTATAATAGTACAGATAATAAATTTGTATTTAGATCATATCTAGGAAGTGAAAAAAAGAAAATATGTAAATTTTATATGAATGGCAAAGAATGTAGATTAGATATATTTATAAAGAATAAAAGTGTAAATATTATACCAGTAGGAACTAATATAGATGAAGCAAAAATTCTTTTAGAATATATTATGAGCAAAGGATTTTCAAAAGAAGTAGCAGTAAAACAGTTCTCTTTCGATTGTAGTGAAGAAATAATACAAAAATTAAAGAGCTATATAGATGAAAATTGGTATGGAATAATAAAATATATAGAAGAAGGAAATATGGTTAGATTTGAGGGATACAACCGAGATGAAGTTATTATACATTTTTATGCAACTAAAAATAAAGCTATGATTCAAGCTAGACCATACGAGACATATAGTATTATAATAACATTTTTAACAGATCTTATAACGCTTGATTTAGATAAATTCATCGAATTCAATAATAACTTTATAGGAATTAATAAACCTTCATCAGCAGTAAGAGATGAAATGAAAAATAAATTAGAAAAGTCATATAATTATTTGGATGAAGCTTTGCTAAAATCAATTTCTGGTTCAATTAGTCTAATAAATCAAGAATGCTATTGTGAAGATTACACTGGATTATTGGCAGGAGTATTTAAGGGCTTAGAAGGGTACTTAAAGAAGATTTTAAAAGGAAAATATAATTTTAGATTAACTAAAAGAGACACTTTTTCAATGTTTTATAGAAGGGAAGGAAATCCTAGTATAATAGATTTGAAAAATGATATTGAGAAAAATGAAAAACAAAAGTTAAATGAATTATATAGTTTATATAGTAATAAGAGAAATGTGTATCTTCATGCAACTATAGATCCATCTTTAACAAGGATTATTACAAATAAAAAAGAAGCGGAATCTTTAGCAGATCAAATATTAACTACAATAAAAGATTCCTACAATATTATTTTCTAATTTGTTTGAGGAGGTGCTTATGAAAGAATATAAGATATTTAAATTTGAAGAAGATGTTGATGAATATATAGTTTTAATTACAAGCACTGAAGATTTGTATTTTCTAGAGGATGATATATATGAAAAAATGAAAGAAAAATGTGGAACTAAATTTTCAATTATTATAGATTTGTTTCTAAGAAATGGTTTTTCTTTTAATAGGTTTGTATTGTTAAATTATAATGGTAGAGATAATAAAAAATCTTATATTATAAATCCTAGAGAAATTTCTGAAAAAATAAAAGATAGGGTAAGAAGTTATCTAATTGATAATGAAGAACTACTTACAAATAGTGCTTTACCTAAATATACCATTGAATTTATGAAAAAAAATATGTATATTTAGGATCCACAGTAAAATAATTTTACTGCCGTTTTATATATGAAAACAATAATTAAAAATTTAAAAACAGAATACATGTTATTTTTTATAAATTTTATATATGGGGAGTGTGAATGTGTTGAATGAAAAAGAAAATTGTATAAAACAATATTTAGAGAAAAAGAAATCATTTGTGTTGAGTTCAGAGTTAATTAACTATATCTTAAAAGAGTATAACGATATGAATAATAATTATGCAAGAAAGATAATTAGTAATATGGTTAAGAAAGGTTTAATAAAGTCAAGTGCTCCGATTAAATTTGCTAATAATAATTATGCGTATGCATCCAATGATAAACAAGTAAATTATAATAATTTGAGTAATTTAATTAGAACTGAGAAAAAGCAACTTTTTAGAGCTATATGTTTAATAAAAAGAGAAAAAGTAATTACATATAATGAACTAGCTAGAGTATCTGGCTGTGTTATTGCAAATTTAGGAAATAATGTTGTAATAGATACAATTATTAAAGAATTAAATTATTTTAAAATAGCGAAAATTCAAATATATAATGGAGTAACTTTTATAATTGGACAAGATAATAATATTAATTTAGAGCAAAAATATGTACAGTTAAAAATAGAAAATCGTGTGTTATGGAACTTAATTAGTTGGTTGAAGGATATTAATATTATAGATTCTAATGATATAGTTACATTTAAAGGTGAAGGAAATAGATATGAAGGAGTAGAAAATGGAAAACTGATTTGGGATGCATTCTTTTTTACAAAAACAGTAGGTATTAATGGAACAACAAAAAAAACTATTGGTGTAATAGATATTTCTACAAAGTCTGTTTACGATTGGCTAGATGTAGAAGGATTTAAAAATAGAATAGATATTTTTATAAATAGTACAAAAAACAAAAGAACTAATAGAAAAATATTACCTATAATATTTGCTAGTAATATATCAAATTCTGCAAAAAAAACAATAAGAGAAAATAATTATATGTGCATAGATATAAAGAAAATCCTGGGAAATAATTATGAAGCAATAATGTCTAATTATATAAGTTTCATAGAAGATGGAAAATTTGATGTGAACAAATTCGAAGAAATACATAAGCAGATTGGAGAAAAGGTAATTATGGCAATATAAAAGGATTATTATTTGAATACATGATGGGAGAGGTGTTTAGAAAAATATACAATGAAAATGGTACAACATTTGAACATTCTATTAAAATAAATAAAAGAGAGATAGACTATAGAATTGAAACTAAAGATGAAAATATATTTATTGAGCTGAAAGCATATAGTAAAGAAAAAGAAATTGAATTAGGAAATACAAGCCAAAAATATACTATAAATTGGACTTATAAAGGTTCATATAAATATTTTACTGAAAAATATGGAAGTGTACCAGATAGAACTTGTAGATTTTGTTATATTACTACATCTAAATTTTCTAATGATGCTTTAGAAAAATTAAAAGAATTAAATAAAGGAAAATGTAAGTCAAAAAAACTAGATTGTTTTTATGATAGAGATAGGTTAATTAATTTATTAAAGACATACAAATGTAAGAAAGAGATAGAATTAATAAATAATTTCTATTAATATTAAAAAGTGTGAAAAATTTCTTAGAGTTATTTTTCACACTTTAATTTTACAACTAATCATATATTAATTCTTTTCAAAACATCCACCAATTAGCTGTACTCCGTCCACGAATCCATTTCTATAATACTTCTCATTCCAGTAAAAAATATAATCCATAAAATTTTCATCAAGTTTATTTAATTGCTTCTGTACATACTTTTTATTTTCTTTAGGAACATTCCTTAAAATATTAGCACTAATCTCATCAAAATAAACAAAATGTTTTCTATCTTCATCACAGGTTAGTGATGCTAAATCATCCTCTCTAAACATTAACCACTCTTTCAAAATATCCTCATTAACTTCTCTAAAACTATTCATAATAAAAACCTCCATAAAAATTAAAATTTTAATAGCAAAAAATTGCTTTTCAAAAATTCAACAAATACTAATTCTAGATACGAACACACGTACATTATGAATTGGGAAAAAATTGGGTAATAAACCCTCAAAAAATGCCATAAAAACGCACAAATGTTCTTAAAACCAAAATCAATAAATTTACTGAAATACCAACAAAAACTCTAATTTTCACAAAACCACAAAAACCGGTCAAACCTCGCTCATAACCCGAAGGCCATACCAAGAATTGAAAAACCAAGTATTTTACGCTATTGTCATAGATAAAATATAAAGAAAAGCGTTAATATGTATTAAAATAATTAACACAAAGTGATATAATCAAAATGGAATAAAAATATATCTTGAATATTAAAATGTGTAGATAGATAAATTATAAATAATATTAAGACAACGAGGTAAATTATGAAAGTTTTAACTATAAAGCAACCATGGGCAACTTTAATTATGCAAGGAGATAAGCGATTTGAATTTAGAAGTTGGCAAACTAAATACAGGGGAGAACTGCTTATACATGCTGGTAAAGGAATTGATAAAGAAGCGGTAAAAAGATTAGCAAATTATTTTCCGAAAGAATTGCCACAAGGTAAAATTTTAGGAAAAGTAACATTAGTCGATTGTATAAAGATGACACATGAATTTAAAGAAAAATTATTAAAAGAAAATAGTGATATTTATACAAAAAGTTCTTTTCAAGAAAATTATGGCTGGCAATTAGAAGATGTGCATGTCTTTAATGAACCAATAGATGCAAAAGGTCATTTGAGCTTATGGGAGTACGACCTTGAAAACGAGAAATAATTCCCAGAGCATAAAGAGAGTTTAAAATCGAGCAGTCTCAAACAATTATTTAAATAAAAGAGGAGCATAATTATGGAGAATAAAATACAGCAATTTAAACAATTAGTAAACAAATGTGATAATATTGTATTCTTTGGTGGCGCAGGTGTGTCAACTGAAAGTGGCATTCCTGATTTTAGGAGTAAGGACGGTTTGTATAACCAGCAATATAAATATCCGCCTGAGACAATACTAAGCCATACTTTTTTTATGAATAAAACGGAGGAATTTTTTAAGTTTTATAAATTAAAGATGAACTCGTTAAAATATCAACCTAATATTACTCATATAAAACTTTCAGAGCTTGAAGCTAGAGGAAAGTTAAAGGCGGTAATAACGCAAAATATAGATGGTTTGCATCAAAAGGCTGGCTCTAAGGTTGTATATGAATTGCATGGTAGTGTACTACGAAATTATTGCATGAATTGCAATAAATTTTATGATGCTGAATATGTGTTTAACAGCAATGGCATTCCGAGATGTAGTTGTGGAGGAATAATAAAGCCAGATGTAGTTTTGTATGAAGAGGGATTGAACGAGGAGACAATCGAAAAGTCGATATATGCTATACAAAATGCTGATTTGTTAATTGTTGCTGGCACATCACTTACTGTTCAACCTGCAAGTGGTTTAATAAACTTTTTTAGAGGCAGAAATCTTGTATTGATAAACAGGGATTCAACTCCTTATGATAATAAAGCAAATCTTGTTATAAATGATAGTTTAGGTAAAGTTTTCTCAAATTTATAAAGAATAAATTAAGAAACAACATAGGATAAATTATTTTAAACGTATAAAATGAATCAAAGGAGCAAATTATGAAGACTTTAGATGAATTGGTAGCAGATAAAATATTAGATTTAGTGCATTATGTATTATTAAAATTTATAAAACCAGATATGACTTTGAGCAAAGTAAATGAATTAGATATACAAGCAATCGAAAAATTAAAACAACAATATGGAATTGAAGCAATAATTTTAGACGTAGATGATACATTGCGTAAAGAGATGAAGGATATTCCAAAGGTTAATAAGGAATGGATTGAAAACTTAAAAGACAAGATAAAAATTATGATTGTAAGCAATGGAGTAGACAAAGATATAGAAAAATATTTCAATAAAAATGGAATAGATTACATAGGATTTGCGTGCAAACCATTAAAGAAGAACTTTGTAAAGGCATGTGAAAAGATGAATGTAAATCCGGAGAGTGTACTAATGGTTGGCAATAGCTTGTTTGATGATATATATGGCGGAAAAAGAAATAAGATGAAGACTGCACTTGTAAAAGAAGTAGAAGATAATGAGAGATAACTCAATAAAAACAAATAATACGCTGAATTGAGCTGTTATCAATAAGCCTAGAAGAAATATGAATTTTACGTGAAAATTGGCACTCAATACTTGACTCTGCTAAAAATAGATGTATAATATATCTGTAAATGGTAAAGAATATTTATCATAAACATGTGCCACTCTCATCAAGTGTCAACACATAATATATTTTAAGGAGTTGATTTTTATGATGATGATACCTAGAAAACATGATTTTGATTTATTTGATGATGTATTTGGAGATTCATTCTTTAATGAGGGAGCAAGTAGACTAATGAAAACAGATATTAAAGAGAAGAAAAATGAATACATTATTGACATTGACTTACCAGGATATGACAAAGAAGGAATAAAACTTGAGATTCAAGATGGATATTTAACAGTATATGCTAGTGTTAATAAAGAAGAAAATGACGAAGAAAAAGGCAGATTTGTACGTAAAGAAAGATATTCTGGAGCTTGCTCTAGAAGCTTCTATGTTGGAGAAAACATTACAGAAGATGAAATTAAAGCTAAATTTAAGAATGGTACATTAACTATTGTTGTTCCAAAGAAGGAAGACAAGAAAGAATTACCAAGCAAAAAATATATTGAAATTGAATAATGAAAAGTCCTACAGAAATGTGGGACTTCTTTAGTTTCAATTTGAACTAAAATTTTATTTGATTTCTATAATATTTTAATGACCAATATTATTGATTGGTCAAAGGTGACAAGAAGATTGAATAAATGCCCTTTTTATGATAGTATGTAAATGTAAAGGTTTGTTTTTTTAAGATTAACGGTTTTAAAAAATGTGAATATTAGGAGGTATTATGTGTACAGCTACAACTTATAAAACTAAAGATTTTTATTTTGGACGTACGTTAGACTATGAGTTTTCATATGGAGACGAAGTTACGATTACTCCACGAAATTTTAAGTTTAACTTTAGAAAAATGGGGGAGATGAATTCGCATTATGCTATTATTGGGATGGCTTATGTGATAGAAGATTACCCATTGTATTATGATGCAATAAATGAGAAAGGGCTTGGAATTGCTGGACTTAATTTTGTTGGAAACGCAGTCTATCATGATGAAAAAGAAGGGAAAAATAATGTAACTCAGTTTGAGTTTATTCCATGGATTCTTGGGCAGTGCTCAAGTGTTGATGAAGCGAAAAAGCTTATTCAAAATATGAATTTTTTGAATGAGCCTTTTAATGATAATTTGCCACTTGCACAATTGCATTGGATTATTGCTGATAGTAACAAAGCAATTACTGTGGAGTCTGTGGCGGATGGAATAAAAATATATGATAATCCAGTCGGTGTGCTTACTAATAATCCGCCGTTTGATAAGCAAATGTTTAATTTGAATAATTATATGCATTTGTCAAATAAGTCACCAGAAAACACGTTTTCTTCTAGACTGGATTTAAAGAATTATAGCCGTGGAATGGGAGCGATTGGACTTCCAGGAGATTTATCTTCGCAATCTAGGTTTGTTAGAACAGCATTTGTTAAGATGAATTCTGTTTCTGGAGATGGAGAATTAGAGAGTGTTAGCCAGTTTTTCCATATTCTTAATTCTGTTGACCAACAGAGAGGTTGCTGTGATTTAGGGGATAATAAATATGAAATAACTATTTATACATCATGTTGTAATGCGACAAAAGGGATTTATTATTATACAACTTATGATAATCACCAAATTACAGCTGTAAATATGAACAAAGAGAATTTGGAATGGAACAAGCTTATAAGGTATCCACTTATAAAAGAAGAACAGATTAAATTACAAAATTAGAACTTTTATAGAGAAGCATAGAGGTAGGATTGAAAATTTTTAGATTTGTTCTTAAGAATATACGGTGTATATTTCGCTATAGCGAAAACTACAACAAAATATGATAAATAAAACAAAAGAAAAAGAAGGCAAGTGCTAGTCGGCATTTGCTTTTTGCATATAAGACTAATGGTATATAGTGCTAATATAAATGCTGATTAATTTTATTATAAATGTATTGCAAATTTTCCATATAACTGGTAATATATTTAATGTAATTATTGATTTATAAGGTAGGTTTTTCTATGACAATACTAGGTTATGATGTTAGAATATATTTTTTACTATTTATGATATATGCTGTAGCAGGTTGGATAATGGAGGTTACATGTAAACTTATTCAGTATAAAAGGTTTATAAATAGAGGATTTTTAATTGGACCTTATTGCCCGATTTATGGCTATGGAGCCCTTCTAATAACCTTTTTATTGGGAAGATATAAATATGATGCACTTGTGCTATTTGTTATGGCGATAGTCGTATGCGGAACTTTGGAATACTTGACCAGTTTAGTAATGGAAAAAATGTTTAAGGCAAGATGGTGGGATTATAGCCAAAGAAAGTTTAATTTAAATGGACGAGTTTGTTTAGGCACAATAATTCCTTTTGGAATTTTGGGATTAATGGTGACATATGTAACAAATCCTTTTTTACTAGATAAACTAGAATTAATACCAGAGATGTGGTTAAATATTGTGTCTGGAATATTATTTGCAATTTATGTGGTTGATAATATTGTTTCTGGAGTTGTTATTAAAGCAATTAAAAAGGCTGATATTACTGCAAGTAAGGAAACTGATAATACAGAAGAGATTACTAAGAAGGTAAGGGAAATTTTACAAAGCAAGTCTGCATTACATAGAAGATTGGTAGATGCTTTCCCTAAATTACAAGCTGTTAAGATAAAAATTAAAGACCAAACAGAGAAGATAAAGAAAGAAGCAATTAGGCAAAAAGAAGAAATAGAAACAAAGGTTGAAGATACAACAAAAGCAATTGCTGAAAAAGTAAGCAATGTTAGTATAACTGGAAAAAAGAAAAAGCAAATTAAAGAAGAAAATGAAAAATAGATAATAAAGGTGCTGAATAAAATCGGCATTTTTTTGTGCCTATAAGTTTGCATTGCGAATAATTAAAATTGCATAAATTTTTCAATCTTGGAAAAAATATGTAATAAATGTTTTAGACGGAGCGGGAGGAAAAATTATGCAATCTTTTTGGGAAGAGGAGAGAAAAAATTATAAAGAATATGAGAGTATAAGAAATGATATGAGGGCCTCTGTTTGTGTTATTGGCGGAGGACTTACGGGTCTTACAACAGCGTATTATTTAAGTAAATATACTAATGTTGTTTTATTAGAAAGAGATAGAATTTGTAGTCACACGAGTGGCAGAAACACTGGAAAAGTTACTAGTCAGCATGAGGTTTTTTACAGATATTTAATAGATTCACAGGGAAAAGAATTTGCAAAAAAATATTTAGAGGCAAATCAGAAGGCAATAGAAAATATTAGTGAAATAGTGCAGAATGAAAAAATAGATTGTGACTTTAAGAGAGAAAAGGCATATGTTTTTACTGCAAAAGAAACAGAAGTAGACAAATTGAAAAAAGAGCAGAGAGCAGTAGATAAACTAGAAAAAGATTTGTGCCAATATGTTAATAAAATAGAGCTACCAATGGAAATTGCAGGAGCGATTGAGTTTAGGAGTCAGGCAAAGCTTCACCCTGTAAAATATGGATATGGATTGGCAAAATGTATTGTGAATAATAATAGTAGAATATTCGAAAATTCACAAGTTACAGATATAAAAAAGTCAAATGGAAAGTATGAAATATATGTAGATAAAAATAAAGTTACGGCAGACTATGTGGTAATTGCTACAAGATATCCGTTTATAAAGATTCCGGGTTACTATTTTTTGAAGATGTATCAATCAACATCTTATGCAATAGTTGCTGATGTAAAAAGCGAATTGTTTGATGGAATGTATATAAATTACGAAGTTCCAAATATGTCTTTTAGGGTAATCGAGGATAATGGAAAGAAATTACTATTAGCGGTTGGTTATGATTATAAAACTGGAACGGAGGAATTGAAAAATGGATATACGAGGCTTGAAACAGCTGTAAGAAAAATGTATCCAGATGCAGAAGTGCTATATAAGTGGTCTGCAGAGGATTGCATAAGCCTCGACAAAATCCCGTATATAGGAGATTTTTCTGTTACGATGCCTAATGTGTATGTGGCAACAGGGTTTAATAAATGGGGAATTACATCATCAAATGTTGCGGCAAACATAATAGCAGATAAAATATTAGGAAAAGAAAATGAGTATGAAGATTTGTTTAAAGCAAGAAGAGTAGAACCAATAAAGAATAGAGTCGAAGTAGAAAATATGTTAAAAGAAGCTAATAAATCAATACTTATGAGTAGGTTTAAAATACCAAAAGGTGAAATAGATGATATAAGAATAGGAGAGGGCAAGATAATTGAAATAGATAATAAAAAGGTTGGAGTGTATAAAGCAAATACTGGAGAAATTTTTAAAGTAAAACCTATTTGCACACATCTGGGGTGTGAGCTGTACTTTAATAATATAGATAAAACTTGGGAATGCCCATGCCATGGCTCGAAATTTAGCTATGATGGAAAATCAATAGAAGTACCAAGTAATAAGAATTTGGAATGATTAATTAGGTAAATAATGGGAAAAATGTTGACATTAACATAAAGAGAAAATATAATACTAATATGATTCTTATATACCAATAATAAATGAAGATTGGTACGAAAAATATACTATTAAGTATAATGGTAGAGAGTCAATTTTTGGCCTCGAATTTACGCTTGATTATGAGTATCTTTCGATGTATGTTCAGAGTTTGAAGGCAAAATATGAGGCAAAGAGTACCATGAATGATTAATTAAAACATTTATTCATTTTCTAAAAATAACACCAAAATTTAATAGTATACTTGCCTTCCAGGAATACTCCTTGGAAGGCTTTTATGTAACACATTTTGAGCAAAAAAATTATGCTATAAATGTGGCAATTGTATAAAAGAGTTAAAATCTTTAAAATAGCAAAATTTTATTGACGAGACTATTCTTAAAATGTATAATGTTATTACTAACATATGAAGGGGATTTTTAGAATGCAATCAAGAAGTGAGAATAGAAAGAAAAAACAAGAAAAGCAAAGAATTATATTAGGAATTATAATTTTAATATTAGCTATTTTAATAACGATAATAACTGCAAGTATAATTAGTAAGAATACTGCGAAAGAAGTTGCCACAAAGGAACCAAAAAGTTTAGCGGATGAATTCGTAAATAGTGTAAATACACAAAATTTTGAAGAAGATGTAAATGAAGAGATTATAGAAAATAGTGTAGAAGAGAACGAAGTAGTTGAAAATACAGTAACTGAAGAAAAAGATAAAAATACGAGTGGTACAAAATATAGATTAGAAGTAAATTGTAAGCAAAATGTAGTTAATGTATATGAAAAAGATGAAAACGGAGAATACAAAAACTGCGTAAAGGTAATGCTTTGTTCGGTTGGCTTTGCAACCCCAACGAGCGGAACTTATTCACTAAAAAAATATGGTGGATGGGAATGGAAAGGGCTTCAAGGTGATGTGTATGGTCAATATGTAACACAAATAACTGGAAATATATTGTTCCATTCTGTACCATATACTGAGAAATATAATAATGCAAGTTTAGAATATTGGGAGTATGATAAACTAGGTACTTCAGCTTCTTTGGGTTGCATAAGGCTTACTGTAAAAAATGCAAAATGGATATATGATAATTGTGCGGCTGGAACAAAAGTATATTTTTACAAAGATTCTAACCCTGGACCATTGGGTAAGCCATCAGAAAGAAAAATTTCTGGAGACAGTGAGGTAAATAGTTGGGACCCAACTGATCCAGCTTCGGACAACCCTTGGAAGGAGTATGATATTGCCAAAAAGAATGATAAAGAAAACACAGAAAGCAATAAAAATAACAATATTGAAAATAAAATAGAAAACACAGAGCAAAATACAGAAGTGCCAGGCAATACGGAAAATACTGAAACCAATACGGAAATAACAAATAATACAGAGAGCAATAAAAATAATGAGACTTTTCAAGGAAAAAACAATATTACAAATACAGAGAACAGAAATACAGAAAACGAAAATTATGAAGTTGGGAGTAATATAGAAAGTGATAATGACTAAATATTGTTGAAAAATAATTACAATTTTGACTACGTCAAAGCCCATTTAAAACGCGGTTACATACAAAAAGTATGCGCCATTGCCTTTTAAATGGGACTTTTTCTTGACAAAATTTAATTCTTTTCCAACTGAAGCTTTAGCTAAAAGCAAAAATTAAAAATATAAATTTTTTAATATAAAAGTTTAATTTTATTACCATCACGGCTTATAAATCCCTCATCTACCAAGCATTTGAGCTCACGCATCATTGCACTTCTATCTACGCTTAGGTAATCAGCGAGGCTAGTCATTGAAATTGGAAGTGTAATATTTTTAGAGAAGTTTTTACTAGAAAGAATAGAAAAATAAGTAAGTAATTTATCTCTGATAGACCTCTTTGAAAGTATTTCTATTCTAGTATTTTGATGTACTGCTTGTTTTAATATAAGCTCTAGTAGACTAGATACGAGTGTTGTGTGAAATTTACAATTGCTTCTGCATTTTTCGTGTATGTCATCATACAAAAATAGAAGAGCCTCACATTTATCCATTGCTAAAACAAAAAGTTCGTGGTTGGTATGAACAGGGTAGAAAGCTTCACCAAAAATATCTGTTTCAACAAAACTTTCTATTATATCCTTGTTTCCGTTTAAATCATATCTAATTAAATCCGCTTTTCCAGAAAGCAGTATGCAAATTTGTTTTCTTTTTTCTATGTAAGTTGTAATAATACTGCCTTTTTCAAAGGTCTTACGTTGAACCTTAATACAATTACAAGAAATGTTTTCAATTATATCTGATATTTCCATTAACATTGTCCTTAAATTTGTAAATAAAATTTACTCAATTATACTTCAAAAACGTTGCATTTGCAACAGAAAAAATAAATTGTTAAGGTATAATAGTTATGAGATAATGTTTTTTTGGTAAGTTATGTCGATGGGGGCAGAAAAATGTTTTGCAAACAATACTGTTTAGTTATATTAAAAAATATTATTTATAATGAAACTAAAGAGGCAGTAATTTAGGTAAATCCAAGGAGGAATTTATGAAGGTTATTAAGAGAGATGGACGTGTAGTAGATTTTAATAGAGAGAAGATTGCAATTGCTATTGAGAAGGCAAACCAAGAGGTTACAGAAAAGGAAAGAGCAGATAAGCAAGATATTAAGGACATAATAAAATACATTGAGGCACTTGATAAAAAGAGAATTTTAGTTGAAGATGTGCAAGATATAATAGAAGAACAACTTATGGATAAGAAAAAGTTTAAGCTTGCAAAAAAATACATGATTTATAGATATAATAGAGCATTGGTTAGAAAAAAGAACACCACAGACGAATCTATTCTTGGACTCATAAAAAATCAAAATATGGAGATGTTGGAAGACGGAACACGTAAGAATGCTGTGCTTGCATCTTCTCAGAGGGATTACATAGCTGGAGAGGTTTCTAAGGATTTAACGAAGAGACTACTGTTACCTGAAAAAATAGTAAGGGCTCATGAAGAAGGAGTACTATATTTTCATGATATGGACTATTTTTTACAACCAATTTTTAATTCTAGTGTGATTAGTATTGGAGATATGCTTGACAATGGTACAGTTATAAATGGCAAATTAATAGAGAGTCCAAAAAGTTTTAGAGTTGCTTGCACGGTTCTTGCACAAATTCTTGCAACAGTTGCGTCAACACAATACGGTGGACAATCTGTAGATATAAGTCATTTGGGAAAGTATGTTAGAAAGAGTTATGAAAAATTTAAGGAAGAGTTTGGAGACGTGCCTTCAAAAGAAATATTAGATAAAAAGATAAAAGAAGAAGTAACGAGTGGGGTACAAACACTTCAATATCAGATAAATACACTAATGACTACAAACGGGCGTAGTCCACTGGTTTCATTATTTATGTATTTAAGAGAAGGCGATGAATACATAAAAGAAAATGCACTTATAATAGAAGAAATCTTGAAGCAAAGAATTGAGGGAATGAAGGATGCAGAAGGAAAATATATTAATCCGGAATTTCCAAAGTTGATCTATGTAATCGATGAAAATAACTGTTTAAATGGTGAAAAATATGATTATTTAACACAGCTTGCGTTAGAATGTGCTAATAAGACGCAAGAGCCAAGTTTTATATCAGCTAAGAAAATGCGTGAGAATTATAGCGGAAATGTCTTTTCGCCAATGGGCTTTAGAAGTTTTCTAACTCCATGGAAAGATGAGAATGGAACATATAAATTTGAAGGTAGATTTAATCAAGGTATTGTTAGCATAAATTTACCACAAATTGCAATCGTGGCAGATGGTGATGAAGATAAATTCTTTATCTTGCTAGATGAAAGACTGGAATTGTGTCATGAAGCATTATTGTGCAGACATTATGCTTTGCTTGGTACAGTAAGTGATACGAGCCCAATACATTGGATATATGGTGCGATAGCACATTTAAAATCGGGAGAAAAAATAGACAAATATTTGAAAGATGGTTACTCTACAATTTCGTTAGGATATGTAGGAGTATATGAAGCAACAATGATGATGAAAGAAGTTTCTAACACTGAACCAAATGGAAAAGAATTTGCTATAAAGATAGTAAAGTATTTAAAAGAAACTGTTGAAAAGTGGAAGAAAGCCTCTGGCTTAGGTTTTTGCTTATATGGAGAAACAAGTCAAAAGGTATGCAAAACATTCGAAAGAATAGACAAAGAAAGATTTGGAGTAATAAAAAATGTAACAGACAAAGAAAAATATACAAGTTCGTACCATGCGAGTGAAGATGAAAAAATAGACTATAAAGAAAAACTAGCATTTGAAAGCGTATTTCAAAAATTATCATTGGGAGGAGTTGTTTCACAAATTCCGAGCGAATATATTGGAGAATTAAGTGATAAAGAAGAATTCATAAAATTTGTGTATGATAATGTACAATATTTGGAGTTTACAAAAGAACTCAAAAAATAACTAAAATTAATATGTTGATATAATAAACAGACTGTAAAAAAGTTCTACAAAAAAATGAGTGAAGAAATTCGCTCATTTTTATTTCAATAGATTTTTCATGTTGTCCTTGAGTCATACATTCTTAAAATTAGGGTTATCTAAAAATAACATCTACTGAGCCTTTTTATCATGCTTATTCTTATAGTATGTATTTTTAATAATATCTAATTCGAGTATACGAATTTCGATTGAGTCTATCAATATTAAATCTGGGTGACTTATATGAAAAAAATTTTCTTTAATGAATGAAATAGAAATTTACAAATGTCATTTATTTGTCACTTTGATGATGTATTATAATTCCAGTAAAAGAAAATTTGAAAAGAAAGGAAAATATAATGGAAATTTTAAGAGTTGAAGATTTGGTTAAGACATATGGAAAAGGTGAAAATCAGGTTAATGCAGTTGACCACATTTCGTTTTCGATAGATAAAGGAGAATTTGTTGCGATTGTTGGTGCTAGTGGAAGCGGAAAATCTACGTTGTTACATTTGTTAGGAGGAGTGGATAGACCAACTTCAGGCAAAGTGTTCATAGATGGAAAAGACATTTATTCTTTAAATGATGATAATCTGGCTATATTTAGAAGGAGACAAATTGGTTTAATCTATCAATTTTACAATTTAATACCAATATTGAATGTAAGAGAAAATATAACATTGCCATGTGACTTAGACGGACAGAAAGTTGATGAGAAAAGATTAGATGAGTTGATAAAAACATTAGGGTTAGAAAAAAGAGAGAAGCATCTGCCAAACCAATTATCTGGAGGACAACAACAACGTGTATCAATAGGAAGAGCAATGATAAATAATCCAGCATTAATGCTAGCAGATGAGCCAACAGGAAACTTAGATTCAAAGGCGAGTGACGAAATAATATCATTATTAAAATTGTCGAACAAAAAGTTTAACCAGACTGTTGTAATAATTACTCACGACTTAGAAATAGCAAAAGAAGCAGAGAGAGTTATAACAATAGAAGATGGAAAGATAATAAAGGATGAGAAAAATTTCGCCCAATAGGGACGCACTTTCTTGGGAGAAGAAGAAAAAATAATATAAATTTTGTCCAGTAAAGGAAGCTGTTTGGAAACGAAAAGCTAGTTTCGCCCAAGAAAGGGCGTCCCTATTGGGCGAAAAGATGGAGAATATATAATGAATGTTTTAAATAAGTTGACTAAGAAAAATTTATTGCTTAATAAGAAACGTACTGTTGTTACTATTATTGGAATTATGCTTTCTACTGCACTGGTTTGTGCGGTTGCGGGGCTGGTTACAAGTGCACAGCAGACATTTGTAAATCTTATTAAGAATAATGATGGTGATTATCATATTTCGTTTTCTAATGTGCCACAGGAACAGCAAAAATATATTACTCAAAACAATGCGGTTGATAGTTACTATACTACAAAAGAGCTTGGATACAGCAAGTTTGAAAGTATTCAAAATGAGGATAAACCATATATTTATGTGGTTTCTATGAATGAAAAAGCTTTCGAAAAAGGTGCATATAAATTGATAGAAGGTCGAATGGCTCAAAATGAGAATGAGATTGTTATTCCACAACATTTAATTGATAATGGTAGAGTTAAGATTAATATGGGAGATAAGATTACTTTAAATGTTGGAACAAGAGAACTAATGGACGGCAGTAAGCTTAATCAAAAAAATCCATATCTAGCAAGTTCGTCAAAAGAATATATATATCAAGAGACTGGAAAAGCCGGAGACAACGAAGATTATGAGGAGCAAATTGTTGATGGACAGGAAAAAGAATACACTGTTGTTGGAATAATGAAAAGACCTAACACAGGACTTGAACCTTATTCTGCACCAGGCTATACGGCAGTTACATATTCAAATGATGAGAAAAATGCAGGTGGCACAGACAAAATAACATCATCAATAGGCACAAAATTAAATACAAATGCTTCAAATGAAATTTTATCAGCAGAAGAAAATGAAAAATCAGTGACAGCTGATGCTACAATAAAAAGCTCACAAACAGCCAACTTCTATGTGACTCTAAAAAATCCAAAAGAATATGAAAATGTAATGAATCAAATTAAAAATACTATAGAAGCTGAAACTGATAGTGAAATTGAAGTAGATATTAATAAGGACTTATTAAGATTTGAAGGAGTTCTGAGTGAGAGTATATTAGGTGTTTTGTATAGAATTGCTGGTGTTATTATAGTAATAATAGTTGTAAGTAGCGTGTTTGTAATAAGAAACAGCTTCAGTATTTCTGTATCTGAAAAAACAAAACAATATGGAATGCTAGCATCTGTTGGAGCAACTAAAAAACAAATAAAAAGAAGTGTTTTACTAGAAGGATTATATATTGGTATAATTGCAATTCCACTTGGAATCTTATTAGGAATTGTTGCAATAATAATTTTACTATGGATTGTAAATTTGTTATTAGTAGACATGATGGAAGGCACATCATTTGTATATGATGTACCAGTAGCAGCAATATTAATTTCAATAGCAATTTCAACAGTTACAATATTCTTATCATGCTTAATTCCTGCAATAAAAGCATCTAAAATTCCACCAATTGAGGCAATACGTGGAACAGATGATATAAAGATAAAGACGAGAAAAATAAAAACATCAAAATTAACGAAAAAATTATTTGGAATAGGCGGAGTAATTGCAAGCAAAAACTTAAAAAGAAATAGAAAAAAATACAGAACAACAGTTGTATCGCTAGTTGTAAGTATATCAATATTCATAGCACTTTCATCATTTTTAACTTATGGACAGATGATGACAGGTTCATATTATACAGATTTGAGCTATAACATAGCCGTAAATGGTGGAAATGAAGCATTATATGAAAAAATTGCGACATGGAGCGGAATAAATAGCTACAGTTATTCATACCAGACTAGTGCTGAGATAGACGTAAACAAATATGGAACAGACTTTGCTAAAGAAGAATTAGAAAATAAAAAACAGATATATGAAGAAGACTTCCCAGAAGATGTTGGAAAATATGAATATAATACTCTAGGTTTGACAATTGTTATGGTTAACAATGACTACTTCAAGTCATATGTAAAAAGCCTTGGAATGAACGAGAAAGATTATTCAAATATAGCAATACTTGGAGACGACATGATGCATTATCTAGGGCAAGGAAAATCAAAGGTTGAGCATTATTTTAATGTTAAAGCTGGAGAATCAATGGAAGTTACTATGGATGATGAGCAAAAGCAAATAAAAATTTCTAAAATTACAACAGAAAGACCAATGGGATATGAAAGCTGTTATACAGAGGGAGGCTACTTGTTTGTATCTGAAGATTATTCAGTAGTTACTAAAGATAAGAGTGAATTAAATAGTGGAAACCTATGCATAGATGCACAAAAACCATCAGAAATAGAAAACAAGCTAACAGACCTTAAAAAAGAAGGCGAAGACTTTGAAGATATAATGATAACAAATTTAGCTGAGTATGCAGATCAACAAAAAAGGATAATAATACTCGTATCAATATTCTTGTATGGATTCATAGCAGTAATCACACTAATTGGTGTAACTAATATATTCAACACAATAACAACAAACATGATACTACGTTCAAAAGAATTTGCAAACCTAAAATCAATAGGAATGACAACAAAAGAATTTAACAAAATGATAAAATTAGAGAGCATAATGTATGGAGCAAAATCATTGCTAATAGGAATACCAATAGGGCTTTTAGGCTCATATGAAATATTCAAATCGTTTACAAATTCGATAGACTTTGGATTTATAATACCATGGCATGCAATAATAATTTCTGTAATATTTGTATTTATAATAGTAGGACTAACAATGAAATATTCACTAAACAAAATAAACAAGCAAAACATAATAGAAACAATAAGACAGGATAATATATAAAATTATAAATATTAATAAGTTGTAACTAGCAAAAGACTGGATTGTAATTAATCTGGTCTTTTGGTTTTCGAAAAATTTTATATAACTGATGCTATTCGTAGTTTTGTATGATATAATGTAATGGAAAATAGAGATTGGGAGAAAATAGCAATGAAAAATAAGAAGATTATAATTATTGTAATAAGCATTATTCTAATATTAGCGATATCTGTGGGAATAGGAATAACGATATATTTTAACAATAAACCTAAAAATAAACCGGAAGACGTATTGCAGACTTTTGCTTCATATATTAATGATAAGAAGTATGAAGATATGTATTCTTTGTTGTCATCAAAAAGCAAAGCTAATATTTCGGAAGAAGATTTTATTAAGAGAAATAAAAATATTTATGAAGGCATAGAGGCTGAAAATTTTAGTGTTGACATACAGAGTATAGAAAATGAAAATAAATTAGCAAAAGTTACATATAAAAATAGTATGGATACAATGTCTGGACATGTTGACTTTACAAATACTGTAACTCTTGAATTGAACGAAGAAAAAGAATATAAAATAGATTGGACGTCTAACTTGATTTTTCCAAAGTTGAATACCGAAGATAAGGTAAGGGTAAAGACCATAGAAGCAAAGAGAGGTAGTATTTTAGATAGAAATGGAGAATACTTGGCAACAAACGGAGTTGCTTCAAAAATAGGTCTTGTTCCTGGAAAGATGAGTGATAATAGGGAAGAAGATATTGCAAAAATTGCTGAACTTTTAAATATGACTTCAGATGGTATAAATAGCGAGCTTTCGGCATCATATGTCAAGGCTGATACTTTTGTTCCGTTAAAGACTGTGGGAAAGAATGAAATGGAATTAAAGAATAAATTACTAGAGATAAAGGGAATAAAAATAATTGATGCAGATGAGAGAATATATCCACAGGGAGTGTCAACCTCTCAATTAGTGGGCTACATCCAACCAATAAATGCGGAAGAGCTGAAAGAAAAGGCAAAAGATGGGTATACTTCGAGTAGTAAAATTGGAAAATATGGATTAGAACGTGCTTACGAGAGTACTTTAAGAGCAGTAAACGGTTCAGAAATTTACATAGAAGATGCAAATGGAAATAAGAAAACATCTATTGCAAAACAAGAACAAAAAGACGGTCAAGATGTGAAATTGACAATAGATAGTAAATTACAACAGACTGTATATGAACAGTTTAAAGATGACAAGAGTGCTGTTGTTGTTATGAACCCGAAGACGGGAGAAGTGCTTGCACTTGCAAGTTGCCCATCATTTGATTCTAATGATTTTAGCTTAGGAATGACAACGGCAGATTATAAGAATTTAACGGAAAACCCAGATAATTTATTATATAATAGATATTTGGCAACATATGCTCCTGGGTCATCGTTTAAACCGATAATTGGCGCAATAGGGTTAACTACTGGTGCTTTTTCAGCAGATGATGACTTTGGAAGAAGCGGAACAAAGTGGCAGAACGATAGTTCTTGGGGAGATTTCTATATAACAACACTTTCTACGTATAATGGACCTGCAAATCTGAAAAATGCATTAATACATTCAGATAACATATATTTTGCTAAGGCTGCTTTAAAAATAGGAGGCAAAAATCTAATAAATTCACTAAAAAATATAGGGTTTGGACAACAAATAGAGTTTCCACAAACAATAAGCAAGTCTTCATACTCAAACAGTGAAAGCTTTACAAACGAAACACAACTTGCAAATTCCGGATATGGTCAAGGAGAAGTCTTAGTAAACCCAATACATATGGCAATGATGTACTCAGCATTTGTAAATGAAGGCAACATGATAATGCCATACTTGGAGTATAAAGAGAATGCAAGTTCACAAACGGCTAAATACTACAAGGAAAATGCATTTTCAAAAGAAGCTGCAAACGAAGTAAGAGACGGCTTAATACAAGTTGTAGAAAATCCGAGTGGAACAGCACATTCAGCAAAAATTGAAGGAAAAACAATAGCAGGAAAAACAGGAACAGCAGAAATAAAACAATCAAAGGACGATACCGAAGGCACAGAAATAGGCTGGTTTAATGCATTCAACGTAGGAGAAAGTGATGAGAGCTTATTACTAGTAGTAAGCATGGTAGAAAACGTAAAAGGAAAAGGTGGCAGTCATTATTTATTACCAAAAGTAAGAGCAATTTTCGCCCAATAGGGACGCCCTTTTTTGGGCGAAAGTCACTTAAAAGTCACAAATGAATGATAAATTTAATATAGAAAATGAGGATAACATGGAAAAAGAGAAGAAAAGCAAAATAAAAAAAATATTAGTTAATCTGACAATATTTATATTACTTATAATTTTAACATTTTCATTAGTGTTGAAAGACCAAGATGTTTCACAAATATTTAGTGTTGCTGCTAAGGTAAAAAAACAATATATTCTATTTGCTGTACTTGCAATGAGCATTTACATTTTAGGAGAAGCTGTAAATATTACGAGAATTTTGAAAGAACTTGGTGAAAAATCAAAGCTTATAAGTAATATCAGATACACACTAATTGGATTTTTCTTTAGTGCAATAACTCCTGCTGCAAGTGGAGGACAGCCAATGGAAATATATTACATGCATAAAGATGATATTTCTGTTGCAAATTCTACTTTGGCACTATTAATGCAACTTTGCAGTCTGCAAATAGTTACAATAACAGTAGGAACTATAAGTGCTGTAATACATTTTGAGGTACTAAAAAGTGGATTAATTTATTTATTAATACTTGGAATTATATTGAATTCAAGTGCTTTAATGTTATTGATAATTGCAATTTTTTCGAAGAAACTTTCGGAGGGATTAATAAAGTTTGCAGTGAAATTACTAAAATTCTTTAGAATTCCTAATGTAGAAAAAAAGCAAGAAAAACTAGAAAAAGAATTAGAATCATATCAAACAAGTGCAAAATACATAAAAGAGCATAAAATATTAATGTTAAAAACTGTGATAACAACTGTTGTACAAATGATAGCATATTATAGTGTGCCATATTGGATTTACTTAGCATTTGGATTAACAGAATACAACATATTTGAAATATTAACATTGCAAGCAGTGCTATATGCTACAGTGTCCGGAATTCCATCGCCTGGGGCTGTTGGAGTAAGCGAGGGTGGATTTTTAGGAATATTTAAAAACGTATTTCCAGAGACAATAATTAGCAGTGCAATGCTTCTAACAAGAGGCGCAAATTTCTATTTATTTATTATAATAAGTGCGATAATTGTTATGATAAGCACATTTAGAGAGAAAAGAATTGAAAAAAAGCAAATGCAAGAAACGGAAGTTTTAACAGAGAAAAGTGAAAAATAATGAACATAAGCTTTACATTCACATATAATATAAAAGAGGTGTAAAACTTATGGCGTATTCGGAAAGAGAATTAATTGCAAGAATGATACAATGTGAAGCTGGCGGTGAAGGAGATAATGGAATGAAGGCCGTGGCAAGTGTTATAATGAATAGAGTAAATGTACCAAATGGCGAATATGCAAGAATTTCGCAGGGGGGAAATATTAGAAACATATTATTTCAACAAGGACAATTTGACTGTGCAAGAGAAACTATACGTGGAAGCTATAACAGTCAAAACATATACAACATGACTCCGACAGATGTGCATTATAACATTGCAGATTGGGCATTATCAGGTAACAGGCTAAATGAGATAGATAACTGTTTGTGGTACTTAAATCCATTTAGACCAACGTGTGGAAGCACTTTCCCAGCAAATGGTTCAGGAAGTTTGCATACAAGGCTAGGCAAACATTGCTTTTACAAGCCAACACCTCTATATAATAACACTTAAAAAGAGGTATTGTTGAAAGATTATGTGGATTCAATTTTTTTCAACTGACAAAAGTACCTTGATGGAGGAATGGTAAATGGAAAATAAAGAAATAGAAAATAGACAGTTGCTAAATCCAAACCAGCAAGATAATTGGCCAGAAACCTTGAAAAATCCAATATATACACCGGCATTTTTACGTGAACAAATAGGAAAATTGATGCGTGTTGAATTTTTAATTGGAACAAATAATTTAGTTGATAGAATTGGTGTACTAGAAGATGTTGGAGCAAGCTATATTTTGCTTCGTTCATTTGAAAATGATAGTTTAGTTTATTGTGACATATATGCAATAAAATTTATCACAATATCAACAACAGGAATATATGCAAATTATCTGCAAATGAGCAAATATAATAGAAATACGTATTATTAATAGTAGAGAAATAATTTATATTTTAATATAAGTTATTTCTTAAAATTTATAAAAGGGGAAATGAATGAAAAAAATTTTATTGGTAGAAGACAATGAGGCTATTCAGAAAGGGCTAAAATATTCATTAGAGCAAGAAAAATTTGTAGTAGAACTTGCAAGTAATGTAAAGACTGCTAAGGACAAGCTTGTCAAAAGTGAGTTTAACCTAATAATATTAGATGTAATGCTTCCAGATGGAAGTGGTTTTGAGTTGTGCAGAGATATTAAGAAAAATATGACGACTCCGATATTATTTTTAACAGCAAAAGACGAAGAACAAGATGTTGTAAATGGGTTTGATTTAGGAGCAGACGATTATGTCGTAAAACCTTTTAGACCACGAGAGTTAATATCAAGAATAAATAATATTTTAAGAAGATATGAAAAAGAAGAAAGCAATAAACTGCAGGCAGGAAACGTAATAATAGATTTAGATGCATCCAGAGTATATGTAGGACAGGAAGAAATTGTGTTTACAGCACTCGAATACAAAATTTTAGTACTGTTGTTCTCTAATATGGGAAAGACTGTAACAAGAGAGAATATTTTAGATAAAATCTGGGATGTGGCAGGAAACTTTGTAAACGATAATACGCTTACTGTTTATGTAAAAAGAATAAGAGCGAAACTCGGAGAAAATGATGTAATTAAAACTATTAAAGGAATTGGGTACAGAGTTGAAAAGTAAGCAGGGAGTGAGAATAAATGGAAAAAGTTAAAATTGCAATATGCGGAGCATGTTTAGTAATTGTTGCAATATTTGGATATTGTTATATTTCAGAAAAGCAGAATGAAAAATATGAATATATAGTAAATTCAGCAATATCGAATATAGTTGATACAGTAATAGAAAAATATCCAGATGTAAGAGAAGAAGAAATATTGAATATATTAAGAAACACTAAAAATAACAAAACCAATATATTAAAAAAATATGGTTATTTAGATAATGAAAATTATATAAAAAAATTAGAAGATGAAAAAAATGTAGACAGAAAAATAAACATATTATATATTTCGATATTTGGAATTGTAATTATATTAATTGTAATATATTACAATAATAAAAAAGAGATCAGAATAAGAGAAGTAAATCGATATTTAAATGAAGTAAACAGAGGCAACTACAAGCTAAAAATAGAAGAAAACGGAGAAGATGAAATATCAAGGTTAAGAAATGAATTGTATAAAACTACAATATTATTAAGAGAAACTGCTGAAAATAGTGAGAAAGAAAAAGTGAGCCTAAGTAATTCTTTGGCAGATATATCACACCAAATAAAAACGCCAATTACATCAATGAGAATAATGCTAGATAATATAGAAGACAATCCAAACATGGATAGTAAAACTAGAGTAGAGTTCATAAAAGAAATAAGTAAACAGGTTGACTGGATTTCTTCTTTGGTAGTCTCATTACTGAAACTTGCAAAATTTGATGCAGGAGCTATTGTAATGAAAAATGAAGAAATAAATGTAAGGAACTTAATAGATAAAGCTGTATCAAATTTAGCAATAATATTAGATGTAAAAAATATAAAAATAATTTCTAATATAGACGAAGCGGCTACAATAAATGCTGACTACAATTGGCAATTAGAAGCAATTACAAACATAATAAAAAATGCTGTGGAACATAGTAGTGATAATTCTAACATTTATATAAATGTGGAAAATACGAGTGTGTTTGTAAAAATACAGATTAAAGATGAAGGAGAAGGAATAAGTAAGAAAGACATAAATCATATATTTGAAAGATTTTATAAATCAAAAAATAGTTCTGAAAATAGTATTGGTATTGGACTTTCGCTCGCAAAAACAATAATAGAAAAAGCAAACGGATATATCAAAGTTGAGTCGGAAGAGGGAAAAGGAACAATGTTTGAAATAAAATATTTGAAATAATATTTATAAGTTTATATCAGAAAACTAATTTTAATAAAGCCTATAAATTTGAAATAATGTTAATTCAAATTTATAGGTTAATTATTAATCTATATGTTTAAGAAACAAGGCTAAATTTTCAAGCGTTGCACAACCTAGTTTTATTTCTTCATCAGAATAACCTGAAAGTTTTTTAGAAAGGTTTAGAGTAGAATTAGAATCTTTACCAAATAGAATATAATCAGCAGAGAAACCAGTCATATCACAAAGTATCTTCAATTTATCAACAGACAGGGTGCCTTCACCACGTTCAATCATGCCAAGATATTGTCCAGAAATACCGAGCAAATCTGCCATTTTCTGCTTCGTCATATTCATATTTAAACGTATATTTTTTACTCTTAATCCTATTTCTTTTCTTAACATAATAAAACCATCCTTTCTTTCTCTATTTTAATAGATTTTAGTTTGAAAAAATTAAAAATAGATGACAAAAAGCAGATAGAAGATGTGGTAAAACATGACAATATATGATAGAATATGTCGAAAATAAGAAGTAGAAGGTGATGTAGAAATGAAATTGATATTAATTGAAGATGAAAAGAAGGAACAAGATAAATTTAAAAAATTAGCCGAGAAAATGAATGATGTAACATTTGTGAAGATAACAAACTCAACAGAAGAAGGCATTAAATGTCTAAAGGAAAATGGTATTGATGGAGTAATCTTAGACTTAGAGCTAAATTCAGGTACTGGAAATGGATTTGAGTTTTTAGAAAAGCTTAAAATTACGAAGCTAAGTAAAATTACAAAAATTGTTGTAACAACAAATGTATATTCAGATTCAGTATATGATTATTTACATCAAAATAAAGTCGACTTCATTTTCTATAAGAAGCAAGAAAACTATAATGTGGAAAATGTAATAAACACGTTACTATTACTTAACAATTATACAAATACAACATCTACAGATATAAAAGAAATAGAAGAAGAAAAGGCAAAACAAGAAAAACTAATAGCGGAAAAGGTAAATTACGAATTAGATTTAATAGGTATAGCATCACACTTGCAGGGCAGAAAATATTTATTTGATGCAATAACATATTTGTTATCTGAGGAAGGAGAGAATAGTCAGGTTTCTATAAATCAATACTTGTTATCAAAACATAAAAGACCTACAAGTACTATAAATAGAGCTATGCAAAATGCGATAGTGCGTGCATGGAGAGTAACTGCTATTGAAGATTTAGAGAAACTTTATACAGCACACATAAATTATAATACTGGTGTACCAACACCTGTAGAATTCATTTACTATTATGTAGATAAAATAAAGAAAGAGATCTAAAAAAAAGAGTGAGTTTTTATATAATGTACAAAGTGGAGTTAACACTGAAAAAAATGTGTTTTCCAATAAGGACTTTATATTAAAATTACACTCTTTTTTAGATTAAGTTTTATCTATTGGTAAAAAAATCCATAAAATTTAAGAAAAAAGTGAAAATTTTGTGCGAATGAAATTGTATAAAATGTTATAGAATTTCAAAATTTACACATGATGTTCGCCTCTAAAAACCACTCGTATCAAGGCGCTCGAGTGGTATCTTTTTATTGTAATAAATAAAAAGATAGGCGGTGAACTAAAGATGACTTGGGATGAAATAATAGCGTGGTTAAGACACATGGCAGGTCTATAAAAAATACTTTGATGTAATCAATAAACAGTTGATTACATCTTTTTTTTATATTATAATAAATAAAATTATATAAGTAAGGGAATAAAAATGGATAAGGAAATAATAGATGTAATAATTAAAAATTTGATTTTAAATATGCTTATATATGTTATGTTTTTCAAAATAAATGGAGAAAAAATCAATAAAAAATTTATAATTATTAGTTGTATAGCTCAAACAGCATTTTATACATGTATGAGAATAATGTTAAACAGTAATACTTTTTTAGTAGTAATATTATCATATATTTTTCAAATTGTTTTACTGAAAATACATAATAGAGGGAACAAGAAGTCAGTTATAGCAAGTGCTTTAATATCTAATGCTAGTGTGTATACATTATTTATAGTAGTGTCATTTATAGAAGTATTCCTGAAAATAATAATGAATATTAGATATCAAATAATTGATTTGAGTTTAACGTTAATTATTGAAGTATTATTATTAGCAGTTATTTTAAATATTAAAAAGATAAAAAATGGAATAAGTTTTCTTAAAGATCCATTAGGAAATGAATATTTATGCATCATAATGATAGTTATAAGTGTGATTGCAATATTTGCTTATTGTTTGTTCGGAAGTTCAGAGGAATACTTTGGAAGTAATATTTTTATAGTTATAGTAACATCATTAATTATGATTATTATCATGATTCAAAAAACTCTTACCTTATACTACAAGCAAAAGCTTTTAGCTAAAAACATTGAAGATTATAAATCTGAAATTGCTTTGAAGGATGCTCAAATAAAATCTCTATCTGATGAAAAGTATAAGATTAGCAAGTTAAATCATGAATTTTACAACAGACAGAAGGCTTTGATACATAAAGTTGAAGAAATAACGAGTATGAATACTGAAATAGCAGATGAGTTAGATCTCTCTAAACAAATAAACGATTTAACAAAAGAGTACACAGATAAAGCTCAGGAGATTAAAACTTTAGATAAATTACCAACTACAGGAATAGTTGAAATTGATGATATGTTTAAGTATATGCAGTCAGAGTGCGATAGCAAGAAAATTCAATTTAATCTAAAAATTAATGGAAATATTTATCATATGATAAATAACAAAATTCCACAAAGTAGATTAGTTACTTTGATTGGTGACCATTTAAGAGATGCGATTATTGCAATTGATTTTAGCAATAATACTTTCAAGAGTATATTAGCGGTGCTGGGAGAGAACAACGGAGTTTATGAGTTTTGTGTATTTGATACAGGTATAGAGTTCAAAATTGATACATTACTAAATTTAGGTTTAAAACCTGCAACTACACACAAAGATTCTGGAGGTACTGGCATCGGATTTATGACTACATTCGAGACTATGAAAGAAACTAAAGCGAGTCTTATAATAGATGAAATGCGTGAGATGAGCAATACCGATTATACAAAATCTGTAACAATTAGATTTGATGGAAAGAATGAATATCGTATAAAATCATATAGAAGTGATGAAATAAAAAAGAAAATGAAAGATAATAGAATAATAATTGAAAATTAAGTGTAAAGAAAGTTCCATGTTGTGGAACTAAAAAAAGAAATCACCTTTCGCTATAGCGAAAGACACTGAATATAAATAAATTTACAATAAGTATTTAATAAAAACAAGATGGTTATCAAACTAACAATAGTATAACCATCTTATTTTTGGATATAATAGTTTCGTAAATTTTTTGGAAGGAATAAAATTATGAAGAGAACTAAAGAAAGAAAAGGAATAACATTAATAGTGCTGGCAATTACAATAGCAGTCTTACTAATTCTTGCTGGAGTGACTATAAATGCCGTTATAGGAGATGATGGAATAATAAAGAAAGCAAAGGAGTCTGCAAAGTTAACTGAAGAAAGTGAAACAAAGGAAATAATGCAAAGACTTGTACTTGAATATGAGCTTAAAAAAAATGGAGAAACATTAGAAGAGTTTCTGCAAACTAAAGTGCCAGACAAGATAGATAGTGTAACAAATAATGGAGACGGAAC
>ENA-ORSB01000529-ORSB01000529.1-human-gut-metagenome-genome-assembly--contig:-NODE-529-length-44390-cov-16.805188_pt1 | contig 44390 bp, 37 predicted proteins | sample MGYA00242180_ERZ509144 | MGnify/ENA primary metagenome ERZ509144 (study PRJEB26280, sample SAMEA2338661) | human gut metagenome | biome: human gut; feature: human-associated habitat; material: faeces...
AAAATGTCAATGTCCTCTGTGATTCAAGTGAACCGAATTTATTTAATTTTTAACCACGTCCATTTTTTAGTGGACAGTAGTGATATATCCATATTCATTGAGTTTTATTTGGGGGCAAAAATAGTTAGTTATCGTTTGGTTATTCGGTTATCGGCTATATAACCGACTGATAACCAATAACCGATAGCTTCAACGAGTCGGTGGACGCAGAATGGCATCGATTTCCGAACGTAAAATGTAAGTGTACTTGCCGACCTCCTTTCGGCGCAGACCGTGATACTTCACATAGTTATGAAGCTGGTCATGCGTGAGATTGTATTCCGCTCTGACCTCCGAATACGAAATCCAGTCATCCTCCTTCGGCGGTTCCGGCTTAGCCGTGAATACTCGGTCGCAATGTGCCTTGCTCCAAAGCGTTTTGCCTCGATGATAGACTTTCGGGATGTTGTGCACCTTTCCTTGGGCGAACACCCACGAATTGCTCACCCCAAACTTTTCGATAATCTCTTTCGGAGTATAGAACTCGGTTACCGCTTCTCCGTTTTCATCGCTAACAGGCTCAGTCGTTTTGGGCTTGCGTTCATAAGGACGAGCAACAAGCATAGCGTCAATATCAGCTCTGCGGACAATAGTCCATCTGTTTGAAAGCTGAGATGCCGGAAGAACTCCTCGTTCGATTAGATAATAAATCGCTATTGATGTGACGTGAAGAAGTTTAGCAACCTCTGCGACTGAAAGGAACTCTCTTCCTTCCAGTTTTGAGCAACTTGCTTTCTCTTGCTCCTTTTTCGACGCAGTGCGTAGAATGCGTTGCCGCTCAATGGATTGCGAAACTTCGGGTACAAAAGCCTGAAATTGCTCCGTCATACCTTCCATAATCCGCTAATTTTGACCTTCTCAGTCTTGTGTTTTTGTACCCGCAAAGATAGCTGTTTTTACCAATATTTGCAAGTAACCATCGTACATTCGCTTGGAAAAATGTCGTTGGCTGTCATTTATTAGTTAGGAAAAATGCGGTCATCCCTTACTTATTCGTTTGAAAAAGTGTAATAGAGGCTTGTTTATTCGTTCTAAAAAGTGTAACTTTGCAGACGACAAATAGAAAGTTATGCTTAAAAGAAAGATTGAGACATATTTATCTGACTGGAAACGGTCAGACAACAAGAAGCCTTTGGTAATAAAAGGTGTGCGGCAGTGTGGGAAAACATATATCGTCAAGAAATTCGCAAAGGATAATTACGAGAATGTGGTCTATATGAATTTTATCCTCGAACCTGACAAGAAATCTGCTTTTGCCGGCAATCTGGATGTCGAGACCATCATACTCAACCTCTCGGCATTGATACCAGACAGTCGTTTCGTTAGAGGTAAAACATGCATTATCCTTGATGAGATCCAAGAATGTAAAGAGGCAAGAACGGCCTTGAAGTCATTTAAGATGGATGGTCGTTTCGATGTTATCGCCACCGGTTCTCTCCTGGGAGTGAAAGGGTATGGTCAGCGCAAAGACAAAAGTGAAGGAGAAGATTCTGTTCCGGTAGGATATGAAACATTAGTGGAGATGTATCCGCTGGACTTTGAGGAGTTTTTGTGGGCGAACGGAATCGGAACGAATGTGATTGATACAATACGCTATTGTTTTGAAAAAGAGACGGCCGTTCCTGAAGGCGTTCATAAAGCAATGATGGAACTGCTATACAGATATATTATTGTGGGAGGCCTGCCCGAAGTTGTGAATTGTTTCCTTGAGACGAAGAATGTTGAGCTGATATATGAGAAGCAGCGTACTCTCATCGCCGAGTATGAAGAAGATATGGTCAAGTATGCTGATGATTCAGATAAACCTCACATCCGGGAATGTTTCGAGTCGATACCAAGACAGTTGGCTAAGGAGAATAAAAAATTCCAATACTCGGTAGTCAAGAAAGGCGGAAGAGGCTCCCGGTATTTAGGGAGTCTTCAATGGTTGGAAGATGCAGGTATTGCGGAACGGTGCTACAATACCACCATCACAGAACTTCCATTGTCCGGCAATTCCATCCCGGATTGCTTTAAGGTCTATACAACAGATATAGGTATTTTGATGGGTATGCTCGATTATGGCACACAGGCAGATATATTAAGAGGCAATCTTCTTGGATATAAAGGTGCAATCTTTGAGAACCTCATGGCAGACTTCCTATATAAGTCAGGCCAAAAGCTTTACTATTTTCATAAGGACAGTGGGCTCGAAATAGACTTCTTGGTAAGATTTAAGGGGGAATGTGTGCTTATAGAAGTCAAAGCAAAGACAGGCAAAGCTAAAAGCATGTCTACCGTCTTGAAGAACAAGAATATATATCACGTCAATGATGGCATCAAGTTAGGTCAATATAATGTCGGTAGGGAGGGCGATGTGCTGACTATACCATTATATATGGGCTTTTTGATAAAGGATAAACTTCCTACATCAATCATTCCTGATGTGGATTTAAGTCAACTGACAACCTAAGTTGTGACACTCAAATAATTCTGCGACGATAATGACAGCGGGAGAACTTATAATTCAACTACAGCTATTTGAGCCGGACACAGAAGTTTGGCTCCCTGCGACGACGAGAAAAGGTATACCGACTTTTGCTGCTCTTGACCACATCGTTCCGTGCGACTACGGCAACCTTGCAACCGATTTGACAGACACGCCTGATAACATAGATATGCGTCTGTTAGGCGGTCGTTCGGATGATGATACGGTAATTGTCCTGTCATCCATGTTCGACGTTACTAAGTAAGGTTTCGAAACTTTTATAAGGGAACACAGCCCATGAAGATTCAATATTGTTCCGATCTGCACATGGAGTTTCATGAGAATATGCGCTTCATGAAGTCGTTGCCGCTTGAACCGGCTGGCGATGTGCTCGTTATAGCCGGAGATGTAGGGTATCTCGTAGATTCGACTATTCCGCATCTCAGGTTCTGGAAGTGGGCGTCCGAAAACTATAGACAGGTTCTGATGATTCCAGGCAACCATGAGTTTTATAACAACGGTGATATCGCAACACAGGGCGACAGTTGGCAAAAGATGTTTCTGCCGAATGTCGGTTACTATCACAATAGGGTGGTACGTATTGACAATGTCGATTTCATTCTCTCAACGCTATGGTCAAAAATACCGGTTGTCGATGAGTTCGCAATACAGAATGGCATGAACGATTACTCGCAGATTCTTTATAACAAGCGTCGCTTGATTCCCCAAAACATAAACGATGAGTTTGAAAAGAATTTTACTTTCATCCAAAGAGCAGTCGATGAGAGCGATGCGGAGAAGATTGTCGTTGTAACCCATCATCTCCCCACCTTCTCCGCGCTTGAACAAAGACACGCAGGTGACGTACTGAATGCGGCATATGCCACTGAACTTGGAAATTACATAGCTGACAGTCGAATCGAAGCATGGATTTACGGCCATTCCCATCATTCCACCGACATGATGATTGGCAACACTCACCTCGTCAGCAATCCCCTCGGCTATGTATGCTTCGGAGAAAATACCGGCTTCAACGACTCCGCTGTGATAAGTATTTAATTAATAATAAACAAGAATAAAAAAGGTCATGAATGAGATTTGGACATGGCTTATAAATAACACAGGCGTAATGATGGTAATACTTACAGGTATAACCATTATTATATCTATCATCTTGCAAATAAGGATAGAAAAACAGAGGAATGAGGATATCAGGGCTAGGGTACATGGGACATTAGTGAGCGATGACTTGCACACATACCTTTGTCTAAGTAACATTGGTAAACAATGTGCTTGGAATGTTCGAATAAGCTTAAATGGCGATTTTATTGATGTATTGCCCAATCATATGAAGAATAAAGAGTATTTAAAGATATTGAATGATGAACCTATTATTATAGAGCCCGGGGATAAACTTTATTATTTACTTGATAGTACGAATGACTTAAAGAAATTATGCAGTGAAAAATCTTTGGAGATCTGTATTAAAGGGAGGTACTGCGACAAATATATGATAAAACAGAGAATATCAATAAACGCATTTCTTAGTCGCCCTCCATATATACTCTTTTATAAAAAATAATAATCCATTGATTATGAAACAACATTATATTCCTAGATGTTATCTCAAGCGATTCTCTAATAATGAGAGAAGCATTTTTACATACGATAAATGCAAAAGTGAAAGTTACAATGCATCGCTAATGTCAGTATGTTGTGAGGACGATCTTTACTCACTATCTAAAGAGTACGTGAAAAGCAATAATGAGAAGGGACACGGTATTATAAATGAATTATCAATTGAATCTGATCATTTTGCTAATACTGTAGAACCTTATTATGCTCAATTCCTAAAGCAGTTAGATGAGATTATGATAGAATGGAAAACAGGGAAAGAGCATTACCGACTTCAATTCATTGAGAAAAGGGAATTAGCGTTACATATTGTAACGCAATATTTTAGATTACCTCAAATAGGCAACTATATAGTGGATGATTCTATTCGGACAGAACGTGCATATATTGATATGATGAAGGAATTTATGGCAAAGCAAGCGGGAGACAATGAATTTCGGAATTTAGATATAGGAATTTCATGTGAAAAAGCCGCACTTCACGCTAACCATTCTTTTCTTGATGGAGAACTTATGATGGAATTCGCAGATGCAATAGCCAAAAATATATTCATTTTCTGGACAAGTGATGCCCCTGTGTTCTATACTTCTGATTTTCCCATTGTAGTTTCACCATATGTGCAAAATGTACAATCTCTGTATATGGGTTTAGCTCAATATGGGGGTGAATTGACTTTCCCATTATCACCAAATCTTGTTCTTTCTATATTTGACAGAGAATATTTCAAAAATAAGGAAGTATTAGATGGAAGTTTTATTCAGGCTGCAAACAAAGAAATTCGCAGGCAGAATTTTCTTAGATATATGTACGCGACACGGCATGTTTTCAGTTATAAAAATGATTTTAGCCTTATAAAATATATCTATACGCTTGAGGGAAAGCATCCATTTTTAGCACCAAATCATAGAACTGAAATTATCAGCGGACTTGGGAAATATTGATTCATAGATACAATCTTAAATTCTCTGTACCGAAGCCTTTTTTATTAGTTTCCTTTTTTTGAATAAGCATATTAGAGGTGATTTAGTCCGGATAGATGGCGGTTTTGATGATGCCGTCGGCGCGGTTGGCGAACAGGGTGTAGGCTTCCTGAATGCGGCTTAGGGGGTAACGGTGGGTTATCAGGCGCGTGGTGTCAATCTTGCCTTCGGAAATCAACTGCATGATTTTGTCGCAGTCGCAGGCATCTACGCCGCCGGTCTTAAACGTCAGGTTCTTGCCATACATCCACGGCAAAGGCAATATCTGCTCCTTCTCATAGAGAGCGACAATCATGACGATGGCATTCGGTCGGGCACAACGCCATGCCAGTTCAAAGGTGTCCTTGCTTCCGGCCACCTCAATGACACGGTCGGCACCACGACCATCAGTAATCGATTTGAGAAAATCAAGGCATTTTGTTGGCTCTATTACCTTGACATTTGGATAATGCCGGCGCACGAAATGCCGACGGTTCTTGTCAGCCTCACAAACGACTATCTTGTGTGGCTGATACAGCTGCACACATTCCAGAGTGCATAAGCCGGTAGGTTCTGCACCAATAATCAGCACGGTATCTTCCTCGAAAATTTCGGAAATTTTGGTAGCCCAATATCCTGTGGCAAGGATGTCCCCGACAAACAATGCCTGCTCGTCGCTGACATTGTCGGGAATCGGAGTCAGACCATTATCAGCGTATGGCACACGGACATATTCCGCCTGACCACCGTCGATGCGGCACCCCAGCATCCATCCGCCTGACGTGCAGTTGTTCACATATCCCTGTTTGCAGTAGAAGCACTCGCCACAGAACGTCTCGACATTCACGGCGACCCTGTCGCCCGGTTTGACCTTGGAGACTTCCGCGCCAATGGACTCAACGACACCAACCATTTCATGCCCCACAGTAATGCCGACCTCAGCCTGAGGCACATCCCCATGCAGAATATGAAGGTCCGACGAACAGATACTCGAAAGAGTAACCCTCACCACGGCATCCTTCGGGTCCAAAATCTCCGGCTTCGGTTTCTCAATCAGCTCAAACCGTCCCGGCGCGGTATATGTCAAAGCCTTCATTTCAAATTTCTTTACGAGTTTATTCTATTTCCAATGGGAGGAGGTCATTATCGTTGAAGCGGTCGAAGTCAGACTGGAAGAGCTTGTCTTGAATGACGCGATATTTCTCAAACTCAGTTTCAGCATATTCCTTGGCTTGTTCGGCTGATACATGTCCGGCATCAGTCAGAACGGGACGGTCGGTAAGATCAAGGAATTTATCAATACGCTTAGCCCAGTCCTCCATAGTCATAGGAATATGACGTTTTGCCATATCTTCCGCCAAGTCAAGGAATGAGTTGACAATCCGCCCCATATCCTCCAGCTCACTCTCATTGAGATAATTTTTGGCAATACTGACATCCGGCTTAACAATCTTCCCGTTGGGAGCATTCTCCCATGTTGTGAGACCCATATGCTCCTTTTCAGCATTAGCCCGGTCAATTATCAGTTCAGCGGCAGTATGACCATGAACTGCATAGTGCATCTTGTTTTGCACCTTCTTGAAGAACAATCGAGTAGTGGGCGCATCACGATTGTAATCGATGCTTGTAGCGTAAATGTCTGTCAGCTTTTGATAGAAACGCCGTTCGCTGAGACGTATCTCGCGGATTTCAGCCAACAAATGCTCGAAATAGTCCTCGCCTATAAACGATCCGTTCTTCATGCGCTTCTTGTCAATCACATATCCACGGATAGCAAACTGACGCAAAATGAAAGTACACCACTGCCTGAACTGCGTGGCGCGGGTACTGTTCACTCGATATCCAACACTGATAATGGCATCGAGATTGTAGAAATCTAATTGTCTCTTGATTTCTCGGTCGCCTTCTATTTGAACTATTTCCATTTTGGAAACAGTTGAAGCCGGTCGAAGCTCACTCTCTGCAAAAATATTATTCAAATGCTTGCTGATTGCTGGCACACCCACATCAAACAGCTGCGCCATAGCCTTCTGCGTACACCACACAGTTTCATCTCGGTATACAACCTGCACACCATCTTCCTTCCCCTCAATCTGAAAGATCAGGAATTCCGCCGTGCTATTTCGTATCTCAAATTTCTTCGCCATAATGCTCGCAAATCAGTAAAAACGTTAGATTAGAAAACCTCGATGTTAGCCTTAGCCTGTTCAAGTAGAAACTCCGAAGGCATCAACCGGTCAACATCCTACAAACCAATAGCCATCGACCATGCATCAGCCTTCTCCTTCTGCCCCGGCTCACCATGTACTATATAATCGTCAAATTCATTCATTGTCAATTGATTCAATCATAACCGATTATAAATTTTGCTGAGGTTTAATTTTAGAAATTAATTTGAGGACATTAAAAAGAGGAAGCTCCTTGTCGGGTGTTGTTTCAGATAACTCTGCAAGCGAATCTAAACATACCAATGAGGCTGATGGTAATCTCAGTCTGAGGGCAATAAAGTCGAAAATTGTCTTTAGTTTTATATCCTTTGACAAGATACCATAATTATGTACGGGATTATCCGTGAATGTAAAAGATCCCTTTTCACAGTCAAATTCATAGACGCATTTCCCAACTGAGTCGGTTCTTTTGCCACGTTTCATTACAAAAGGAAATATCCTAAATTTTTCCTTATGCCCGACAACAAGATAGTAATCGTTAAGGACAAAATCCCGGGCAATCAACCGTCTTGGCTTTATGTACTCAATATTAGAGGAATCATGGGAAGCCGTTTCATCAAAGGCTCCCCGGATAATCATCATTTGCTCATTGTCCTCGTCAAATTTAGACTCGTCGAATGCGTAATATGAAGTCTCCTCTTGCTTAATGTGTGATTTCTTGGATGGGTCAGATTCAACGTCATCCTTTCCGACAAAATGATGTTTCCATTTTCGGTCCGCATCAGGGAGTCCGAAATAGTTGTAGAGTCCTACATTGTCAAGGATGATTGTTTTTTCTTTACCGTCCGCGATTCTGAGCCCGCGACCAACTTGTTGGAGGAAAAGCGCTAAGGACTTCGTCGGACGAGCCAGCTGTATGAAGTTAACATCAGGACAATCAAAGCCTTCAGTGAAAATCTCAACATTGACGAGGACCTTTATCTCACCGGCTTTGAAACGGGCGATTAAGTTTTCGCGCTCATCTTTAGGCGTATCACAGTCTATTGCAACTGCGGCAACACTATGTCTGCAATAGAGTTCTGTAATATTGGCAGCGTGTTTCTTGTTAATGGCATAAATAATGCCCTTCCTTCCGGAGGCAAAGCGCTGATAAGATTCAAACAACTTCGAGCGTATGCGTTGGTTATTGAAGGTATTATCAATGTCTTCATTTGAAAAATCTCCTGTAGAAGCTATTTCCGAATTGTTGACAAGTCTCTGAATTTCCGAGTCCGGCTTGATGGAGACATAATCGAAATCTGCAAGCAAATGGTTGTTTATAAACCAGGAAATTTGTGGCGACAAGATTATTGTCTGATACAGCTTCAGAAAAGACTCATGATTAAGTCGCCATGGTGTGGCAGTTACTCCCAGTTTTTTTGCAGCAGGGAAAAGATTGAATAAATCGACGTAAGTTTTTGCTAATGAATGATGAGCCTCGTCAACAATAATGAAATCGAATTTCTGACGCTGAATATTATAATAGTTTTTGTCTGTCAGCAAAGACATTACACTACCGACTTGAACACGATGCCAGAACGTCTGTTCACGTGAGCCTTGAATAAAGCCGTGCGGTATGCCGAAGCGGCTGAGAGTGGCAGAAATTTGTTCTAAAAGTTCATTGCGGTGGGCGACAATCAGGATGTTGATTTCTTCCCTCTCTTTCTTATAAGCCGCGATAATATCATTGATAAGCGACGTAAATAAATATGTTTTACCTGTTCCTGTCGGCATTTGAAGCATAACGGAGTCATAAGTTTCCCACGCATCAAAAATCTTGGCTTTAGCCTCAATTTGATGCGTTCTAAGGGAATCGTTATGTTTCTCTATGCTCGAAATTTTCATTAAATCAGACTTACTTCAATATTGACATGCATGTACATGGCTACTATTTTAAGCAATTTCGCCATGTCCTTGGCCGTAGTTGGGACTGTAATCCAAAGAGCTGTATCGACCTGTACCTGATTATCAAAACGCTTGTATCGGGTTATCAGCGGGTAGCCGCGCCAGTCAATTTCCTTTCGGCAAATATTTTCGGCACCGATGTGCCAGATGGTCTCAAGAAATGTATCTGTCGACTTCTCGTTACCGATAAATTCACCGTCGGGCAATTTTACAAGAAGCTTCATTTTTGAGCGCGTAGATTGCCCTTTATAGGGGTTGTCTTCAGTCTCAAAGTCAGAACCAATTTCAATTTTCAAATTTATTCCGAGTAGTGTGCTGATAGCCTTGACTTGTATATACTTGGTATCTGTGTTTGACTGAGTGTTGAGGAACCATCCATCACAAACAGGTTTCATATAGCCTTTGAATTTGGGGTTATCTTCCTGCGACAGCAATGGATAGTGAGCCATTTCAAGGGTTATTTCAGGAAAACGTTGCGAGCCAATCTCCTTAAGTACGTCAATCATGACGGACGTGGCATTGTTGTAACAGATTACTTTGCCGGAGGGGAAAGTAACCCGCAACGTTTTTTTTGCGTTTCTTTTGCGTTCTGCTGCCATGATATTATCCCATGTAGCCAAGTTCCTTAGCCTTTGCGACAATCTTCAAGGCGAACTGTGCCTGTTTCAGTGAGCTCATCGACCGGTTGCGAGAGCGCATCGTGCCGAAATTGAAAGCAGCTTTTCTTTCAAGAGGACTAAGCAGATTCCTTGTTTTGGCCCAGTTAGCAAGTCCAAACCAAAAGTTCGGATCGAATTCGTCAGCCTCTTTGATACGAGAACGTTGTGTCTCATTAAGAGAACTGCCATCCTCGTTTGTTTCGGGCTGCATAAGGTCATCCCCGAAGCGCTCGTAGTCTTCGAGTTTTAGTTTCAGCCTGTTCCAGCATTCCGGTTTCTTTGACCATTCATTAATGTTGGATGACTGGGCACCCGAAGCAGAACTGCCGGTAAGATGGTTCCATACGAGAGGTATCAGTTCTTCAATCTTATCCACTACCTCCTGCTGTACCCGCTGGTTCTCCCAAATATATGTTAAGTCGAGAGACTTATTTGAAAGGAAGGAGATTGCCGCCATAATATAGGCATTCATGTTGGCTTTATAGCCACCAAGCTTCTTTGAGCGAACTATTGAATCAATGGTCGTGAAGAGGATTGCCTTTGCAATGAGGTGTTTGAAGTAAGCTGCCGTAACGATAGTTCCGTCGCGTTTTACATCCGCCACGAACAACGTGTAATTCTTCTCAGCTCCACGACATACGTTGTACGGTTGCATATTCCATGCGACCATATATTTGGCAATATCTGTTTTGGTGACTTTCTGCGGTTTAGGATATTCTCGCTTAAATGCTTTTTCATTGAAACCGCTGAGTTGCGCAAGTTGATCGAGGTACTGACCGCGCGTGCGCTCAAAGTACCATTTGCAGACAGGCTTGTTGTTGCCATTGGGAACCCACTCTGAACGGCTGAACTTTTCGAGGTCAATGAGGTATGGCTCATTGGCCGAGAAGTCAGAGTTCTTGATTGCGGTCTGACTGTTTGAGGTTGTCGAGATTGCTTTGACAATCGTCTCACGATTATCTTCATCAAGAATAACGCTGATTTTCATCGGCACGAAAACCTTTGACAGATCCACGTCGCGATCAGAAAGAGATGCCGCGATTGAAGCTGTTGTCTGGCCTCCGTTGACAATCTGCCAGTCATAGAGGCGGGTGATATAAAGCACTCCGTCGATTTCCTTAAATTCTATCTCCGTTGCAGTGGTAGAGATACCATTGTTGTATGAGAAGAACATATCCGGTTCTTCGCGCAGTGTCTTGCGTATTCCACGGTTTACTTTACCTTTGAACTGAAGGAATGTACGAACATTCTTTTCAAGAAGGACCTGCTGGTATTTTTTGTAAATCTTAGCGAGAGTGATGCCTGGAATAATTGCCATGTATGCATCTACATACGGATTTTCCTCGCTCATCTTCAGGCACTGTAGCTCGGTATTGTATTCGGTAGGGAAGTCGATTTCTACTTTCTCTTTGCCGGCGCGTATATTATGCTGCTGATATACACGCTGCATATCCCAAATATTATACTCGATGATATATTCGTTGTCTTCGGACTCTACCGAAGAGATTTCTGCCGATGGGTCGGTCAGACCATCGGTGATAACATAGAGGCGAAGCTGATTGATATTGCCTTTGGCACTCTGAATAAGTCTTGCGACCTCGACAATCTCGTCATTTTCCTCAATTCCGGGGGTGCGCATGAGCGAACCGTCCATCGCTTCACGGAAGAAAGCAGACAGATAGTTGAAGCCTTGATGAACTTTTGAGCTGTTAATTTTGCCAAGAAGCGTGTCGGCCTTGATGAAGTAAAAAAGGTCCAGCGACTCGGCTTCGGAATTGAAGTCATAGGCCGTTATCCTGGCCCGTGTTTTCTTGAAGGCACAGATTTCAGGCACATTGACTTCACCATTATCCTCAAGATATTCGAGGATACTGCTTGCGAGTTCAAGGTCAAGGTCATTGCCGCTGTTTTCAACAGCAATCTCGCCGTTTTCTTTGAACTCCTGGGCAAATTCTTTGAGATCCATGGTGAAAGAAATTTATGATTAATGTTATATATTAGGGTTGCACGGAGGTAACTACTCGGATTCCTTCTGCTTCAAGAATTGCACGAACTGAGTTTGCAGAATCCAAAGTGATTTGAGTAGAAACGGTGAAACGAATACCATCATTTGATGTCATCCACGCTGATTCTTCAAGGAAGTACCAGCGTGAAATTTCTGTTTCTGTCGGTTTCCTTCCACGTGTCAGTGGTCTCTGAAGATCAGTTTCTGAACATAAAAATCCCAGTCGTTTGAATTGTTTTAGCATTGAGTCTTTGAAAACCGCTTTAAGCTCGGCAAGAGTCTTTTCTGGAAACTTGTTGACATATAACCGAATGCCTTCCAAGACAAAACGATTTTTTGACAGGAAGGTTCTCCCTCCATCAAGTGAAAATTTTGTTCGGTCGTTATTACTGTTTATTCGTCTATGTACGATTTCAGGGGTGGTAATAATGTCAGACTGTTCAATAGATTCGTTTGGTACGGATTCCGGAGAATTATCTTCTGAATCATGAATCTCACTGCTACTTGGCATATATTCAACATCTTCGAAATTCCATATTACTCTGGCATTGTCAAATAACCAGTCAGCACGCATTTCAATTTTAGTTTCATCCCATCTTGCCTGAGCGAGTACAAATGTCATGGTATCAATTCCGGTGGCATATTCCTTCAATCCTTTTTTTCTGCCATTGCCATTCAGCTTAATACTCCAACTATTATTACTGATGGAAGAATTGAGGCTTTGAGTAAGGAGTGCCAGATTACCTAATGTCTTAAGTTTAAGGTTGCGTGTATCAGTTTGTCCAGGATCAGATATAGGCCAATTCCCTGGATTCCATTTCTTGGGCATCAAATGCTCCAGAGTATAGGAATTAAAAGATTTTAGAGCGGTGGAATGTCGGTGATTTCGTATTCTTGATTCCAGTAGATACAAGACACCCTTAGACCGGACATCAAGAAGAACATTATCTTCAAAGGCGTATATCAGTTCCTCGTCAGATGGCATTGCAAGAGACGAATCATTTTCCTTTGATCCCAGATAATCTTTCAATGATTGAGCGGTAAGGAATTGGGAACCTATGAGTGATTGCGAGAAAAGATCACTGTAGTTGTTGGCACTACGCTTGCACACAATGCGGCGCATCAGATATGACTCAAGCACACGGGCGATCCTATTTATTTCTTCCTGGTCATCTAGATTCTTCAAAACATAGAGCAGATAAGGCATTAACGTAGTTGTGTCAAGCCCGAATATGATAAGGTTTAGACGGTCAAGCCCATACTCTGACGGAATCTCTTCATTGAGAATCTTTGGAGAAAGATAGCTTCTATATATTTTTGCATATTCCGTTAGGTCATCCACAAGGACGTCGTAGTTTATTCCAGTTAGGGAAATGAAATCCTTATATTGACTGAATAAGTCCTCTATTCTATTAAATCGCTCTTTATTTACGGAATCAAAACCGTATGCAGGGTCATTTATCTTGATATGAAGATAAGCATTTAGGAAAGTTTCGAGATTCTTACGGATCTTACGACCTTGGGTTACGTTTGAATCCCAATACTTTAAGGTTTCTTCGTCAGCTTCAAATACGGGCTTCCATTTGGTATTATAGGTATGTATTGACTCTTGACTGAAAAGATAATTCTTCAACAACTCACCAGTAGTCAATGTAACGCCAATTGAATTTATAGTGTCAAATATAACCTGCTCATCATCTTCGTTGTTTAAATCTATTCCGACAAATGAAATGTGTGCCAGTATTGTGTCAAGATTGAGCCTTTCAACATTTACGTTGTTGAGGAAAAACTCATATGCTTTGGCAAGTTTACATTCGGACGATATAGCGGCAAGTTCTTCTTGTGCAATAATCGTATCAAACACCGAACGGTCAAACATATTATGAACAATTGCGAATTTGTCCTCGTCAAGAATGAACATATTCTCGAACTTACGCCTTCGGTCAGTCTTGAAGCATAAAACTTTCAAGAAGAGTGCAAGTGTCGTCATTCGTTGCTGACCGTCTATAATGGTTCGGACATCTCCAACCGTCGAGGATGTGGATGTCGGCAATTGCTTGAGAATTACAGATCCAAGAAAATATTCCTTACCAGTCTGAGAGACTTGTTCCATACTTTCAAGGAAACGTTCCCATAAATCTTTATCCCAGACGTATGAACGCTGAAAAAATGGAATGACCAATTGCCGATTACCGTTTAGAATATCATTAATTTTCTTTTTACCTGCATCCATGTCTGTAAAATCTAGATATTGGTTATTTCCGTTCCATTAACAGATGTAACTAGTTCGCTTAGTGTTGAATATTGCGCGTCATAGCGTTCCTTTTGCGATGCAAAAGGTTTGTTCTGACAGTTCAGCATAGATGAATCCAGTTCATCTGTCATGTCTATATCAAGGAGAGCGTAAAGGAACACAGTATCTTCCCCGGTATCGCGGGGTGATGGATTCTGAACGGAGAGATAGTATTCGGGAGGAATGAGCGTCTTTGGCACAAACCTTACATCTTCCGTTAGGCGGAAAAGATGCTGACCATCGGGTTTGCGGGTATGGAACAGTACCGAGCCGATAGAAGCGGCATTATTGATAAGCTCCATACCGTCGGCTGTGTAATGTATGGGGACGGCAAGTTTTCCGGTTTCGTAAAATTTCAGAGACTTTGCAGTGTAATTCTCCATCATCACCATAAATACACCATCTTTGGCAAGGGACGACAGAAGGGATGTGACACTGGAATAATGAGGCAAATCGGGAGTCGGGTCTTTCCCAAGTGTGTATGGAATAATATCGAAATATTCTGTGAGTTGAGTCAGTAAGGAGGCGTTCTCTTCTGCATAACGCTTGTTGTTGTCAAGCGCGAGCGCATATATGTGCTCCTTACCGAAAGGTCGGTAAACCTTTCCTAAAACATCTTGGAAATGTGCTTTTATATACTCGGGGGCCCATACTCCGGGCTTGGCCTGCATAGCGTAAAATTCGTATTTGTCCTCAAGTACCTGACGGATTTTATCGCGGAAGATATTGCGCACCTTATCACGCCAGCTTCGCTTTTGCGCGGCATTGTTGCGCCCGTAAAGAGACACGACGTAAAGGAAGTTTACATCGTAATGGGTAATCAGGAGCGTATCACGGTCAAATAGTCGGTTCCGGAACTGCTGTGAGGTAAATGTCCGCGCAGATTTTTTCGTCACCTCAATGGTATCGCCATACGAAAGGTCATCGGGCACTGTTGCACTGATGAAGAAATTGGGTATGACGTTGTAGCCTTCGGTAACTTCATCCCGCAGGCAGAAGTCAGTCTCCCTTGGCTTGTCGTCGGCATCATCTCCGAAGAAAAGATTTAGGTTCCATGAAATGACATTTCGGGCATATGTGTATTGCTTGGCCACTGACTCTTCGGAGATTCTATTCTTCTGCTTGTAATATTTGGAGTCGCCAATGTAATATACACGTTTCTTCTCTTCCTCCGGTGCCGTAAGGCTATCCCATATAAATAAATGGTCTACCTCCTTGCCGTCGGCCTGTTTCTTGTTCAGACGGTCAGGTAATGCGTGATCGCCGATAAGCTCGTCAATGATTGCCTCAAAAACGATATTGAAGTTTTTAACGAGTAGGAATTCGTTGAGCTGAGCGTTGATTTTTACCTGCTTCGATTGCTCGAAGAAGGCATAGCACAGCTCCCATAAGCGCAGAGCCTTGTCGGAGAAATATTTGTTATTGATCTGATGGAGGCGACGCACGCCGAATCCCTTGTTTAAGTACATTTCAAAACGCTTGCCGGTGATGAGGTCGTAATTGAAGTTTATCTCAACCGGGAAACCATATTCTTTTTTGATGTAGTGGAGTATCGAGAAGAATATGATAAGCAGTTCCTCGTCAAAGTTCACCTCGCGCCGCTTGGTGACGGGATTGATGTAGACAGGCTGATTGTCCTGAATCACAACCTGCGACTTGTTGATTGTCCGGCTCCAGTTGATTTTGTTAAAGCCACGATGTATATTCTTGAGTATAAAGAGAAACCAGTCGCGGTTCTCTTTGTTAAACTCAATGAGAGAGAGAATTATGTCAAGGAATGTGTTGCTTGTGCGGCGCTTGCTTTTGCCGACCTTGATAGCACTTTGTCGGCGGACTATAGTGTGATCGACGTTGTGACTGCGACAATAATCGTAATAGACGGCAATCGCACGGTAAATCCATACGGACAGTCCGTAGATGAACTGACGCTCGCCCTGCGAAAGCGGATTGCCGCTATCTTTCAGGTCGACTATTTCTTCGGGGGTGTAACGGTTGAATACCTTGTCCTGTTGATTGAGAACGACCTTTGGCAGAATGAAAACAGCCGTACCCTTGGACGCAAAATAGTAGTAGCCTACGTAATTCACGGAGGCCACACCGTCCACCACGTCGAGTTCATCAACATTGGGGAACAGCTCCTGCAACAGTCCTATCGGGTACGGATACCCCTCAATCAACAGTTTCATCAGATTATTTCATTTATTGACATGCCCCAACCTTTGGATTGAACAGCATCAATCAGCTCTTGGATCTTTGATTTGCCGCCCCAACCGTTGGTTGAAATGTATATGGGTTCGCCTTTGCATTCTACGATAGCTACGCGGTTTGCCTTGTCTGTCCCTTTGCGTTTGTCGTATGCCTCCTTTAGTTCTACAAAATGACTGACGATATTGCCAAGAGAAGACCATTCCTTAACAACCTCGAAAGCCGACATATCGGGATGCTGCTCTACATATAATTTGACAAGTTCATAGGCAAGCATCTTCTTGGAGTATCGCCCTTGGCCGTTAATCTTATACTTTGTGTAATCTCGACCGTCATTCTGTTCTGACGCATCATCCACATTGTCAGATTCGCCAAGGGCATAATCAAAAGGGATATTGAAGTGTTCAGCAAGCTCTTTAACTTGCTGAATTTCGCTTTTATGCCATTGATTGCTGACGACAAACGCAGTGCCGTCGTTAGCAATAATCGGTGTCTTGTTCCAATGGTTTTCCTTCTCGTAGGATTCGGGGTTATCAATGTATTTGATGACATCATCACGGTCAGCAAAGATTTCATCTACCGCATCGGAAATAGCTTCAGATGTATTCGATTTTGCAGCTTCGCTTAGTATCTCAAATACGGCATCAGTGATATACCGCATCTTCTTGCCATTGACAGTTAGTTCATTTACAAAGTCTGTATTATTAGGAGACTCGGATTCAAGACCAAGATTGGTGACGAATCTTTCTACGCGGTCCTCATTGATTTGACCATCATGGTCGAAATATGAGGCAAACGACATAGTTTCCCCGTTCTCATCTTTGAAGAAATCTTCATCAAGGCCAAAGTCCTTGAATACGTCATTGTAGAGGTAGAACAGAACTTTTGAGAGAAGCACTTTAGGAGTAATGACTTTGTCCTTTGCCTTTGCAAAGAAGTAGCCGAGTTTCTTATCTTCCTGTTGGATTTCGCCGCCTTCGATGCGCTCATTGATGACAGAGACAAAATTCCACCAGTCGTATGTATTGCCGTTTGAGAAAACGATTTTGAAGTTTTCGCCGGCATCCTTGATTTTGATATAGTTCCAGTCCCAACGACGTTTGAATGCGGAATCAATGGGGAAGAGAGACTGGTCGCTTGTGTTCATTGTCGCCCAGATATACATATTGTTCGGCAACAGCAGACACTCGCCGTTTTTCACCATACCGACAACATCCTTGCCGCCACTGTAAAGCGCATTGATGGCATCGTGTTTAGCGATGCTGAACTCTCCAAGAATCTCTTTAAGTTCCTGGGCGAGATCATCGTCGGCTACAATGGGGTAGTCGGAGAATCCGGCTGCATTACGGTCAAGCAACTGGAAGATGTCCCCGAAAATTTGGGCACAGTTACCGCGATTGATCTCCTCGACAATGAGGAATACCGGCTTAGGTTCATCGTTCTGCTGCTCACGCCATGATGCGACATAAGCCTTAAGAAACGCTTGCATCACATAGCGGTAAACTATGCGGCTTTCTTTGACGGCTTCTCCTTTTTCATAGACAATGTGCCCAGCCATATCGCGTACATCGGTCTTTATTGTGATGGGCTTATATGACCCGACAAATGAAGCGTAGTCAGTATCCGGATGAAAAGTGGTTCTGAAATTTTCAAACTGAGTACAGACTTTGTTTATGGCAAATGATTTGCCAGTTCCCGGCGCCCCATAGTATATCTGTTGGAGTGATTCTGCTATGGGTTTTAAGGAATCTATATTATCGTTGTTGAAATTGTCGAAAAAACTTTGTTTATCAGATCTGTCCATTCGATATATTATTGGAGTTGGGTCTATGTCTGTTATATTTAGTTTGCCTTCGGAAGAAAATGTCAAAATACGAGAATAATTATTGATGTAATTGCGGATTATGTCATCATTATTCTTGGCTTCTTCTTTGAAACATGCGAGACAGGCATCATGATAATTGCAATTTGGATGTGCCTTCACATATTCATATAGCGTTTTCAAGAAGAAAGTGGGGCACTCAATATCGTTAAATCCTTTTTTACTGATATACGGATTCGGTATATAATAGCGTGGAAGCCAATGGTACAGATATTCTTCAGCTTCTTCCGTTGTTATATTATGATCAAACCGTGGATGGAAATATCCGTCCTCGGATTCATAATACAACCCCAGTTGACATGCCAGTTGGTAGGGCGTCCTAAAAAAGTCGCCATCCCATTGTGTTGACATAATGTCCCTAAAACGATCGGAAGACATTACTTCATGTGGCATTGAGTTCACTAACTCCACCACAGTTTTAGGAGTGCCATTTCTCCATCGACAAATTATATCAGCCATAAGATTGTCGTTATTCGATTATACCATATTGTGTGATATCCATTTGCTTAAGAATGGCTATCAGTACATCTACAACAATACTATTGCCAGCCTGTTGATAGGCGGATGTGTCAGACACGACTATCTTAAAAGAGTCTTTGAAACCCATCAAACGCAGACATTCACGAGGAGTTAATTTCCTTATGCGCCCTTTGTGAGTTACATAGTTATCAACGCCTGCTCTGTGCATTTTATGCATTGACTGAAGTAAAGGACGCGCTACATCCAAATCTGTCTCGGTTGAAGTCTTGAAGTTCTTAGTGCCTCCTGCCAATACGTATTTGGCAACTTTCTCGGAAAGATAATACTTCTCCTCAACATCTCTAACATCGAAAATGAACTCGTCGAAATCTGTATTATGTTCTGTTAATTCAGAATCTGGATGAAATACAAAATCACCATGCCAATTGAATTGTTGGTTTCTTTTTTGACATAACTGAATGTCCCCATTGATTTGAGTATAACTCTTCATCCGATTTTTGTGACTGGTGACGAATTTAACTCCCTTTTCTCTAAGAAAATACTTTGTATCAATGAAGTCTTCGAGGAAATCGTACATGCGATACTCCAAGTCTATAGGAGCTGGATATTCAAAATCTGTTTTCTTTTTGAATCCGAGGCAGTAAATTCTCTCCCTATGCTGAGGAATGCCGTAGTCACAACTGTTGAGGACTCTGAATTTTACATCATAACCCAGTTCTTCAAAAATGTCATGTATAACATGCCATGTTCTACCCTTATCGTGATTAAGAAGCCCTCTTACATTTTCAAACAAGAAAACTTTAGGCTGTGTTTCTTTTACCACACGGGCAAATTCATAAAACAGGGTGCCTCTTGCATCTTCGAATCCTAAACGATGCCCAACCATCGAAAAAGCTTGGCAGGGAGCGCCGCCAACAACGATGTCAACTTTCCCAGCATACTTCTTTGCATTGAAATCGCGAATATCAGTAAACCAATCATCCTCGTTGATTTCATAATTGGCGAAATAGCTCTGCTTGCATTTGGCATCAATATCCCCGGCAAACATTATCCTATGCTTTAGACCAAGCCGCTGGAAGGCATGTTCAAAAGCCCCAATACCTGAAAACACTGTCCCGATGCGGATTGTATTTTCAGGATGAGAGAACGGCAATTCCTTCCATGAAGTACCTTTTGCCAAAGGAGTAGGCTGAATGTCTTTTTTTTCAAGGTTTTCCGTACGTTTCTTAATTATACGTTTTACCTTAGTGATTTTTTCAGACTCTTCCTGTATATCTTTAGTGACAGTAGCCATTAGAATTGATTAGAGCGATTATTCGGGCATTCTTACAAGTTCTTGAATCTGTACATCAAGGAGCTCGGCTATCCTGAGAAGGGTGTCGAGACTCGGTTGAATTGTATTCGTGCACCATTTGGAGACAGTCGCGGGGTCTTTACCGAGCTGTTCGGCAAGCCATTTGTTGGTTCGCTTCTTCTCCACAAGCATGACTTTGATTCGGTTTATATCTTTGCCCATGATGTTTTGTCCTGTTCAATGATGCAAAGTTAACGATTTTTACCGAAAAGTCAGTTATGTCATGCCATAAAATTGAAAAGCGCTTTCAATAAATTGCATTTCATGCCATGAAATACTATCTGTAATAGTCTTCTTCCGGTTCTGCCGCCATTGATATATCGGCCTCTTCAAAGTTATAACCGCTTCCATCAGACGATGTAATGCTATTATAAATCTTATTGAGAGTTTCCTCTCGGTTCGCCTTGTTGCGTAGTTCACATTCCCATACACGTATTACTTTCCATCCCAAGTCAAGTAATGCCTGCATTGATTCTTTATCGCGCTCAATGTTGCGTTCAATCTTTTCTTTCCAGAACTCGACATTGGACTTTGGTAACCGGAAATACTTGCACCCTTCATGACCATGCCAGAAGCAACCATTCACAAAAATTGCCGTCTTATACTTTGGCAAGACAATATCCGGTGTGCCCGGCAACTTTCTGACCTGAACACGGAACCGCAGCCCCCGAGAGAAAAGATACTTCCGAACAATCATCTCCGGCTTCGTATCCTTCCCCTTTATAGCCGCCATACAGCGGCTCCGCTGCTCCGCTGTCATTATATCCACAAGTCAGATTTGATCTATTAGAGCACGAAGCTTTCCCACTTTTGCTTCCCGCTCCAAATACTCTGAATATGACTCCAAAGCATTGTGAATTAGCATGTCATATGTTATAATTCTTCCTGACCCTGCAAGCTTATTGTTAGCTTCTTCCAATGACATTTCTGGAGGCAGGACGCCCTCGCCAATTATACAGATTGCCGTAATCGGTTCGTTTTCACGACCAATGGCTTTCAGACATTTTTTAAGGGCATTGCGGTATTTGTCAATCTGCCTATGAAGATCATAAACATCCACCTTATATGTCGGTTGGTACCTTTTTAATTCCACGATTACATGGACACCTGAAGTATTCCTATAACGAATATCCAATCTGCCTGTTCGTTCTTCTTCTGAAAGATTAGATTCTAAATCTTTAAATTCTTTGGCGACACTCTGTTCCAATCTTTCACTGCCTCTTGTCGCTCTTTCCCATGAAGGATTGAGTAACCAAAGGTTGTCATAAATATGTTTTTGAAGAACCTTTTCTTTGGCATTGGTGTCACAACTGTCGGCTAAAGACCGAATAACCTTGACACGCTCATTAGCAATTTCCCAATATAGAGAAGCTTCAATCTCTTGTAAATCTGCGAAAACTTCTCCAAATCTTAGCAAATCAGAAATCAAATCATCATTATCAATGGATTCAAGCTTCTCGCTAATTTTCAGACGTTCGAATGCTAGGATTCCATATCTCAGGAATTCTCGTTTCTTTTCATCATCACCATCAAAATGCATTGTTTCAATGACGGCAAATAGCTTTTTTGCATATTTTCTTGAGCTAGTACTTAATCCTTCATACCATTCCTTTATTACAGGAGAAGAGTTAGTCACGCGTTCAGTAGCCTTTTCTTTACGAAGGTCAGTCCATTTATTTTTAACGTTTTTCAGTAATTTAAAGATATGTGCTTTTAGCGCTTGATATCTTTCATCATCTTCAATATATTGTTGTCTATTGCTCGTAGAAATATCTTTTTCGTCATCTGAATCAAGAAAATCAGCTTGTATTTCGCCTATGATATAAGACGCATATACACCACCTTCGCCATATGACGCCAAAATGTCCTCTTGAGCCAATTTGCCACGAGAAACTATACTTATCTTATTGTTTTCTCCAAGATCACTTGGTTTCTCAGCCGTGGCAATCCAACCTGAAATATGATAACTGTCATTAATATCTCCAGATAGTTGTGATTGGATAGCGATATTGGGGAAAGTGGACAAACCGGATACATCAAAGCTTCCAATTGGCCATAGGAATTGTACTTTGCCGAAGAAATCACGATCTTTTACGCTGATCATCTCGCCATTAAGAATAATGTCGAAATTTCTGCCAATTATGCAGAATCGACGAGCCAGACGTCTACGGAGGAACTCTGACGTCCTATTTATGTTTTTCTTAAATTTACGGATGACAATTTTGGTTCCCGTTTCATACTCAAAATCTTCGAATTCTACCTCGGTTGGAGAATATACATGGTTCTGAGATGTGATTTCTCGTTCGATATCTTCTCTTGACAAACAAAATGCGTTTTGTTCTCCGTCCTTCTTGGAGTATATTTTGATAGTATCCGCAATTGAAAGCAAAGACAACTTACCAATTCCTTTCCTCCCCATAACAGGTCTTTTGTATACAGGTGTAATTGCTTCGCCGTTTTTGCGTTTTTGGTATCCAACGCATAGAAATTTACGATTTATATCTTCAAGGGTCATTCCGCAGCCATTGTCTATTATAGTAATAACATCATCTTCTTGATTACAATGGATGGAAACCTGTGAAGCATCTGCGTCCCAAGAGTTTGCGATTACCTCAGACAAGACTGCCGGGGTATTGCTATATAGATTAAGTCCTAAATGATTCAAAACATTTAGATCCAAGGACATTTCATATTTTTTCATGTTGAATCAAGTGTTGAATGATGGAAACAGCAATAATTTCGCCCAAACGAGGGGGAACTGCATTGCCTATATATCTAGCGGCTGTTGAAAGCGAAATTTCTTTCTCATTTTTGAAGAATATGTATTCTCTTGGGAAAGTTTGAAGGAGGGCGGCTTCTCGGACTGTAATGGCTCGGTCTTGTTCAGGATGCCCAAATCTTCCATTTCCCAATCCTGTACACTGCGTAGTCATTGTGGGGGATGGCTGATCCCATTGCATTCTGCCATATACACTTCCAAAACTTTTGCCTGTATCCTTTTTATGGCATTCAAGCTGCAGGCTAACATCCCAATCTTTCCAACTCCCCCCTTCTGGAGTTGATTTAATACGTAAAAGATTTAACGGAGAGAGAGCCCTGCTTCTATGCAAAGGATCTGATTGGGACTTTTCGCCAGCCTGCAGGGGTTCCAAATGCGAAATGGTATCTCTTACAGTTAGATACTCTTCCTTTTTATGTGTAGGAGCAATTAATTCTATATCTCCAAATCTCGAAGCTAATAGTACCAAGCGCTTCCGGGTCTGTGGGACACCATAATCAGGACAATATACTACCTTAGTTTTGACATGATATTCCAAAGATTCCAGCAGTTTAATAAAATCATCAAGAACGGGCTTTAATTTAAAGGATCCGATAGAAGGCACATTTTCCATTGTGATAATATCGGGGCAAATGTCTTTGACCAATCTGCCAAATTCATATAGAAGGTCATATTTGTTTTTGTCTTTCTCTTTATTTTTAAAAGCGTATGAAGAAAATGGTTGACATGGAGCGCATCCCGCTAATACACGTATTGCCCTTCGAGAATAACGATGTGCTATGTCATATGGTGTTACCTCCTTTATATCCTTATAAATAAACTCGCCTCCTGTATTGGTTTCATAGGCATATTTGCAAGTTTGATCCAAGTCGAATCCTGCAAGTATCCTAAATCCAGCGGTTTTCATGCCATAACTCAAACCGCCTATTCCGCAGAATAGGTCGACAACCTCTATCCGAGGTAAGCGCCCTGGGCGTTTATGGTTGAGTCTTGCCATGTTTGTCCGCTGTTTATCGCTTTCATCGTGGGTATATTATCGTGCAAAGTTAACGATTTTATTCCATTCGGGAAAGGACTTTGTCGTAATATTACGACAAAAAATGCGTTGTCCCATCTATCCCATCTATTTCGCATTTTATTATGGATTTGCAAAGGATATGACGTTGAACAATAAACAATTGAAAACGCCCCGGCAAGAGGGTGAGTCTTGTCGGGGCGTCGGTCAAAGGGGATGGGAGAGTTAGGGCGTTAGAGGCGGATGCAGGCGATGCGGCAGCCGGGGACTTGGTTGGTAGGGAGGGGCTGGCAGTCTTCATCGGCGAAGTGACGGAAGCCGTGCGACTTGGCGGTCTGTTTCAGCCAGTGGATGAAGGCTTTCATCTCGGCGTGGATGACCTCTTGTGTGCCTCGGAAACTGATGCGGATGATTATGAGCGTCATGTCGGGGAGCCCGAGATGACCTTCTGAGCGTTCCCATAGGCGGAACTGAATGGTGCGGTCTTCGCTGAAGTAGTGTATGCAGGCTCCGACAGAGTTCCAGTCGAGTGTGGCTTCATCGGGGTCGCATCCAAACACTTCGGAGATATAGGCGCGGAAGTCAAGGAAGATGTCCACGATTGCGTCGCGGGTTGCGGATTCGATTTTTTGCATGGGCATTGCAGGTGTTAAAGGGTTAAACATGCGATTTTACATCCGGGCACCTGATTCGGTGCGTCCGTGGGTGCGTGACTCTCGTCAGCTATGTGGCGGAAACCGTTGGCTTTTGCCGCATCGCGCAGCCATAAAGATACGGCGTCGGCTTCTGCTTGAGGATTCGCCACGTTACCGGAGATGTAGAATACGTGGACGATGACGGTCATGTCGGGTATTCCGAGATGTCCGTTGGAACGCTCCCATAGACGGAACTCAAAGGCTCGGTTCTGTCCGTGGTATCGTGCGGTTGCGCCTACACAGTTCAAGTCGAGCATGAGCTGGTCGGGAGTTGCTGAATAGTTCTCTACCATAAACTGATAAAAGTCATGGTAGAAGGCCTTGATGCTCATCAGGGCACCTGCCGAGATGGGATTGAAAGAATTTGATCGCATGAGGTTTGTGAAGTTTGAAGTTTACCAAATATGGTTATTGGACTCGGGTGTCCAGGAATCAGATGGCCGGAAATAAACATGGGTGCGGTCGGCATTATTTCGGCGTTCAAGTCGGATTGTCATCTCTTTGATGCTATCCTGCTCCTGCCGGTTGCCGACCATCATAGCCTCTTCTCGAAGCATCATGTTGCGGATGCCTTCGGTGTCATAGCTCACACGCTCGTAGCGATAGAGCCATTCGACTTTCCGAAGATGCTCGTTCTTCTTGTTGAGATTATAGCACCAGATGCCGAGACCGACTGCGATAAGCAATAAGGCTCCGGCAACGGCATACACCCATTTGGGAATTGCCGCCCAGATAGCGCCGTTGACGATGCTATACATCCGGTCTGTAAGCCGCTTTGCCGATTCATTTAGTCCAGTTATCTGGTTTGTGAACTCATTTCGGATGCCATCGTGAAGTGCATTCTTCACATTCTTGTCGATGCAATTATAGCATATATTTGATAGCGAGGTAGTTGCGCTTTAAGTCTACAAAATTGATTTTTACGAGATTCACACCTCCAATTTTAACAATTTCAGCTCTCTTAAAGCACCCATTCTTTACTGACTGCAAATATAACGTTTTCTTTTGAATTTGGTATCTTGTGGAGCCTCTAAATTACATATTAACTTGTGGATGTCAGGATTTTGTAGTAACTTTGCATTACTATGGCTGATATAATGAACAACGAACCCCATATTGTCAGAGTCAAGGATTTTAGGATTGACGCTGACTATGCCGCTTGGCTCTCTGAAATCAAGCGACGCTATCATTCTGCCCAAATCAAAGCGACGGTCAAGGTCAATACTGAAAAGCTGGCGTTCAACTGGAGTGTGGGGCGCGATCTTGTGATGCGTAAGGCGGAAGAAACATGGGGCAGCGGGGTTGTGGAACAGCTAAGCTTTGACTTGCAGGAGGCATTTCCTCTTGACCGAGGTTTTGGCACTACAAATCTTTGGGCTATGAAGAAATGGTATCTATTCTTTTCTTCATCAGAGGCAACAGAAAAACTCCACCAAGTTGGTGGAGAATTGCAACCTGCAAATTCTCAAAGGATTATAAAACTCCACCAAGTTGGTGCAGAAATTGATACTGACTTTCCGCTGATTCTCGGTCTGGTGCCATGGCGCCATCAGGTTAACATTATTACAAAGTGCAAGTCGGTTGATGAAGCTGTTTTCTATTTGCAGGAGTGTATATTGGGCGGTTGGAGTCGTCAGACTTTGGATAATTCACTGAAAGCGAATCTATACAAGACGCAGGGTAAGGCTATCAGTAATTTTCCGGAGTATTTGCCGGAGGCTCAATGCCGGATGGCTCAGGAAATAACAAAGGACAATTATGATTTTGGTTTCGTAACCGTTCCTGCTGATTATAAGGAAGAACAACTTGAAGCAGCGTTGGAACAAAATATTACCCGTTTCCTTCTTGAACTTGGCACCGGCTTCGCTTTCGTAGGTCGCCAAAAGGAACTGATTGTCGGAGGTCGTACTCGCAGAATAGATATGCTGTTCTACCATATCCGGCTAAAGGCATACGTTGTGGTTGAGTTGAAAGTAAAGCCTTTCGATCCTGCGTATGCCGGGAAACTCAACTACTATGTCAATGCTGTTGATGAACTGCTTAAAGGTGCTGATGACAATCCTACTATCGGGCTTTTGATTTGTAGCGACAAAGATGAAACCGATGTCCGTTGGGCTTTCAAAGGCATACAAACTCCTATGGGTGTGGCTTCATACGATAATGTACAAATTGCTTCGCCTTCCAATCTGCTTCCGTCTGCTGAAGAACTGCAAGCAAGAGTAAGATTAGTAGAGGAAGAATTGAATAAGTCTAATGATTAAACTTAAACTCATTGCATTTTTAGCATTATCCGCATTTTATCCACAAATAATAGGGATGTAGAATATCAGAAATACGACCAAAAATATTCTTGTAAAACTCAATTCCCCAATGTTTCTCAACAATGCATATTAAGGCAGATTATATATAAACAGTAATGGCAAAAAGAAGAATTAGATATGGTAATGATCCAATATTGAGACGCAGATGCGAAGAAGTCAAAGTGGTTGATGACAAGATTCGCAACTTACTTGCAGAGATGCTTAGAACCCTTCATAAGACTGATAACGGCGCGGCGATAGCGGCGAATCAGGTTGGCATCTTAAAAAGACTGGTCGTGATTGATTACCTTGGTTACTGTCTAAAACTCGTAAATCCTCGGATTTTAGAAAGTATTGGTTTTCAAGAATGCATTGAAGGATGTCTTAGCTTTCCGAATCGTTTTGTTAAAACTATCAGACCTTATGAGGTTACTATATCGGCATTGAATGAATTCGGTGAAGAAATTGTTATAACAGGCAAGGGTGAAATGGCAAAATGTTTCTGTCATGAACTGGAACATCTGGATGGAAAGATTTTTTTAGACAAGGCTATTGCAGAAATCGACATATAGGAATATTAACCTGAAAATACATTTAGAGTTGTGTATGAGCAAAGTTATTATGATGTGCGGTATCTGTGGGGCCGGAAAGACAACTTATGCAAAGGTGAAAGAACAAGAGGGATATATCAGGCTTTCTATTGATGAAGAAATGTGGAAAGTTTATGGCAAAAAAGGTATTGATTATCCGGAAGAACAATACGAGGAACTATCCGGACATGTGGAGAGGGCACTTCGAGAAAGACTGTTATCACTTATTAAACAAGGAAAAGATGTTGTGATTGATTTTAGTTTTTGGAATAGAGAAAATCGGAATATTTATAAAGAGTTGATTCAAAATGCAGGTGCTGAAACAGAGCTTATTTATATGAAAGCCGAAAAGGAGACTTTACAAAAAAGGCTGCATAAAAGAAATCAAGTCTTGAATGCCAATTCACCGTTTGTTATAACAGATGAAATACTCGAACATCATTATAATGCTTTCCAAGAACCGTGCGGCGAAGGAGAGAATGTTATTTTACAGAAATAGGATACGATGCCATGTTCAATACTACGCCATATAAATTGATATTATAAAAACCGCCCGGCTTCCAATAGTCGGGCGGTTGTGCTGTTAATCTATATTCGTTATTTCTCTGATGGATTGAAATAGAGGAAGGTATCTTCTATGTGTCGGGCTTTTTCATATTGTCGGATGCGGGTTTTCACGGAATCTTGCTCCTGTTGTGTGCCGACTGCAAAGATTTTTTCTCGACGCAGCAAATCTTCCTGATGCTTGCCCTCCCACCACAATCTTTCGTAGCGGTATAGCCATTCGGTATTTCGCAGACTCTCGTTGTCCCTGTAGAGATGGAAACAGCCTATGCTGAGGCCGGCAGCGATAAGCAATAGGGCTCCGGCAACGGCATAGACCCATTTGGGTATTGCCGCCCAGACAGCACCGTTGACGATGCTATACATCCGGTCGTTGAGACGCTTTGCAGATTCGTTGAACTGACTGGTCTGACTTGCGAACTCATTGCGGATGCCTTCGTGAAGCGCATTTTTTACATTCTTGTCAAGTCCGTCCTTAAAGGCTTGGACGAAGGCTTCTGCTATTTCCTTCGGGAACTGCGAAAAGTCGAGACTTTTTAGAGCCTCGATTTTTTGTTTGGCGAGTGCCGCCTCAACGAGTCGTTTTACCGATTCGTTTGTGGCGATGCTCGCGGGCAGCTCCACTTGGATCTTCTCCGGGATTGCTGATGCCGACGGTTCCGTCTGCACAGGCCCGGATACCAGTCTGGTATCAATGTCTGTCAGTAAATCCTTGTTCTCTTTAGCGGTTTTGAGAAGGTCGTCAATCTTCTCGTCTTGTTTCTTGACGAGTGAGTATAAATCTGCCATTACAGTGATCTTCCTTTTTTCTTTTGGGGTTTCTTTTTCATCGCTCGGATGAAGGCTTCTTCTTCCGGGTCATAGCCGGGCCCGACCTGGAACAGCCCGCCCACTGCCTGACACCCGGTTTCGATTATATTCTCTACGACATTAGCCGCCGGAGCCTCCTTGATCTTTGCCGTTACCGAAATCGATGCCGTTTGCTGAGACTGTGCCTCTATTATCTCGGTGTTCTTAGCAAAGAATTTGTCAAGACGCTTGTAGGAGAAGGCACGGTCAATCTTTGAGCCGTTGAAGGTAAATTCGCCGTCGGAGAACCGTATGCCCTGCGGCTTGCCGGTGTCGCGGTCGTTGTAAAACTCGACTGTTATCCCGGCCGGAGCGAGGCGACGGCGGAACTCATCCCACGATTTACAGCGGTACATCGCCGCCTGAATCCTGGGCTTCATCTCGGCGATTGCATCCTCATATAGCTTCTTTTTCGGCGAAAAAGTCAGTCCGTATTTCAGCTTGATTGCCTTGGTCGCATCACGACTTTTGTCGAAATTATTGCTTTCGTCAATGGCTTTGCCGTGAAGATTGACGCGGTTATAGACTATATGGAAATGCGGAGAGCCGGTTTCGAGATGACGCACAATCAGATATTGCGTGTCCCGGATTTCCATCCGTTCCATGTATTCTTTCGCCAGCTGTACCATAAAATCATCCGTTAGACGGGGCAAATCTGCCTTGTCGAAACTCACGGCGATGTGCCCGATTGGTTTGCTGATTCTCCTGTTTAGACTCGCTCCTATGTCGAAACTGTCCACAATTCTGCGGTAGTCATTGCCGAGAATCCCGCCGGAATCTATCACTCGCCAAGTATCGGCGGTGAACTGTTCCTTGTCGTGGAACTCACGCATGACGTAGCCGACAATATCGGCAGCGGCTCCTTTTACGAGTATTTTTGCTATCATAATAATGAGGAATTTGAGGTTTTCAACTTGCCAAGAGTGGCTAAAATCCCATCGAGACAAGCCTCAGCCTTTCGCTTTGTCGAGGGCCATGAGTTAGCCTGACAAGCCTTGACCTGAGCGTTGAGATTCTTGCCTTGATACATCAGTTCCCGTATCGTCTCGCGTTCAAAATCGGTGAGACGACCGACAATCGAGAGCCGGAAGACGCAAATTCTAAGCAGCTCGGCAATGCTGACACCGGCAGCCGTAGCTTTGGCTTTTACCTCGCGTTCTTCCGCATCGGTGAAATTCACAGAGACTTTTCGGTCTCTCTTATCGCTGGATTCTTTTTTTGGTCGCCCTCGGAGTTTTACACCGGGTGCGTCCTGATTGAACTTTCTCATTCGTTGGGTTGGGGATGGTGACCGCAGGGAACAGAGAGCGTCCTTCGGGATGCGAGGGGTTTCGGGTAGGAATTTTTTACCTCCCGAAACATACCCTTGCATCCCCAACTAATCCACTATCGTTTCTTAGTTGTGCGCTGACGATAACCGCTCCCTGCGGTCGGGTTAAACTTACGTCATTTAGTACTGAAGTAGGTACTGAGGTGCCAACCTACCTTAGGTGGAAAGGTCGGACTACCGAACGGTCTATGGGTCGGAATGTCGTTAGACCTATGAGATGTCAGATAGAAATTTTTCATAGCTTACGCCAGTTTTCAATGTCGTCGGCATATATTGTTAAATGCTCGACCAGGATGGCGTTGATATAGCTGCCAACAGTTGTGTCGCGGTCACCGAGGATGCAGGCGATGCGTTCAAGCTTCTCCCATACGCTGTCATCGATGTTTACCGGATGACGCTTTGACAGCTTTGACGGCACAAGATAAGTTGCCTTGAACTCGGCGAAGTCCGATTTGCGCTGTTGCTTGCCGATACGCTGTTGCTTCGGCAATTCGGTTGTGGCGGTTACGGCTGTTGCATCGGTTGCTGTCTGCTCGTTGCCAAACAGATTGTCCACCTTGGCAGGTGTGGTGCTGTTAACAGTGTTATCGCTGTTAACAGGATTGGTGGAGTTGATAGGGTTATCTGATTCCATAATAAAATCGGGATTAAGAGTCGTTGATACTTTGGATTTGGTTACATCTGTCAACTCGGTTGACTTAGATGCGGTTGTTGAGGGAGTTTTCTTCGCAGTCATTGTTTTTCAGTATTTGAGGTTTTGTTGATTGCATCAGTATCAGGGTTATACCGTTCAACTCACACGAGAGTGAGTTGCAGGTCGTCGATGAGTTTCTGTAACATCGGATTACGGCGTATCATAGCTTGCATCACTTCCTGGTCAGGCTCGATTTGCAGGAGATAGTCTGCTATGTCAAGTCCTGCTGTTCGCTCGTCATCGGTGGCAACTTCTTCAAGGTAGTTGAAGATACTTGCCTCGATACCGAGATTGCGGAGCAAACTCAGTTTCTGCCGCCATTGGTCGGTCGCGCCTATATCGGGATACAGGATTACCTGACGACCTAGGAGAACACGGAGTGCATCAGAATTGAAGCAACCGTTTTTCCCGCCGGAAGCGAGCCACACATATTCCGGCAGATAATAAGCTGCCACAAGTGCCGTCTTTTCGCTCTCGACAATGTCAACCGGCTTGCCCCTGTTCATCGGCAACAGATGTTCACCGAAGAAACACTGACGCAGATTGAAGTCGGGCAACTTCAACAGCGAGTGAACCCATGTAACATGGTTGAACGGGTGCTTTACCCGTTTGCCGCTGTCTGCATCATAGAGCAAGACTTTCCCGGTACGAACACTGCCGTTGATGTCGGTCTGCCAGAACACGCATGACCCCGGCCAGTGCTTCGATGTGCCGACGCGATAATCTTTCATCAGCAGGAGAGCGTCCTCGGCTCCGAACTTGGAGCGGAGGAAAAGATAGAGGTTGTTCTTCTCATATCCGTGCAGAGTCTGTGCAACAGTCTCTGACGCGATGAAGGATGTTGGCTTTTGCTGCTCGGTCGGCTTGGCTCGACACGCTGACGGAGTGGCGAAATCTCGGTGCGGTGGCTTTGATTGCGGATTGCGCTCAAAGTATTCCTTTGGCGTGAGATGGTAACCGCAACTCTGTTCATGGTCGCATCTGCCGACATCATCAGGTAACGAGATTTGTTTCTCGGTGTCGATGTAGCGGCTAAAACAGCGTTTCTTGTGGCAGGCAGGGCAACAGTGTCGGCTTCCGACCCCTTTATAGGGCTGGAGAATGAATCTATGATTATTCATAGCATTAATTATGAGATTTGGGTGTCGCAGTTTGTGCAGTTTCCGCAGTTTATCTGATGAAACTGCCGGAACTGCGGAACCTGCAAGTGGTTAGAGTTTGAGATATTTGCCATGCGAGGACTTCTGGAACAGTTTGCCGAGATTATTTTTCAGGAACTCCATAAAGGTGCGCTCTGCCATTTCGTTTGCTTTTGCTATGGCGATGCCTTCTCCGGTCTCAAATTCGGGAGGGAGTGCGCTGACTATTGCCAACTGTTGCGCGGTTAACGACAGTTCTTTCAGAATTGTCTGTACCTTTACGGCTGATTCCTTGAAATATTCTGCGAGAGTAATGGCGCGTTCTACCGATATGAGGTCAATCATATCTTTGCCGGCATCATTGCACGCCCAGCGAGCCATCTGAATAATCAGACAGAATCGTATGGCGTAGATCTGTAGCTTGCAGTAGATACCTACAATAGTCTCGTTTGGCTCACGGTCGCAGATGTCTGACAATTCATGCTGCCATTTGAACAGACGCGCCATAGCCTCCTCGGTAAACGGTATGGCTATCGGCAGAATGTCGTTGTTCTCATCAACGGTAAATTGCAATTCCATGAGCCTCGATAAAATGCGCTGCCATTCAGATGCCACATCGAATGTTGGTTGCTTCATCGACCACCGGGTAGAAGTTTCGTGGCGGAGCAGGACAAAGAGAATGCGGTCTATGAAACCGTTGGCAGAGCGTTCACCTTTGGCAAGTTCGGAAAGAATGCGTTTCTGCATCGTGCCGATTACGGATACAAACGGACGCTTGATGAAGATAGAGCTGCGCGAGCTTTTGCGGTCGGACATGGTAGGCTTGGCACTGAACACCGACAGCCAGAATTGTTCCTCGGAGCCGTTGTTATAACGGTTGAAATTTTTGACCCATGCCGAGAGTTCATCCGAGAGGAGACACAATCCACGACGATTCTGCGAATGGACGAGACTCAGTCCCTCCGGAGTTATATCAGACACAAGGAAACGACGGCGGACAGGTTCACGGAGGCAGACCTCAAGACCTTTTTCTGCACGTTCCTTCCGGCTCATTTCAAGTTTATCCTGATATTCCAGATACTGTTTCTCATAAATCCGGTTTTGCTCGTAGTCATGCTCCACAAACGGGCGCATTGCAAAACTCAGCGGGTGACTCTTGTTGGCACCGGGTCTGCCTATGAGTGCCATATACAGAATGGCGCTCTCGTCCCAGCCCTCTTTCATCCGCACAAGATGCGTGTTGCCTATCGCTACTGACACAGCCACCAGCATTGCCGCCGCTACATAATCGACAGGAAATCCATAGCAGTCGTTCACCTCCCTTATGATACGTTGGATTTTGGAGGGATAGAGGCTAATGGGAAATCCTCCGCCGGTAATAGCGGTGCAATGGTCGATTGCCTTGTCGAGCACGAGCTGAGGAGTAATTTTATCGCTCATAGGCTAACGGCTCAATCGGTTTCGTCCGCCGGGACGCAGACCTTTGTTCATTTCGGCAACCATTTCATCATACTTCTCTTTCTGAGATTTCGGTTTGCCGGATGCCATATATTCCAAAAGCTCGCTCCTGATGAATCGCCATGCTTTGCCGCCGGGATTCTTATATGCCGGGATGATTCCGGCACGAGCCTTTTCATAGAGAGTGTTCTTGCACTCTCCGAGTAGTTTGCATGCCTCCTTCGCAGTGATGAAAGGAGAACTGTCAGTTGATGGGGGAGCAAGTGCGTTGCGCAGCTCCCGCAGCTCATCTTGCAAGGCTGATACTCGATCGATGAGATAGACTACCGCTTCGGGAAGTCTGTCGAAAGTCATGGGTGTTGTGAACATGAATGCAACCGAATCCTTAGGAAACCGTCATGCCAACGTGGCACATCCGGGCTAAAGATTCGGTTGCAAATGTATAATGAGATAAATAGGAGAACAATAAGCTTTAATGAGCCTCAAAAGCATCTCCAAACCCTCTCCAAAGCCCCTCCGATGGAGAAAAACGACTTCTCCGGCAGGAGATTTTTTGAGATTGGTGAATTTTAACCGGCGAGAAGTTCATTATCAAGGCATCTTGAATTTTTGCCTTTTTTCATCTGCCGGTCAATGAAATTATCAAATTCCTCTTCAGTCATGGGTTCATCGTCTTCATCTTCTTCCTCATCATCATTAGAGTAGTCGTAGTCCTCGTTGTCCCATTCGTCGTCGTCATCGGGCCTTTCTTCGCCTTCAAACAGTGGAGGCATTCTCATTGGTCGATTTTCTGTTTGGATTGGAGTAATGGGCTCTGTTTCCCCATGAGGAGTCTCGATTGTTTGAGCTACGATCGCCGGTTCAGCGTCTTCTGAGATATGACTTGCTTTTGTATCCTCGATTACTTCCGATTGTTGAACGTCATTTGAAAGACGATACTCTTTAATCGAAAAATTATTGTCAAAGCGTTCTTCGATTTTAATCACTCCCTGAAGTGGATTCTGCTTGAGTTTTTTTGGAAGCTGATTGTCTGAAAGACCATCAAGATGATAGTGGAAAGTGGTTTTCAGAAAGTGAGTGATGAAGTTGTTTTGTTTTCCGAAGAGTCTGCCCATATTCCATCCATAGTGCAGCAATGCCCATTTCTCGACAGGGGCTGAAACTTCGATTCTCTGAATTTTGACCCCGGCTTCAATATCTTCGGAACTTCGAGGGTCCCAGTTGGGCGTGGAAGCTCTCTGAAATAATCCAAGACGGAAAAGAAGGGTCGGAACGTCTCGCTGTTTGATATAACTGCCAAGAACTTTCATTGTGTACTCGCAAGCGAATCTGTATTTGGCATCTTCCTGTGTCCTGACGAGTTCGCTTGCCGAATTTTTCATCTCGTTGATGTTTACAGATACAATGCCATCTTCGTCTTTTGTAATCGTTGCCCCTGTCGGAACGGCAACTTCACGTTTTAGATCAGACATTACATTGCGCATTATCTGCTCTAAATCATCGCGTGATACAGTAGCTTGTTCAAGCGGAACTGTCGTTTGTCCTACGGATGTTTCTTCTGTGATTGGTTGGGACACTGGAACTTTTACCATTTCCTCTTTTCCCTTTTTCTCGCCGATTAACGGCATATCTTGACCTGAGAGAAACTCAACGAGTATTGCATACAAGGCAAGTCCGCCGATTATAATAAGGCAAAAGAATACATTGGCGTTGAATTCTGATTCTCCTTTGGACAGAATGGAATGGCGTATGACCAAAGCCGAGAATATATCGACCGCAATCACCAGCACAAGCAGCCAGGGATGATGGCCTTTGAATAGGTCTTTCATACGGTGGTTGTTTAATCTTATAAGTCTTAAAATTTGATGAGTTTAACAAACAAAGTTAAAACACTATGCCACTTTCTATTGTTCAGCAAAGAAAAAGATTGATGTATATCATTCTGATGCCCTGCTCATAACTAAATCCGGCGCTCGTTTATAGTTCTATAGAATAGCCACCTGTCTGTATTAGCGTATAGGCGTTTGAAACAGGTTGTCTTAAAGCATGTATGCGGAGAGGCAATGACTCAGAAGTTATGCAACAAATGAATGATTGTAGGCAAATGATTTTTCAGCTGCTTGATAGCAAAATATCGAGAATAATTTGTGATTTTGTGATAGGATTAACAAGTCAAATCGAAGTTCCAATGAAAAAAGTAATTTTACTATTATTGCTTTCGATTTTCGTTTCGACCTCATCATTTGCTCAAGCACAAGCAAAAGATGACATTCCCGAATCGAAGAGCAAAGCTGTCGAATTTATGACAGCGGATGGTTCATTCCTTGTAAAGGAATTCTATGATCTCCAGAAAATTAAAGGAGTCGAGTGCCAAGTGCTGATTATGAATAATGTAGTATCGGGCAAAAAAATGGGTTGTCTTAGATTGGAAACTCAATATCGTAGCCAATATTCCAATGATAGTTATATTGGAACTCTTGACTCTGATGAGTTGGATGCTTGTATTCAATCATTAGAATACATAAAGAACACACTTCTTCCGTCAGCACCCACTGTTTATACGGAGGCAGAGTATAAAACAAATGATGGCGTAAAATTCGGGGCCTATTACAATAAAGGTAAATGGACTGCCTTTGTATATACAAAAGGCTATACAAGTCGATCTGCTGTTTTTCTTGATGTAGAAAACATAGATTCGTTCATAGCGGTAATGCAGCAAGCTAAGTCCATGATTGCTGAAAAAACTAAATAATTTGCCGAATATTCTCATCCGACTTATACAGTCCATAACTTTGTGGCGCAAACCACTCAGTTATGGATTTTCTTTTTATCTGAGCATGACCACAATCTGCCGGATTAAAAAAAGAGACTCAACTTTATAGAGATAAGATTTGTTTGTGTTATATATTTGTTTTATCTTTGCAAATAAAATGATAGCACTATGGAAGCAGCAATTCAGAAGAAAGCCACAATGTTCCGATTGAACGTTGATTTGATAGAACGCCTAAAGGAGATGGCAAAAAGAGAGCATCGCAGTCTCAATAATTTTGTTGAGTGTGTGTTGCTCGATGTTGCATATAATGAACCTAACGAAGTCACGAAAGCCGCAATGGAAGAAGCCCGCAGCGGAAAACTCCGGGATGTGCCTCCAATTGATACCTCGTCGGTAGAAGCTATGTTTAAGTCTATGGGATTATGAAGACACTTCGTCCTTCCACCCAATACAAAAAGGACTTAAAGAGGATTCGAAATAACCCCAAGAAAGCTGAGGCATTGCTTGAGGTATTACGACTGCTGGAAAATGAATTGCCTATTCCACCAATTTACAAACCGCATATGCTGACAAGTGATTACGCGGGTTGCATGGAATGCCATATTCAGGGAGATTTCCTGCTCATATGGATAGACCAGACTACGAATGATATTGATTTGGTGCGATTGGGCTCTCATTCAGAATTATTTGGTAAAGGAGCTAAACGATAGAGAATAATAGACCGAGAGGATGCTGATAAGACAATCTTCTCGGTCTATATTTATTTCAGGGTTATGGCATTGGATGCCTCGCGCTTCTTTTCGCTGACCACATCGGCGTAAATCTGTGTCGTTCGGACACTTCGGTGCGTAAGCATTTTTGAGACAACATATACGTCTATGCCAAGCGAGATAAGAATGGTGGCGAATGAGTGGCGCAGGCAATGAAAGGAGAGTTTCTTATCGATCCCTGCGGCCTTGACCCATTTCTTGAATGGCTGTTGAGCCATAGAACGTCGGAAACCTTTGAAAATTAGTCCTTCGCCTCGCTCGCCGCAGTATTTGAGTGCTTCATCGCTGACCGGGAGAGTCGCTTCGGTATCGGTTTTCTCAGTGCAGAGTCTGATGCAATAGCCACCGTCAGGACTACGCTCGATATTTTCCCAACGTAACTGCAACAGGTCGCTGAGACGAAGCCCGGTAAACAGCCCGAACATTGATGCTCGTTTGAGAACAGGCACCTCACATTCGGTTGCATCGAGAATCTTCATCTCGTCGAGCGTCAGATATTCCTTCTTAACCTCCTGCCACTTGATGCCTTCAAGGAAGTCATTGAAGTTCTCGGTGATATATTTCTCCTTGTATGCCATTTTCAGCAGGCAACGGAATGTTGACCAGTAGCCGGCTGCCGAGTTGTTGGAGAGAGGTATCTTCTTATCAGGGTGACGCAGGTTGTGGGCATAGAGCAGATACTCCCGGAAGTCCTCGCACAAGCTGGCGGTAACATCGCCGAATGTGCAGCTGCCACCGCAGAACTTCTTGAAGTGGAGATAGACGCACATCCATTTGTCGTACTTGCTCTTCGCTTTCTTCTCGAAGTAGGCGAGGAAGTCCATCTTCTGTTTTGCCTTGTCAAGGAATCCGAACTGTTCGTTGATAAGGCTCTGGTAACGGATGCAGCGTATAGCCTCGGCTTTCTCTTCCATTTCCTGATTGAAACGGCGTTGCATCTCGTTGGCAGGTTCAGCATAGATGACTATGCCAAGGGTTTCGCGGCGCGTCATCTTATTGGTGTGTGGATTGCGTATTGCTGGGTAATAATCGAGATAGAGCGATACTTTTCCTCCGACATACGGACGACGACGGAGGAACACTTTGGTGCAGGTGTTTGTCATTGCTTTTATGGGTTTGATGGTTGAAAATCAGTTACAAAAGTAGCGGGAGAAACAAAGGGGAACAATGCCGTCTCCAGTGGTTCCAATGTTTCTCCAAACTGTCTCCACGGGCTAAATCTCCGGAGAACCAAGCAGAGAATCAAGTTCCGAGCGAAGTATGAGGGTGTATTTCCCTTTCTTCACACGGGTGATGTTGTGGTACTTCAGATAATGGTGAAGCTGGTCGCGGGTCAGATTATATTTCGCCATCGCTTCGGGATAGGTGTAATATTCCGGCTCCTTTGGTGCCACCTGACCTTTCGCCAAATCGAAATGATATTTGGAGTACATCACATAGTTCCCCTGTTTCTTCTTCGGAATACCTTCCTTCGACACGAGAGTATAGATGGCAGACAGTGTCATGCCGTACTTGGCCTGAATATCCGCCACGGTGTACCATTCAGATATTTCCTCCTTTGGCTGTTGTTTCGCAAAATAACGGTCAACATGACTCCGGCTCCAGAGCGTTTTGCCCCGGCTTTGCGTCTTAGGCCAGCCCTCGCGCTCGGCAATCTTATACATTCCCGAATTGGATACACCGTATTTCTCCTGCACCTCCTTTGAGGTGTAGAACTCGGTGATGGGCGGCTGTTGCCTTGTGGCTGAAGGCTCTTGGATTTCAAGAGTTGAGAATAGCGCATCTACGTCAGCTCGTCTGATGAGGGTCTTTCGTTTCAACTTCCAGACCTTGATGACGCCTCGGTTGATATAATTGTAGATTGTGACATGGCATACCCCAAGCAGAGTGGCCGCTTGTGTAGGGGTCAAGAACTCCTGTTTGGCTACTTCTTTTTGACCTGATTGCTGATGCTCATATTCTCGTTGGTATGAATCCAGCTTTGCCTGACGCTTTCTTTCCTTGTATGCGAGACCCGAACATCGGTGGCTGCAATACTCCGTTGTTGTCTTACGAGCGATGAACTCAGCTCCGCACCAACGGCACTTCTTTTTGATTTCAATGTTGCTACTCATTTTTATTCTGTGTTAGTGTTTATTTCGCCGTTTATTTCGCCAAAAGTGTTCATGTGCGTAAACTGACGTAAACCTACGTAAACATCGTCCACGACCTTGCGGCACGCATTGACGGGATTTGCCGATTTGCTACAAATCGGGTACAAAAACACAGGTAAAAAGGGATGAAAAGCGGTTATAAAGAGGTATGAGCATGAAAAAAGTCGCCTGATAACAAGCGACTTTTCAATGTTTTACGCCAGATGGCACCAGTTGTAACCAACAGGTTACTTGCCGACGCAGAAGCGGGAGAAGATGGAGGCGAGGATGTCGGGGGTGGTGAGGGTGCCGGTGATGGAGGAGAGGTGGTGGAGGGTGGCGCGGAGGTCCTGGGCGATGAGGTCGCCGGGGAGGTTGGTGCGTAGGCCGTCAAGGATGGCGGCGGTGGAGGCGGCGGCTTCCCGGAGTGCTTGGGCGTGTCGGAGGTTGGTGACGAGGATGGTGTCTTCGTCGGTGGTGCCGCGCAGTCGGTCGGCGATGGTCGTCAGGGTGGAAAGCAGTTGCTGATGTCCTTGACCGGTCCTAGTGGAAAATGGAATGACTGTGACGTTGTCTGAAACGACGGTATTCGCTGACAAGGAAGCTTCGCCGGTCAAATCTGATTTGTTCAGCAGAAGTATGGTGGGAATATCCGGCGTGGCGGTGTGGATGTCAGCGATGGGGGAGAGGTGAGGTTGTGACGAGTCCACGACAGAAATAACTATAGCTGCCCGGTTGAGGGCCTGCCGCGAACGCTCGATGCCAAGGGCCTCGATGGGGTCGGTGGTCTCGCGCAGTCCGGCGGTATCGATGAAACGGAAAAGGTAGTCGCCAATCTCAAGAGTGTCCTCGATTGTGTCGCGGGTGGTGCCGTGTATGTCTGAGACAATGGCACGGTCTTCCCCCAATAACAGGTTGAGTAGTGATGATTTGCCAGCGTTGGTAGGCCCGACAATCGCAACCGGGATTCCATCCTTTATCGCCGAACCCGCTGAAAATGATTTCTCCAACCGGCTGACCTCCGAATGTACTTCGGTGGCGATTTCCCGCAACCGTTCGCGGGACGCGAATTCCACATCCTCCTCGGAAAAATCCAGTTCGAGTTCGAGCAGCGACGCCAGATCAAGCAGCTTTCCGCGCAGCTCCTCAAGCCTGCGCGAGAAACACCCCTTCATCTGAGATGCCGCAAGTCTGTGGGCGGCTCTCGAATTTGACGCGATGACATCCGCCACCGCCTCGGCCTGCGCCAGGTCCATCTTCCCGTTGGCGAACGACCGGCGCGTGAATTCCCCCGCCTCGGCGAGCCTTGCGCCGTTGGCTGTCAAAATCTCAAGCAACCGCCGTTGCACATACCTGGAGCCATGGACAGACAGCTCCACCACATCATCCCCCGTGAATGAGGATGGTGCGCGGAATACCGTCGCCACCCCCTCGTCGAGCATCTCATTGCCCCGCATCGGATCAATGATGCGCCCGAACCTCGCAGTGTGTCCCGGGGTGTCGGCCAGCCTTTTCCCCTGCCAGATTCTGTCGGTAATCGCGATGGCCTGCGGGCCGCTGACGCGTATGACTGCTATTCCCCCTATGCCGGGAGGAGTTGAAATCGCACAGATTGTATCCTCAAGGTTGATGGTGTCGCTTTTCATGGCCGCAAAGTTACTGATTTCCCGGAAAACTTGCGTAACTTTGCGGTTGAAAAGCTCTGAAAACAACCTTACACTTGTCAGTCCCGTAAACATGTCACATTCCGCCAATACAGCTCAGGATGCCCGTAAATTGCGTGAACTCGCCGAGATGCCGGTAGGCCGACTCCTCTGGAAATACTCCCTCCCGTCGGTGGTCGGGATGCTTGTCATGCAGCTTTACAACGTCATCGACCGAATCGTCATCGGCCAGGTCGTAGGGCCGAAGGCCATTGCCGGACTGGCCATCACCTTCCCGGTGATGAATATCGCCACCGCCCTCGGGGTGCTGATCGGAGCCGGTGCGACAGCCCGTATGAGTCTCTTCCTCGGAGCCGGCGACATCAACGGGGCACGCCGCATTCTCGGCAACTCCTTGGTTCTGACCCTCACCATCGGAGTCATCTACATAGGTCTCTTCGCCATCTTCATGTCCCCCGTGCTGCGGCTGTTCGGGGCAGATGAGCAGACCCTTCCTTATGCCCGCGACTTCATGATGTTCATCCTCCCCGGACTGCTGATGACCAACCTGACCTTCACCTTCAACAACATGATGCGCGCGACCGGATTTCCCACCCGCGCCATGCTGACGATGTTCATCGGCTTCGGGCTCAATATGCTCCTCGCGCCTACCTTCGTTTACTTCCTCGAGCTTGGAATCAAAGGTGCGGCCATAGCTACCGACATCTCTATGACCGTCTCTATGATATTCGTCATGCGTCATTTCTGTTCCCGGAAAAACGGCCCTGTCATCTTCACTCCCGGCACCTACCGCATATCCTGGCCCCTGGTCTGGGGAATAATAGGTATCGGCGCGGCCCCCTCGATAATCAACGTCGCCTCCTGCCTTATAAACATCTTCATCAACAACGCGTTGAAACACTACGGCGGGTATGAGGCCATCGCCGCGGCCGGCATATTCGTCACCTACACCTCCATGCTCTGCTGCATCGTCCTCGGAATCTGCCAAGGCTTCCAGCCCATCGCCGGTTACAACTACGGACACGGGATGTCCCATCGCGTGGTGCGCGTCTTCTGGCTTGCCACCGCCGCTGCCACTCTCATAACCCTCGTCGGCTGGGCGTTCGGTCTAACCATCCCCTGTATGATTGCCCGCGCCTTCGTCAGCGACGCCCCGCTCGTTGAGTTCACAGGCCACGCCCTCTCGACTGCCCTGATATGCTTCTGGATGGTAGGCTTCCAGATTGTCGCCACCACCTATTTCCAGTCAATCGGGAAAGTCGGCACCTCCATTTTCCTCAGTCTTGTCCGCCAGGTCATCTTCCTCCTCCCGCTCCTGATGATTCTTCCCCGATTCTTCGGTCTCGACGGTATCTGGTACACCTTTCCGGTCTCCGACGCCCTCGCCACAGTAGTCTCCGCCATACTCATAATCCGCTCACTCCGTTCCCTGCGGAATGATACTATTTTGGCCAATGCTTGACTCTATTTGACATTCCGCCGACACCCCGCGAAAAATGTGTAAATTTGCGCCGACCTCTTAACGCAAACCACCATTACACATGAAATACGGCCACTTCGACGACCAGACCCGCGAGTATGTCATCACCAATCCCCGCACCCCCTGGCCCTGGATCAACTACCTCGGCAACGAGGCTTTCTTCTCCCTGATTTCCAACACCGCCGGAGGATATTCCTTCTATCGCGACGCCAAATTCCGCCGCCTGACTCGCTACCGCTACAACGGAGTGCCGATGGACGCCGGAGGCCGCTATTTCTACATCAAGGATGGCGACACCATCTGGAACCCCGGCTGGAAACCCTGCAAGACCCTGTTGGACTTCTATGAGTGCCGTCACGGTCTTAACTACACCGTCATCACGGGCCGTAAAAACGGACTCCAGGCCCGAGCCCTCTTCTTCGTCCCCGAGGGGGTAAACGCCGAAGTCACGAAGCTTACCCTGACCAATCTCTCTGACCGGCCCAAAAGCTTCACTCTCTTCTCCTTCCAGGAATGGTGTCTGTGGAACGCCGCCACCGATATGGAGAACTTCCAGCGCAACTTCTCCACCGGAGAGGTCGAGATAGATGGTTCGGCCATCTACCATAAGACCGAGTACAAGGAACGCCGCGACCACTATGCATTCTATTGGGTGAACACCCACGTGGAGGGTTTCGATACCGACCGGGAGTCTTTCCTCGGCCTTTACAACGGCTTCGACGAGCCGGAAGCCGTGCTGGAGGGGAAAGCCCGCAATTCCGTGGCCCACGGATGGTCTCCCATCGCTTCCCATCAGATTGAAATAACCCTCCGTCCCGGCGAGACCCGTGACTTGGTTTTCATGCTTGGATACGTCGAGAATCCCGCCGACAGCAAGTGGGAGTCAAAAGGGATAATCAACAAACGTCCCGCTCGGGAGATGATGGCGATGTTCGACACCCCCGAGAAAGTGGATGCAGCCTTTGAGAAACTTCGTGCCGGATGGGACAGCCTCCTTGGTAATTTCCACATCGAATCCTCTGACCCACGCCTTGACCGGATGGTGAACATCTGGAACCAATACCAGTGTATGGTCACCTTCTGCTTCTCCCGTTCCGCGTCATTCTTCGAGAGCGGCATAGGCCGAGGCATGGGCTTCCGCGACTCCAATCAAGACCTTGTCGGCTTCGTCCACCAGATTCCCTCCCGCGCCCGCCAAAGGATTCTCGACATCGCCGCCACGCAGTTGCCCGATGGGAGCTGTTACCATCAGTATCAGCCCCTGACCAAACGCGGCAACAACGACATCGGTTCAGGCTTCAACGACGACCCGATGTGGCTTGTCTTCGGTACAATCGCCTACCTCAAAGAGACCGGCGACTTCTCCATCCTCGACGAACCCGTGCCATTTGACAATCGCCCCGGCTCGGAAGTCCCCCTTCTCGACCATCTCCGCGTTTCGTTCGATTACGTCATATCCCACCTCGGCCCTCACGGACTGCCGCTCATCGGCCGCGCCGACTGGAACGACTGCCTCAACCTCAACTGCTTCTCCAACGACCCCAACGAATCGTTCCAGACCACGGAAAACAAATCCGAGGGTTCACGCGCTGAGTCGCTGATGATAGCCGGACAGTTCGTCATCTGCGGACGCGACTACGCCGACCTCTGCCGCCACCTCGGGATGGATGCAGAAGCCGACCGCGCCCTGCGCCATGTCGAGGCAATGGTCGAGGCCGTCAAAAAACACGGGTGGGACGGTCAATGGTATCTGCGCGGCTACTGGCCAGACGGCGAGGAGCTGGGCGGCCGGCAGAACGAATGCTGCCGCATAGATTCCATTGCGCAAAGCTGGGCCTGCTTCTGCCCGGAAGCGTCAAACACGAAGGCCGACACCGCGCTCGACAGTGCGCTCAGACTGCTGTTTGACAGGGAAAACGGCCTTGTGAGGCTCTTTGATCCTCCGTTTTTCGGTTCGGGGCGCGACCCCGGCTATATTCGCAGCTACGGCCCCGGCTTCCGGGAAAACGGCGGACAGTACACGCACGCTGCACTGTGGCTTGCGCAGGCCTGCTTCAGGCGCTCCCGG
>ENA-ORSB01000531-ORSB01000531.1-human-gut-metagenome-genome-assembly--contig:-NODE-531-length-44347-cov-41.836223_pt1 | contig 44347 bp, 38 predicted proteins | sample MGYA00242180_ERZ509144 | MGnify/ENA primary metagenome ERZ509144 (study PRJEB26280, sample SAMEA2338661) | human gut metagenome | biome: human gut; feature: human-associated habitat; material: faeces...
TAATTACCTTGCCTTTTATACGATTGATGAAGAAAAGCAGACTGTAATCATAGTCCGATTTCTCTATCAGAAAAGTAACTGGACTTCCATTCTTCGACAGGGATTTTCCCTCATTTAAGGAATCTGTTTTTATGCAGGTTCCTTTTTAGTGCATACAGGCAACGGCGAAATCCTCTCCCCCGCAGTTAAGGGAAGAAATGCGGTAATCCTCCTCGGTCATGCGTGTCTTGACTACCTTTGCTCCCCTCTACGAACAGAAACGGAAAATGCCAAACGCTCATTTGGATTTTTCATCACTACTACGGCAGGCAAGCCCATTTCGGGCAAACTTCCCCGTCACTCACTACTACAAGGGAACGGGGTATTTTGCCAAAAATGGTAGCAAAAAACGCCACGGATTTTCAAAAATCTGTGGTGTTGCTGTTTGGAGCAGTATTCAATTTTAGTCTCCCGTTCCCTCTTTTGGGTAAAAGAAAAGGACAACCGATTTTGGCTGTCCTGTGAAAATGTGTATTATGTTGTATTATGTAAGATTGACAAGATTAAATTTGAAGATCATTCTTCTACAAAGTATCTGTATGCGGCGGCTTCAAGCTCTCCACATTCGTTAAGCAAGTTGCCATTTTCATCATAAAGCTTATAGGTAATTTGAGTATTACCTAACGACGCTTCTCCGTCCAATCCAAGCAACAAAGTATAGTAATTTTCTTTTAGTACCAAATTCAATAGATCATACAAATCATCTTTTGATATACCTTGTTCAGTTATTGCACTGATTTTTTTGCCGACAACTGATGAAGAATTAGGATTGAAGTATTCGGCTAAAATGGTTTTCTTTTCTTCATAGCATAATTTAACAAATTGTTCTCCTGTCATTTTTATACTCCCCATACCGTAGTGTAAAATATATATTTATATTTCATTCTGTCGGAACTATTATAGCACATAGATGTGAAATTTTCTACCGTCTTTCCCCCATAATGGGCGGGAGCGACAGCACTTTAGTCTGTCGCTCCCTTGATTGCCACAAAAGCAGGACGGGCGGCGGCTGTCATATGGCGGTGCAGTATGCGCCGTTCATTTTACCCTTGACGGCTGCCGCCTGTTCTGCTATCTTCCCTCGGCTGTACGGAATAGCGGCGTGACTGACTGTCCTTGTCCTTTTTTGTTGTTGCTTCTTTATTAACCATGATCATTAGCTCCTGGATTGTCGTTACCATAACCTTCCAGTAAGTTAATCGCTCCCCAAATTCCAAGACCTGCTCCAAGAGCAATTACTAAAGTCTGCAATACTGTTACTGCTGAGTTAAAAAATGCCATAAAGATTTCCTCCTTGATTTGCCCGCCTACGTGGTCGTGCTAATTAAATAAAAAAGACCTTTCTACTCTCAGCATGTGCACCTGCGGGGAGAGAAAGGCATAAAAATATCCCAGTCTCTGATGGATACCAGTAACTGGGATATGTAAATATATTAACTGAGCAATTTCTGTATTCGTTCATAATAGTGTGCAAACAAATCCTTGTCCAATCTTAACTCTAATAATATTTCTTTCAATTTAGGATGTAATTCTATGCTTTCTGCATCTATACTGTTCTCAATAAGGAAAAATGCTGTTAATCGATTCATTCTTATTTCACTTCCAGCCATCTCTTGTGTTAAGCTGATATACAACTCATTATAGTTTTGATTATGCATATTAGAAAAGAGGTTACCGGCAGCAAATGTTAAGTTACGCTTTCCCAAGAATTTCTGACAGATCTTTCAGAGTATCTTTCTCTTTTTCTCCCAAAAACAGGATTGTGTCGCAGTTTCCTTCAATGGTCGATGCGTTGCCCTTATACAGAGCCTTTAGCTGTGACTTTTGACTGCAAAATAATAGAAGCTGATATTTCCCGGCTACGAATGGTAGCAATCAGCTTCTCAAACTGTGGAATCTGCCCGATGTTTGCAAATTCGCCCAGTAAGCACCGGACGTTAATCGGCAGTCTCGATGCATTTATGACCTTAAAAATAAGCTCGTCAACACAATCCGTATATCTGCCTTGCTGAATAAGCTGATTTTTTAACTCTACAAGGCTATGTATCAAAAGTTTTCTTTCGTGGCTATCCAAATACAGATGATTAAATTTATCTCTCATAAGCACACCTCCACTTCTTTAGCTTCATTATATTTGAAAGCAGGGGAAAGGACAAATCTGCAAAAAGGGACAAAAAAATAAGCGTACCACTATTTCTAATGATACGCTTATCGTATTTAACTGTTAATCAAGGTCTATGAATACCCTTACAGTGGTATCTCTCCACTGATTTTTCCTTACATACTATCCGTTAGCCTTTCGATAGGCTGCTGCCTGCTCGAAACTAAGCGGCAATTCATCGGAAAGAGAACTCCTACCTATTTGCGATGAATGCCTGTATTTCTATTGATATATGAAGTCCTTAGCAATGAACTTTATATATAAACTTTTTCAATATAATCATCGCTTATTAATCTGAGAAAGAATTTCCCTGCACTCTCCAAAAGTATGAATAGTATAATCTGGAATATATCCATTTTCTTTCCACTCATTTTTATATTGTTGCTCTCGCTGGAAATCTTCTTCTTTCCAATGTGATATAGCTACCAATTTACTATATAGGTCCCGAATATCGTCTCTCGGAAAATCACACCATATTGATGTAATACCAGCTTGTTTTGCCATCATCATGTCTTTAGATAAACTATCTCCAATATACACTGCTTCACATACAGAAACTTTCTCCCCACAACAAATTTCTTTTAATACCTCTGCATTAGGTTTCTTGCCATGTACTATATGTGTTTTGGGAGATGATGGAATAGTATCGGGGCGCTTATACAAACTATCAGATACGTATACCTCCTTAAAATAATTATCAATCCCTAATTTCTTTAATCGATAAAAACCATTTTCTTCTGCTGACTCAGTATATGCAACAACCATTATATTATTGTCATAAAAAAATTTTAAAGTCTCTTCTACTCCCGGATACAATTTTAATAACTTTTTACGAGTAGAATTAAATTTATGAAAAGCAGGGTTAAGTTCAATTTTGACTTGTTCATCAGAAATTCCACAATATTTCTTTTTAACAGATGGGAGGTTCAAAGTTGCAAATGGATACTCAACACTTCCTACTTCTTGATGAATTGCTTTATATTCCTCCAACAGTTTCTCTTGAGGCACGTTAATTAATAGAGATAGCTCCTGTACCATATCATAAAAAGCTGGTATAAAAAAGCCAATCCATGAGTATAATGTATCGTCCAAATCTGTAATTACTAGCTTTATCATCTATTATCCTCCATCTAATTTTATATTGGTATACGCAATGTTTGAACACATTTATCTGTTTCAGTGTTATCAGCATATATTCTAAAAAATTTCAACTCAATATGATCATTGCAAAACGTCAATGTAGAAAACTTATTTTCACAATTAAAAGCTCCTGTCCCTCCCATTCCAATAACGTATATATTTTTCATTCTATCTTCATCAATTTCATAAATGCTGTTATCAAAATGCCCTATTTTAGAAACAAAGGATTGATGCTTATGCCCATGTAAAAGTAACTTAATGTCATATTTTGCTAACCACTGTACAAGACGCTCAGCATCATATACAACGCTACTTGGCTTTTTTACATCTACCTGCTCAACCAAACAAGTTGGCATATAATGATGGTGCATTATCACAATACGAACAGAATTTGTTTGAACATTTTCTTCCCATCCCATTTTATTTGCAACATACTCTAACTGTTTATCTGACAAAAATCCATGTCCCTCAAAATCCTTATATTGCTGTAAAATAAGACTATTTAAAGCTACTATTTCTACAGTTCGTCCTGTAGACATTAATAATCTACGCCCACATGCCATATATTCATTAGGATTCAAATTATGAATCGAACTATAGAACTCCTTATATGCACTGATACTATCTGGGTTTTCTGAAACCATCTCAGGAACTCCATTTCCAAGCATCTCATTTTTACGCACAAAATCATGATTACCAGGGCAAAAAATTATATTTTCAGATATAAGTTTTCTTGTAAGATTCCTATTCAAATCAACAATAAATTCTTCTGCCTTGGTGAAACCCTCTGGATTTCCAAGTGATGTGATATCTCCTGTTATTATCAAGCCTCCCACTTTGTTAAGGTCATTATATGCGTTTCTAATATGTGCAGTTAAAGTTACATCTGTTTCCTTTGCCATTTTAACCTTAAAAACATCATCTGTTCCAAAATGCAAATCTGATAACCATAACAAAGTGTCACTGCCAGTTTCAAAATATTTGTCACTAAAGTCATGTGGCTCTACAACACTAGAATTTAATAATTGTATTTCATAATCAGAATCATCATTCTCATTATAGTTCCGCACAAACCATATTGTCCTGTTTTGCTGAATCATTTCCTTAATATTATAAACTCTTTTTCCATAAAATTTTTCATAATTAGAATGATTTTCTACGAATAGTGAATCTACATTCACATATGTATAATTCTTAACTTCATCAGCCTCACATTCTTCAATTTTATCAAATTTAAACCATGCATAATACTTTTGTTCATTATAATAATTGGGGGTACATTCCAATTCTGGCGATAATATCTTATCGCCTCCAGAACATTTTATATCAAGGCATTCAGCCTTATACAACTTTTCCTGTCCCGAATCCATAAGATAAAAATATTTTGGTTTGCTCTCAATTTCACCTTTTAGCACACAGAATTCTTCAAATGGGAGCTTCTCATTCCCCTTATTCCACCACCCCCACCAGACATATCCCTTTTTATCAATCATATCTTTATGTCTAGCTATAGTAACATTATTTTCAGTTACCAAATCTCTAAATCGTAAAATTACTGTTTTAAATTCCATTCAAACTCACCTTCATACTATCTTAAGTATTAACACTCATAAATTCCTTTATATAACAAACAATTTCATTATATAACCTCAAAATGCTTCAACGCATCCTTTATCGCTTCCACTTTCTCCGCCGTCGGATGCTTCCTCGGTTGTTTCAATTCTTCCACCGCATTAGGAGCATCGTACATCGGTAATCCTAAATCTCTCTTTACCTCTGCAATATATGCGGTATGTACTTTGAAGCCATATTTAGCTTCTACGTACTCCTTTATCATTTTGTAGGTCACTCGCTCTTTGGGCTTGTAGTTTTCTGCTCTTTTAGCAATATTATCAAGCGGAACTTTGCCCTCACCCTCGCCAAACTCAACTTTTACATTGATATGTCCATCTGGTTTTTTGTGGGAAAGCAGTACAACAGTCTCGAGTGTTGGAAACTTTTCCAAGGTAACAGTATGCTCATCAGACTTCTCTTTATCCAAAGAAATACCATCAACTCGAACTACTTCCTTGCCATCTCTAAGAATCGGTACCGGAAATTGAAATCTGATATTCCTAATCCAATTACCATCTTCTCGTCTTTCTGGAAATATATCAATACGCTCAATAAATGCCTGCATAAACTGTTTCTTTTCAGCATCCGTACATTCTGCATATAATTCATTAAATGCGTTCAAAAAGCCGTATATGCTGTCAGCATCAATCTGATTTTTCTTAAGTTCATATACCTGAGACTTCAAATCTGCGATTGCCTCTTCCACTTCATCTATTTTATCATATTGGATATCTAATCGTCTCTGTAAATCTGAAATTTTTTTATCGTAATGAATATCTGTAACATCCAGATTATCCATCTGCTGTTCAAGACGTGTTTTAATTGTCTCTGCCTGATGGAGATTTGCGTTTAATACAGATAACTGCTTTTCCAAATCAGAAGTATCAACTGTTGCCCCGATTCTGTCTTGAATGGCATCCTTGAATTTTCCTTCCCTAGTCATTGCCGTAATCAATTTTGCAAGCACATCATCAATTTGAGACTGTTCAATGTTACATCGAAAAGTGCATTTATGTCCTGTGGCATTTACTGTATTCTTGCAATAGTAGTAATATCTGGTTTTCTTATCTTTCCGCCCTGCTTTTGCAATGTTGCCATACATTCCTTTTCCACAACATGGACATTTCAATATTCCTGACAAAATATGTGCATGCTCCGGATCATGAATCTTTTCTCTTCTGTAATTATTTTTAGAGCGTTTCTCCTGTGCAAGATTCCAGTCCTCTTCAGAAATAATAGCTTCATGGATTCCCTCATATACAGGGAACTCCGATTGTTCCACTACATGCGTTTCATTACGGGTTCCTGTTTTCTTTTCGGTGCGCCTACGTCCGTATGCTATCTTCCCCATATACACCGGGTTATCAATAATCTTTTTGATAAAACTTGATGAGAAACCTGGGATTGTTCCGTTTTGACGTAATTTCTTTGTATAACCATGATTATTCAAATAATTGGCAACGCCATTAATTCCATCATTAGTATGAATATACCGATCAAAAATCATTTGAATAATTTCCACTTCATCCTCTGCAATGACAAGTTCTCCATTTTCCAGCTTATATCCATAAGGTGCAAATCCACCGTTCCATTTCCCTTCTCTGGCTTTTTGCTCACGTCCTGCCATCGTCTGTACTCTTATGTTCTCACGTTCCATCTCTGCTACAGCAGCAATAATAGATATAAGTAGTTTACCGGCTTCTTTTGAGCTGTCAATTCCATCTTCTACACAGATAAGATTGACACCATAATCCTGCATAAGTTGTAAAGAGCTGAGCACATCTGCAGCATTTCTGCCAAATCGTGACAATTTGAATACAAGGACGAAATCAACTCCGTCCTTGCCATCTTCAATATCATTCAGCATCCGCATAAATTCCTGACGACCTTTTATATTCTTGCCGGAATGCCCTTCATCAGAATATTCTCCAACAATCTCCATATCTTGAAATTCTGCATATTTTCTTAGCTTGTCTTTCTGTGCATCCAGGCTGTATCCATCAACCTGAATGGCTGTAGACACACGAGTATATATGTAACATCTTGTTTTCTTCTTCAATAGTCTCACACTCCTGTATTATTCATTTGTCAACTTTCCAGACTGCTCTGCAAGCTTTTTCTCTTCTCTCTTCACTCTACGTTCCAATTTCTTAATATCTTCCGATGCCGGTAAATTTTCTGGTTTAATTCCTCTTTGTCCAAGCATGTCTCTAACAGAAGTATTATTTTCCACATGTTCAACAGTGATTGCAAATTCTCCTTGCAAATCCTTTTCTTCAACATTATAATTTGTCATTTCAGTTGCAAGATTTTTTGCAGCAATGGTAAGTGTTGGCAGGAAATCCGCAAGTGGTCTTTTATCCTGTACTCCCAAACGTTCTTTCATCTGTTTCGTGGTAAATCCACCAAATAAAGCCTGATCTCCTTTAGACCGGATACGACCAAATCCAGCATCATCTACTCCACGTTCATAAATATTTTGAGACAATCTTTTTTCCGATTCCCTTAATTTTCCTCTTGCCTCTGTTCTTTCGATATAAGAAATCCTTTCTTCAATCAATTCCTGTTTTCTAGTCTGAACCGCAAAATAGCTTTGTGCAAAAGCAATCTGCTCCTTTCGTGGATCTCCATTTTCAGCAATAAGATAACATGCATAACGAGTAAGCATATAATCCTCAACTTCACGAAGTGCACCGTTTCCAACTTCAATTGTATTGTTAATTCTTGAAAAATGATCTTCTGCTACGTTTCCATTATTCTCACATGAAATCATTGCTTTATTTATTGCATTATCAAAATTTCTCCATTGAACATAATCCAATAATTTCATTAGTTCTCTTGCATACCAATACTCAATGCCATCCGCTTCATGTCGGATATCATCAAATTTTCTTCTGTACAATTCAATTATTCTCTTTTCCATTCAAATTTCCTCTTATGAACATATTGCTGACGCCAGCAATATGTTTTTTACTATTAATTTCTTCAATTACTCTATCACATTCTCCTTTGTGTTCCTCATCTTGTCATAATACGCCTTATACCTGTATATCGTCCTCTCGCTGACATTATTTCGTTTTGCAATCTCTATCATAGCCATGCCGTTCTCATAGCAATCAACAAAATCATTGTAGATTGCCATCCATTTTGCATTGTGCTTCTGCCTTCCGCTTAATTTACGATTTTTATAATATTCCAATTCTTCACGTAACTCAGTGTTTTCATTTTCTAATTCTTCAATTCTTTTTAATGCTTCCTCAAGTGTTATAACCTTCTCCACTTCTTTGTCCCTCCGTTCATGTCATTTTCGTTTTGTCTGTATTATATATTGCTAATCAGAATTAGTCAATTTGATTTTGTCATATAGGAACACTTTTCATATTCATCATGCAAATAAAATACCGCTGATATCTTTTGCAAGCTATGTCTTTCAATAGACTCTCTGCCTGAATATTCCTAATCCACTCGTTTAGATCCCATTTTTGTTTTAAAGCCGGTCCATATTTTAGAATCAGGGATGTTATTACATCTGCACATCTCTCAAAGGCAGCATTCTCTTTTACATCTTCATAATACTTCTTTCTCATTGTTGCTCCCCTTTCCGAACATAATTTGTTTTGGCAGCCAATTTGAATTATCTGCTTTAAGCAAATCATAAAAATAAATCTTATTCGGTCTTCCCAAGCCCTGGTGTCTTCGGTAAATCAAGCCATGCTCCTCCAGCTCCTTAAACATTTTGTTAACCTTCTTATTCCCCAGGTTCATCAGATTCATAATTTCTTCGATTGTGAAAATGATATAGGTAATTCCATATTCATCACGCCATGCGTCTCCATTGGAATCTGACAAGCACTTGCGATCCAGAAGTATTCCATATAATACCTTTGCCGCATTCGTCATGTCTCTGAACATGTCTTCCTTAAAAAATCTCTTAGGTATCCTGTAAAACTTATAATCAAAAGTTACATTTTCCATTGTCTTATCCTCTCTTTCATTCCTAATTTCACTACTTGGCAAGCAGTGCATTTGTACACACAAAATGCATTTTTAGCTTGTTGGGACAATCTCCCAATCCCCTGAAACCGTGAAAATAAATTTTCACGGAGCTACGCCTATCGGCTTTGTCATACTGATGTATTTCCAACATTTCATAAATTTTTCACCCCTTCCTTCCCGGTTTATGAAATTATTTTCTCAGATTTTCTATGCCGATTCGGTATATCCAAGATGCCGGAAAAATTTTGTTTTTATAAATTTTTCCAACATCCGGGACAAGACAGGAAAAGAATTTCTCTTTATCTCATGGCAATATCATGGTAATCTATCTGTATCTTTAAAAACGAGGAACATACTATGCATACAAAACTTACCATACCAGAAAGACTGAAAGATTTAAGAGTCTCAGAAAAAAGGATGTCGTTGCAAGAGTTATCCGATGCTACCAGTATCCCTAGCTCCACGCTTGGCAATTATGAAAAAGATGAAAATATAGATATGTCACTCGGCAATCTTATAACGCTTGCAAATTTTTATAACGTAAGCACAGATTATCTTCTTTGCCGGACAGAATTACGGAAACATAAAAATCAGTCAGTATCTGATCTGCACCTGAATGACGATTCCGTCCAAATATTGACTGACGAAAAATATAATCCAAGATTATTATCCGAATTACTTACCCATGAAAATTTTAAAAAATTTATGACTGACCTGGAAATCTATATTGATGGATTTAACGATAAGGGAATACAGATAGCGAATGCTTTTCTTGATGTGATGAGATGCAAATTAACAGAGCTTGGTGCCGATTCCACCGATACATTTGCAAGTGTATTTGATAATTCACACATTGAGTCAGAGCAATATTATATGAATATTCTGTCGGCAGACTTAAAGCCAATTGTCTCTGACCTGAGAAATGCTCATATGAAAGATAGCAATACCGCCAGCGACATTGACTATCAAAGTATGGTCAAAAATATCATTGATGACTTTGCATCTCAAATACCTACTACCGCAGATGACGATACAGAGTCATCAAATGATGCTTATATAAATGGTCTTTTGCTTCTTTTCTGCAAAAATCTGGAAATGAAAGTCACTCAACTTTCTGTGGAAGAAAAGCAGACATTAAAAGAAATTTTTTCCCGTTCTAAGCCGGCAAAAGAACATCGGAAGCTGAGACGGAGAAATCCGAAATTATAAACTAACTTCCCAAAAACAAGGCAGCTTATCCCACTTAGAGTAATCTGCCTTGTTTTCTATGCTCCTTAAATATATGCACATCTTATTTGCCCTTATCTTAATGGACAATCTGATTTCTTCACTTTGTTTGCAAGTTTCAACAACCCATTATTTTTACAATAAATCTGTAAATCTCTTATGGTTTGTTTTGATGTAGGTCCAATAACAATAGAGTCAAATAAATCTTCAAAGTCTATTCCTTCTTTTTCACACAATTCTGCTAAATTCAAAATATATATCTGCCTAATAGTATTATGTACTTTACATTGAAGATGCTTATCATTTTCATTAACAAAAAGTGGAGAAATTCTAACTTCTTGCTCCGACGAAAAACTTTCATGCTTATGAAACATTGCACATAGCAACAAATCATCAATCAAACCGTTTAAATTTGAAAAATCGTCCATTTTATCATATTGAATATAATCTCGTAACAGTTCTTTCATTTTATGTTGCTTGGCACAATAACCATAATATTCTTCATTCATAATGATCTGATTGTAAAAAATAAGCTTAAATAACGTTTCTGTATTAAATACAATCGCTACTCCTTGACCGCCTTGTGCATATCTATCCCATTGTGCCGCATCATTACGTGCTTTTGAAACGCAAAAAATATATGGATATTCTTTTTGCATTCTATTTTTGATTTGTGAAAAAACTTCATTGGCTTTTCCCTTATTAGCTGAATCAATGCATGCATATACTTCTTTTTCCAGATCGTTAATAAACCCTATTAATTCCTCTCGATCATTCATATATTCTGAACTGCCAAACCAAATCTCTCTCTTGCCAATAATCCCACATAGTGCATTTATATCTGTATAATGCCATAATGTTTTTCCATACTTTTTTACTGCCTTTTTCGCTCGTTCTTCCCTATAGTCACCTCTTTCCATAGAATTCTTTGCCATGTAATTTGCTACTTTTGCATCAAACATTGGATCGTGCGGTTCGCTCTCATAGCGATCCTGCAAATTCATGTCGTGGTCAGACTCATCAAGCATGATAGGCAGTTCAAGCGACAAGCCCTTACCGATCTCCAACTTCTGAGTAATGATGCACTTGTTCTCATCGTCCCAGCGTTCATAGCAGTAATATTTACCGTCCGCGGTAAAATAACAGCCCCGGTTCGGATTGAATCCACTTTTGTGTTTCTTTGTTTCATTCTTCATTGCAGTGTCCTTTCTGTCCGAATGGAGGACGGTGGGACACAAAAAGAGCCTGTGGGTGAAGATGAACCACAGGCTCTGATTTGCCAAAATAGGCGCACAAAAGCAACGGTGGGTGCATCTTCGCTTCAAACACAGCTTTTATTGCTGTGTTTGGAACTCTTATGCATCCCATCGTCCTAATGGCCATCTCGGACAATTGAGATTTATTTCTACAGCTGAGGCTTTCTCAACTGATGTCTCTATTATCGCGGATTTGAAATTTTCGTGACCAACTCGTTGAGTTGGTCACAAATCGCCGTAAAATCAGTCTTTTTTAAATTTTGTCACAAAAAAGGACCCCATTTCGGGGTCCAAAACTAACTTAATAAGTTATCAATTTTTTACTCATTCTTTTATAGTCGTGCCAAGCTCTTTTAAGTTTTTCACTCTTAAAAATCCATTGAAATCATCTAATGATATACAGGGAAAATTCTCTAAAATATGTATATATGTTCTATCTGGTTCTTGATATTCATTTAACTTCTGAGAGGACTTATCAAAAATCTTTTCAATTAAGCGCAATTTCAATCTTAAAGCCACACAGATTGCCATCAAAACATCTTTTCCCATATTATTATACTTATCGTTCTTTATTTTTCCATGATAATTTTTATGTAGGCCTGTTTCTTCAGAAAATTTATCCGGATATTTCCATTTTCTTTTTTCCATCAAAAACCATAAGCACTGGCATAATGTTGTTCTTGGATCAGCAAGCATTTTTAGCAACTCAATTTCTTCATCCTCATCATATTCCAAAATTGCATCAAGTGCAGCAACATATGCGTCATCCTCTTCATATTTAAAATTCGTTTGATAATCTGGGTGAAAAATCAGTATACGCTGATCAATCCCTACTGTACGACAAAGGAAAGCACAACCTGTTAAGTCTTTATTAAAATTTTGATAGACTATATAGTTCTTTTCGCGTATGTTAATCACGCACTGCTGTAAACTTTTCTTTGCTTTTGCCGTCAGATGCAATCCGTCCGTTTTTGCCACAATATATTTTGCATCAGCTAATACAAAATAACCGTCAGCAAAAACAAACCTGCCACCCTGTACCCAATCCTGCAGCAAAGAACTACTTTCTAACAACTGGTAAGCTTCTACAGGTGTTAGTGCGACAAATTCCTTGCTTTCATGAATATCCGCAAACACAGCATCGTAATCTTCGAGTTTGCAGATTTCATCTATTAATCCCACCTCTGTCAGACGATATTTGACGGAGGATCGAGATACAATGAAGAAATCGCTCAAATCCTCAATAAGTCTATCGCAAGATGGATAAATATCATTTTGAGGTTCACGGTAAACTTCGAGCAGGTCTAATGCTTTTTTTCTGAACATTTTGACTGGCATTAATATCCGCGGTGCCAGTCTGTGTGCTTGCCACTCCAACCATCTGACTTCATTTTCCTTCGTTTTCTTTCCCTCTGGTGGCTCATAAAAGGTTTCAGTGTGCCGACACATAATCGGATATAACTTTTCCGCAACCAAAGCGTTTTTAACTTTCAGAATCTCAAAATAAGTTTTATCCTTTTCCCAATGGAGTGCCTCGTGAATAAGTGTATTTCGTTTTGCACCTTCTCCGTACATCTCCTCTGAAGCCGGATCAAGCAATACTGTCCCCGCAGGATAAAAAACCAATGATGATGTTCCTTCTTCTCGATCAAACACCTCTACCTCACTGTCCAATAGAAGGCAGCAACCAAAAATATCCATATTTCTGGATAGTGAAGCCTCCATTACTGTCAGCTTCATCGTTTTCAGAATTTCATTTACTGGAAGTGGCATAGGTGTATCCAGTGCTTTTTTGCAATATTTATTCAGGAACTTGGTAGCATAATCATCCAGCCGATTCTTCCCTAAGATCAATGCCCCTGTCTTAGGGTTAATATCATAAACATCACTGAATGTTGGTCTATTCATCATCGATATCCGTATCTCCTTTTTCCATATAATCAAGCGGCATGGTCGACAATAGTTTTTTTGCCTCCTGCCAGGTAGGACAATATTCCTCTACCAATGCCCGGAACCTGTGTGTATGATTCTTTTCCAACAGATGCACCAATTCATGGATGACCACATATTCCAAGCATTCTGCTGGTTTCTTGGCAAGCTGAAGATTGATCCATATCCTGCGTTTATCAATGTTACAGGTACCCCATCTGGTTCTCATATTTTTTACACGGAATTCATTTGCATGAACACCTGTCTTTTTTTCACACTGAGAAACCACAGACTCAAGCACACGCTTCAGTTCCTGTCGATACCATTCAATAAATAGTTTTTCTCTGGAGTCAATGCTTGTGCCTTCAGGCACTGTCATTATTATTTTAGTGGGTGTTCTCACAATCTTTCGCTGCTTGCCTTCATATATCACCTGTAGGCGATATGGTTTTCCCCACAAATAATGTGACTCCCCAGATACATACTCTCGTTTGCTTTGCCTCTCCTGTGACAGCATCCTATCACGCACCTTGGTAATTTCCGGGAGTTTTCCCAATACAAACAGCTTGACTTCATCCATTGTAATCCCTGTTGGGGCACTCACCGTAATATCACCTTCTGGCGGTTTCACTCGAATATACAGATTCTTCAGATTCTTTTTCCGAGTCACCTCAATTGTTAGTTCACCAATCAATAAATTTTCACTACGCATCATATTCTTCCTGCCTCTGTGCTATATCGAAAACCTGATTAGTTTCCTCTTCAGCTTTGTCTTTGCTATAGCTATGAAGCAATAACTTTTCATAAATAGCAAGTCTAATTTTCTGCTGTTTCTGCCGATTTTTCTTCCATGCTGGTCGTATTGCGATGCGAATAGCTCCATCTACGTCAACGGTCAACTCCAAATCCTCCTCAAAGTAATCAAACAGCGCTCGTCTGGCCGCACTATTCTTCACTTCATCCGGATAATCTCCATTATCTTCCGGATGAAGGATTGCCTCAGCCATTTCCACGACCTGTTTCAAATATTCCTGGTAGCTCATCGCTGCCACTTTTCGCTGCATGATGATTTTCTTCAGCATTTCTGACAGCTTGCCATAATACACGGGATTCGAACTCATCTTCTTGACGATTTCATGCTGCAGGTTATTGTCAATGGTCTCTGCCTTTGCCTCATTATCTCCTGGGAGGTCTTTTACCAAATCAGCAGGTGTAGTGGTCTTGCCCTGAAGCAATAATTCAACAATGGACATATTCCCAAGCTCACTGACCACCTTGGTTTCCTCTGCACGAATATAGGTATCAAGAATATAGCGCATGTCTGCCTCATAAGGCTTCAAATCAATATAATCGCAACTTGCCAGTTTAATCATTTCCTTGATTTTGTTATATCCTGAAATCTCTCTGCGCAGATGCTCGACATCCTCCTCTGTATATCCATAATCTGATACAAGTCGATCGCAACAATTTGCAAAAGAACGAGAAAGAGACGCTGTCAGCCCATAAAGAGTATCCCTCCGAGCAGTCTTCTCATCACTTTCGCTATCCTCGCCACAAAAATATTCTATGTAATCTGTATCTGCCTGCGGTGCCGGAACATTTTCGACCAGTGCATCCAATGATGACAATGTTCCTGTCAATTCAGAATTTGCCTCATCGTAGCGATTTTTAATCAGACCTTCGACATCTTCTTTATCATATCCGTCAAACGCCTCTGAGGTATAATCCGCTACAGCAAGCTGCACATTGCGGAACAAATCCATATAATCTACAATGTATCCATAATCCTTGTCTTCTCCATCCGGTCGGTTAACACGACAAATAGCCTGGAAAAGGTCATGATTGCGCATGGATTTATCAATATATAGATAAGTTGCACTCGGAGCATCAAAGCCAGTCAGCAGTTTATCCACTACAATCAGCAGTTTCATCTGCGCCGGCTCATCAATAAATTTAACCTTTACTTCTTCTTCGAATTCAGACAGCTTTTTGCCATTGAGCATTCGTTCGTATATTTTCTTCTTGTACTCTTCCTCACTCTCCTGCATAGGATCATAAGTTGCCGTTCTGACACTTTGCGTTGTCGGTTCATATGATGTGACGATGGCACACTTAGTAAATCCCATGCTCATAAAGATTTCCCAGTATCTGCAAGCCTCATAAATACTGTTTGCAACAAGCATAGCAGTTCCGCGGTCATCTTTAAGTCTCGGCTTTAGGCTCATATCGAACACGATATCAGATGCAATTTTTTCAAGCCTCTGTTTGGAACTGTAGAGCTTGTTGATTGATGTCCAGCTCTGTTTGAGCTGCTGTTTTGCCCGTTCTGTCAGACCCCTTGTTTTGTTTTCAAACCACAAGTCGACTTTATCCTGACTCGAAAGGTCTTGATCCACATCGCGTGCTTCATAGCGCAGATCAAGGACAATTCCATCTTCTACGCCTTCATCAAATTTATATGTGTGAATGTATGTACCGAAAGTTTCGATGCTGGACTTTTTATCTGTTTTCAATAACGGTGTCCCGGTGAAACCAATCAGTATGGCATCCGGCATAAGCGTCTTAACTGCTTCATGCAGCTTGCCGGAATTTGTACGATGGCATTCGTCAATGAAGGCTACAATATTGCCCTTTGCCTTAAAATCCTTCGGCAGGTCTTTCAGAAGCTCCTTCCGATACTGGTCGATATCTGACTGGTTTCCTGCATTGTGTCCATATTTATGAATCAGCGAACAGATGATAGAATCCTCGTTTTTATCCAAGATTGTCCGAAGGTCTGCGCAGCTCTTTGCTCTGCGTACCTTTTCATCCACGTCAACAAACTGATCTCTGATTTGGGTGTCCAGCTCTTCTCGGTCTGTGATTACAACAACACGACTATCTGCAATATTCTCGATAATCCACTTTGTCAGCCATACCATGATTAAGGATTTTCCAGAACCCTGCGTATTCCATATAATACCGCCCTCTCCGTCCTGAATTCGTTTCCGTGCCGCCAGATTTGCAAAATACTGATTATGCCGTGCAATTTTCTTGATTCCTGCATCGAAAATAATGAAATCATGAATCAACGAAAGGAAACGTTCCTTCTGGCACATAGAAATCACGCCATCTCTCAGGCGATTGACTTCCTTGACCTGTAGCAATTTAATTTCTGCTGACAGATCATCCGTTGCCTTTTTATCTTCTTTCCATTTGAGGTAAAATTTCTGCAAGGTATTGACCGTACCATAGTGCAATCCTTCCGCCTCATTTCCTGCAAAAAGAAGCTGAGCTGTGCTGAAGAAATTCAGGATATTTTCACGCTTTTGGTTTGTCAGAAGCTGACGGATGCCATTTCCAACGCTGATACAGGATTTTTTCAGTTCAAACATACCCATTGCAATGCCGTTAACATACAGCACAACATCCGGACGTTTGTGTTCTCGATGATTTGCACACAATACCGTCACTTCCTGAGCAACTGCAAAATCGTTGTTTTCAGGATTCAACCAATCGATATAGTGAACCGTTGGCCTATGACCATGTGCATCTTTTGTACCTTGACGCCCATAGCGGAGCAGAGAATAGACACTGCGGTTGATCTGATACAAGGAGTCCACCTGATTACCAGCCTTATTTACCAGCTCTCCTATAGCTGTCTTAATCTGGTCATCGGTATAGCCACGCTTTTTCAGATTTGCCGAAAGCAAATCTTCCTTGATTGGAGTGTTATCGATATCCCGCAAATCTCCGATATAAGTGTAGCCCAAATCATCTTTGAGCCAATGCAGGACTCTGCTTTGTAATTTTTTCTCAGGATCTACCGTTGCCATCCTCATACCTCCCTATGCTTTCAGACGGATGCGGCCTGTTAACAGGTCATCCATCGCACCTTCTCTGATTTGAATCATTTTATCTCGTTCGTTTTCCAATGCTTCGATTTCTTCGTCCATTGCTGTTAGCGTATCCGCAATTGCTTTTTGCTCCTTTACATCGCTTGGAATATATAGCTCTGTTTCAGAGAAAGACTTCTTTGAAACAGAAGACACCTTGATTCCTGTAATATACGGATACAGCTGGTCATGATATGAAGTAGAATTCATGTAATATCCCAAGAAGCCATCTGCCGTCTCATAATTCGGCCGACAGGCAACTGTGTGTAAACCACCAACCAACGGGATAGTAACAGCACCAACTTGAACCACTTTACCTACTGCATCATCCTCTGCCGTATCCGCAATCAGAACATCTTTCTGTTTTAACAAGCTTCTCTCTTTTACACAAGATGGGTTTTTTAGACGCGGGATGTCATCTTTATCCGTTAAAACGGCACCATATTTTACCAGTACATCGCCATAATGAACATCTCCAATATTGCCTTTATCCGTCAACTGGTCCCTCGCATATGTGTTGGTTTGCAAAAGAGAAAAATAATCGTCAAACGAATATGTTGTCCAAGCTTTATCATAGCCCTTCAATCTTGTGTGACCACCAACCAAATCTTCCAATGCCCCATCACGGATGCCACGTTTTTTTTCGATCAGTTCAGCGAGATCATCGATGTAAGTGTCGAAACTCGATAGTGTTTGAGCAATCTTTTTTTGTTCAGTCAGTGACGGAATACACACAACTACATTTTTTACAACTTCTTTATTCAGGTTTTGAACGCCACTTCCTGCTGCAAAGGATTCATATTGTCTTTGTACATACGAAGAAGATAATAGATAATACAAAAACTCGTCATCTGCTTCCGCTTGAAAATCATATAGACGCAGCCAACCATCATGGATACAACCAGCAATACTCAAGATATAGGGTCTTCCAAAACTCATAGAATTTGAAAGTATAAAATCGCCGGGAAACACCCTCACAGAATGTGCTGCACCCATAGTTGTAATTTTCTCTTCCGTCGAAGTTATATATTTTCCATATCTTGGTGCATCACCGATTTTAATCCAATTTACCCCGCCAATGTTTGAGGTAAGATAGCTTTCAATCGGACGTGGTGAAGCTCCGCGCTTAATTTTTAAAAAAGCATTGAATGTTTTTTCTTTCCAATCCTTAGGATAAGTTACCATTTGTACCCCATCCTTTCCAGTGCTGCCATAACAGCCGCCTTTGATTTTGTAGTTCTGTCCTCAATTTCTCCAAGCGTATGCTCATATCGTTTCGCTATCAACAGCACTCTGGAAGACAATGCATTCAGTACCTGCTCAACTTCATCACAAATATCAGTTTCCAACTTTTCCATCCACTTGAGATCAAACAGCAGATGCTTAATTTCCTCAATGGATAGTTCGCTGTACTTCGTTTCAACCTTGTCATCCAGTGCATTTCGAGCTTCTTTCAGCTCTTTGTCAACGGTATCTTTTTCTGCTGATTTTTCCGCATAAGCTTTCAGTGCTGCGTATTCATCTTGATAGATTTCCGGTACAGCTGCAGATCCTGCTGCTGTTTTCAGTGCAGCTTTCAGCTTTGCCTTGCCAAAAGTACCATTTTTATTGCGAAGGTCAAACTTCTCTACCTTAGGTAAAGTCTTTACAAGTGTTTCCATCTCAGCTGTTTTTCCCTCATCAAAAAGAGTCACCAGCTGTGCCAAAACACTCATGGCCTCCGATGTTTTTTTCGCATCTAATTCCTTAATACGCGCATTCAGTTTTGCTTTCGGAATGCTGTCTCCTTTATCGTTCAGTGCTTCCTTTAACAGCCCATCATCACCAGATTCTTCTTCCCTCATTTCATCTAGTTCAGACTCCAGTGCTGCGGATTGCTCCAACAAAGCATTGATGGCTGTTAATTCTTCAGCGAAATACACGTTTTCAATCAGTTCTCTCGGAATCAGTGCACCATCGAAAGACTTCACCTTTGAGGTATCATCTACTGTGATAGTATCTCCACTCTCATCCTTTGCTTTCTTCTGTGCATATACATACTCAATTTCTCTACCTGCCTCGTAGCCGCTGGCCTTGATGACATACACATCATCTTGGAGCTTTGCGTTCCAGTAATTCATTAGGCAATCATAGACATCGTAATTGTCCAGGAGTTTTGCAGCCTCATAAGCATGGAGCAACATAACCGAGGTGGTACGAATCAACTCTTTCGGATTCGTTTTCGAATCAATACCAAGCAAAATATCCTTTACGGATTCTCGCCATTGTCCAAATATCTCATCGGTTTCTGTCTGCTTTTCTGTGCAGATATTACCATCCTGCCCAATCACTGTTTCAATGGAAGCAGACGGCAATGCAAGATTATATACATCATGTGTCTCATCGATACACTTGAAAATCTGCAACTTTAAGTCAGGGGAGATAGCCCACAGTCGCTTTAACGATTCCACATCCTTTCCCGGAATGCCCCCCTTCAGATGTGCTGCAATATTCTGCGGCAGAGTATCGTCTATTTTCTGAATGTAACGCGGAATGTTTAGATTACCGCCGTTACCCTCTAAAATATCGCTGTATTTAACAAAACGGGAATACCCCTTGATCTCAAGTCTGTGGGTAAAGGTCTGAACGATCTTTTCAATATCCTGTTCCCGCAATCTGTTTTTATTTCCATCCTTCTTATATCCACGACTGGCATCGATCAGGAAAATACCATCCCGTTCATCTGCATTCTCCTTGTCGATGATGATAATGCAGGCCGGAATGCCAGTGCCATAAAACAGGTTACCCGGAAGGCTGACGATTCCCTTGATGTATTTTTTCTTCAACACCTCGATACGGATACTCTCCTCCGCATTTCCTCTAAACAACACACCGTGTGGAAGGATAATACCTGCCTTTCCGTTGCTGTCCAGTGCTTTTAGGACATGAAGAAACCATGCATAGTCACCGTTCTTTTCCGGAGGAATGCCGAAGCCATCAAATCTTCTGAACTTATCCTTTGTAGTCGTAATACCGTCGGTCCAATCTTTATCGGAGAAAGGTGGATTCATAACGATAAAATCAAACTTCTTTAATTCACCGAACTCATCCAAGTACTGCGGATCTGCCAGCGTATTGCCACTCTTTATTTCACCGGTTCCCTTATTGTGCAAGACAAAATTCATTTTTGCCAAGCCAGCAGTATCTGGATATTTTTCCTGTCCGAAAATAGTCACAATAGAATCACCATTTTCATCCATTGGTGCTTCATCTGCTGCCCGGATGAGGAGGCTTCCGCTGCCTGCTGCTGGATCGTGCAGAGTCCATTTTTTGTTTGGCATCTGCTTGATGTCACCAATACCGATTAGACGAGCAATGATGCGAGACACCTCACTAGGTGTATAGAACTGTCCCTTACTCTTGCCAGATTCCTGAGCGAACTTCATCATAAAATACTCGTAGGCATCTCCGATGATATCATCACCGCTGGCACGGTTGTTTTTAAAGTCGATGGCAGGATTCTGGAACACACCGATCAAGCCGGTTACTCTGTCTACCAGTTCCTTGCCGGAACCAAGCTCTTCACGATTGTTGAAGCTGACATCCGGCAAAGCACCCTGCAGTCTATTATCCTCCAGAAACTTTTGAAGAATCTTGTCTACCCGTTCACCAATATCACTTCTACCTTTAGCGGCAATCAGATCATCAAAAGATGCTCCCTGACTTACCGTAAATTCAGCAAATGGTTGTCCTTTATATCTATCGGATACATACTTAAAGAACAGCAGTACCAACACATAATCTTTATACCGTGACGGTTCCACACCGCCTCTTAATTTATTACAGGCCTCCCACAGGAGTGAATATAATTCAGACTTTTTCACAGCCATAATCCTCTTAAATCTCCAATCTAATTGTTATATTGTCACTACACAGTGCAGAATCAGTCCATTGCGCTTTTCCCACTCTCAATCCATTTGTCCAGCTCAGAACATTTGAACTTCCATTGCTTTCCAACCTTACGTGCCGGAATGCCCTTATTGTTTCTAATCCAGCCACGGATAGTCCCAGCCTTCACGCCTAAATATTCTGCAGCTTCATCAATGTTAATCCATTTATCCGTACTGACATCCATCATTTTTCACCTCCGAGCCAAAGCAAAATGCGTACACTAAATCATACTATATCATACCAATTTCTCTCGTGTTTTTCAACTCATCTTCTATTGTTTTTTGTTATTTGTTGTTATTTGTGTGTTCAACATACCGCTATTCATGCCTATTCATAAAACAGTAGCAACACTCCCTTGTAAAAATGAAATGCATACTCTCATAATAAAACACACATTTTATCGTTACAGATATATAAATCGTTGCGATGGTGTGAAGTTTTTTATCTCTTTACCGTGGCATCTGGGCTGTTCCACAGCTATCCTTTCAATTTCCAGACAAAAAATAAGCCATCTGCCCACTTAGTGACATAAAGCCTTTTCTTAGATAAGATAGATATTATTCATATAAGTCTTAATATTTTTCAGTTTCATTACCTTGTCCTTTGAACACTCCAAGACAATCAAAAAAGACATCCCTTGACCCGTAATAATTACGGTTCAGGAATGTCCTTTTTTCGCTACTTAGCAGTAAGAAAGACAAACGATACTACTTATCCACAATCTATACAATTCCAAAATGCTTAAACGCCTGCATAATCGCTTCTTCCTTCTCCGGTGTACATTGTGGCTGTCTCGCATTCTCTGATTTTGGCAGATTAAAGTTCTCTCCCACATCCAGTCCGCATTTCTTCTTAATCTGTGCAATATACAACGAAGAAACCTTAAGCCCAGTCTGTTCCAAGACATAAGCTTTTATCTGCTCATAAGTTGCCTTTCCTTTGAACTCTGATAAATCAATATCCTCTAAAGAGAAGTCCACTTTCACTTTTCTGCTGTCGACCACTCCCTTGGAAAGCAAGACAACCGTCTCGACGTGATAAGTATTCGGAAACATATCCACGCAGCATATCTTCTCCACTCTATACCCTCTGTCCATAAATATCTGCAAATCCCTTGCCAGGCTTGTCGGTTTACATGAAATATAAACCATATTCTCAACACCATACTCTATGATTTTCCCGATAGCCTTCGGATGGATACCGTCTCGTGGTGGATCAAGAATTATATAATCAGGTTTTTCCTCTATTTCATCAAGCACCTTGAGGACATCACCTGCGATAAATTTACAGTTATCAAGACCATTAAGAGCTGCATTTTCCTTTGCTGCGCAAACTGCCTCCTCAACTATTTCGACACCTACTACTTCCTTACACACCGGTGCCATAAGCTGCGCGATGGTGCCGGTTCCACTGTAGAGGTCGTAGACTGTTTTACCGTTTAGCGAATCCTTGTCATCTCCCAGGATAAACTCTCTCGCTGTCTCATAGAGCACCTCCGCTCCGAGTGAGTTGGTCTGGAAAAATGAGAATGGTGTGATTTTGAATTTCAGACCTAAGAGCTCCTCGTAGAAATATGAATCTCCGTAGAGCACCTCTGTGCCCTCGTTTTTGACCACATCTGCCACGCTGTCATTTTTTGTGTGTAAAACGCCCTTAAATATGCCGTCATAGTGCCTGGTCAAAAGTGCATATCTAAAACCTGCGAGCAACTCCTCCTCGTTGAAGCCCTCTGTCTGTGTGGTGGTGACAAGGTCGACTATGATTTCACCGGTTTTTGTTGCCTTTCTGACAAGCAGATGCCTCAGATAGCCTTTGTGTGTTGCTCTGTGGAAATATGGGATATTATTTTTAGAAAAATAATCAAGTGTTACCTTTAATATTGTCCTGAAATCCTCATCCACTATCTGACAGTCTGATACTGTCACAAGGTCATAAAAGCTTCCTCTTTTGTGCATGCCAAGCGCAAGAGGGCCATCCTTATACTCATCACCGAAGGAAAATTCCATCTTGTTTCTGTATTCACTCTTTTTCGGACTTCCATGTATCCCTATAAACTCATATCCTGACTCTTCCTCAGTGCCAATGGCATCCGAAATGAGCTTTTTCACCTGGGTAAGCTTCATATCAAGCTGCTTTTCGTAAGGCACTGTCTGATATGTACAGCCCCCGCACATTCCAAAGTGAGGACATGGCTCTTCTGTCTCCAGAGGGGATTTCTCAATTACCTCCATGAGTCTGCCCTCTGCCCTTTGATGCTTTACTTTATTTACAACAAATTCCACCTTCTGTCCCGGAATTGTATTTTTCACAATTACTCTGTCGCCGTCATCTGTAACAGCTATTCCCTTGTTTGGGAAGTCTACTCTTTCTACGGTTCCTGTTCCTCTAAATCCTTTTTTCATGTAATTCTTATCTCTCTTTATACTTTATTATTCCTTTGTATGCCTGACTGCAAATACCTTGCTTCACACATAAAGAAAAATGAGGACTACATATGTAGCCCCCATTATCTAAAAACGATTATTTCTCTTCTTTAGTCTTTGGTGCCTCTTTTTCCTCTTCAGCATCATCATCGTCATCGTCTTCATCCTCGAAGAAATCATCATCGAATTCATCATCATACTCATCATCGAAATCATCTAAATAATCCGGTGTAAAAAATCTGTAGATACCATATGCCGCTGCTGCCACTGCAACTAATACACCAATGATGGCAAATATGATAACAGCCTTGGAAGGCTTCTTGTCTTCCTCTTCTTTTTTGAGAAGGTCATTAAGCTTTGCCATGCTGAGCTTCTCTGCAAGCTTGTTGTCCTTTAATAATTCTTCAACTTTACTCATAATTCAATCCGCTCCTTTTCCAAAAGTAATTGTCAAATGCTATTTGTTAAATCCATTATAGCATATTATATCCAATTTTCCTATAAAAATTACAATAATTTTAGTCAATTTTTTTCAATTTGGCAAATGAAGCAAACATCTTTTTGGTACCGGCCTTGTCAAAATCCACAGTGACCTCATAATCCCTGCCTCCTTCTACGATTGCCATGACCTCGCCCGCACCAAACTTGATGTGCGATACTCTGTCTCCTACCTTATATGAAAGGCCTCCGGTGGTATTGGCACTGGCAAATGACTTCTGGTTGCTCACAGGCGTGTAGACAGGTGTCCTTGTACGCTGTGTATTAAATGTGGTCGCATACTCTGTGCCATATGTAGGTGTCTTTTTGAAGGCCTCCTTAGCCTTTCTGTAGGTGCTCTGTGAATTTCTTTCAATGTCATCATCACGGCGCTTTGGCTCATAGACCTCACCTGACATAAGCTCACGCGGAATCTCTTTCACAAATCGCGATACCTTGTTGAACTGTGTCTCTCCACGCACCATGCGCATACGCGCCGATGTAATAGTCAGATGCTCCTTGGCTCTCGTGATGCCAACATAAGCAAGACGCCTTTCCTCCTCTATCTCGCTTGTCGCATCATCACTCGTGATTGACATATAGCTTGGGAAAAGACCATCCTCCATACCCGCCAGATAAACATTTGGAAACTCAAGTCCCTTAGCACTGTGCAGAGTCATAAGAACCACATAGTCGCTGTTTTCGTCAAGACCGTCTATATCTGCTACAAGCGCTACCTCCTCCAAAAAGCCACTGAGAGTAGGATTCTCCTCCCCCTGCTCGTAATCAACAGCCTTGTTTATAAGCTCATCAATATTCTCAATACGCTGCTCTGCTTCATCCGTGCCCTCTGCCTTCAGCTCATCGACATAGCCGGTCTCATCGATTATTGCCTGTATGAGCTGCGAAACCGAATCCATCTCGGCTCTCGCACGAAGTGACTGTATAAACATCACAAAAGGCTTTATCTTGCCTGCTGACCTCGCCATGCCCGGCACCTCATCGACATAGCGCAGTGCCGTATAGAAATCTATTCCCTTCTCAATGGCATAGTCTGTCACCTTATTGATGCTTGTAGCTCCGATGCCGCGCTTTGGCACATTTATTATTCGCTTTACCGCAAGGTCATCATGGCCATTGTCAATAGTCTTTAAATATGCAAGGATATCCTTTATCTCTTTTCTGGCATAGAAATTCACGCCGCCGACAATCTTGTATGGTATGTTGGCTGCAATAAATTTCTCCTCGAAGAGACGCGACTGTGCGTTGGTTCGGTAAAGCACAGCACAGTCCTTATAGCGCGCCTCACCCTTTCTCACGAGTCTCGCTATCGAACGCGCCACATAATCCGCTTCCTCGAAGCCACTCTCAAGCTGTTCAAAGGTAATCCTGTCTCCGGCTCCGTTGTCAGTCCAAAGGCGCTTGTCCTTTCTAACCACGTTGTTGGAAATGACGCTGTTGGCGGCATCTAGGATATTCTGGGTAGACCTGTAATTCTGCTCAAGCTTTATGACCTTTGCATCTTCAAAATGCTTCTCAAAGTTTAAGATATTGTAGATATTGGCACCTCTGAACTTGTAAATGGACTGATCATCATCACCAACCACACACAGATTCTTATACTTCATGGCAAGAAGCCTGATAAGCTCAAACTGCACGGTGTTTGTGTCCTGATACTCATCCACCATGATATATCTGAAGCGCTCCTGATAGTAATCCAGCACCTCTTTATCCAGCTTAAAAAGCTCTACTGTCTTCACAAGCAAATCATCAAAATCGAGTGCGTTATTCTGCTTTAGGGCATTCTGATACTCCTTGTATACAAGTGCCTGCTTGCGCTTCACGAAGTCACCTGTGAAGCGGTTTTCAAACTCTATCGGATCAATCATCTCATCCTTTGCAGATGAAATGACATTTAAAAACATCTTTTCCTTATACATCTTGGTATCTATCTCAAGACGCTTGCAGATGTCCTTCATCAGAGCCTTCTGGTCGTCAGCATCATATATGGTAAAATTCGTGTCATATCCCAGCCTGTCAATATACCTGCGCAGTATACGCACACATGTCGAATGGAATGTAGAAACCCATATGCTTTCCGAACCATAGCCCACCATATCATCAATTCTCTCACGCATCTCTCCCGCAGCCTTGTTTGTAAAGGTGATTGCCATGATATTGTAAGGATTGACGCCACACTCATCTATCAGGTAGGCAGTCCTGTATGTAAGAACCCTGGTCTTGCCACTGCCTGCCCCCGCTAAAATAAGAAGCGGTCCCTCTGTGGTCAAAACGGCCTCCCTTTGCTGTTCATTCAACATATCTAAGTTCATCTGTTTTCCTCTCAATTCTCCAGTCTTTTACAGGCACACATACCATAAATACAAAAATAATTTATTTACAGCATATCACAAACATATGTTTTGTACAACCCAATATGAGAAAATTCAAAAAAAACTTGTCATATAGTTTTCAATACTATATAATAAAAGCCTGAGGTGATGATATGGAGAATGACGTTAAAGAATTTTTATCAGAATTATTAAAGCAGCTTAAATCAATAGATTACATAAAGCCGGAGGATATACCAAATATTGATTTGTACATGGATCAGGTCACAACCTTCATGGACGAGCAGCTCGCTGCATCAAAGCGCTATGAAAGCGACAAAATCCTTACCAAGACAATGATAAACAACTATGCCAAAAACAATCTGCTCCCTTCTCCGGACAAGAAAAAGTATTCTAAGGAGCATGTGCTCACACTGCTTTTTATATATTATTTCAAAAATATATTGAGCATCAACGATATCCGCTCAATTCTTAATCCGCTTACCGAGAAGTATTTCGGCAATGATGACGGATTTACGATGCAGGATGTCTATACTGAGGTTTTCAGCTTAGAGGCGGAGGAATCGCAAAAGCTCCTAAAGGATCTCGGCAAGAAATACAAGATTGCCGGTGAAACATTTGAGAATTTTCCTGATGAGGATCAGAAATTTCTTCACACATTCAGCTTTATCTGCATGCTGAGCTTTGATGTCTACATCAAGAAAATGCTGATTGAGCGCATGATTGACAATCTAAATGAAGAAAAAGAGGCTTCTTCCCATGAAAATACACATTCAGGAAAAGAAAGTAAAAAAACAGGCTCAAATTAATGAGCCTGTTTTTCTTTTCCCCTATGATAAACTAATCCTCTTTGTCAGAGCCATCCTCCATGCGTGAAAAAACCATATCATATCCATCGTTGCCGTAGTTTAATGATCTGTTCACACGGCTGATTGTGGCTGTGGAAGCCCCGGTCTTTTCTGCTATATCAAGATATGTCTTCTGCTCTCTAAGCATCTTTGCCACTTCAAATCTCTGTGATAGAGAAAAAAGCTCATTTACAGTACAAACATCCTCAAAAAATGTATAACACTCTGCTCTATCCTTGAGACACAAAATAGCATCAAACAAATGGTCTACTGCTTCTGTTTTTAGATTCTTGCTCATCGTGTTCTCCTTTTTCATGCGATTTATTTACTTTTAATTTTAACATATTAAAGTTTTAAAGTAAACAGCTTTCTTGCAATTAAATTATGATATGTTATACTAATGTTACTATCGCCTAATAAATCAGAATGGAGTAAATTGAAAATGAAAAAAGTAGGATATTTCTTTTACACATTTGTCCCACTGCTTGCAGTTGAGGCAATTCAGACTATCGCCTTATTCTTTATGATGGGCATGGGAATGTTTGGACAGGGTTTTGTCGGAAAACTTGCTTTTCCGTCTGCAAACGTATCGGACCGCCTTGAAAAGACATTTACCTCTGTAAATTTTAACATGATGATTATGATCATCTATGCACTCATTACCATTGCGATTTTTGGCATGTGGTACTATGCCAGATACGAAGGTAATTTTCTTCCATCCCCTAAGAAAACCTTCAATCCCATGATGATTGTGGCAATCGTCATACTCGTGCCGGGTACACAGTTTGCTGCCAATTTCATCGCTAACTTAACCGGCTACATCCGTCCCGACTGGCTGCAGCAGTACAACGAGCTTTTTGAGACATCAGGCATCACAGATACCACCTTTGTGACAGTACTTTATTCTGTAATACTGGCGCCAATCTGTGAGGAGCTTATATTCCGCGGTGTAACCATGCGCTGTGCCAGAAAGGCTTTGCCATTTGCTCTTGCCAATCTGATGCAGGCTGCACTTTTCGGACTGTTCCATCTCAACTGGATTCAGGGCATATATGCCTTTGCACTTGGCATAGTGCTCGGATATGTGTGCGAACGCGGTGGCTCTATTTACTACTCTATGGGGCTTCATCTGCTTTTCAACCTTTGGGGCACACTTTCAGGATTTTTCCCTGATCCCGGTAATAGTGTAGTGGTCTTTGTGGTTGTGATTGTGGTTACAATTGTTTCACTGGTGGCCGGATTTGTACTGTTTAACAAAGGACGAAGAAAGCTCCCCATAAATTCTACAGGAATATAGACACGCCCGCCAGACTTACTATCATCATAATCATGCCGGCAAGCAGTACTCCAAGCATGACAGCGGCAACTGTTGACTTGAAATCCATATCAAGGATACTTGCAGCAAGTGTTCCTGTCCATGCACCTGTTCCCGGAAGTGGGATACCTACGAAAAGTAAAAGTGCAACAAACAGACCTCTTCCGGCCTTTGCCTGAAGCTTCTTGCCGCCCTTCTCTCCTTTTTCAAGGCAGAAGCTGAAGAACCTTCCAATAATTGGTTTGTCTGCTCCCCAGATGAGAACCTTTCTTGCAAAAAGATAAATAATCGGTACCGGAAGCATATTTGCAATGATACAAACGATAAATGATGGCACTATCGGCAGCCCCATCACCTGTGAAACCGGAACCGCTCCTCTGAGTTCAATAAGCGGTACCATTGAAATTAAAAAGATGTAAATATATTTTTTTAACATGAATAATTCTCCAAAAATTTAATTAGTGTATGCATCTGCTCATCAGTTCCTATGGATATGCGCAGATAGTCGTTGATTCGCTCAGGTGAGCTGAAATGTCTGACAAATATATTGTCTGCCTTAAGGTCCTCAAAAAGCTTTGTTGCAGAAACATTTGCAGGCTTTGCAAATATAAAGTTGCTCTTTGAGTCACAGAATGTAAAGCCAAGTCTCTTAAGCTCTTTCTTTGTCCACTCACGTGTCTTTATAACCTTTGCTGTGGTCTCCTCAAAGTATGCTCTGTCTTTTACCGCTGCTGTAGCTGCTTCGATTGTGATTCTGTCCATTGTATATGAGTTGAACGAATATTTCACATCATTCAGATACTTGATAAGCACAGGACTTGCCATGGCAAAACCAACTCTTGAGCCTGCCAGCGAGCGTGATTTTGAGAATGTCTGTACCACGATGACATTATCATATTTGTCAATGAGTGGAAGCGCACTCTCCCCGCCAAAATCTACATATGCCTCGTCTACTACGACAATTACATCCTGATTGTGCTCTATTATATCCTCTATCTCATCAAGAGGCATAAGCTTTCCTGTCGGAGCATTAGGGTTCGGAAATACTACTCCGCCGTTTGCCTTATAGTAATCTGACGGTACTATTGAAAAATCATCAGACAATGGAAGCTGCTCATAAGGGATTCGAAGCATATCTGCCCACACATCATAAAATGAATATGTGATATCAGGAAACAGTACAGGTTTTTTCGAATTGAAAAATGTCATGAAAATCATGGCAAGTACATCATCAGAGCCAACTCCGACAAACACCTTCGAGCTGTCTATCTTATAGAAATCCGCAATTGCATTTACCAGCTTATCAACCCTTGGGTCAGGATACAGTCTTAAATCATCTGTATTGAAATTACTTAAAACCTCCTTCACTCCCGGCGCTGGCGGATATGGATTCTCATTTGTATTTAACTTAATAACACAGGTATTCTTTGGCTGTTCTCCCGGTGTATAAGGTACAACCTTTCGAATGTTATTTTCCCAGTTTCTCATTCTTTTCCTCCAAATTTAATTATATGTCAGCCCATACATATTTACTGATCATTCAATTTTCTTCTCAAAAAAACATGATATCAAACATAAAATCAGCGTTTTTATTCACTTTAAAATATGCACCCAAAAAAATGCTAACAATTTTACTTTACCTCATTTACTTATGTTTGTAAAGGTTGTATATTACACTTAATCATTATTTTTTATATATATTTTTATCTATTTTTAATCAAGGGGGATTATAAATAATGACTAAAAATAATTCAAAGGATCTCACTGTAGGTTCTCCTACCGGGCTCATTCTGGGCTTTTCCCTTCCGTTGCTTCTCGGAATGCTTTTCCAGCAGGTTTACAGCCTTATGGATACAATAATCGTCGGTCGTTTTCTAAGTGTTTCGGCCTTAGCCGCAGTCGGCTCTACCGGAAGCATCTGCTTTCTCATCATCGGCTTCTGCCAGGGTGTGTGTGCCGGCTTTTCGCTTCCAATAGCCCAGCGCTTTGGTGCCAAGGATGAAAAAGGACTTAAAAAATATGTAGGAAATGCAGGAATTGTGTCTGTAATTATCGCAATAATCATGACGGCACTCACTGTGCTTCTCTGTGGTCACATTCTGACCTGGATGAATACGCCAGGCGACATTTACGACCTCGCCTACCAGTATCTGATTGTCATATTTGCAGGCATTCCTGCCACAATACTGTACAATCTGCTGTCAGGATATCTGAGATCTCTCGGCAACTCGGTCATACCTGTTATTTTCCTTATAATCGCGGCAGTTCTAAATATCGGTCTTGATTTACTTTTCATTCTGGTATTTAACATGGGCGTGTTTGGAGCGGCTTTTGCAACCGTACTGTCACAGGGTGTATCAGGAGTGCTGTGCATCATTTACATAGCAAAAAATGTACCTCTGCTGCATGTAAGCAGAAATGATTTGGAGCTTGACTCTTCATATGTCAGAAATCTGATGGTCATGGGACTTCCTATGGGCTTTCAGTATTCGATAACCGCTATAGGCAGCGTCATACTGCAGACTGCCGTAAACGGCTTAGGCTCCATCGCAGTTGCCTCAATGACCGCTGCAAGCCGTATTTCAATGTTTATGGTGTGTCCATTTGACGCACTCGGCTCCACAATGGCCACCTACAGTGGACAAAATGTCGGCGCAGCCAAATTTGAACGTGTAAAGAAGGGGCTTATTTCAGCCTCAGTTATAGGATCGGTCTATTCGGTTTTGATTTTTGTGGCACTGCTGTTTATAGCCAACTATCTGATTTACCTGTTTGTATCACCAAGCGAAACAGAGGTTGTCGCACAAGCTCATCAGTTTCTGCTGATAAATGCATTTTTCTACATCCCGCTCGTTCTGGTAAACACAATCCGTTTCACCATACAGGGTATGGGTTTTTCCGGCTTTGCGATGTTTGCAGGAGTAGCAGAAATGATTGCGCGTTCGCTCATCGGACTTGTATTTGTACCGATATTCGGCTTTTCTGCCGCCTGCTTTGCAAGCCCACTCGCATGGATTCTCGCAGATGCCTTCCTGGTGCCTGCATTCATCCACTGCCTGCATGAGCTACAAAAACGATAAATTCATCCTAATGACACATCTTTAGTAAAAAGTCATTAACAATAATGGCTTTAACAAGTCCTTTAAAAATCAGTTTATCTCACAGCCGAGGAAAGCACCGGCGAATCATACTATATATTGAGCTTTACGAAGCAGCTTATAAGCAGTTAGAATTATGTCCATATACAACAATGCCCCAGCATGGACGCTGGGGCAAGGCGTTATGCGCCATGGACGGCGCATAAAAGCCGGTTGTGTCATGGTCTAAACACTCCAAATCATAATTCTTACTGCTTCTTAGCTGCGTAGTACTTGCGAAATATATAGTATGTTCGCCGGTGCTTTCCGCATTATAAAAAGATAATTGAAAATCTTATGCATTTACCGCATCTATAAATTTTTGGAACGCTGCACGTCCATCATCAGTGCACTTGTACACTCCTGCACACTCAAGCACTTCTTTAAATACAAGTCCAATCTCCTCATTGATAATACCATCAATATTAGACTCATCAATCTTATCATATTTAGACATAAACTTAAGAGCCCAGTCAGCATGTGATGCAAGAGTCTCAGTCGAATGCAGATCCTTTCCTGTAAGGATTGCATCCCTAAGCTCTGCCATCTCACCTTTTAATCTGGCCGGAAGCACTGCAAGTCCCATTACCTCGATAAGTCCGATATTCTCCTTCTTTATGTGATGAAGGTGGGCATGCGGATGATATACGCCAAGCGGATGCTCCTCTGTTGTGATGTTGTTTCTGAGCACAAGGTCAAGCTCATAGTCTCCGTCACGACGTCTTGCTATAGGTGTGATAGTGTTGTGTGGCTCTCCATCTGTCTCTGCAAAAATAAATGCTTCTTCATCTGTATAGCCTCTCCATGCAAGAAGAATCTTATCTGCAAGATCAATAAGCTTATCCCTGTCTGCCGACTTGATTCTGATAACAGACATAGGCCATTTTACGATACCTGCTTCAACATCCTCGTAGCCCTTGAATGTGATTTTTTTCTCTATCGGAGCCTTTGCCATAGCGAAGGTATAGTGTCCGCCCTGGAAATGGTCGTGACTTAAGATAGAGCCTCCAACGATTGGCAGATCTGCATTTGAGCCTACAAAATAGTGTGGAAACTGTGTCACAAAATCAAGCAGCTTTCCAAATGTGGCACGCTCGATTTTCATCGGTGTATGCTTTGAATTGAACACGATACAGTGCTCATTGTAGTATACATATGGTGAGTACTGGAAAAACCACTGGCTGTTGTTTATTGTAACAGGGATAATTCTGTGGTTTTCTCTTGCAGGATGGTTTACGCGGCCTGCATAGCCCTCATTTTCCTTACAAAGCTGGCACTTTGGATATGCGCTCTGCTTTGCATTTTTAGCGGCAGCAATTGCCTTTGGATCCTTCTCAGGCTTTGAGAGATTGATTGTCACATCAAGTGTGCCATACTCTGTGTCTGTGGTCCATTTCATATCCTTCTTTATGCGCTGTCTTCTGATATAATTGCTGTCGCAGCTTAATTTGTAAAAATAATCGGTTGCCGCAAGTGAAGACTCATTGTCGTATAAATCCTTAAAGCGAGCTCTGATCACGCTTGGTGCATTTACAAGGCAGCCCATCAGCTTTGTATCAAAAAGATCCTTGTATACAATGCTGTTTTCTTTCATGATACCATTGTCATATGCGTATGTCATCATATCCTCGAGTATACCCTCAAGCTTCTCCTCTGCCTCTTCCTGTGTCCATGCCGGCTGAGCCTCTACCTTTTCAAATGTCTCATCCTCGATGTCGTCCACTCCGAGTACCTCGAGAAGTCTGTTTACTGTGTATACCTCATCAGCAGGGTCAACAAGTCCTGTTGTAAGACCATATTTTACTAATTCTAATATTCTCTCCTGAATCATGTCATGCTCCTTAATCATTGTCGGGAAAAACCTATTTATCCGTTACTGTTATTTCATATTACTAATCTTATGCCAGACGGCTAGGTCCGTCTCCGATTGAAACAACATAAAACTCAGGTGTCTTTCCAACCTTCTCTTCATAGGCCTTTGTCAGGTTTGCCTTAAACTGATCAATAGCCTCGTCCTTTACTATGCTGACTGTGCAGCCGCCAAAGCCGCCGCCTGTGATTCGTGATCCGATAACACCCGGAATCTTCCATGCCTCATCAACAAGTACGTCAACCTCAGGACATGATGTCTCATAATCATCACGAAGTGATACATGTGAAGCATTCATAAGCTTTCCAAATGTCTCGATATCATTTTCCTTCAGTGCCTTAACAGCCTTGATGGTACGCTGGTTCTCATAAACCGCATGCTTGCCTCTCTTACGTGCAACCTCATCCTTAATCGCATCCTTATGAGCCTCGAACTCTTCATCTGTCAGGTCACCGAGAGTCTTGATGTCACATACTGTCTGTAAATCCTTAAGAGCCTGTGCACTCTCATTTCTTCTGTCATTGTAAGCACTTGTTACAAGGCTGTGCTTAACCATGCTGTTTGTAACCACGATCTTTGCACCGTCCAAAACGATTGGTGCATACTCAAAATCAAGAGTATTGCAGTCAAGGAAAATTGCATTGTCCTTTTTGCCCATTGCAGATGCAAACTGATCCATAATACCGCAATTACAGCCGTTGTAGTTGTTCTCTGAATACTGACCGATAAGTGCAATATCCTGATTTGTCACGTCAAAGCCGTAAATATCCTTTAACATATATCCTGTAACCACCTCAAGAGATGCTGATGAAGAAAGTCCTGAGCCGTTTGGAATATTTCCGAATAAAACAATATCAAGACCGCTTTCAAGCTTCATTCCGCGTCCCTCGAAAGCCCACATAACGCCCATTGGATAGTTTATCCAAAGTCCGTCCGGATCAGGTGTAAACTCATCAAGTGATGACTCAACCACACCCAGATTGTCAAAATTCATAGAGTAGAAACGAAGCTTCCTGTCATCGCGCTTTCTTGCTGCCATATACGTACCGATGGTCAGTGCACATGGGAACACATGTCCTCCATTGTAGTCAGTATGCTCACCGATCAGATTTACACGTCCCGGAGCAAAATATACTCTGATATCCCCATCTGCTCCAAAAAGCTCCTTGAATTTGTCTAATACGTTCTGCTGTATCATTTTTTCTTCTCCTTTGCTGATTGTATTTGCGCTAAATTGATAGTTAAAATAATTCGTTTTTTCTTTATAACTCTATTATAACTGCACATTTTTACATTGCAATACATCCGACTGAAAATGCAACATAACAAATCAAATCATGCAACAAAATTACATATGTTATTATTTTATTTTTTAAAATTCTTAATAACATCAAGTGCCGGCAGCACATTTCCATCATAGTCAAAGAGCGCCTGGTTTGCCCACTCATTGCCGCATGGTCCCGGATCATTCATGTACTTAAGTGAAGCCGGTGTAGCCCAGCCTGAGCCCGGTACAGGAATCCAAGCAGGCTCCCACCAGAAAAATCCTTTTCCGTGATCATCCACAACATTTGCCACCCTGTTTAAGAAATCCTTTGTAAAGTCAGCCTGCCCCTCAATAGTCATAGGATAATCTATCTTCTCGACAAGCTCCGGTTTTGTCGCATAACCCTTGCGCTCAGAATCAGCAAGCTTCTCATACTCCTGGTAGCTGTCCATTGTAAAGCCCATGGATACCTCAGCGATGATAAGGTCCTTATTGAAACGCTTTGCAATATCGTTCATATTGAACTCAAGCTGATCGAGCGAGCCGTGCCAGAAAGGATAGTATGACAATCCGATATACTCAAACTCCTCTCCTCTTTCGATGAAGTTTGTAAACCATCTGACATAAAGCTCATTGTTTCCACCATTATCAAGGTGAATCATAATCGGAATATCAGCATTTACCTTGCGGCAGGCACGTATTCCGGCATTCACAAATTTTGCTATATTATCGTAGTTAGGTACCTTTCCCTCAGGCCACAAAAGTCCATTTGAAAGCTCATTACCTACCTGAATCATTGTGACATTTACACCTGCCTCAATAATCTTTGTCAGATTTTCAAGTGTAAAATCATATACAGCCTGCTCCAGCTCGTCCACACCGAAATCCTTCCACGCCTTTGGCTTAATCTGCTTTCCCGGATCTGCCCAGAAATCACTGTAGTGGAAATTCAAAAGCACTCCAAAGCCTGCATCTGTAACCTTTTTTCCGATAGCAATAGTCTCAGCCAGGTCATTGTTACCCGCACCGTAAGGCTCACCATCATCTGATTTTGGGTCGTTCCACAGGCGAAGACGGATTGTGTCAACATCATGCTCCTTCATGATGTCAAGAATATCCTTCTCCTTTCCATCCTCGTAGTATTTTGCTCCGCAGCGTTCCAGCTCTAGCAAGGTTGATAAATCCATACCCTTAATAAATTTTGACATTTTAATTCTCCTTAATTCTTATATCGTTTATTTACACCATGAGAGCAGTCCCAGTAATAGTCCCTGCTCTCAAAATGTGTAATAATATTCCTGACAACCTTAAAATGCTAGATTCCGCGGAAACAGAATGTGAATTCCATTTTCTCTGAGACATCAAGCAGGTACTCCGGATGAGTATGTGAGCCCCAGCTGTCGTCTCCGCCTACACCCATCTGCTTCTTTGCCACACGGACAACAGTATAGTGTACAGGTGGAAGCTCAAAATGATGCGCTGCATTTTCCAGCTCATGTGGTGTATATGGCAGTGCCGAGAACGAAAGCTCATCACCAAAGAACAGCATGCCTCTGCCCTTCTTATCCATTACCTTTGCATATCTTACTCTGCACTTGTTGCCGCTCTCCTGCGGAACGAGGTACTCGGCAATGTTGTCTGCCACTTTATTCTCGTATACACCATACTTTCCGCCATGCTGTCTGTCCTCGTATGTCTCCTGTGGTCCGAGTCCGTACCATTTCACTGTATCATAATCGGCATCCAGCTTGAACATCATGCCAAACTCCGGCATATCGCCAAGCTCCTTTACCGGGTCATATGACAGAGTTGTCTCGATTGTTCCATCACCAAACACCCTGTATGTTACCTCGCATGAGCTCTGCGGTGTGGTAGGCATGAAATAAGTATATGTGATGGCGATATTGTTATCATTTTTTTCTACCCTTGGTGATGTATCTGCAAAGCGCTGATTCTGTCTGGTGGTCACATACATGCTGGCAATCTTCCACTGTGCATAGCGCTGTGGCATCATGTTGCCGGAATCATTGTTGGTAGGTGTTCTCCAGAAATTCGGCAGTGGGATAGTATTTGGAAGCATCTCGACGCCACCGTATACATATGAAACCATTCCCAGATTCATTCTTGAGAAAAGTGCCTTAAAGTTCTCACCTCTTACAAGGATATTTCCGTTTCCAACAACAAGCTCAACTGATTTGTCGCATGAATACTCACTTACAGGCTTCTTTATCATATGCTGTCCGAATGCAATCTCATATCCTGCCTTTTCCCAGATGGTGTTTTCCTTCAATACAAATGATACGACAATACAGTACTCTTTTTCCACATCTATCATGGAATTTTTAAGAGTCACCGGCACCTCATAGCTTGCCCTATCCATCGGTGGAACAGATATCTGAAGCTTTGTCCTGTAAACCTCCTCACCGTCTGCAAGAAGAATGGCAAAAGCATCAAAAACCGATGTATTTACAAAGAGATTTTTGTTTGTGACTGTAAAGATGTAGTCGCTGTCAAAATCAACCGATATATTCTGATAATTAAACTTCACCTCCTGCATCTTTGGAGAAGCCTCTCTCTCTCCGCCGTAGCAGATGCCGTTTCCGCTGAAATCTCCATCTGTAGGCCTGTCGCCGAAATCTCCGCCATATGTGAGGAACCACTTGCCGTATCTGTCCTTTTTGTAGATTGACTGGTCAATATAATCCCAGATAAATCCGCCCTGATATCTAGGCTCGCGGTCTGTAAGCTCTGTATATTTGTGCATAGCACCGCAGGAATTTCCCATTGCATGTGTATATTCGCAGCAGATAAACGGTTTCTCAGGATGCTCTGCCAGGAATTTTTCAATGCCTGCAGCCGGAGTATACATCTGGCTTTCCATGTCGCTTGTGTCATTATAGCTTCTATCGCTAAATACTCCCTCATAATGCACCAGACGATGCTTATCAAGCTGTCTGAAAAGCTGTGACATCTCATATATGGTCTTGCCGCCAAACGACTCATTGCCGCATGACCAGATAAGGATTGCCGGATGATTTTTATCCCTCTGATAGCATGAGTTGGCACGGTCCAGCATCATTTCTCTCCACTGTGGCTTGTCCTTTGGCACAACAAAGTCAAGGTCAACATAGCCCTTATTATATGCCTCCCATGTGCCATGACTCTCAAGATTGTTCTCAGCTATCATATAGATTCCATAAATATCGCAAAGCTTATAGAGCATGGAATCATCAGGATAATGGCTTGTTCTTATAGCATTGATATTGTTCTTTTTCATTGTGACAATATCCTTTATCACCTCATCACGGTTTGGCACACGGCCTGTTATTGAGCTGAACTCATGGCGGTTTACACCCTTAAATACAATACGCTTACCGTTTAGCTTCATGAGTCCGTCTACCATCTCAAATCTTCTGAAGCCTGCCAGCTGGCTGATAAACTCAGTCTCATTTTCATGCGTATCTTTAACTATAATTTTAACCTCATACAGATTCGGCTTTTCAGCGCTCCATAACAGAGGATTTTTCACATTACATGAGCCCTCGCAAATTTCCTTATTCCTAAGCTCTATATCAAACTCTTCCAATAAAAGCTTTGCCCTGTCATATTTTTCCACAGACAAATCGCCCAGCTCATAAAGTTTTACACTTGCAATACCATCACCATCTGCCTTTATTGACACACTAAGTGTGCCCTCGTCAAAGGTATCATTAAGTGTAGGAACAACTGACAGATCCTCCACATGTGCACAAGGAACAGCATACAAAAATACATCTCTGAAAATGCCTGAAAATCTGTAAAAATCCTGATCCTCACACCAGCTGCTTGATGTCCATTTCCATACCCTGACCGCAAGCTTGTTCTCACCCTCGACAATATAATCAGTCAGCTCGAAATCAGACGGATCAAATGTGTCCTCACTGTAGCCGACATAGTGTCCATTCAGCCAGAGTGCAAAACCGCTCTCCACTCCCTGGAACGAAATACACACCCTCTTGTTCTTCATATTCTCAGGAATTGTGAAATACTTCACATAGCTTGCAACCGGATTAAAAATCTCAGGTACCTCGCCCGGCTTTATAGACTCATCAGCCTCCCACGGATATGTGGTATTCGTATAGATTGGCACGTCATAGCCTTCCATCTGGATATGTGCCGGAACCCTGATTTCATCCCAGTTTTTGCAGTCATAATCAGCTGCCTCAAAGCCACAAGGAGCCAGGGACTGATTCTTTGCATATGCAAACTTCCATAAGCCGTTCATATCATATCTCAGGCTTGATTTTCCTTTAATTTTCTCCAATTCATTTTTATAGCACACATGATCCGAATGAGCCGCAATTCTGTTCTGCTCAAATATTTCCGGATTTTTAATGATATTTGAATCAAAATTACTCATATTTTTACACTCCTATCTACTGTATTTATTATTTGATACATGTCTGTTTTAAACACAAAGCCTCTTATAAGACGAAGGCATGCATTTTCTACCATCCCTTTAGTGCAGATATCCTAAAATTCAGCAGCTTATGCTCATAATTTTCAGGATTTATCTTCCACTGATATGGCGAAGTGTCCAAAAATTTGCGGAAATTACGGTTAAAAGTTGACTGGGTTGTGAATCCACACTTTTGTGCAATAAGCTCCATAGGCTCATTTGTTTTTTTCATAAGCTCGCACGCCTTCTGTACTCTTATCAGATTCAGATACTCCATAGGCGGCATATTGATGTATGATTCAAACAGTCTCCTGAAATGAGTCTCGCTCATGTTGCATAGTTCCGAAAGCTCCCCTGCCTTTATCGATTCGCTGTAATGCTTATTCATGTAGTCAAGTGCTGTGGCTATCTGTGACATATTGGTACCCTTTACGATATTATTATCCTCCTCCGGAAGCTCATCATACCTACGCAACAGCTCTATTACAATTCCCTGCACAAGGAGCTTTACCGTCCTTTGGCAATAAATCTTATGTTCACGGGTTTCCCTGATTATGGCATTTATATACTCAGCCATAGCCGGGCTCTGATATACGTTAGTCATAAACGCTTTTTTTGATATAGTCGTAACTGCCTCATTCTGGAATGCCGTATTGTTTGGGAACATCTCTTCTATCACAGAATGTATGTCAATAAAAATGTACTCCCAGAAATTCACCACCTCACCATAGCTGACTGTAACATGTGGAAAATTCTCAGGTATAAATGTGATATCGCCGTCATGATACTGGTAAATATCCTCATCCAGATACATATTTCCATCTCCCTCGCGGCAGATGCCGATTTCAAGCAGATTATGGAAATGCAGGTGAAATTCCTCATGACCATACACTCTCTTCCAGGATTCTCCGCACAGTACGAGTGCTGACTCTCCCTGTGGCAGCTCATAGAATCTGAATTCCATCGTGTCTTTTTTTCTTTTCGCCATATATACTCTCCTTTGTAGCGAAATGCAAAACACGCTGCTGCTATTATAGCAGCAGCGTACCAATCACTACTTTAATCAAAATCGAACTTGTCGAATCTCTTGTACATAGCCTTGTACTTCTTGCGGACATCCTCGTTGCCCTGAAGTACCTCTTCCTCTGTACCTCTGAACTGACAGCGGATGCAGCTATAAATACCTGTTTCCTTATTATAGAACATATCAATATCGAGATCCCTCATAAAACATATAGGACATCTGTAGTTTAATTTGCCTTTTCCAAGTTGAGCCATGTTGCAAATACCTCCTTGTCTTTAATCTGTTTCTTGTAACCAAGCTTGAACATTGGAGAGAATGCATATCCTTCCTCAATGTATCCCTCTGCCTTTGCAGATGGTGTGAGTGAAACCTTTGTCTGAATTGCAGGAATTACTGCGCTTACTGCAGTTGCTCCGTCAAGCTTTGCATCACGACACTTATACTCATAATTGATGCTCTGTGGGTTTTCTCCCTCACATGTAAGTGTGATGCCTGTCATATCCTCAGGATACTCTGTTGTTCCATAGCATGCTGTGATGTACTCATCGAGATAAACCTCTGCATCTGGATCACTCATGCTAAGGATATTACGCTCAATCTTGATGTTTGATGAGCCCTCCTCAAAGTATTCCTTTGTCTGAAGAGTAAGCTTAACATCATAAAACTCAATATCTACAGGATCAAGTGTAAGGATTCTTGTCTTCTTGCCATCAATAACTTCCTCTGAAAAATGGCTGTGTGTAGGACAGAGACACAGGTCAACCTCCTCACCGTTGTGTGAAAGCTTGGCACTTCTTACTGTTCCAGCTCCTGCATAGTGTGTAAAGTATCCTGCTCTATATTTCTCCTGAATAAGGAATGGATAAGATGCATCCTGTACATGCTTTGTTCCGATTCCTACCGGCCACTCAAGCTTTGCAACGTATGGACGAAGGTCTACGATTGCTCCACCCTGATCCATGTTTACGCATGCTCTCATGTATGGGTCACAGTACCAGAAGAGCTGCTTGTCTGAGCCGTAAAGGATATCTCTCCATGGTGCACACTCAGGCTCATTGTAGTTACCTGCGTTGACACCCTTCTTCTCTCTGAAGTAATCAGCGAACTCTGACATTGTCATGTCGATGAGCTTACCCTCTTTCTTTAACTTGCCATAGTAATTACAGCCGTCTGTGTATGACTTTAAGAGAAGCTCATATGGCTGCTCCCAGCGTCCCATCTTGTTCATCCAGCCAGGTCCTACGAACATCATGTTGTATGAATATCCGTTATTGTATTTTGCAAGGTCTCTGTACTGGTCGATGAGGTTGTAAAGATATGGATACTCCCATGTCTTTGTATCATAAATCATTCCACGAAGCACGTTCTGTGGATGTGTTCCGAAGTTTGAGCCGTTTCCGTCATAGCATGCAATAAGGTCACGTGAGAGATGTGGAATTGCTACGATTCCGCTATCCTCTTCCTTATTTGCTGCCGGCGCATGTGTGTTCTGCTTTGATGGAATCCATGGTGCCCATGGGCCTCCGTCAAAGAGTGTGTACCATGAGTTGTTACATGTGTGGTATGCCTTAGGACCCTCCTCCCAGCATGTTGCAACTGCACATTTTACCATTGGGTATTTTTCTTTTATGTAGTTTGTAAGGTCTGCATCCATATAGTAAGAGCCTGTTGACTCAGGATAGAAACCGAATCTGTCATGGAATTTCTCGAAAACATCATTTACGATAGCTTTCTTGTCCTCCATCGAGAACATCCAGATACAGAAATCCTTTGTCTTATACTTCTCTCTAAACTCCTCACATGGAAGTCCAAGGAGTGAAAGTGCTATCTCATCACCGTATTTCTCATGATCCTGCTTTGCAAGCTCTACTGCCTCATCATTAAAAAGTGAAGCATATGTCATCTGGATTGTAGTTTTGAGTCCCGCCTCATGTGCAAGTCTCTGCTGTGTCTTGAAGATGTCGAGTGACTCTGTAATAAGCTTCTTATCTCCAATATCCTCTTCTTTTCCCTGTCCTGTCACTGTTGCTGAGTACTCAGGCACCATCTCAGGGCGGTGAATGATGTTAACAATAAATTTGTCCATCCGTTGTTTCCTCCATTTGCTTGTAATTTAATTTATTTCTTAGGTGCGTTTTTTTTCGCGCAACCGTTTGTTCTGAACTTAGTATATTACAGTATTATGATTATGTCAATGTGCAATTTCGACATTTTTTAACTTTTGTTTTCAAGCATTTTTCACAAACAAGGGATTGGGTGCGCGTTTTTATGCGCAACTTTTGCGCATTGGTCGTAGGTCGGTACGTAAGCTTGGAACTGTTGAGGACACGCACTTTCGCCCTCGCTACGCTTCGCGACTAAGATTCTGTACGAAATTATGCTCTTAGGTTTTCTATGCACGACGAAACCGTCGAAACTTATACAAATGTATATGCTAGATGGTTTGCTATAATCTCACAGTTTATAGTTACTGCTTCATTGTGTACGCTTTGGCGGTTACAAATGACACGCTACTCACAAGTTCTAGTACACTCCACAGTAGTTAATTCTCGACTAAGCCATCAATACATGTCTATAAGTCCATTTTTATGAGGCTTTACGGCTGGGTTTTTGGAGCTGTTTTTGGGATTTTTGCAGTTTCAGCTACTTTTTGCCAGGTCTTTTCCGGCTTTCTGGCTGGGTTTGGGTGCTGTTTTGGTGATTTCTGCAGTTTCAACTACTTTTTCTCGGGTTTTTTCCGGCTTTTGGGCTGGGTTTTGGGTGCTGTTTTGGTGATTTCTGCAGTTTCAGCTACTTTTTGCCGGGTCTTTTCCGGCTTTTGGGCTGGGTTTTGGGTGCTGTTTTGGTGATTTCTGCAGTTTCAGCTACTTTTTGTGAGGCTTCTGGCATAATGGTGGAAGCCCAACACCATAAATTAACAACAACATATTGAAAAAAGCCACTTGTGTCCTTTAATATCAAGAACACAGTTATAAGAAATGGTAATCTTTATGAACCAGGTCCTCCTGCGTACACATATGTAAATCTTCCTCTCCCCTGCGTCCATGCAGGTGCGTTTCTACGCTTCATGAGCATAATTTCGTGCAGAATCTTAGTTGCTAAGCGTAGCGATAGCTAAAGCGCGTGTCCCCAACAGTCCCCGGCTTACGTACCTTACGTTGTGACAGAAATTTAAATAAATGTTTTTAATCTTGCGCTTATTATGTTATCATGTAACTGAGATATAATTAATGATTCATTATAAATAGAAAGAGGTGTTTATATGTGTAGTATTGCAATAAAAATACCAGATGAAGTATTATACGATACCAAAATGACCAAAGATGAAGCTAATGCTTTTGCCAAGAAAGCTACTGCTCTAATGCTTTATTTAAAAAACCATATTTCTATTGGATATTGTGCACAGATAGCCGGAATGAGTGAGGAAGATTTCATCAAATATCTAGGCAATAATAATATATCTATCTTCAGTTTTGATGATGAAGCAGAATTTATAGAGGAGATGAATAATGCGTAGGGTAATTGTCAATTCAACACCATTAATTGCATTGTGCAATGCAGACTTACTTAACATTTTAAAAAAAATATATGGTTCAATCATTATTCCTAAAGCAGTATTCGACGAAGTTACAGCAAAAAAGGATTCTGCCTGTTTACAAATCAAACAAAATCTTGATTGGATTACAGTCGAAACAATCACTAACATTGAAGACCGCAAAATGTACAAAGCAAAGCTTCATGCCGGTGAAGTTGATGTTATGATATTGGCACAAGCTGACCCCAAAGCAGACTTAGTTATCATCGATGATAATGCAGCAAAAAAAACAGCAAAATATCTTGGATTAACAGTAACGGGCACCTTAGGTGTTCTTATAAAAGCTAAACAATCAGGGATTATTTCTTCTGTAAAAAATGCAATAACCAAAATTCAATCAAACGGATTCTATATAAATGAAAATATCATTAAACTAGCATTAAAACAGGCAGGTGAATTATGATTAAAATAGCATTCTTTGATGTGGATGGCACC
>ENA-ORSB01000537-ORSB01000537.1-human-gut-metagenome-genome-assembly--contig:-NODE-537-length-44100-cov-15.824203_pt1 | contig 44100 bp, 39 predicted proteins | sample MGYA00242180_ERZ509144 | MGnify/ENA primary metagenome ERZ509144 (study PRJEB26280, sample SAMEA2338661) | human gut metagenome | biome: human gut; feature: human-associated habitat; material: faeces...
CTCAAAGCCTAAAAATCAGAGGCTGCACCGTAAACCTTTATTACGACACAGCCCCATGCCCCTCCCGGGAGGGGCATAACAAATCTCTCTCTGCCAGTCTTTTGTAAATAATCATTCTATCTACTTACATTCACTTAAATCATCTTCCATGAAGAAGAAATCACTCTTACTTGTGATTGCGGTAATGCTATGCGCGATTGGAGCGCGGGCATGGACCGTACAGTTCACAAATCCCGACAACTGGGAGCAGGTCTGTGTCTGGGCCTGGGATGCCAACAACAACAATCAGAATTGTACCGGAGGTACTTGGCCTGGTGCATCGATGAATAAGACCGGAGATGTCTGGACTTACACCGGAAACGGTACTCCTACCAACATTCTTTTCAATGACAGTAAGGGTACTAATGAGGGTGGCTACCAGACATCTGACCTTTCCTTTGTCGATGGTCGAATCTACGACAAATCCGGAGTGATTGGCGTAATCGGAGAGGAAGGTGGCGGAGATGTCACATACACTACTCCCATCTACATCAGCTATGACTTCTCAGGCAGCTGGGCGTTTGATGCGATAACTATGACGCATAAAGACGGTGTCTACACTGCCACAATCAACAATTCCCGTGGGCAGGATGGCTGGATTACATTTGGCATCGGAGGTAAGATTACCAATAAATGGGATGAAACTTATCGCTATGGTCCCTCGACCGATAATACATATATCACTACGGGTACTGCACAAAATCCCCTTACAAAGGTGGGACATTGTTATAAGGTGCCGTCAGGCCAGTATGACGTGACCGTCAAGAAGGAAAACAACCAGTGGGTAGCTTACTTCACCACCAATGGTGGCGGAGGAGGTGGCGGAGAAGAGGGTGACCTCTGTGACAACCGCCGTCCCGGCGTTACCTTTACCGGGACTCTTCCCGTGATTTATATCACCACCGAAGAGATTATGATTGACCGCAATCTCCGCGACAAGGATTACCGTGCGGGAACATATTATCTGGTAGACAACTCCAATCCGGCAAACAACCTCGGTTCGGAAGCAGAGCCCCTTCCCCTTGAAATCAAGGCGCGAGGCAACTATACCCGTACCGGTTTCTCCAAGAAACCCTACAAACTCAAACTTGGCTCGAAGGCTGCACCTCTCGGCCTGACCAAGAGCAAGCATTTCGCCCTGCTGGCCCATGCCGATGAGCCTCACGGATTCCTCAACAACACTGTCGGTTTCTGGCTCGGCCAGCAAATCGGTCTTCCCTGGACTCCCCGCGAGATACCTGTGGAGGTTGTCATCAATGGTGACTATCGTGGTATCTACTTCCTTACAGAGAGTATCCGCATAGATAAGGATCGTATCAACATCACTGAACTTGACGATGAGGTTACAGACCCCGCTTTATGCTCGGGTGGCTATCTCGTCGAGATGGACAACTATCCCGGCGATGGCCAGATTGTGCTTGGTGAAGGCGACAATGTGCGCCGCATCACTCCCGATACCCCGGAGGTGCTTTCCGACATCCAGCGCAAGTTCCTGACCGAGCAGTTCAAGACCATGGATGACATGGTCTACGCTAAAAATAATGACCTGTGGCGTTACATTGACCTGGATGATGCCGCCCGCTATTATATCGTGATGGAGATTCTCGACCACTGGGAGGCTTATCACGGCTCCACTTATCTCTTCCGTGACTTCGGACATGGCAAGAAATGGCATTTTTCACCTCTGTGGGACTGCGGCCATGCGTTTGACGAGGAGTATGCCGACCATTATTTCACCACCATTGGTGACAATCACTACGGCAATGACTGGATCAAAGAGATGCGTGAGAATGATAAGTTCATGGCCAAAGTGAAAGAGACCTGGCAATGGTTCTGGAGCGGCAACCGCTATCAGGAACTGCAGCAAATGATTGAGGAGTTCACTGCGAAAATCTCACAGGCTGCCGCCCGCGACTGGCAGCGTTGGAACGGTGTGGCTATGCCTAATCAGTATGAGGATCCTCTCAATAACAATGATCTCACCAATCCCAGTCCTGTGCAGGACAACACTGACCTCGCGTCGAAGCGTAGCCATGTCAAGAAGGCCCTTGATTCAAAAATCAACTTCCTTGTGAGGGAGTGGGGTAACTACGAGAATGTCAATGACGAGCCTGCCCGCGACACCACCGAGCCTGCGCCGCTTCCCTCATATGTCGATCCTGCCTTCGAACCGGTCTACTATACTGTTTATTTCCAGTTTGAGGATGAAAATGTCAATAATATGCGTATCTGGATTTGGAACGACGACAATGATAAATTCCTCGGATGCGACTGGGATAACCGTCCGACCCTCACCGCAAAGACCAACTCGGCGGGTGTGAAATATTTTGAATACACTATCCTTGGAAACGATTTCGACCTGACGAGGAATCCGCAGATAATCTTCTCAAACGACAATTACAATAGTGAAAGCCAGACCTTTGTAGCAGGCGCATTGTATTACGTCCCGAAGTCAGGCTCATTCACTGTCACTGAGAACTGGAATCCGAATCCCATCCCTGTTTCCGGAACACTCCCCGTACTGACCATCACAGTGACCGACGGCAGCGATATCGAGGACACTGTCACCAAATATGCTGCCACAGCCTCCTTTGATGGTGAAGGCTTTACTGCCATCACAGATGCGGCTTTGGAAATCCGGGGACGCGGCACCACAACTTGGGCCGATTTCGACAAGAAACCCTACAAACTCAAATTCTCGGAAAAACAGGTCCTCATAAATGGCATCGAAAAAAGCAGACACTATGTGTTGCTCCCCTGGGCGGCCGACACCGAACTTAGCTATCTGCGCAATATCGCGGGTCATGCACTCAGCAAGCAAATCGGACTTGACTGGACTCCCGCAATCGAGCCTGTCGAACTGGTGATTAACGGTGATTACCGTGGTCTCTATTTCATTGTGGAGAATATCCGTCCCGCCGGAGCAAGAGTCGTTATTGATGACATTGGTGATTTTGAGACATCGATGCCTGAAATCTGGTCTGACTACATCGTGGAGCTTGACAACACCGCCGAGACTCCCGATTTCACCTTCGGAACTGCCGGGACAGACACCGAGGCCCGCTTTGTACTTGACTCACCCGAGATGTCTGACCTCACCCGCGAGAGCGACAAGGAATGGATTGAAGAGAGCCTGCGCTCACTCCATACTGCTATGACCTATCAGCCCAATGACCTCGACAACTGCTATCATGAGGTGATAGACCGCGAAAGCTTCGTGAGATTCTATCTCGTCCAGGAGCTTATGGATGACGCGGCCTCCTTCACCAAATCGCTCTACATCCACCGTTCGGGTGTTGACGGGCTCTGGAAGTTCGGCCCCGTATGGGATTTCTCCGGTGCGTTCACCCACAAGGGCAACAAGACCCATCTGCTTACCGACCTCGTTGAGACTGACAGCCATATGATGCCGCTGGTGGCTCCCTTCATGCGCAACCTGATGGTGTCCAATGAGGTGGCTATCGAGTTCCACAAGTTCGCCGGAACCTGGTCGGAGAATGAGGAGAATGGCTTCCCCCACTGGACATGGCCCTATACTTCATCCGCTCCTATGCGTGCCGAGGCTACCGCTGAGACCTCTGTAAACAAGATGCCTCTGGTGCTGGCCGACATCGACGCTGCAGCCGCCAAATACAAAAATGCCCTTGATGCCGACAAGGCCAAATGGGCCGCCAATCCCGGCAGCGACACCTTCGACGACAATGTAGCCAAGGTAAAGCAGTATCTCAACAGCAACATGGACTATCTCACAGAGCGGTTCGCTTCCCTTACCCCCTCGGGTGTGGAGAGCATTTTTGACGGAACAGCCACCGACAACCTTCCGGTCGAGTATTTCGACATGACCGGCCGCAAGGTTATGAATCCCGGCCACGGCATGTATGTGCGCCGTCAGGGTGCTGCCGCCGTCAAGGTGTTCATCCCCTGAGCCGGACGATTCCGATAACAGACATTTGAAATATAAAAAGTGAAATAACGAAGAGTCGGTGTGTAAAAACCGACTGATTTAGGACGATTCCGAAGGAATCATTTATCTGAATAGCCGTGGGTTGGCGCGAGGTGAGGCCGGTAGGCCGAACCGATGCGGTAACCCACGGTAATGGTATTAAACGAGGGATTCCGGAGGAATCTTTTTTGATATCCGACAAATGTGGGTAATATCAAAAAAGATTCCTCCGGAATCCCTTTTTGTGACACGCAACCGGGGGTTACCGCTCCGTGGTCGCCCCAAAAGGGGCTTCCCACTCGCGCCAACCCCCGGCTATTCAGATAAATGATTCCTTCGGAATCGTGGAGGGAACTGTTTTCAAAGTTAATGAAATAATCAACAGCTAATGAAATAATCCACTTGTCTGTCCGGAGTCAATCGTGAAAACTGGCTAAATCAGGGATTTATACCGTAAATAACAAACTATACAGTTATACCGTGAACGACACAATCTCTGGTGCGATGGTCAGCGGCCGGAGAGGGTTGACTGGTCGACACTGGCATTGGCGTTGATGAGCTTGCGGGCTCCTCTCTTCTGCCGTCCCCACTGGAGGTTGTAGCTGATGGAGATGTAGGGCATGCGCATGTCGAGACGCATATGCTGCTCGTTGGTGTTCCATTTGCTCAGCAATCTGGAGCCTTGGTCATATTTGCCGAAGGGCATGATGACTCCGGCCCCGAATTGCCAGTTTTTGTAGTTGTATGACAGGTCTATGATTGACATGTCTTCCCCCCAGGAGATTTTCTCCCCCCAGAGGTCGCGCTGGGCGCGTTGGTACTGGCCGGTGAGGGCAAATCCCCAATGGGTGAGCTGGATGGTGACATTGCCGCTCCAGGCGTTGTTGGTGAGGCTGTAACCCGACCCGCGCATGCGTTCCATACGATACTGGAGGTAGGCGCTCGCGACAAGCCAGCCGGGGATGACATTAACCTGGGGGGCAAGGTAGAATGAGAGGTTTGAGAGTCCCCGGCTGTTCTCATAGGATGTCACCAGGCGGTCATTCTGCCAGGAGAGGATGGGGGTGATTGCGTCGGGGGAGGTGTAGGCGCGGATGCCGAATGTGGAGTATATCCTTCTGAAGAGACCGAAGTTGTAGCTGAATGTCAGCATGTATGAGTTGGAGGTCTTCAGGTCGGGATTTCCGATGCGCCACTGGAAGCTGTCGAGCTGCTGGGGGGCGATGTTGGTCTCTGCCAGGGAGGGGGCCGACTGCCAGGAGGTGAAGTTGAGGCGCAGCTGATGGTTCTGGTCGGGGGTGTATGTTATGGTCGCCTGCGGCCTTAGATTCCAGGAATGGTTCCCCTGGTTGGTCTCGCGGAAACTGAAACCGGTGTATTGCGCTCCGATTCCGGCGGTTACGGTGAAGCTTCTTAACCGCTGGAAATATTCGGCGAAGAGATATACCTTGTCCTGATGCTGGTGGAAGATTTCCCCGCCGAGATTCTCGTAGGTCGAACGGTTGCGGTTGACCGAGTATGATGCCCCGGCGGTAAGGCGCGAGGAGTTCCAGTTCTTGATATAGTCGGCCTCGATGGCGTATGCCTGGTTGCGGTCTTTGACGGAGGTGTGGATGTCGGTCAGGAGGTCGGAGTGTCCCGGGAGCCGTTCGAGGTAATCGGAATAGGTGTGGCCTGAGTAGAATGATGCCCCGAAGTCCACCACGAGGGTCTGGCGGTGGGGGAGATGCTGTTCGAGGTAGGCGCTGAATGAGGGGGTGGTTCCGTTTGAGCCGTTGCCGTCAGTGAGGTTGATGTCATCGCTTCCGTCGCTGAGCGACAACAGGCCGTTGAAGCGGGATTTGGCGGAGAATTTCCGGGCGGCCTTCATGGAGAGGTAGAGGATGGTGGTGTCAGGCTTGATGTAGTTGTATGACAGCCATGCCGCGCCGTCGGTGTCTGACACCTCCCCGCCGAGAGGGGTCTCCCTCCGGCCAAGTGATGTCCCGTCAGGGAATAGGAAGGATTCCTGATAGTCACGGTGGGCCTTGAGGTTGTCGGTGAGCTTGAAGGAGGCTCCGGCTTCCCATTGCGAGCGGCCTGAATTCAGTTTTGCGGAGGCTCCGTAGTTGCCCCATTTCTGGTTGAGGGCTTGCCGTCCTTCAGCCATCAGGGACCCACCGAGGGTAGGATTGGTCACGATGAAGTTCAGGACGTAGGATGCGCCGTTGTAGCGCAGGCCGGGATTGGTGATCCATTCCACACGGCGGATGGTGGTCGGGAGGAGGTTTCTCACCTGCTCGATGGATGCCTGGCGGCCGTTGATGCGCAGCTGCACAGACTCTCCGGCGGCGTAAATCTGGCCGAGGGGGTCGTTGACGGACAGGGTGGGTATCATCAGGTTGCGGAGCAGATGCACACCGTTGCTTGAATGCTCGATCGCGCTCGCCGACGGACGGTAGACATCCATGTCGGCCTTGCGGATTACTTTGGGGGCTTCGATGACAACCTCCTGGAGGTTGAGGTCGGGGAGGGTGTCGGCCGGTTCCTGGGCTGCGACGGCGATGGAGAGGGTCAGCAGGGGGAGGATGGGAAATATGTGTCTCATTTCATTATCGGTTTTTGAGTTGGTCTAATGCTTGTCTGAATCCGTCGCGCACTTTCTCCTGGGTGTATTCGATAGGGTCGAAGTCAAGTTCGGTGACATTCAGCACCACCTTGAAGTCGTTGGAGAAGATGACATCGGCGAAATGGCGGGTTGAGGTCGCGGTGGTGGAGTCGTTGATTTTGTAGATGACTCCGGCGCATGGGCGCGTCACACCCATGTAGATTGTGTCTCGTTGGTTAGACAGTCCGATGAATTCAAAGGATTCCCCGGGCTGGAGTGTCTGCCCGGTATACTCGCGCATCGAGTGTGATATCTCGCGTATAGAGTGTGAGATTCTGCTTTTGGGGGAGTCTCCTCCGCAGCTTGTCATCACTGCGAGAGCGACTGTCGTCAGGATGGGAATGAAGATTTTTCTTGTCATTGCTGTTGGTATTTTCAGTGTCGGATTATGGCCGGACTGTTGTTGTCCGACACTGCAAAATTACAGCCCGGAATGACCTTAATCCTACTTAACCGCGAAGAAAAATCTCTTAATATGCTGATTGCAAGTGGTTGATAATCAGTGGGTGTGTTTTCTGAATTTCCAAATCGGGCATCTTCCGGATTTAAATCTGTCTAAATCGGGAGACAGGGTTATGGCGATGAGGGGGAAATTCACAGCATGGACTCGATTTGCGAGATGATGTCGCCACCCTCGGGGGTGTCGAGTTTTTTACGGATGGCCGACTTGCGGACATAGATGGTGGCGGCTGACTGCTCGGTGAGGAAGCTGATTTCCTTGGTGGAGAAGCCCGATTTCATCAGGCATATGATCTGGATTTCCTTCTCGGTGAAGAGTGAGGGGAAGCGTTGCTCTGTCCGGGAGTGGAAGCCGTCGTGGAGCTCATCCACCATCGTATAGAGTGTGTCCCAGTCGACGAGCTTGTCTGAGATGGTCTCGCTGCCGGTCGAGGAGATTTTTTTCAGTGCCTCCTGGCTCTGGGGTGTAGGGGTGGAGGCGAAGGTCTTGAGAATTCCCATCTGTTGCAGCACCATCTTTTTCAGCATCGCGCCGCGGTCATCTTCCCTGGAGTCCTTGATCTGGCGGAGCATGTCGTCGAGGGTATCGATTCTCTCCTGTGCGGCCAGCAGTCTCGCGCGACGGCGGCGGAGCATCCAGAAAAGCACGGAGGCGACAATCACCAGGGCCAGGCAGATGCTGAGCCATATGATGGCCATGTTTTTCTTTTCAATGGTCAGCTGCATGCGGGTCGCGCTGAGGGTGTTCATCTCGGCGAGCGCGTCGGAGCTGATGCGGCTCTTCAGTAGAAGTTCGTTTTTCAGTTTCTTGTCGGGAAGGCATGACAGATGGCCGGTGGCCTTGAAGTCGATTGCGCTCCGGAGAAACCGGAGATATTCGTCGCTGTTGGTGTCGACCATCCTCTTGTCGAAGTCGAGTGAGTCGAGGCGGTCGAGATATTCCGTGGCCCGGGTGAGGTTTCCGGTGTTGGCGTGGTATTTGGCCAGTGAGGCGAGGAAACCGGCTTTCTCCTCGGGGGAGGAGCCGGGGTTTCTGTCAAGTATCTCCTCGACGATACCGATGGCGCGGTGTGACTGGCCGCACTCGTCGAGCATCTCGGCGTAGTCCCCCATGAACTCAGACCAGTCGGGGTCATCGGGCGTGGCCATAAAGTCGGAGGCGATGATGGTGTCGCCCCATTCTATGGCCTGCTGTTTCCTCCCGTCGAGAAACAGGAGGCCCATCTTGTCGTAGGCGCGCCGGAATTTTGCCTTGGGGAATACTGTATGGTACATCAGCCACTCCGTTTCGGCTATCGCTTCGGGGTAGCGGGCGCAACTCATATCCATCTGCGTCTTCATACGGCGCAGCTCATACTGGCGGTCGATGCTGTCGGGGGGAATCGTGGCGATTACCTCCTTGATAATCTCCGCTCCCTCCTCATTGCGGTTCATGGCGATTAGATAATGGATGTAAAGGATGTTGGCCTTGAGCCATCTGGTGGTGTCGCCGTTCTCGTGGTAATAGCTGACGGCTTCAGGCAGGAGGGAGTCGGTGACCAGTGTATGATAAGACAAGAGGTCGGTCTGGGCTTTGGTTATGATGTATTTCGCCTTTGCGTCCTCGTCGAGCATGAAGCAGTCGATATCGCTCAGCAGTATGGCCGCACTGTCGGGACGCTGTGCCACCAGCTTCTCCGCCCTGTCAAGGCGGTCGGTGACAGATTCCTGACACGACACGGCTCCACACAACACACCCACCCCTGCCAAGAGATATGCCAGATAAACCAATCTCCTCATCAAATATTCCTTAAACTCAGTCATACCCACAAATTTACAACAATATTTCCACATATCCCCTCCAACTCCCCCAAATTTCCCAAAATCCCCCTTCCTCCTAATCCTCCCAAACTTCCCAAATTTCCCATCTTGTAGGGACGCGCCGCGGCGCGTCCGCGCCAACCCACCCCTCCATACCGTAAAAATGTCTCACGCAGATTCCGCAGATACGCAGATTTCTCGCAGATATCATAAAGTAAAGTCTCGCAGATTACGCGGATTACGCAGAGGCCATCCGGGCGACATCCCCCGGATTAGAGGGGTCGCTACGCTCCCGGGGCTCTCACAGATTCCACAGATTCCACAGATATCACAGATTGGATTCGCTGCGCTCATCGGATTCCCCAGATTAAAGTTGATTCCACAGATACCATCCGGATGGCAATCTGCGTAATCCGCGTAATCTGCGAGACCTTTTAATACCGGAGTGATTGCGGACGCGCCGCGGCGCGTCCCTACAGGGCTAATATCATTGTGGTCAGCGATGGCGGCTGATTGATAAATGGGGTTGTAAACGGCTTTAAATTAGTGGGTCCTTGTTTGAGAGTGTGATTTTTGCGTCGCACACCTTACGGCGCGGGAGTCAATTTGCCTGTTTCAAGCATTGAAGGCTTCTTCCACCGCCTGGACACATTTGGGACAAGCAAATGACTCCTGCGCATTTTTTATGGAAACTCGACAGTTATCTGCCTATATTCAGTCTCTTAAAAAAGAAGTCGCCGACAAATATTGTCTTCCTCTCTCGACCTCGGCCGACTTCAAACGTCTCTCCTTGGCCATAGTGGAGTCAGGTACCGGTTATCTGTCCCAGTCGACGCTGAAACGGCTATGGGGATATGTGAAAGACACACCTGCCAAACATCTTACGACGCTCGACATCCTGTCGCGATATGTGGGCTATGATGATTTCCATTCTTTCTGCAAGGACCGTCACAAGGGGGACAGCGCGGAGAGCGGCTTCGCCTCAGGGGACACTCTCGGGGTTGAGGAACTGGCCGCTGGGGAGAGGGTATCTCTCGCCTGGGCGCCCAACAGGGAGATGACGCTGATGTATCTCGGCGACATGGCTTTCGAGATAACCTCCTCGACCAACACGCGTCTGTCGGCCGGGACACGGGTGAAGTGTCTGCGGTTCGTGACCGGTGAACCGCTCCTGCTTGATATTGTGTCGGGCCACAACGACGGCTCGATGGTCTATATCGTCAGGAAGCACGGGGGTATCAGATGGAATCGGTCGGGTTGCTGAAATCGTGCAGAATCCGTTCCACCCGGTCGCGATGTGTGGATAGCGCGGGGTCGAATATGGTGGCCCATCCGGGCTTTTGCCGGGAGAGGAAATCTTCGGGACAATGTTGCCGGAGGGAATCGAACGCCGAGGCGATCCGGCGGTTCATCCCGTAAATGGCAACCGACATCCGGGATGCCCTGACATTGCGGGGCAACGACTCGTCAGCGGCCAATATAGCCAGGGAGTCTGTCGGCGATTTCAGTTCATTCAGCAGGGTCTTGACAATGGCGGCGTGTTCAGCCTCCAGCGCCGGATTGCGGGGAGGGTCGGCTGTGGAGGCAAGGAAATTGTCATGGTCGGGGCTGGTGGGAGCGGCGGACACGGAATCCGGAAATGATAATGCCGACGTGGCGGGATGGGTGACCGACGGAGATGCCAGGTCTGACAACTCTTTTTCCCGATGGCGGGGGAGGAATATCAACAATGCCGCAAGCAATGCCACGGCGGCAACAGTACCCCCGACAGCTATGCCGCGCTTCGTCCGTCTCACCATATCGAGAAACACCCCTGCGTCGGCGGGACGGCGGGCGGGGTCTTCGGTCAGGGCTTTCCGCGCCACTCGCCGCAATGTCCGGCCGGGCCGCATCTCGCTTATGAGCATCCCGAGGCTCCAGACATCCGCTCTGGGGTCGCACCTATAACCCGGCAGGAACTGCTCGGGCGCACCGTAACGGCGGTTGCCACCTACGGTTTTGAACATCGCCTCCCCGGCGCAGTCGCTCATGCCGAAGTCGATGATTTTCACACGGATGTCTCCGCCGTTGACCGACACCATCACATTCTCGGGTTTCAGGTCGAGATGACACACACCTTTTGAATGGATATAGGCCGCTCCCTCAAGGAGCCGCATGGCTGCCGCCGAACGTTGGGCTCGCGTGGCATGTTGGAGAAAATCCCCCAGCATTTCCCCTTCGGCCAGCTCCATCATCAGTGCGAGGCCGGTCTGCGGATTCTCCTCCAGTCCCGCCGCCCTGACCACTCCCGGATGGTTGAGCCGCAGCAGTATCTGGTATTCCTTCCTAAGTCTCAGGCGGCTCTCGGCCAGGTCACGGTGGCTTTCGTCGAGCCATTTGGCGAACCACACGACCCCGTGGCGCGTCACCCGGCCAATCACCGAATGGCCGTGACGGGCCGTCTCGACGTAACGGTCAACACCCCCGAGAGCGGCAACGCTGTCGCGGGGACACAACTCTGACGAACTTTCCGAAAAATCTGAATCCACACGCAAATATACGCATTTATGCAGATTCATGCCCCCTCCGCTCCATTTTTCCCACTGAAAAAGAACCAAAAATGAACCTGTGGCGACCATCCCGTGTGGTGTACTATTTCATAATTTTGCAGACGGATAGAAATCCTTAATCATTATGCCCCTTGTGTCGCAGCGTGGAGGCCAGACAAATCAATGCGTGGCATAATGATTTTTTGATTAACAGGGCCGCGCAGGCCATTTATCATCGACCAAGCCATCGAGACTTCAGACAACCATAGGACGACCGCGGATGCCCTTGCCGCCGACTGCCGGGAGATTCCCCGCCAGCAGATGGTGCATATGGGGAGTCTTGTCCGCGAGGTCTTCGACCGCCAAGATAGGACGCAAACCTATAATCATGGTGATTCCTGAAGCCGCGTGGCTCAAACAGCAGGGGTGTCTTGACGCATCCGGAAATGTGGATTTCCGTAGGGCGTTGGATTACAGTAATGACCTGCGCAACACCATCGGAATCATCGGTAGCCTTATGTCGGAGAAAGGCATGGACCTGACTTTGCTTGAGTCGAAACTCGACGAGCTTGATGCCGAGGCTGCCCGCATGGCTGTGGCCACCGGCAAGGATGGAGCCGGGCTGCAGACCTCGGAGCTTGATGAATTGTCAAAGGTGGCCAATGCCGACTTCCTGATTGAGGTGGGTATTTTCCCCCATGCCTATGGCCCGCGCAAACAGTATGAGATACGCATATCCGGTAAAGACACCTCGTCGCTGACCCAGTTTGACAGCCAGACCATAAACAGCTCACCCTCCTCCGCTCCGGTATCGGAACTGATAAAGGAGGTGTTGCTCCAGTATATCGACCCGTTTGTCGACAAACTCCACGCTAAATTCGATGACATCTCGCGCAACGGACGCGAGGGATACCTCACACTCAAACTTACCGAGGGTTCTCCGCTTGATTTCGAGAGCGAGGTGACTATCGGAGGGGAGAGCGGCGAGCTTGCCGACGCTATCGACATGTGGCTTGACGAAAATACCGTGAATGGCCAATACACAAAATCGACGGGCAACACCACGACTCTCAAATATGAGCATGTGCGCCTTCCGCTGACCGGAAAGGGTGCTTTCGGCAAGAAGGAGAAAGCAATCGATGCCGAACAGTTCGGCAAGAACCTCGGAAAATTCCTCAGCCAGTTCGGACTCTCGACCCGTGTGGAGAAAATCGCGCTCGGCAAGGCGTATCTCTACATCGGTGCCCAATAACGCCAGACATACAATCAATCTTTAAGGTATTATGAAACTTTTAAAGCACATAATCATTGGTGTGGTTCTTGCAAGCCCGGTAATTGCCACAGCCCAGAATTCCGATGGCGGCGAAGCTCCCCTGAGCCTGAATGTCTACATACCCGACAATGCCGGCATCCCGGAGACAGCGGCCCGCAATCTTGAGGCCAAGCTTTCCCATGCCATAGCCGCAAACGGTTTCGGTTCACAGAGTTTCGACAACCGTTTCGTGATTGTGCCACGCGCCGAGGTCAACTCCGTGACTGTTTCATCCTCTTCGCGGTGGCCGCATTGGTTTCGTTGAGTTCTCCGGTGGGTATATCCTGCCGTGTGTCAATCGGGAATGACACCGGCGAGGGTATCGCGCTGCTGACCACAATCCTGAGTGTGATGCTTTTTATTCCCGGACTGATATTGTGGTTCGTGGGAAAGAAGGAACTGAAAGTGACTCGGCCCCGCACAGTTGCCGCCCCGGTCGCATCGTCTGTCGCAGTGGCGGCTGGAACCCCGGTGTCCGCTCCCGCATCCCCCAACCAGTTCCGGACTCTGACGATTGTCATCGCCGTGGCTGCCGCTATTATCATTGGCCTGCTGTGTGCCATCCTTATCCGGGCGGCCAATAATCAGTTCCCGGCGCAGAAACAGTCACTTCCCGAGGCCGCTGTTCCTGAGGCATTGGTCGAAGATGAGGTGGTGGAGGAGATACCCGAGATCGTAGAGTCAACCCCCACAACCGATTATCCCCGTAGCGGCGAGTATGAACTGCACGGAACCATCGCCGGAAAGAATGTGGAGGTGTGGTTTGATGTCAACACATATGGCAACCTGACAGGTGCATATAAATATACTGCCAACAACTCTTCAGAAAATCTCCGTCTGTCAGGCTCTTTTGACTTTCCTGATACTCTTGTCGTCGACGAATACTACGATGATGAGCAGACCGGTCTTTGGAAACTCAAATTCACCAGCAGCAACACACTGGAAGGAACGATTATAAACACAAGAGGTAACGAATACCCGATACACCTTGTTGTCATCAGCTACAACAGTTATGAGGAATGACGAAAATCCTGTGTTTTAAGCGAGGACGGCATCGAGACCGGTTTTGAGGCCACCCGATGCCGTCCTTCTTGTTCCATTTTAAGGTGCTATGGTTTTGTATGGCAACGGCTGAACCCTATACCGACGCATATGTTTTTATTAAATAAAGCGCATATGTATGTTACTCGATATCCTGTTATTTCTGCTTGGGCTCGCGATGGTCGTGGCCGGCGGTAATTACCTTACCGACGGGGCCACGGTGATTGCACGCAAGATGCATGTCTCCGGCCTCGTGATAGGGCTTACGGTGGTCGCTTTCGGTTCTTCGGCCCCCGACCTTGTGGTGTGCCTGATGTCTACAATACGGGATCATTCGCAGTTGGCGCTGGGCGATGTGGTCGGCGCGAATATTTTCGACATCCTGTTGGTGGTGGGGATTGTGGCCGTGATAAGGCCGATCTCAATAACATCCGACATGCAGTGGAAAGGATTGCCGATGGTCGTGCTGGCTTCGCTCGCGCTCTTTTTCTGCAGCGATGACAGGTTGTTCGGCGGTGCCGCGACAGATAGCATTGACCGCACTGACGGACTGATGTTCCTGCTCTTTTTCGTGATATTCATGGTCTACACCTTCGATATGAGCCGCCAGGCACCGGCAACCCCGAGTGTGCAGAAAGGTGGTCCCGACCAGTCGGCCAGCACTCCCGTAAGCCGACGGCAACTTATTATCGCCATAGTAAGCGTTGTGGCGAGTCTCGCTGCACTTTTCTTCGGGGGAGACTGGCTCGTTGACGGAGCTTCGGGGATAGCACACCTCGCAGGACTCTCGGAAGGCCTTATCGGTCTCACGATAGTGGGATTCGGTGGCTCCGTGCCTGATCTCGTCACCTCGGTTGTAGCGGCCATGAAACGACAGCCCGGGCTTGCCTTGGGCAATGTGGTAGGGGCATGCGTGTTCAACATCTTTTTCATCCTCGGCATATGCGCCACGGTCAAACCCCTCGACACCGGCTCGATTTCCCTCTTCGATTTCTCCGCCCTTGTGGTCGGTGCGCTCGCTGTGTGGGTGTTCGGTGCGATAACAGGCCCAAAGGTAATCAGCCGCCGCGAAGGCACCGTCCTCATCCTCCTCTACGCCATCTACGCCACCAAACTGATTCTCGACCTTCTCCACCACTGAGCGGGCAGAAAGACCTTCCCATTGTCGGATTCCGTTGAAAAAGCAGCTCTTAGTATATAAAGCTGAGAATCCAAATTATTCCAATCTTGCAAACATTGGAATAGTTTGGAACTTGATTTATATGAGCAAGTAAATCGGGGCCGTGTAAATCCAATGCATAGCCTCAACTCATAAAGTGCACGACCTCTACGAAAGAATCCCCCAATGTATAATCTATGCTTATGCTGCGCATTCCATAATCTTCTGATTTATACCTGTAAAAACAAAAATTGTAAGAATGATATTTCCAACAATACTTATAATATATTCCAAGAAATTGAGCATAATTTACAAATAACAGTTGCTATTTATTAAATCTAAAAAGGTATATGGAATGGCACACTATTCTATTGTTGTTGACACACTATAAAACACTGTCTTAACAAGAAAAGTAAATGAAATATTTTCAGAATAATTCGGAGTGTGAGCCGAAACGGATAAGTTTTATGATTCCCTCTTCTTTATCCCACCAAAGTGGTGCAAAGGTAATACATTTGTATAACACTTGCAGGTCAAAGTCGTTTATGGTACTCAATCCTTTAACGCATCGAAGCGTGACTTACATAAATTTGGCTCATTCAAATAATCTCAGATATTCACAGACCTTTGAGGATGTATTGTAGCCAAGAAAACCACGGTAAAAAACCGTATAAAACAGCAATGGCTAAGAAAATATCTTTTTCTCAGCCATTGTTTATCAGGTGATTATGCAAATTGCCGCTTAATACTCCTCTTCATTAAAGAGCGAGTTTATTATTGAATATCAGTATGTTAGATATAGCGTGTTTGCATTTGGCAAAACAAACCGCGCCATCTGAGGCGGTCTGAGGCGATTGGCAGCCTGTTGGCCAAACATTGGCGAAACATTGGACAAACAAACGCCCGAACACCTCATTATTCTTCTTCCTTAGGAGGATTTCATCCTGCTTGGCAAGTTTATTCCACATAAATATCTGATAACAAGATATATCTATGTTGGAAGAATACTCCTTCGGCAAGTTTATAACATTTATTAACAATTAGACGCTGGCTTTCTTTCCACTCAATTATAGCTGAGAAATGAGTTCAGTCCCGGTCATAACCTCCATTTTAGAGAAGGCAAACAGCTTCTTTCCGAGGTCTTTAAGTGAATGACCGATGTGATAGACATCTTCATCAATTATAAGAAAACGGTCGTGAGCCTTGTTATAAGGGTGCAAAGTCACTCCGGGATATTGGGCATTATGCCGCGCGACATCCTGACGAAGTTGCTGTGAAATCTTACCGTCGTAAATATCCACTGTCACGCCTGGGTTCCTTTTTGACAGTTGCACCAGCACAGAATCATCAACATAGCTATCGATGACAACAATCCTGTTTTTAGCCTGCCTGATTAGTTTGGCTACGAAAGCATATGCATCAAAAATCTGGCCGTTGAAGAAAATGCCCTGTTCAGGTTCTTTAGGTTCATTCAACCTATCAAGAATCGCATCGACCTTTTCATCAGTTTTCAACTGTTTCATCTCAATGCGGTCTATCCTTTGGAAAATAGAGGCGTTATTCATCAGGAAGTTCCGCATTGCCACAAATGCGTCAATAATACGGATACTTGTATATATGGCGGTATCACTTTTCAATACGGCAGAAAGCATGGCTACTCCCTGTTCGGTAAATGCAAAAGGATTAACGGACGAATGTTTGAGCCCCCTGAACCGGTCGCAATTTGCGACCAGTTCATCTTTCTCCTGATTTGAGAGCTGAAATCTGAAATGTTCTGGAAAACGCTCGACATTCCTTTTCACCTGTTCGTTAAGTCGTTTGGTCTCAACTCCATACAACTCTGCCAAATCCCGGTCTATCATCACTTGCTTGCCTCTCAGAGTAAGGATACGGTTTTCTATTGGCATTGGCAACTGGTCACAGTATGTGACCGGTTTCTTGTCTGATGTATTTTGGCTTGATAATTTGTTTTCTTGTGTTGGTCCCATACGCAAAATTACCTATAATTTTTGAAATCAGAGGCTATATATGAACAATAACTTCCAATCGGCACAATTTGTGTGCCGATTGGAAGTTAATCACATTGGAAGAAAACCGGATGAGGCATAAGGCTCATAATGGAATTTCCGTAGAAAGAGGTTTACATCCTCCTGAGTGTACCAATATTTATCTCCTTCTCATGAATATCCTAAATATCCGTTGTCCAGTAGTTTTTTCAGATACTTGTCCTTGATAGAAGGGTCATAAGAGATTTGTTATTATTACTGTCCGCCAAACCGTAAAGTAGAGAGTCCATCTTCTGCCTTTCATGAAGTCGGACTCTCTACTTTACGGTTTGGCGGACAGTATAAAAATTTTTAGAAGATTTTTTGAAATAAATTTGGCGGGGATTGTAATTGTTGCTATTTTTGTAATCATTACAAAATGAGGCGAAGATGACCACAGAATATTCGATAGCGAAACTCACCGAAATGCTTCAGGCGAAGGGGATACGTCCTTCGGCTCAGCGGATTGGGGTGCTCGGTATTGTGGCCAACAGCCACCGCCATCCGTCGGCAGAGGATATCTATTCGAATCTCTCGAAGCTCTTTCTGTCGCTATCGCGCACAACGGTCTACAATTCCCTGAAAACGCTGACAGAGAAAGGATTGCTGCGCGAATTGGAGATTGAATCGGGATGTTCACGTTACGACATGGCCCAGCAGCCTGCTCACAGCCATTTCATTTGCCGGCGATGCTCGCGAATCTACGACATGCCCATGCCCGGCAACCTGGCCGAGTGGATGTCGCCCCGATTTGACATCGATTCGGTGGATGTGACCTTCCGCGGGCTGTGTCCGGATTGCATAAAACTGATTGACAACCAATCGACAACCAAATAATAACATAAAAAAATACCTCAAAAAAACATGAAAGATTTAAAAGGAACAAAGACTGAACGCAACCTTCAGGAAGCGTTTGCAGGCGAATCGCAGGCTCGCAACAAATACAGCTATTATGCATCGAAGGCCAAGAAAGACGGCTACGAGCAGATTGCAGCCCTCTTCGAAGAGACTGCCCACAACGAGAAAGAGCATGCCAAACTGTGGTTCAAGCTTCTGCACGGCGGCGAGATTGCCGACACCATGACCAACCTCCGCGATGCCGCCGAGGGCGAAAACTACGAGTGGACCAACATGTATGACCGCATGGCAAAAGAAGCCGAAGAAGAGGGATTCCCCGAAATCGCCTTCAAATTCCGCGCCGTTGGTGCCATCGAGCGCCACCACGAGGAGCGCTATCTGCGCCTGCTCAAGAACATCGAGGAGGGAATCGTATTCTCGCGCGAGGGCGACACCATCTGGGTATGCCGCAACTGCGGTCACATCGTCGTAGGCAAGAAAGCGCCGAAGGTTTGCCCGGTTTGCGCCCATCCCGAAAGCTTCTTCGAAATCAAAGCCCAGAACTACTAAATTCGAAAGAAGATGAGCAGCAACGCACTCTATGACATCACCTACGGGCTCTATGTGGTTGGATGCTATTCCGACGGCAAGCCCGCAGGGTGTGTCATCAACACCTGCTTCCAGGTGACGAGCGAGAATCCCACCCTGGCTATCTGCCTCAACAAAAAGAATTTCACGCTCGACTGCATCAAGCGCAATCCGCGCTTCAGCCTGTCGATCATCGCTGAGGATACCGATCCGTTTGTAATCAGCTCGTTCGGCTTCCGGTCGTCGCGCGACGCCGACAAATATGCCGATTTCGGATGTGAAGACATCGATGGCGCTCCGGCCGTGAAAGGGAAATTCTGCGGACGCCTCATCCTGGACGCCATCAACTTCGTCGACTGCGGCACCCACGTGATTGTCATCGGCAAGCTCGTGACCTCCTATCCCGGCGAGGGCACGCCCATGACTTACGCCTATTATCATCGCGTGATTAAGGGGAAAGCTCCCAAAAACGCACCCACCTTCCGCGCCGAACCCGAGCCCAAGCCCGAAGCCGAAGCTCCGAAGAAGTCACGCCGGTTCAGATGCGACGTTTGCGGTTACATTGTGGAAACCGACGGCGATCTGCCGGCCGACTACGTTTGTCCGATCTGCGGCGTTGACCGCTCGCACTTCGAAGAGATCTAAAGCCGATCGACCGACCTGCATTCCCGGAACAGGAATGAGCCCACCCCCGGCGGTGGCGCCACCTTCCGAGTTGCATCTGATCCATTCTTACACGACTTTCAGGGAGATGTGCCTTTTCAGCACATCTCCCTTGTCTATCTCGAAGCGGCTCTAAAAAGCGCAGAAACGAAGACGGAAAAGGTCTCAGTTGCACTTTCTTCTTTATGAATGATTGCTGACCGATAAAAAAATCTTTGAGGTTTATGTGGAGGAATGTCATTTTAATGTAATCTTCTACTATGTCAAAGATGGTAATTTTTATGGCATCCATTCCGAGAATTGCCCGCGACCCGTTTTCCGTTTCAAAAAGGAGAAAGCCGAAGTTACTATCTACAAGACAGGCAATCAAGATACGCACGACTACGAAGACGGGGGAATCCTCTACAACGTTCCCTGCGACCAAAGGGTGTGGGATGTCGTGAAGATTGACTGCAAATCGATGGAAGAAGTGCTTCAGGACTCCTATATCGTCAACATCAGCTAAAGTCGACAAATCATCAACTCAGACTATCCTCCGGAATCCCGATCTTTCCCATGGAAGACGGATATTCCGGAGGATGGTTTTGCGTGCTGTAATTTGGACAAACAAATTCTCTCAGACCGATTGTGCCGGTAGAACATTATCCTCCGGATTTTCCTCCTGCCCATGACTTAAGACCAAAATTGACGGTTGAACAATGGACAAACAAATTTCTATGTCTTCCGGCGCAAAATCGAATATAAAAATCAATGGACAAACAAATTCAGTCTTGTTTGTCCATTGATTTATAGAGTTTTATCTCTTGTGCGACTGTTCAATATTCGTCCTCGTTGAAGAATGGTTTTAGTGTTGTGTTTCAGCTATATAACCCTTACTAACCGACCTAAATACAAACTTATTTTGCCATTTGAGGCTATAGAACGCCAGCCCGGAATATTCCCATACAAACAAATCGGGGCATAGATTGTCAATAATAAGAACTGACAAAGATATATATCTGGCAACTATAAGGTTTATCCCAATCATCAGTGTGCTTCTCTAATTTGTATACCAATGAATAGCCCTGAAGTTTGTCGCCAAACTCTTTTATTCTCTTACCGCGTGTTGCTTCCTGATAATAAGGGCTCACACATACGATTATGTTATTATGGGATTTATCTTCGTTTAACAACGACAAGACACCATTGCCATCAAAATCATCTAAGTCTATTACATTAGAGAAAATATGAATGACAGTTGCAGATTTCGGATTAATGTCATAGTCATTTATTTGGTCGTCTCTCTTACAATAGGCGGATATTTTTGATTCTCGAAAGAACGCCTTTACATAATCGACGCATCGCTGTAGGTTCGTTCGTGATGGTTCAATAAGGATAAAATCTTTGATGTAGTCATTATCAACATACCTCGAAGTCAAATAATCTGACAGTACCATTTCGGCAATACCTTGCCCGCAGCCATAATCAATGACAGTAATGCCGCCTTCGTACCAAACTTTAGATGGTATTTTCTCGTAAGCATTAAGCAATTTGGCTTGATGAATTTCACCATATTTGGCTATGTAGGCATTTAGTTGACGAATGTTGGTAAGATGACCTGCTCCGTGTTCTAATTCGTCAATAAGGTTTTGTTGCTCTGTTTTTGAAAGCGAAGCGAACCACTCCTTTGCCTTTTGCAGAACATTTACAAAGGTTTGTGTAGATTTCCTAACGTTGGGTGTGTAGTTCATAATTCAGATTATTGAGTCAGTAAGAGGATTGGCGATTGATTTCTTATAATTGGAAAGTGCCGAGGCTGAAGAGGAGTTGGCATAGCAGTAGAGGCAGCCATGCGGACAGGTGTTGTAAGCGCCGATGTCTTTTGAGAGAATGCAGCCGCACGCCTTTCGCTGCCCGGAGTCCGTCTTTTCGTTATAAAGAAAGTTTTGCAAAATGACATCATCGGGCGCAAGATGGCTGATTAATTCAGGGTCGATACAGCGATTGTGCTCTATTCCATATTCTGAAAGGTCAATGCGTTCGGCGCATGTCGCGAGTTTGAAATTCCTGTCATCATGGTTCATTGCTGAAAGTCGCGATGCAAATTCGCGCATGGTCTGCTCATCCCATTCGCGATAGTCCACGCAGCTTTGCCTGAGATTGCGCGACACTTTTTTATACGACTCAATGTCGGCGAAACTGAAAACGAGTTTTTCGGTATAGCCGGCCAAGACATTGGCGATATGCGCGATTTTGTCAAGTAAAGTGTCTATGTTGATTTTGTCTGTAAGAATGAGCGGATCGAACCGCCATACCACGGCTCCTCGACCGAGAACTTCAACGGCACGACAGAATGTTTCTATCCTCTGTGACAACGGAGGGACATTCGTCTCCAACCCTTCAGCCTCGTAATCATTAAGCGTAAAATGGATATAACAGCCAATCCCTCGTTCCTTAAGCATAGGCAGATATGGCAACAGCGGAGCAGGATTCTTCGACCAAAAAACAATAAAACGTGTATTCCCGAATGAAACATAGCTATCCTGCCCTGAGAAAGGATTCCGCCACCTGACATAACCCTTTTCAAGTCGACGGAAAAACCAGTCGGCATAAAATGCCGGAATGTCAGTAGCCCGGCTTGCCGATATTATCAGCGGTGCCTGCGCCGTAACTTCCGCCCCGCTATCATCGTGCATGGATATGGTCTGATGTTTCATCATCTTAAAATTAATAATACACAAAGATACAATTCAATATGGGCAAGAATCCGACACATCGAAATTAAAAAGTTTTAAGACAGATGATATTCCTCCTCTGTTGAGAATGTTCATAATTGCAATGAATTATATACAAACAAAAGTGCTTTTTCCCTCACTTATGCAAACAAATTTCGCCATCTGAGACCATAAAACACCAGCCATACAAACAAATTCTAATTGTTTATATGGCTGATAATCAGTATTATATGTGAATTTCAGTGGCTCAATATTCCTCCTCGTTGAAGAAGCTTTGAATGGCATAAAATCAGCGATTTAGTATATTATTAATTTAAATAGACAAGTAAATTTGGCGATGAAATACGATGAAAGACTACTCTTTTTTGTCATGTATTATTTGATGAACATCCGATTTAGTTGATGGATGAGCCATTAAAGCATTTCTCTTCATTTCGAGCTTTGACAAAAGAAAATTATGTCGTATTTCAAAATCAGAAAACAACTCACTCCATTTTTTCACATATATTTCATATGTGATGCCATTTTCATCAACATGTTGAATTAATCCGGATTTACCCCATTGACGATTACTTTGAATCTCGCGTTTTATATAAGACGATGAATCAAAATCATTTCCCACAAGATAAAATTTCCAAGACATATTGGGAGCATTAAAGTCAGGAGCCGATGTGATAACATCCATATAAGTTTTAACCTGGCTTACTTCAACTTCTCCCAGTTTTATATTTGGATGTTTTAATTCTATGACAATATTTTCGATTGTATCGGAATTGATATTCTGTCTAAAGGCAAATATATCCATTTCCTTATTTTTGTCTATGTGGTCTAATTTCGTTTTATTTCTGCGACTTTTGCTTACTCCTTTTATTTTAGAATGGGCTTGTTCGATATATTTATTAAGGGCTTGTTCAAAATCTGGTTCGGCCTCAGTAACAATATTATATTCTTCGCCAAAAATCCAAAATGAGTTTGCAACTAGAATTTGAAGATCATCTACTTCATTCATTCCTAACTCCTTATTATATACGGCGTTTTTTAAAGCGGAGATTGTAGTGCACCGATTTTGGAGCATTTGAATCACCTTCGTTATTCTTGATAATTCCGTATGCTTTAAAACTTCTACTAATGAATGTCGTTCATCATCAGTTAGTTTTACTACATTCTCTACTATTGCAAGTACATCCTCTCTTTTGTCTGTCTGAAGTAATAGCTCAAGAAATCCTATAAGAGTTTTAGCCTGATCTATTCTCAGGTTTGTAAAAATTCTAGGTTCCACGCAAAAGATGCATTTAACCGTGGAGATTAAGTCTTCAACAATAATTGCATCATACGGACTTTTTGAATTTCTAATAACTCCATTTTTTTGATAACGCGTTATTAGTTCTGTCGCTCCAATTTCATTTATGAATAATTTCTCTTGAACTAATAAAAATTCCTTAAGGCGCTTAGACAACTTAATGAAAATTTTATCTCTCTGATTTCGCGAGCCATCTAAAGCGACTTCTCCATTTAACTCATTTGGTTCAAAATTATTGAAATAATCAGAAACAACACATACACTATGATGGAATCCAGTATCTTTTTTATTCAATGATGTCGTTTTTTCAAAACGTTCATACATGCCATTATCAAGGAAATAAGCAATATAATTTTCCTTGATTTTTTCTTTCCACCTAATAAATGAAATCTGAAAATTATAAGTTTCTGTCTCAGTCTCAATCTTTATTTCATGAGTTTTGGAATCGCCTATTATTGTCTCAAAGTCTAGTCGTTCGTTATTGATGTATATCGATTTTCCAAAGGCCTTGTTGATTTGAAGAAAAACAGCAAACTCACGTTTTAAATAATCAACAAATTCATCGCATTCTAAATGATCTGTTGACAGTAAAACATTGAAAAAGGTGACAGTAGTTCCTGTTGGATTGTTTGTAGTCTGCAAATCCTCGGGATTCCCGTCGTCATAATGATGATTGTTCCCAGCTTTAATTGACAGCTTGTGCTTAAGATGTTTGCCATTGTGGCTATAAATGGTATCCCAAATAGCGTCTGTTGCAAAACAATTAAAAGAATAACGGCCTTTCCCTTTCCTCCCTTTAATCTGAGAACTCCATTGAAACGTTTTTTTCTTTATCGAATCTTGAAAGCATCCAAACGTTTGATCAAGAGTAGACCTGTCAATTCCATCACCATTATCTTTAATTTTGAGTTCTGTAATACCTCCAAGATCATTGGTAGAGAACTCTATATCTACTCTCGTAGCATTGGCATCAAAACCGTTCCAGATGTATTCACAGATTGCTTTTTTATAATCTGTGGTTACATTTCGAGAAATACTTTGATCTGTAATATTAACTTGTTGAAGAGCCATAGTATTAGCAATTAAATTGCCATTCCTTCATTGAAACTTTCAAGATATTCTTCGGGAATATGTGATATAATTGAAGCAATATCTTGCGTTCCACCTTCAACGAACCCGAACTGATGGCGAATATATTCAATGAACTGATTGCAATTGATTCTTCCATAGATATTGCCGACTCCTGCTGTGACTCTTACATTCCATGGTCTCGGAAGTTGTTTAAATAGTTGGATGCGACCTTCGCTTGCCCATGCTCCTTGTTCTTCATTATGTTCCCATACTAATGAAGTGGAACCATCTGATTTTGCCAAATAGCCTAGGAACTTAAAAAATTCATAATCATCTGCAAATTGCATCTGATTTTGTGTCCCAAATGTTCTCATATTTTTGTTTATTTTGCACATATATTTATGCGCAGTTATACATTTTTATTAGGTTGCCTTTAATCTCTGTGAATGAAAGTCGCGTACTTAATTCACAAGACAAACCTGTGTTTATTACATAAACGAAAGATTCCTTACGATAGTATCGTTCCCCGACTTGTCGCAGAGATTGTTCTATCGTGTCAGACTTAGCCAATAGGCAGACTAACTGATAATCCTTGTCGACTATCTGGGTATTGTTGTTCGGATGAGCCTTTGTGTTATGTTGGGTTGCGGTGAGAAGAATAAGATTCTCCACATAATGAGCAATCTCGGGGAATTGAGATTTCGGGAAGATGTGATGAACCTGCGTTGCTGGACCGTTTGACCATGCATCGTGAACTTCACTCTCTGTCTGAATTTTTCGTATGAGTGCAATCGCTTTCTGCACATAATAGGCGTTATAAGCTTCTTGCTGCTCATCATGCTGCTTGTTTTCTTCCGCTTCTTGACGAGTAACGGATTTTTCCTTGTTAAGATCTCTCCAATTTTTCTTGTTGTACATGAGATCAGAGAAAAGGCGCGCTTCTTTGCCGCTGCTTCCCGGAACGTTATGTTCAGCCGCAAGAACATTCAGCACTTTGTGGAACATGCGATTGATGTCCAATCTGGACTGAGAAGGCGTGTTCCCACTGATCAACCTGTAGTAACGGTCATAAAGTTCGGTTTTAGCTGCAGCACGGTTACTCCCAACATTTTCAAGATATTCCTCAAAGAATCTCCAAAAGCCACTATCTTTCAATACTTTTGAGAAGAAACAATATAGGAAATTATATGCATTCCGATCTTTTCGCGATATGTAATCCAGAAGGTCTTCATTCTTTATAGTGTAAGAAGTCGGACGTGTTGAAAAATCGGCATCGAGTATACCTGCTGTATGGAATAGCTTCAGAGGTTGAGAGAACCATTTGTTATATTCATTCTTTGCTCTTTCATCATCTGCATAGGGTTTATTGAATACAACCCTACAGTTATGCTTGAAATACTGGCTTTGCCAGATATCGTTAGCCGTAAATGTCGGATGAGAAGATGCCGTATTAAGAATACAGTCCGCCAGGAAGCATACAATATCAGGAGTACACTTCTGGTCGACATATCGCGCATCATGGGATTTGCGGATGTCGAAATCAAATTGTTTCAGATACGCATTTATAGTTTCTCTCATGGTCTTGATTGATTAGCTTACCGAAGAAAAATACTGAATTGTTATCAATATTTAATGAGCGAGTTCCTAAATTACGGGCAACGGCATAAAACCTCGCAAACCCTTTAGTGGCAAAAAATTGGAGGTCTTCTGCTGTTACTTGTTCTTCCGGATTTGAAAGAGTCAGGATTGCGACTGAACCATCAGCAATGCAATTTTCAGGTAAAAAGCATGCCCTTGGATTATAGGTCAAGTTCGGAAGAAGCACACATTCAGTATGCCCTAAAAACTTGGAAACGTCAAAATGAGATACATCATCAATATAACAATCATAATCTGGTATATCGATGATTTCATTATTACCGATATTCCGAGATTTCAGCACTCTGATTTTTCCAGTGGACTTAGTAACTGATTTTGTAATTACCCTGTCCCTGTATGCCTTGAAGATCCCAAACATCATAGAATTGGCAATCTCATCAAATGACTTGTCCCGATAAAGAAGCCAATAAGGGAATTTAGAATCGGTTATATATTCTTGTGGGAGTCGGCGCACGCTCTCATTAATATAGGAAAAGACAACCGTGTCTGTCGGTTTCTTTTGAGTGCTGATTGTAAATGAGATCGTTTCAATCTTAACCCCTTTAAAAGCCTTTTCCCCGAAATCGATAAGATGGGAAATAGAATATGAATTCATTATCTCCCGTGTTTTATTAAATTCCGGAGCGTTGATAATACTTTTGGGAACTATTAAAGAAACGCAATCGCCCAAAGAGAATGCCTTTTCAACGAAAAAGGCAAAGATATTGTTTGTATCCTTGTTGACAGCGTTAGCCTTGTATCGCGCAGCCAAACCTTTTTCTTTGGTCAGCTTCATGTAGGGGGGATTCCCGATTACAATGTCATACCGTTTGTCAAAGTCAAGAAGCAGGAAGTCTCCTTCTATAAACTTAATATGGAAATTGTCAGGAATTGAAATATGCCTAAGCATCTCTTCCAGCAATTCCAATGATGATGGATTTATGTCAACAACATCAATTGAGACATTTGGAACTGTGGAATACTTTTCAAATAAAGATGGCAGAAAATTTCCAACACCGATTGACGGCTCCAATATGGAAAGGGTGCTGTAATTTTTTGCATCCGGCAGATTGTTCACTATTCCAAAGCAGATATCCTGACGTGTATAATATGCCGCTGTGTTGTCTCTTTCCGAATTAGCCATCTCGACTATCCGGGACAGCCGAGCAAAGGTTGCTGTATGTTTTTTGACATAATTCAAGATTCGGTCTTGCGAATCAAGATGATTGTCCTTAACCACACAAGATGCATCTGAGTTCGTAAATGTTGGACGCTCCAAGTATTTACGAATCTTATTAGCAATCTGTCGTAATATAACAGTTGGAACAGCCTCGCCAAGATTCTGACGAATGTTCATCTCTTCTTTCTTAAGAAAAGCCTGTTTTTCTTTTAGCGGAAGAGCATTAAACTTTTCAAATGGAATATCCGACCACTGAAAAGAAGAAGGTACTGACATCATGAGCATTACTTCACGTATGCTGAAAACACGATTGTCAGTTGGATGAACGGTGTTTTGACTCGCCATAATATCATTGCGAGTATGAATACAAGGTGCAACCTTATCCCAATATTGACGGGTATATTTATCTCCGTTTTTCTGTGCGTTATAAATTACCACACCATTCTTAACAGTATGTGGAATTCTGGAAATATCATCATTGTCAAAAGCGGATTGGCCTTCTTTTATTTCAGAGATCCACGCCTCCATGTGGGGGGCATACCTGCGGAAATTGTGATATATGTCATCGGCAGAGATTTCTCCCATCACGGTTAATGAAGGAAGATGTCCAATAGTCTCCCGTAAAGTTTTTTCCGGTGATTTATCGGGGAAAACATCATTTGGGGTGATATCAGTCAGATCCTTTCGTACCCCTATAACTAAGGTTCTCGTCCTGCTCGAAGGGCAACCATAATCCTTAAAGTTGACTACTCGAAAAAGAATGTTGTAAGCCCCCCCAAGATTCATGGTAATTGCTTCTTGGATCGGCTTGTCTTTTCCATCTATATCTGTACAGATGGAGGTAAGGAAAGCCCGTACATTCTCAAAGATAAAGAATTTTGGCTTAACCTCTTTAGTTATTTTGATAGACTCTACAACGAGAGAATTTCGTTTGAGTTCATCGCCTTTTTTATGGTTGGCAACGGACATTCCCTGACAGGGAGGTGTGGCAATTAGAACGTCTAAATCATCAACGCCAAAGCAATCTTTCCAGACATCCAGTTCACGGAATATTTTATCTTTGGTGTCGCAGAGAGTCATGTCGCCACATATATATCCGGAAGACAACATACACTTATTGTTGTACTTCTGGATTTTTAGCCTGCGTTCCAATAGTTCGACAGTGGCAATGCAGCTATATCCGGCTTCTTTAAATCCATAACAACCGATGCCAGCACTGCTAAACAGACTGACATAGGTTTTGATGCCGTAGAGCGATTTCTTCTCTGCAACAATGGCGGCGGCTACCTCGTCGGGTATGTCGTATGTCTTTGTCTTTCTGCCCACGGCTCAGTGTCATGGCTAAAATAAAAAAACTTCCTTATAGTTCTGACAGGCGACCAAGCCTTATGCGACTTATAAGGAAGTTCCTTTATATGTTGGTATAACGTTATCAGTTCATTTGGTCTTTGTCAGTCTACTTCGCATAGTAGGTTGCAAAGTTAATAAAAAAATCTGAGATTGCATTAGCTTCTATTGATTTTCTTTTAGTCGGATTAGCCTAAAATAAGTGCCTTAAAAATAGTGGTTAACGCAATCGCAAACAAATGAATAAGTTGTACTTACAATGCAAATGGAGCGTTGTGGCAGCGGGTGAGGAAGCGGTCTATATCGGTTTGTGTATACCAGTATTTGTCGCAGTGACGTGAGTAGCCGAGTAGACCGTTGTCACGAAGACGTTTCAGGTAGCGGTCTTTGACGCCTAGAAGAGACATAAGGGCTTTGTTGTCATAGAGCGCAGGGGAACTGACGGATGCAATCTTTTCTTCCATGCTTGTTAGTCTGAGGAGGATTTGGTGAAGGGTTTCAGTAATCGAATTTTCATTTTCGGTCATGGAATTTATCAGTGATTGTCACGGCATTCTTGCCTGTGACTGAGACCTGAAAGGAAAAACGCTTATAGAAATATACGGCTTGGATAAATGAGGATATGTGGCCGAATAGACGTCTACGTCGCTACAGACAGATGTCTGTTTGGGAACATGTGCGCTATTATGGTCGGTCTGTCATAAAGGCTATCAAATAAACGGGTATATAGACATCTCTGTGTGCGCTTGCCTTTCAGGGTAGCAAAATTAACATAAGCACACCGATGTGTCCAAATATTAATGCGTTATCGTACTCGGTTGCCTCGGATTGCCTGAACATTCCGCAGCCTGAAATTGGAATATCGTGGCTGCGGAGCCTCATATCCAAATGTACTTACGTACTTACATAAATACTTATGTCAGCATACGAGACATTACAAAAGCAACTTTACACAAACAAATCTATAACCGAATCTTCATTAGTAATATATTTCGCAGTTTTAAGATGCATCCACATGGATGAGCAAGGTATGTTACGAGGCACTATAATTGAAAATTGTGCCTCGAAACCCTTGCTCAAATATGAAGATTCCCTCCAAAGTCTGGAATCCGTTTCAATGCGTTCCGCACACTTCGTTTGATATGTCAGATAGACAGTTCTTCGGGAATAAAGGCATAGTTGAGTTTCTCAACCTCTGCGGTCAGAGTCTGGGGCAGCAGCCGGGCATAGACCTTTTCGGTGATGTCGGTGGAACTGTGGCCAAGCAGGCGGCTTACAACTGTCATGGTTAAGCCGTCGTTGATGGCAAGAACCGCGAATGTATGCCGCGCGGTATGAAAAGATAACGGGAAAGGGAATCCCAGTTTCGCACCGACAACATGCAATGATTGATTCACGCATTTTGTGGCGGAGTTGCGGACCCGGTAAAGTGAATCGGCATCGTTGAGGCTCAGATCGTCTTTCACCAGATCGAACACATATTTCTTCCGGCGTCCCATAGCCTGCCATTTGTACAGGATTCGCAAGGCCGGAGCGGTCAGAGGTATCTTGTGGCGTTTGCTTGTCTTGATAAGCACCTTGCTCAATTCCTTTTTCTCGAAGTCGATATGACTCCACTGCAGGGTCATGACATCGACAATCCGCAGTCCACAGGCATGAAAGGCAAACAGAAACATTTCGATAAACTCTTTTCGGCGCGGCTCCTTATCTTTATTGTAGAACTCCACAAGTTGAGCAAGCTGCTCTTTGCTGAGATTGTGGCCGTCGAACTCTTTTTCTCCCTCAGCCTCAAGGGAAGCCTTTTCCTGAATACGCATATCCTGAAGCAAGGCGTTTATCTCCTGATCAATCAGCCCCATCTTGCAGGCTGCCTCGCAACCTTTCAGAATCGGTGTCAGCGAATGGTTGATCGTGGCATCAGAGTTATTCTTGAAATCACGCCTCCACTTGATATACTTGTCTATGATTTCTGTTGAAACCTCTCCTATATATAAACCGTCCGGCTTATAAGTTCCGTTGTTGGTGGCTTTCAGGAATTGCCGGAAGATATTCATTCCGCTCTGGCCATTCTTGTATCGGCTATAACCGATTTTGTTGCGGCTATACTCAGATGCGAGTCGTTTCAAGACAAATTCCACGAAATCCTCTCCCTTGTCTTTCCGAGTTATCGGTTTGTCATCGAGAAAAGAGGATATGACGTCCTCGTTGACCTGTCCGGGAAATTTCTGGTTATACTCGTTAAGCCCGGCATCAACCTTATTCACTTTCGCCAGCAACAGATTGTTGAATCTTGCGCTGTCAGGCATGGATGCGCGAATCTCGCCCCTGCCGTTATTGCCATTCGGATTCCAGTCGGCAACGGTGACAGAAATATTCATGTTGCGGCGCAATGTCCTGCCGCCGAAGATATAGATGATTTCGATCGGATATGCTTTCCCCTTATCGTAATTCTTAGGATAACGAAGCCGGAAACGCCCCAAAGGGAACGGTCTCTTTTGTCTGCCCATAATCATTTGCTTTTAATACTCACCAAGGTTAGAATATGATGCGAATTTACTAAAATATAGGCAAGTTAACAAATTTTGAGCGAGCTAAGTGCTTGAAAATAGAGAAGTTTATTTTGCGGCAAAACAACATAAAAAACGATTGGCAAGTTTATTTTATTACTCACCAATCGTTTGTATTTCAATTATTTATGCTCTAATTTGAAGCTACTTTTCAATCAATATTCTTCCTCGTTGAAGAAGAAGTCTTCTTTGGAGGGGTAGTCGGGCCAGATGTCTTCGATGGATTCGTAGGGTTCACCTTCGTCTTCGATTTCCTGGAGGTTCTCGATGACTTCGAGGGGGGCACCGCTGCGCTGGGCGTAGTCGATTAACTCTTCGCGGGTGGCGGGCCAGGGGGCGTCTTCGAGTTTTGATGCGAGTTCAAGTGTCCAATACATAGCTGTTTGAATCTATGAGGGTTTGGTTAAGTTAATTCTTGTGGGTCAGGCGGCTGGGTGTCTGTTGACAGGGCGTAGGGCGCGGAGGAGGACGCTGTGACAGCCGCGTTTGTTTTCGTTAAACGCGATTATTCTTTTTTTATTATGGTGAGGGAGATATTTTTGTTTTGATTGCTCAGGGACGCCAGGATTCTTCGGGTGTGGAGGTGAGATGGTTGAGGTGTCGGCCGAGGTCGAAGAGGTAGTCGCTCAGGCGGTTAAGGTAGCCGATAGCGAGGGGATTGACCGGAGCGGTATGTGACAGGGCGATTACCCGGCGTTCGGCGCGGCGGCAGACGGTGCGGGCGATGTTGGCCAGGCATGCGGCCTGGCATCCCCCGGGAAGGATGAAGGAGGTCAGGGGCGGGAGGGTGGCCTCAATGCGGTCAATCTCTCTCTCTATTCCCTCGATTTCTGACTCGGTTATGCCCGCAGGGGCCACGGATATGTCAGTGTTGTCGGTGGCGAGGTATGCCCCGAGGTTGAACAGCCGGTTCTGAATCTTCCTGACGAAAACGGCGGAGTCGGCATCGATGGGTGTGACAATGCAGGCGAGCATCCCAAGCTGGGAATTCAGCTCGTCTACCGTGCCGTATGAGTCGAGTCTGACTGATGACTTGCTGACGCGTTTGCCCCCCACGAGTGAGGTCTGTCCGGCATCTCCGGTGCGTGTATAGATTTTCATAGTTCCAGGTTTTTTGAAAGTTGGTCCAAGGCTGAGGTCAGTGACTCCACATCGGGATGGAAGCGGAGCATCTCAGTGGCGGGAGGTGTCGCGAGACCCCTCTCTTCCATTGTAACCATGAGCTGCCGCAAAGGTTCATACAGTCCGTCGCGGTCGAGCAGATGCACCTCCTTGGGCTGCTTGAAGAATGTTGAGGAGGCCAGTGCGGAAAACACCTCGTCGAGAGTGCCGATTCCCCCTTCGAGAGCCACGAAAACATCGGCATTCTCCTCCATCATCTGTTTACGTTCGTGGAGGTTGGGGACAAGCAGGCTGACAGTGTTGGCCGGATGCTGGTCGGCGATTCTCGATTCCGGGACAATCCCCATCACCTTCGCGCCCGCCTCGGCGGCGGCCTGGGCCACATCGCGCATCATGCTGTAACGCAGCCCACCGTAGACCAGTGTGTGGCCGTTGTCTCCGATCCATTTGCCGAAAGCTTTGGCGTCTTCATGATACTGCGAGGGGATGGCGGGACGGGCCGAACAATATACTGCGATTCTCATAATTTTCAGAAATTAAAATCCCGCCAGAACGGCAGGTTACGGACAATCCACCAGAGGATGACCACACCCAGCAATGTCCATATCGCGGGTGCGGATGTGAGCCGCGCGTGAATCCTCGCGGCCCTTTCCTCCTTGCACAACGGGAGCGTCAGAATCAGCAGCAGATAGGCCACCACCGGCGGAAGCATCAGGTTGTAGCTCCAGGCCTCCATCGGATGGCCCTGTAACAACGCCCTGAGCGCACGCTGCGACCCGCATCCCGGACAGTCAAACCCTGTCACCCATTTGAACGGGCAACGCGGCATCATCCCTCCATAGACGCAAAACAGCAGATAAACCGCCATGACGCCCACCGCGCCTGCGAGCATCGCCACATCCCGTTTTCCAATCCCCCGTGACGACACGTCAGATGCTCATCAGCGCGAGCTGTAACGGCAGTCCCATGAGTCCGAAGACAATCGACAGGATAATCAGCCATTGCGCCCATTCCGACATCTTCTTTGCCTTGGCGAGATTGCCGCGTCCGTAGGCCTGCTTGGTCTGCGCCGAGCAGATGATGGCGGCGATGCCAATAACCTGGCAACACAGTATGGTCACGATTATCGACCACGCCAGATAAGCCGGCGGACAAGGTTCGTCGGGCACAGTCGCCTCCTGTTGCCATTCCCAGCGAGGGGCCTCCTGCGGGCAGGGGTTGGCGCCCATCGGCTGAGGTTCGGGCTGGCGGGGAGGATACTGATACTCCTGCACAGGTTCGGGGATAGGCTCCGGCGCGATTGCCGGTTCTTCGGGAGTCGCCACCGGAGCTTGCGCCTGACGGTCGCGCATCTCCATCGCGATTCTCAGTTCCTCGATTTCAGAAGCTTCCACCCAGTCGGGCAAGCCCGAAGTCCAGACAGGTGAATCAGGCTTGATGCCCATTCCGATTAACTCGTCGGCTGAGTAGGGGCCGGCGTGACGGTCGTCGATTATGGTCCAGTATTCCATTTTGCGGTGAGTAACGATTGGGGTGGAAGATATGCCCGTGGTGGCGGGTCAAGTCAATGCGCCACCACAGGCTGTTGGTTTCAGAAGAATTTTGTCTCGGTGCCGAAGATTGCGGTCAGCAGGTTGTTGGCCAGACCGGAAGCGCCGATACGGAAATACTCGTTGGTGAGCCATTTCTCGCCGAGGATTTCCTTGGCCAGGCAGTAATAGCCGACAGCATCCTGGGGAGTGCGCACACCTCCGGCAGGCTTGAAGCCCACCATACGGCCTGTCTGCTCGTAATATTCTTTGATGGCGTGCATCATCACATAGGCCGCGAAATGGCTTGCGCCGGGATACTCCTTGCCGGTGGAAGTCTTGATGAAGTCAGCCCCCGAGTACATCGAGAGAATCGACGCGTTGCGGATATTCTCGGCGGTCTTCAGTGCGCCGGTCTCGAGGATGACCTTCAGACGGGCTTCGCGGCAGGCCTCTTTCAGCTCCGCGATTTCGTCGCACACCTCCTGGTAGTCGCCGTCGAGATAGTTGCCGACATTGAGCACGATGTCGATTTCGTCAGCTCCGCCGTCAACGGCCAGCGCTGTCTCGGCCACCTTCACCTCGGGGAAAGTCTGCGACGAGGGGAAGCCGCCCGACACACAGGCGATTTCTACCTCTGAGACCTCCAGGACGGCTCTCACCACCTGGGCGAAGTTGGGGTAGACACAGATGGCGGCCACATTGGGCATCTCGGGATGCTCTGTCTCGAACTGGTTGACCTTCTCTGTGAAGTCGGCCACCGAACGGGGGGAGTCGGTCGCCTGCAGGGTGGTGAGGTCGATGCAGTTGAAGAGGAACTTGTAGACCTCCTCGTTTGAGTTCTTCTCGAGGTTCTCGTCAAGGATGCGCTTCACCTCGGCGGTGACGAAAGCGTCGTCAACAGTCACTGCGGAGCGGTTGATGGCCTCGCGGTATTTGTCTTCAGCCATAGCTTGTTTCAAGGTTAGTTATATGTTAGTATTTGTCGACCTCCAGGGGTGCGTTCACGATTTCCTCCCAGGGGAGACCCTGGAGGGGAAGCTGCTCCATGAAAGGATCGGGGTCAAACTCTTCAACGTTGTGAACCCCCGGTTTGTTCCATTTGCCGGTCAGGAACATCATCGCGCCGATCATGGCGGGCACACCTGTTGTGTAGCTGACAGCCTGCATGCCGGTCTCCTTGTAAGCCTCGGAGTGGGAGCAGTTGTTGAAGATGTAATATGTCATCTCCTTGCCATCCTTCCCCTTTCCTGAGATGCGGCATCCGATTGAAGTCTCACCGGTGTAGTTCTCTCCCAGGTCCTGGGGATTGGGAAGCACAGCCTTGAGGAACTGCAGCGGGACGATTTTCTGGCCGTTGTAGTCGATTTCGTCGATGCGGGCCATGCCGATGTCCTGGATAACACGCAGGTGGGTCAGGTATTCCTGACCGAAAGTCATCCAGAAACGGGCGCGGCGGATTGTCGGGAAATTCTGCACCAGCGACTCCAGCTCCTCATGGTAGAGCAGGTAGCTCTCCCGCTCTCCGATTCGCGGATAGGTCAGCGGAGCGTGGATTTCGAGGGGGCCGGTGGTCACCCACTGTCCCTCCTGCCAGTAACGGCCGTTCTGGGTAATCTCGCGGATGTTGATTTCAGGATTGAAATTGGTGGCGAAAGCCTTGCCATGGTTCCCGGCGTTGCAGTCCACGATGTCGAGGGTCTCCATCTCCGAGAAATAATGCTTGGCGGCGTAGGCGGTGAACACACCTGACACACCCGGGTCGAAGCCGCATCCGAGGATGGCGGTAAGCCCCGCCTTCTCGAACTTCTCGCGGTATGCCCATTGCCAGGAGTACTCGAAGTGGGCCACGTCGCGCGGCTCGTAGTTGGCCGTGTCGAGATAGCTGACCCCGCATTCCAGGCAGGCATCCATTATCGTCAGGTCCTGGTAGGGGAGGGCCAGGTTCATCACCAGGTCGGGGTTATGACGGCGCAGCAGGGCGCAAAGCTCCTCCACCGAGTCGGCGTCGACACGGTCGGTCTCGATCACCGGGGCCTTGCGGCCATGCTTGGCGGCCTCGCGGAGGATGGCCTCCTTCACCGCGTCGCATTTCTCGCGGCGGCGCGAGGCGAGGACTATCTCGGTGAACACCTCGGGGTTCTGGGCGCACTTGTGGGCGGCCACTGTGCCGACACCTCCGACGCCAATGATAATAACTTTTGCCATTTTCAATTATCGGGTTGGGAATGATTCTTTACTCAGTAAGTAACAGCCACGCGGCTCATAATGCCCGCGTAACCGCTGCCTTAGAAACGCAAAATTAGCAAAAAAAAACAAATTGCCCTCTCTTTTGACAAATCTTATCATGTCGTGAGGGTCAGTCCTTGGTTCCGTAGGCGAGGTCGCCGGCGTCTCCGAGTCCCGGGACGATGTAGGAGTGGGAGTTGATTTCCGGGTCGATGGCCCCGATCCAGATGGTGGTCTTCTCCTCGGGGAAACGGCTGCGGATGAAGTCCACCGCCTGCTGCGAGGCGATGACCGATGCCACATGGATATGTGCGGGATTCCCTTTTGTCAGCAACGCGCGGTAGCTCAGCTCCATTGATGAGCCGGTGGCGAGCATCGGGTCGGCCAGCACCAGTGTCTTCCCCTCGATTGATGGGGAAGCGAGATACTCGATGCAGACATCGAAATCGTCATGGTCCTTGTAGGTCTTCTCCTTGTAGCGGCGGTAGGCCGACACGAAGGCGTTCTCAGAATGGTCGAAGAAGTTGAGGAAGCCCTGATGGAAGGGGACGCCCGCACGGAATATGGTGGCCAGCACCAGCGGTGTGGCCAGCTCAAGGCTGGCGGTCTTGGCAAGCGGTGTCTGAATCTCGCGCTCGCGGTATTCGAGGGTCTTTGATATCTCGTAGGCCATGATCTCGCCGATACGTTCGAGATTGCGGCGGAACCTGAGCATATCTCCCTGGATGTCAATGGCCCTGAGTTCGGTCATATACTGGCTCACCAGCGAGGGTGTCTCGGCAAAATTTATAACTTTCATGGTGGTTTTTGTGTTTACGAACTCAAAGTTAGCGATTTTTCCGAGGAAATTTACTATTTTTGTGGAAAATCCTCCAAAAACACCCCGCACGAGTGCGTCTCCGGACGGGTTCACAAATTTCTGAAACCATGTCGCACGAAAATACCATCCCTCCTGTGCCGGCTCCACAATCGCCACGCAACAGTTTCACCACTCCTGAAGAGGACCGTATGATCGAAGCCGCCTTCCAGGAGGTGCGCGACGGCTATCTCGCGTCAAACCACCGCAAGAAGGTCGAAATCATCGAACGTGCCTACCGCTTCGCCAAGGAAGCCCACAGCGGCATCCGCCGCCGTTCGGGAGAGCCATATATCCTCCATCCCATCGCGGTGGCGAAAATCGCCAGCCAGGAAATCGGCCTCGGCTCGACCTCAATTTGCGCGGCCCTGCTCCATGACGTGGTGGAGGACACCGACTACACCGTCGAGGACATCGAGCAGAATTTCGGCAAGAAGATAGCCCAGCTCGTGGCGGGCCTGACCAAAATCTCGGGAGGAATATTCGGCGACAAGGCATCGGTGCAGGCCGAGAACTTCCGCAAGCTCCTCCTCACTATGAGCGAGGACATACGGGTGGTGCTGATAAAGATGGCCGACCGTCTCCACAACATGCGCACCCTCGGGTCGATGGCCCCCAACAAGCAATACAAGATCGCCGGGGAGACCCTCTACATCTATGCCCCGCTGGCCCATCGTCTCGGACTTTTCCAGATAAAGACCGAGCTTGAGAACCTCAGTTTCAAGTATGAGCATCCCGAGGCTTTCGAGCGTATCTCGCGCCAGATAGCCGAGAGCGAGAAACACCGCACCGACATCTACAACGATTTCGCCGCCCCGATACGCGAGCGTCTCGACGCGATGGGGCTGAAATACAGCGCCAAGGCCAGGGTCAAGTCGGTCTATTCCATCTGGAACAAGATGGAGACCAAACATATCCCCTTCGAGGAGGTCTACGACCTCTATGCCGCCCGTATCATCTTCGAATGTGACGACCCCGCCAAGGAGAAAAGCATCTGCTGGCAGATTTACTCGGCCATCACCGACATCTACCGGTTGCACCCCGACCGTACCCGCGACTGGATTTCCAATCCCAAGGCCAACGGCTACCAGGCTCTCCACCTTACCGTGATGGGCCCCGACGGCAACTGGGTCGAGGTGCAGATACGTTCGCGCCGTATGGATGAGATTGCCGAGAAAGGTTTCGCCGCCCACTGGAAATACAAGGTCGGCGAGGGTGACGAGGAGTCGGAGCTTAACGCCTGGCTCCATACCATCAAGGATATCCTTGCCGATCCCGAGCCCAACGCCCTCGACTTCCTTGACACGCTGAAACTCAACCTCTTCTCCTCCGAGATAGTGGTTTTCACCCCCAAGGGTGAGCTGATAACCCTCCCCAATAACGCCACTGTCCTCGATGTGGCGTTCCATCTCCATTCCCAGATCGGTTGCCACTGTATCGCCGGGAAGGTCAACCACAAGCTCGTCCCGCTCAGCCAGCGGCTCAACTCCGGCGACCAGGTGGAGGTGCTGACCTCCCAGTCACAGCAGCCAAAGCCCGAATGGGTGGACTTCCTCGCCACAGCCAAGGGGAAGACCCGCCTGCGCCAGGCGTTGCGCCGCCTCCAGCAGCCCGCCGTCGCCAAAGGGCGCCTGATATTCGAGCAGTTCCTCCATGACAACTCCATCAAGGATGACAACGTGGCCATCACCAAGGTCATGGGGCTTTACAAGGCGCAGACCCGCGAGGAGTTCTACTACCTCCTCGGCAACGAGGAAATCGCCCTGAACGAATATGTGGTCAAGACCCTCCGCAAGGAAAGCTCCAAGACCAAACGTCTCCTGCTCAAACTCATCGGCATGGGTGACAAGGAGGAGCCGAAGGAGACCCCCTCCACCTCACAGAAACCGAAAATCAACACCAAGGAGACCTATATCCTGCGCTACGACGAGAGCGGAGCCACCAACTTCCGTTTCGCCGACTGCTGCAGCCCTATCCCAGGTGATGATGTGCTGGGTTATATCGACGATGACGGGGAGGTGGTCGTACACAACCTCGACTGCCCCCGCGCGTCGGTGCTGAAAGCATCCTACGGGCCGCGCATCGTGGCCGCCCGCTGGGAGGTGAACGGTGGTCGCTTCCTGGCCCACATACATATCGAGGGTATCGACCGCCAGGGCATCCTCCACGAACTCATATCCCTGATTTCAACCCACCTCTCGCTCAATATCAGGGCGCTCGACATCAGGGCCGAGAAAGAGGTGTTCACCTGTGACCTGTCGCTGCTTGTGTCGGATGTCGAAGGGGTCAACGACCTCTGCGCGAAAGTAAGGAAGATACCCGGCATCCAGAAGGCCACCCGAATAAATGTGTAATTCTTGTTTATGAAGACCGGAATAATCGTAGCCATGGAGAGTGAGCTTCAAATGCTCCTCCCGCTCGTAGAAGATATGAAGGAAACCACCGTCAACGGCTATCTGATACGCCGGGGACGGATGGGTGACAATGAAGTCGCCATAATGCAGACCGGCATCGGCAAGGTCAATGCCGCTGTCGGCGCGATTTCCCTGATTGACAGTTTCGGGCCTGACCTGGTGGTAAACACCGGCATCGCCGGGGGAACGGGGCAGGGAGCCGACATCCTTGATGTCGTGATTGCCGACCGTATCGGCTACCATGATGTCTACTGCGGCCCCGGAAACGCCCGCGGACAAGTGCAGGGATTGCCCGAACTTTTCCCCTGCCTTGGCGACAAGCTTGTCAACCTCGGGGCTGTCAGCGGCAATCCCGCCGTCAAGCGTGGCCTGATTGCCTCGGGCGACCTCTTCGTTTCCACTCCCGAGGAGCTGAAAGCCGTACTGGCGGTGCAGCCCGAGGCCATCGCTGTCGATATGGAGTCGGGAGCCATCGCCCAGGTGTGCTGCCTTCGTGATGTCCCCTTCCTGGCCATCCGTGTGGTCTCAGACATCCCCGGAGTGGAGAACCACCACGCGCAATACAGCGAGTTCTTCACCATCGCTCCCCGTTCAACCTTTGAAGTAGTCAAGGCGTTACTCTCTTGAAGAAAGAGTAACCCGAAACCTTCTCAGCGATGTATAAAGACCTCCAGGCCATACGCGGTAAATACTATATCCACCGGCTCATCGACGAAGGAGAACACGAGCATCAGGACTTCAAGTTCAAGATTTCCGACGCGCGTAAAATCGCCCATTCCATATCAGCCTTCGCCAACAATGACGGAGGACGGCTGCTTGTGGGGGTGAAAGACAACGGCGTGGTCGCCGGAATCCGTTCCGAAGAGGACCTGCATGTCATCGAGGCCGCAGCGACGGTCTTCTGCCGTCCGGCGGTTGAGGTCGAGATGCAGGCGTTTCTTTGTGAGGAGGGGGCGGTTGTCCTCCGCGCCTCCATCCCCAAGGCGGTGCGTCGTCCTGTGGAATGCAAGGAGGCTGATGGCCGCTGGCGTGCCTATTTCCGTGTCGCCGACGAGAACATCGTGGCCCACCCCCTGATGGTCAGGTCGTGGAAGCTAATGGCCGAGAACTCCGGCGGGGGAGGCATCTCCTATTCCGCCTCCGAGGGAAGCCTGCTGTCGGCACTTGAAAGCCGTGGACTCGCCTCCGTGGAGCAGCTGATGGTTGACACCCACCTCTCCCGCGCCGCCGCCGAGGATATAATTGTCCGTATGGCTTCGATGGGTATCATCGGCTTTGAATACCGTCATCCCTCTTTCCTCCTTACAATAAACAACTGATCTGATTTGGGCAAGCATAGCAAAGACAAGTCGCCGGAACTGCGCGAGAAAATCTCGCTGCTCCCGGAAACCCCCGGTGTCTACATGTATTACGACTCCGAGGGCACCGTCATATATGTGGGGAAGGCCAAGAACCTCAAACGCCGTGTGTCGAGTTACTTCAACCGCACACACGATGTCTTGCGTACCAACCTCCTTGTCAGGGCGATAGCCGACATGAGCTATATCGTCGTCCCCACCGAAGCCGACGCGCTCAACCTCGAGAACTCCATGATCAAGGAGTACAAGCCCCGCTACAATGTGCTGCTCAAGGATGACAAGTCATATCCATGGATATGTGTGACAAAGGAGATGTATCCCAGGGTATTCATGACCCGTCAGCGTCTGCGCGACGGCTCCAAATATTTCGGGCCCTACACCGACGCTGGAGCCGCCCGGGTGGTTCTGTCGCTTATCCATGAGCTTCACCCGATACGCGGATGCCGCATCCCCATCACCCCTACCACCCTCGCGCGGGGGAAAGGCCGTCTCTGTCTCGAATACCATCTGCAGCGTTGTTCGGGATGCTGTGTGGGGAAGATTTCCGAGGAGGAATATGGGGAATACATCAACAATGTCAGGCAGATTCTACGGGGGGAGACCGGGGAGCTGCTGGCCCATCTGCGCGCCGAGATGGAACGTCTTGCCTCCGAACTGCGTTTTGAGGAGGCCCAGGAACTAAAGGAGCAGTACCAGAAGGTCGAGCGTTACCAGGCGAAGAGCGTCATCGTCAATCCCTCGCTCGACAGCGTGGATGTCTTCGGTATCGACGATGACGGTTCAAACGATGTCTATATCAATTACATGCATGTGCGTCGCGGGGCGGTTGCCCGTTCGCTGACCCTGCAATACAAACGGCGCCTTGATGAGACGCGTCCCCAGTTGCTCACCTACGCCATGCAGGAGATACGCGAACGGTTCGGGGTGAGCTTCGATGAGGTGATTGTGGCCGAGGCTCCCGATATGGAATTCCCCTCGATGACCGTCACCATCCCCCAGCGTGGCGACAAATTCAAACTGCTCGACGTGTCGGTGCGCAATGCCCGTCAGCAACGTCTCGACGCGCTCAAGCATCTTGAGAAGACCGACCCCGAGAAACGCACCCTCAAGACCCTCGAACGTATCAAGGCTGACTTCCGTCTCACCGAACTGCCGCGCCATATCGAGTGTTTTGACAACTCCAACATCCAGGGCACCAACCCGGTGGCTTCCTGTGTGGTGTTCCGCAACGCCAAACCCTCCAAGAAGGATTACCGCCACTTCAACATCAAGACCGTCGAAGGTCCCGACGACTTCGCGTCGATGAAGGAGGTGCTGACCCGCCGTTACACCCGCCTGATGGCCGAAGCACCCGACGACCTGCCACAGCTCATCGTGGTCGATGGCGGTAAGGGGCAGCTTTCGTCGGCTGTCGAGGCTCTTGATGAAATCGGCTTGCGCGGCAAGATAGCCTTGGTGGGCATCGCCAAACGTCTGGAGGAAATCTATTTCCCCGGCGACTCGGTGCCACTCTACATCGACAAGAATTCCGAATCGCTGAAGGTTGTCCAACATCTGCGCGATGAGGCTCACCGTTTCGGCATCACCCATCACCGCAACCGCCGCTCCAAGACCCAGATTGTCAGTGAATTGTCAACCATCCCGGGGGTTGGTCCGGCCACTGAGCAGACCCTCCTGAGCCATTTCAAGAGTGTGCGCCGCATATCCGAGGCTACTCTCGACTCCCTCGCTGCCGTCGTGGGTCCCGCCAAGGCGCGTGTGATACGCGCCCATTTCGCCGGGCCGGGCGCTCCCTCCGCTCCTTCCGCTCCTTCCGAATAAACTCCGGCGGTCAGTTCCCTTTAACGGGATTTAGCAACACAGTGAGCAATAAGGGGAAAGTTATTCCGTTAATAATTAGCGGAAAGCCGATAACCACGGGCGGAAAGTCCGGCGGCATGCCGTCAGCCAACACAGATTTCCCTATGAAAAGTCTCAAGATATTTTTCTCTCTGCTCGCCGGGCTGCTGGGGCTACCTGCGGTTCTCACCTCCTGTATCGAAGACGGGGTCTCCACATCCGCCTCCGATCAGCCGGTGTTCTCCACCGACACCGTGAGGATGGGTTCGCTCCTTACCCTCGGTCCATCCCCGACAAGCCGCTTCATAGTCTACAACCGTCACGACAAGATTATGAACATCAGCGACATCGCCTTCCGCGACGATGACGCGGGTCAGTTCCGCATCAATGTTGACGGTATGAGCGGGCGCCGTTTCAGCAATGTTGAAATCCGTCCCAACGATTCCATATTTGTCTTTGTCGAGGCAACTCTTTCTGAGAATGGACGTGATGTCCCTGTCGATGTGCTTGCTCATATAGACTTCCGCGTCAACGGGGTCACCTCTTCTGTCCCCGTGAAGGCCCAGGGGCAGGATGTCACCCGTGTGAGCGGCGACACCCGTTTCTCCGGTGAGACCTCCCTCACTCCGGGCAAACCTTACCTGGTCAATGATTCACTTGTTGTCGAGGAGGGGGCGATACTGACCCTCCCCGCCGGTACCCGCCTGCTGATGCATGACAAGGCGGAAATCATCGTCCACGGCACACTGCGCGTTTTCGGCACCGTCGAGAAGCCTGTGGAGATAACCGGCGACCGCTCAGGTTTCGTGGCCGCATCGATTCCCTATGAAGTGATGTCAGGACAGTGGGGCGGCATACGCTTCACCCCGACCTCCTCGGCCAATGAAATCCATCACGCGTCAATCCGCAATTCAGAATGGGGCATAATCCTCGACCATTGCGGAGGTTCGCGTAACGAGCCTGCGATGACACTCCATAACTCCGTTGTACGCAATACCAAGAATTATGTCGTGGAGGCCATCCACTCCTCCCTGACTGCCGTCGGATGCGAATTTTCGGATGCCTCACTCGGCATTCTCCGTCTGGTCGGATCGGAGCATCTTGTCTCGCAATGCACCCTCGGCAACTATTACCTCTTCACTGCCATCGGTGGGCCTGCTCTTCGTCTTGAGCATCTCGACCCTGACGACGAGAATGAGCCTGAACCGGAGAATCCCGACGACGCGCAGCTTCCCTGGATGACAGCTACCGAAATCCACAACACCATCATCTACGGTCTCGGCCCGGACCTCTCTCACGGTGATCTCGAAGGCCTCCCCGTGGCCATCGTCAACTGCCTGCTCAAATCGGCAGGTTCGGATGACCAGAACTTCATCAACTGTCTCTGGGACACCGACCCCCTCTTTGGCGTGGAGCGAGACAATTACATCTTCGATTATCGCGTGGCTGCTGACTCCCCCGCTCTCGAAGCAGGGGACACCGACCGGCGTTACCCCCTTGGCGAGACCGACATGTTAGGTGCCGGGCGCCTCCCGCGCCCGACAATCGGAGCCTACCAGGAACCCCGATAACCCCTCCCGAAATGGGGGAATAAGCTTTAAAGTCGTAGCTATTAAGATTTTCGGCAGGTTGGACATTTGGGGTGAATCCATCACCAAAAATGTCCAACATGCTATGTTGTCCCGGACGATTCCGAAGGAATCCTTTATCTGAATAGCCGTGGGTTGGCGCGAGTGGGGAGCCCATTGAGGGCGACCCCGAGCGGTAACCCACGGTTGTGTTTCATCAGAAATGGGATTCCGGAGGAATCTTTTTTGATATATTACTGTCCGCTAAACCATAAAGCAGTGAGTCCAACTTTCTGATAAGTAGAAG